>Ga0182016_10006271_pt1 | contig 12553 bp, 9 predicted proteins | sample 712S2MmetaG_FD_120491 | JGI IMG/M metagenome (GOLD analysis project Ga0182016, IMG submission 120491) | Permafrost microbial communities from Stordalen Mire, Sweden - 712S2M metaG | ecosystem: Environmental > Terrestrial > Soil > Wetlands > Permafrost | place: Sweden: Stordalen | collected...
CGGCGCTGATCGAGCGCCTGCGGGCGCAGCACGGCCCGCTCGTGTTCCACCAGTCGGGAGGCTGCTGCGACGGCAGCGCGCCGATGTGCCTGCACCGCGAGGAGCTCCCGCCCGGACCCTATGACGTCAAGCTCGGTGAGGTCGCCGATGCGCCGTTCTACATCGACGGCGACCTCTACCGGCGCCTCGGGCGGCCGCGCTTCGAGCTCGACGTCGCCGACGGCGCGGGGGAGGGTTTCTCGCTCGAGGGCAGCGGCGGCGTGCACTTCGTTGCCCGCACGCCGCGCGCGGGCTGAGCATCCGGCCGGCGGACAGCCGCCCTGCGCAGAGCGATCGTGCGCGCGCTACCTGCGCAGATCGCACCGGGTAGACATAACCTCAGTGCGGTGAGTCCCGCAGCACTCCGCAGGTATCGCGCAGAACGGACGCTGCGCCGCGACTTCGCCGCCCAGCGCTCGGTCGTGCTGCGCGGCGTCGAGGGCAAACTTCGCGCCGGCGGCCAGCGTCTGGACACGTCGGACCTCGAGGCCTGTTACGCCCAGGCCTGGCAGGGGCTCTATGCCGAGCTGCTCGCCGGCGAGCAGGTCGCGAACCCGACCGGCTGGCTGGTGCTCGTCACCTATCGCCGCGCGCTCGACGAGCAGGCGGCGCGCGAGCGCGCACGTCGCGGGGCCGTCCCGCTCCCGGTCGGCGCGGGCTCCGACGAGCTCGATCCCGGCGTCGAACCCGACTTCGCCGGACTGCTCGACGATCGCGACCGCCTGCGCGGGCTGCTCGAGGGCCTCAGCGGCCGGCTCGATCCGCTCGAGCGCCGCGCCGCGGTGCTCTGCTACCTGCAGGGGATGACGCGGGCCGAGGCGGCCGAGCACCTGGGGATCAGCGAGCGCCGGATGCGCCGCGTGATGGAGGGCCGCAGCGACGGTCGGCCCGGCGTTGCCGCGAAGGTCGGCGCGCTGGTCACGCAGATCACCGCCGGCGCATGGTGTGACGAGCAGGGCTCGCTGATCCGCGCCTACGCGTTTGGCGTGCTCGATCCCGTCGGCGAGCGGCGGCAGCTCGCCGAGGCCCACCTCTCCCACTGCCCGGCCTGCCGCGCTCACGTCCAGGCGCTGCGTGGACTCGCGGCCGTATTGCCGCCGATCGTGCTCGCGCCGGGCATCACGGCATCGCTGGTGCGCGGCCACGCCGGCGCGGCCGGCGGAAGCGCCGGCGCCGGCGGGGGCTGGATGCTCGCCTCGGGCGGTGCGGCGAAGGTCGCGGCGACCTGTGCGCTGGCGGTCTCGGTCGGCGCCGGCTGCGTTGCCCTGACCCTGCCCCATGCGGCCCCCCCGCGTCGCCCTGACCGCGCCCCGCGGGCGGCGGCGGCGCTGCCCGCAGCGACCGCCGCAGTCGTGCCGGCAGCCGCGCCGCGCAGCGCCCCCGTGCGTGCCCGCGCAGGGGCGCAGGCATCCGTGGCCGGCGCTCCGGCGCTGCAGCGCCGACGCGCCGCCCGGGAGTTCGGGATCGAACAGCAGTCGACCCCGGCGGCGGCTGGCGCGAGTGCCCAGCCGGTGGCGGCCGCCGCGAGCGCGCCGGCGAGCGGTGAAGCGCGCCGCGCCGAACGCGAGTTCTCACCGGGCTAGCGGCGCCGCCGGGCTATGATCGCGCCCGTCGGCAAGCGTGCCTGGAGGCTGCAGTTGTTCAACAAGATCGTTGTCGGAACCGATGGCTCGGAGACCGCTGCGAAGGCCGTCGAGCAGGCGATATCGCTCGCTGCCGCGGTCGGCGCGAAGCTCGACGTCGTGACCGCCTACGAGCCCGTGCCGGAGTCGCGCCTGATGACCGAGCGCCGCGACACACCGCAGGACATCCAGTGGGCGATCAGCCCGCGGGAGGACGTCGAGTCCACGCTCGGCGGCGTGTCGGACCTCGCGGCGGCGGCCGGCGTCACGGTCGAGCGCCACGCCCGCCAAGGCGATCCGGCTGATGCGATCCTCGACGTCGCCGAGGAGATCGGCGCCGACCTGATCGTCGTCGGCAACAAGGGGATGACCGGCGCCAAGCGCTTTCTGCTGGGCTCGGTCCCGAACAAGGTCTCGCACCACGCCCCCTGTTCGGTCCTGATCATCCGCACGACCTGAGCGCAGTGTCGCCCTTCTGGATCTGGACTCAGGTCGCGATCGTCATCTTCGTGCTGGCCGGGATGATCATCGCGCTCGTGCACCTGCTCTAGCTTCCGGGCGGGGAGGGACCTCCCCGCCATCGAGCATCGCGCGCGGCACCTCCACGGTCAGCCAGTCCGTCAGCTCGCCGAGTCCTGCGGCGCCGATCTGCTCGCGTGTCCCGGGCGGGCGTCGCCCCGTGTTGTGCGCATCCGAGGCGACGTTGTGCACCAGGCCGGCGTCGGCGAGCGCGAGCGCGGTGGAGCGCGGCGTCTCCCCGAAACGGCCCACCAGCGAGCCGGCGGTGATCGAGCAGAGCATTCCCTCGGCGACGAGGGCCGCGATCCGCTCGGGCTCGCGCTGGAAGGGCGCCGAGCGCTCGGGGTGCGCGAGCAGGATCTCGAAGCCACGGCCCTGCAGGCGCCGTGCGACGGCTTCGAACGCCTGCGCGTCCTGCGCGAACGGACACTCGAGCAGCAGCCACCGTCCGGCGCCCAGCGTCAGCGCGCGCAGCTGTGCGCCAGTCAGTTCGCTGACGGCGCCCGCAGCGAGCTCGCCCGCCGCGTGGACCTCGACGTCCACGCCGGCCTTCGCAAGCCGCTCGACGACGCGCCCCGCGAGCCGCTCGATCGCCTCGGGACGGTTCGGGTACTCCGGGCTGACGTGCGGCGTGGCGACGATCACCTCGACGCCCGCGGCGACTGCGGCCTGCGCGAGCTCGACGCTGCCGCCGAGGTGTCCCGGTCCGTCGTCGATGCCCGGCAGCAGGTGGAAGTGGACGTCGATCACGGCGCGAGGGTCCGGTTGGGGGCGCCGTGCCCGCCGGCGAGCGCATCCTCGGCGCGGTCCGCGACGAGACGGGCGATCGCCAGCGAGGCGGTCGCGGCCGGCGAGGGCGCGTTGCGCACATGGAGCATCCCCTGCGCCTGCGTGAACACGAAGTCCTCGACGAGCGATCCGTCGCGCCCGAGCGCCTGGGCGCGGACGCCCGCGGCAGCGATTTCAAGATCGTCGGCGGTGATGCCCGGAACGTAGCGCGCGGCGGCGTCGGCGAAATGTCTGCGCGAGGCGGCAAGGCGCACCTCGTGCGCCGCCGCGCCAGCGTTGCGCGCCGCAAAGCGCCACGTCCCGGGCCACGCCAGCGAGTCGAGGGTGTCGCGGGCGCTGAGTCGCCGGCGCTCGTCGCGGGCCCCCGCCGGGAGCGCGCCCGGGCCGAGCAGCACCTCGTCGCCGACGGTTCGCGTCAGGTGCACGCCGAGGAACGGCAGGCGCGGGTCGGGGACCGGGTAGATCAGCGACCGCACGCGCTCGGCAGCGGCGCCGCGCAGCCGCAGGTAGGCGCCCCGAAAGGGGACGATCCGCGGGTCGGCGCCCGCCCCGGCGGCGACGGCAAGCCGGTCCGACCAGGCGCCTGCGCAGAAGACCGCGAAGCGTGCGCGCAGCACTCCGCGCGAGTGGACGAGTTCGACGCCCCGGTCGCCGGGGACCGGCCGCGTCACCTCGCAGCCGGTCGCGATCTCGCCGCCCGCGCCGCGCAGCTCGTCGGCGTAGGACTCCGCGACTGCTCGAAAGTCGGTCACCGCGGTCGTCGGGGAGCGAAGCGCACCGACGCCGACGGCGTCCGGCTCGAATGCCGCGATCTCCTCGCCGCTCAGCCGTTCGAGGCCCTGAACACCGTTCTGCGATCCGCGCCGCGCGAGCTCGTCGAGCGCTGGAAGCTCGCGGGCCTGCGCGGCGATAATCAGCTTGCCGCCTTCGCGCAGCGGCAGACCGTGCGTGCGGGCGTACTGGCGCAGCAGCGCCGCGCCCTGCACCGCCAGCTGTGCCTTCAGGCTGCCCGGCCGGTAGTAGATCCCGGCGTGCACGACACCGGAGTTGCGCGCGCTCTGGTGGCTGGCCAGCTCGCTCTCGCGCTCCAGCACGCAGACACTTCGCCGGGCGTCGCGCAGCGCCAGCTCGCGGGCGACGGCGAGGCCGACGATGCCGCCGCCGACGACTGCGACGTCACAGCCGGCCGGCAGGCCCACGCCGCCGGTCTAGAGCGGCCGACCGGCGGTTGCGGCCGCCGCGTCGAGCAGGCCGGCGCCGTAGAAGCGTGCTTCCGCGGGAACGTGCAGGCGCGTCGTCGTCGCGCGGATCCGGTCCAGCACGGCGGTCGGCGACGGGCGGCGTCCGAGCTCACGGCTGGCGACCACGAGTGCGGCAGTCGCCGAGACCTCCGGCGCCGCCATCGACGTGCCTTCATAGCCGCCGGGGAACCCGAAGCTGCGCAGGGAACCGTCGAAGGTCATCGCGAAGACCGGTCGCCCCGGTCCGACTCCGGGCTGGCAGTTCGGCTCGAGGAGCCCGGCGTCCGGGCCTCCGCCCGGCGCGACCAGCGTAAGGCCGCGCCCGAAGTTCGAGTATTCGGCCAGACAACCGTGTTCGGTCGTCGCGCCGACGGCGATCGCGCCCGGAAGACGTGCGGGGTAGTCGACGGTCGAGCGCCCCTCATTGCCGGCCGCGACGACGACCATCACGCCACGCCGGTGCGCGAAGCGCACAGCTTCGGCGAGCTCGGGGATGTCGCTCGCGGAGATCTGGGGCGGGAACTCGAGGCTCATGTTGATCACCTTCGCGCCATGGCGCACGGCGTAATAGACGCCTTCGGCGATCGTCGAAGCTTCGCCTTCGCCGGCCCGGTTGAGGACGCGGACGGGCATGATGCGGACGCCGTAGGAGAGGCCGGTCAGGCCGATGCCGTTGTTCGTCTCCTCGGCGATCTCCGACGCGACAAATGTGCCGTGGCCGTTGCGGTCGTTCGGATAGCGGTTGTGGGCGACGAAGTCATAGCCGCGCGTGAACTCGTGCGGTCCGAAATCGGGCGAGCGGCGGAATGGCCCGCGGTTCGCGTACGCGACGCCCGTGTCGAGCACCGCGACGATCACGCCGCGCCCGCCGGCGGCGCCGTCGGCGCGCAGGTTGCCCCAGGCTTCCTCTGCGCCGACACCCCATTCGGTCGGCGAGGCGAAGTTCCACTGCAGTTCGGTCCAGCCGCCGGGGCGATGGGCGCGGCCGGGGTCGTTGGGCACGAACACTTCGCTGGCGTGCGCCTTGACGTCCGGAACGGCCCAGCGCACGCCGGGCTGCGCGCGCAGCCGGCGAACCTGCGCGGCAACGTTCTGCTGCGCTGGAATTCGCACGACGCGGGCGGGTGTGACCGCTGCGCTGGAGGCCGCGGCGGGACCGTAGCCGACGACGACCGTCCCGGCAGGTGCTGCGGCCTGGGCCGACGGGGCGATCAGCAGGGCGGCCGCGAGGGCCGCGGCTACTGCTGCAAGTCTGAGTTTTGCGCTATCGATCATGATCTCCCCGCTGGCCGGTGCGGATTTCCACTGTCGCAGACCGCGCGGCCACTTGCGATGCCCGAGCACTTCTTCGCCCGTGACGAATACTTCATGCGCCTCGCCCTACGCGAGGCCTCTCTTGCGCTGGAACACGACGACGTGCCAATCGGAGCGGTCATCGTGCACGATGGCGAGGTTCTTGCCGGCGCTCACAACGAACGAGAGGGCCGCGGGGACCCGACCGCACACGCCGAGGTCGTCGCGATCCGTGCCGCCTCTGAGACGCTCGGCAGCTGGCGGCTGAGCGACACGGTGCTCTACGTGACGCTCGAGCCGTGCGCGATGTGCGCGGGGGCGATCGTCCTCGCGCGCGTCCCGCGAGTCGTCTACGGCGCGCGCGACCCGAAGGCCGGCGCCGCGGGCAGCGTCCTTGACGTCCTGCGGGAGGAACGCCTGAACCACCGCCCGCAGGTCGCCGGGGGTCTCCTGGCCGAGGAGTGCGGTCTGCTGATCAGCCGCTTCTTCGCCGGACGCCGTTAGATGCTCGGGTTGCTCTTGACGCGCTTGCGCTCGTGCTCGTGCATGCCGCCCTTCTGGTCGAGCGTCGCGCAGGCCTGCGCGATGTCCGCGCCGAGCTGCTTGACGAGCGCCGCGCCGAGCGTCTCCTTGACGAGCACGCGCAGGACCTTCACGTCCTGGGCGTTCGGCGGCATCGTGTAGGCGGGGACCATCCAGCCGCGAATCGAAGCGAGCTGAGCGGCCACGTCGAACTCGTCGTACTTCGAGGAGTCCTTCAGTTTGAACGCCACCAGGGGCAGCTGCTCGTCCTCGTCGCTGCCGACCAGTTCAAAGCGGCCGTTCGCTTCGATCTCGCTCGCGAGGTTGCGCGCGTTGAGCTTCATCGCCTCCATCACCGCGGTGTAGCCGCCATGGCCCAGGCGCAGGAAGTTGTAGTACTGCGCGAGCATCATCGAGTCGCCCGTCGAGAAGTTGAGCGTGAACGTCGCGTCCTCGCGGCCGAGGTAGTTCTCCATGAAGACGAGGTCTTTGGCAAGGTCGGCTTCTTCACGGAAGATCAGCCAGCCGATGCCGGGGTAGACCAGGCCGAACTTGTGGCCCGAGACGTTGATCGAGCGCACCTGCTCGAGGCGGAAATCCCACTCCGTGTGCGGGTACAGGAAAGGCCAAACGAAGCCGCCGCTCGCCCCGTCGACGTGCATCGGGACGTCGATTCCCTTGTCGCGCTTGAGGTTCACGAGCAGGTCATTGATCCCCGTGATGTCGTCGGCGTGGCCGGTGAACGTCGTGCCGAGCACTGCCGCGACGCCGATCGTGTTCTCGTCGACGTGCGGCGCGATGTCGTCGGCGGTCACCGTGAAGTGGCCGGGCGAGAGCGGCACGATCCGCGGCTCGACGTCGAAGTAGCGGCAGAACTTGTCCCAGACGACGTGCACGTCGGCGCCGAAGACGAGGTTCGGCTTGTCGGTGTCCAGGCCTGCCGCCTGGCGGCGCTCGCGCCACTTCCACTTCAGCGACAGCGCGCCGAGCATGATCGCCTCGGAGGAGCCCTGCGTGCGCGCCCCGGTCGTCTTGCCGGGGGCGTTGAACAGGTCGGCGATGATCCGGATGCAGCGCTGCTCGATCTCCGCCGAGCGCGGGTACTCGGCGTGGTCGATGAAGTTGATCCGCAGCGTCTCTTTGATCAGCTCCTCGGCCTCGGGCTCCATCCACGTCGTCACGAACGTCGCGAGGTTGCGGTTCGGGATGCCGTCGAGGATCAGTTCCTGTTCGATCAGGTCAACGGCTTCGCGGGCCGGCATCCCCTTCGCGGGGAGCTTGTGGTCCGGCGCGAGCTCGACCAGATAGCGGCTGCCGTAGCGTTCGACCTCCGGGGTGATCGTGCGCAGGGTTGCGTGTGCCTCGTCGTCGCCGCCCTGGGGGGCCTTGGTCATGCGGTTTCTCCTGTCATCCCTTAGAGGCCGCTGCGGACCTCGATGCGTCCCTCCTTCGCCGCGCTCTGCAGGGCGGCGAAGTCGGCTTGGTTCTGCTCCGCGTACGCGGTCGAGAATTCGACCATCGCGTCGGCGAGCGTCTCGCCGCGGCCGATGTAGGCGGCCAGCGCGACGCGGTCGCCGCTGCGGGCGTGGCCGCGCGCGAGTGTCCAGCCGCAGATGCGGCCGTAGATCTCGACGCCCTCCGCGACCGCGTTTTCCGGGTCGAATGAGCCCTTCCAGTCCCTCAGCTGGCGTCCGTAGAAGTCGCGTGGCTGGCCGTCGGCCCCGGCGGGGACGTGGAGGTAGCCGAGGAAAATGTCGCTGACGGCCTGCATCATGCGTTGGCCGGCGACGACGCGGGCGCCGTGGTTGGCGAACTCACTGCGGCCGACGAAACGCTCGAGCACCGACGCGTCGGCCTCCTTGAGTTGGAGGAACAACGGGTCGCCGCTGTCGACGCCGACCAGCAGCGCTATCCAGGCGCGCGTTCCGACGCTGCCGACACCGACGACCTTGCGCGCGAAGTCGACGAGCCGGAACTGCTCGAGGAGCCGCCGCCGGTCGTACTCCAGGCTCGAGCGGTACTGGCGCATCAGGACGCCGAGCGCGTCGAACGTTTCGCCCCGCTCGGCCTCGCCCCCGGTCAGTTCCGCAAGTGGGACTATCAGGGGCGGTTCGGAAACGATCCGCGGTTCGCCGTCGACGACGTGCGTGAGCTTGGAGAGCGCCGACATCGAGTCGCGCGTGCGGGCCTTGGCGAGCGTCGCCTCTGTCCGCTTCTCCATTTTTTTCGTGAGCAGCGGGGACAGTTCGCGCATCATGTCCTCGGCGTCGAGCCGCGAGTACCAGACCGCGAGATTGCCCATGCCCGCAAATTCAGCGATCGACTGGGCGTACTGGATGACTGTCGAGCGGACGATTCTCTCCTGGACCTTGCGGCTGAATTCGCGGTCTTGGGCAGCGATCATCATGCTCGCGACGAGCCGCTTGAGATCCCACTCCCAGGGTCCCGGCAGCGTCTCGTCGAAGTCGTTGACGTCGAACAGCAGACGCCGCTCCGGTGAAGCGAAGACGCCGAAGTTGAGCAGGTGCGCGTCGCCGCAGCACTGGACCTGCAGGCCGCTCACCGGGCTGCGCGCGAGGTCGGAGGCCATGATCAGCGCGGCGCCGCGGTAGAAGGCGAACGGCGAGGTGAGCATCCGTCCGTAACGGATCGGCACGAGCTCGGGTACGCGCGTCTTCGCCTGTTCTTCCAGCAGCGAGATCGGATCGGGCCGGCCGGCGCTGTCGTAGGCGCCCTGGCTCGAGCGTGGTACGTCCTTTCGCGCGGCCTTTCCGGCCTGGACGCGCTCGGCGCGCGAAGCGTGCGGGACGTGCGCGGGTGCGTCGACGGCGCTCATCGTCGGGCAACCATACCCTGCCGGGGAAGCCCGCTGGAGTACGCTCGCATTGGTCAGGTGCAGAAGTGAACGAGCTCTTCGACATCGGCGGACAGGTGAGCTGCAACGACGGCCCCGTCGGGACGCTCGTGTGCGTGGTCCTGGACCCGATCGCACGCACGGTGACGCACGTGGTCGTCGAGCCCCACCACGCCGCCGGTCAGGGCCGTCTGGTCCCGGTGGAGCTGATCGAGCAGCGCGGCGACGGGCTCGCCCTGCGCTGCGACGGCCGCGAGTTCGCCGAGCTGGAGTTCGCCGAGGAAACGCATTTCACGAGCCCCGACGGCGAGGACCTCGGCTACCGGGAAGGCGAGATCGTCGCCTGGCCGTACTACGGGATGGGCCTCGAGATGGGCGCCAGCGAAGTTGCGGGCACACCGCGTGCGTACTTCGCGAGCCGCGTGCCCGCCGGTCAGGTCGAGGTTCGCCGCGGCGAACGCGTGCATGCCGCAGACGGCGATCTCGGCCGCGTTCGCGGCTTCGTCGTCGACCCTGCTGATCACCACATCACGCACCTCGTGCTCGAGGAGGGACACCTTTTCTCGCGCCGCGAGGTCGCGGTCCCGATCGATTCGGTAACGGCCGTAGAGCCAGACGGGGTGACGCTCTCGCTGACGCGCGACCAGATTCGCGCGCTGCCGACGCTCGAGCCGCCGGTCTAGGAACCGGCGTGGATCCTCTAGCCTTGTCCCTCGCCCGGAGGGGTGGCAGAGCGGTTGAATGCGGCGGTCTCGAAAACCGTTTCGGGGGTTTATACCTCCGACGAGGGTTCGAATCCCTCCCCCTCCGTCCGGGGACCGTATCCGGCAACCGTCAGCTGTTCGATGACGTCGCCACAAGTGCGCCGGATGGGTGAAGCGACGACCGGCGTGCGCATGGTGGAGGGGCGCGCTGCGAAGGGCCCACCCGTTACCCGTGCCACGTCGTGCGTCACCGCACCCGCCAAACCGGACGCCTAGACGGCTGCGGCTTTTGCCACGAAGGCATCGCCCGTGGTACTTTCCCGCCAAGGCATGGACGCTGAAACACAAGGCGCGCGGCGCGGTTTGAGGATCGTGCCGCTGGTGACGGCCGCGCTCGTGGCGCTCCTGGTCGCACCTGGGTCGACGCGGGCCCAAGAAACCGAACCCGCTGCCGTCACGACTGCGGGCTACTCAAATCTGCGCGACGACTGGGACTCCCACGAGCCGGCGCTCGAACCGGCCGATGTCCGCTCGGGCAGCTTTGGCAAGTTATTCGAGGCCAAACTTCAGGGCTCGATCTACTCGCAACCGCTCGTCTACGAAAATCACGTCATCGTCACGACCGAGAAGGCCAATGCCTACGCGATCAACGCGACGACCGGGGCGATCGTCTGGAAACGCAACTTCGGGAAACCGTTCACGTCGAAGGCGGTTCACTGCTCGGACCTGGCGCCATACCTCGGCTCGACGTCGACGCCCGTGATCGACCCGTCGACGGGAACCATCTACATGACCACCCGGCTGCTCGAAGGCGGACGCGCCGTTTCGAACGGCGTTTGGTACCTGCAAGCCATATCGGCCGCCACGGGCCAGGAGCGCGCGGGATTTCCAGTCAAGATCTCCGGGACGCCGTACAACACGCCGGGCGTCCCGTTCAACGAACACTGGGCTCAGCAGCGCCCAGGTTTGCTCCTGCTCGACGGGGTCGTCTACATCGGCTTCGCGTCGGACTGCGACTTCCAGCCCTACCGCGGGATCGTCGTCGGAGTGAACGCCAGTTCGGGCTCGATCACGACAATGTGGGCCGACGAGTCCGGCGACGGGTCCGGACCGGACTCGATGGCCGGCATCTGGGAGGGCGGTGCGGGCCTGGTGTCCAACGAACCCGGGCGCATAATCCTGACTACCGGGAACGGCATTTCGCCGAGTCCTGCGCCGTCCGGCGCTCCGCCGACGACCCTTTCCGAGTCGGTCGTCGGCATGCAGGTCGAAGCCTCGGGCGAGATAGCTCCGACCCAGTTCTTCGCGCCGAGCAACGCACCCGAACTGGACAACAGCGACGAGGATCTCGGCTCCGGGGGGCCGATCGCGCTTCCCACCGAATTCTTCGGCACCAAAGCGATCCCGCATCTGGTTGTCCAGGTTGGGAAGGACGGTCGGGTCTTCCTGATCAACGCCGACAACATGGGCGGCTACAGGCAGGGAGCCGGTGGAGGCGATGCTGTGCTCCAGACGCTCGGTCCCTACAGCGGCGTCTGGGGGCATCCCGCCGCATACGGCGGACAGGGCGGACTCGTCTATGTGCTTGAAAGCGCCGGCGGCGGCTACCTGCGCGCATTCTCCTACGGCCTGACCGGCAGCGGGCTGCCGGCGCTTGCGTCGGCAGCGACGAGTGCCGAATCGTTCGGCTACACCTCCGGATCAGCGATGGTCACCAGCAATGGCACGAGCCTCGGGAGCCCGGTTGTATGGGTCGTCTACTCGAGCGGCCCGACGGGTAGCGGTGGCGAGCTGCGCGCGTACTCCGGAACTCCGCAGGGAGGGAACCTTCCGCTGCTCTGGATGGGGAGCATCGGTACCGCGAGCAAGTTCGCGACGCCCACCGCGCACGAAGGCCGCGTCTATGTCGGCAACCGCCAGGGCGACCTGTTCGCTTTTGGCAACGCGGCGTCCGCACCCCTACAGGCGAAGCCGCTTGCACTGGGATCGGTGCCGGTCGGAAGCACCCGCGTCTTTGACCTGACGCTTTCGGCCCACGCACGGCTGACCCTCACCGGGCGGGTCACGATCCGCGGACACGAGCAGATCCCGTCGACCGAAGCGTCCGTCGCCGAGGCGACCGTCAAGTCGAGCACCGCAGGGCCTTCGTTCATTCCCCCGTCCGGGGTCGCCGACCTGCCAAACGGTGTCGTGACGGTCAGGCAGCCTAGGATCGGATCGGCAATCCCGGCGGGGAGGCACCTGCACCTGCGCGTGCGGTTCAGCCCGACTCACGCGGGACCGGTGATCGGTCTGATCACCTTGAGGACCAGTGCGGGTAGGCGCTCCTTCGCGTTCACCGGCTACGCAACGCGGCCCGGCCTGCTCGTCTCCGCCCGGCCGCTGCACTTCCGGCCTCTGCGAACGGGTGCCGGGGGGTCCGCGCTCGCGCTGACGTTCAGCAACACCTGGAATCGCCCGGAGCGACTGACTCGGATCAGGCTGCCGGGGCGTCCCTTCTACGTCTCGGGCCTACCCCGGCTCGGCACGGTGCTGGCGCCGCGCCAATCGGTCACCGTCTCGGTGTCGTTCCGGCCACGGCGCCACGGGCATTTCCATTCGCGCCTGACGATCGGGACGAACCACGGCTCAGTGACGCTGCCGGCGACCGGTGAGGCGCTGACCGGGCACCCGCGTCTTTCGATCGCGCCGGTGCGGCTCAACTTCGGTGACGTTCCGGTCGGCGCCGCGGCGGTTCGCACCTTCACCGTCGGGGACAGCGGTGACGTGCCGCTGGAGATAACCCGTGCCATCGTGCCTGAAGAACCCTTCTCGGCAGCGATTCCATTGTCGGCCGGGATCACGCTCGAAAGGGGGGTCGTCGCTCGTGTGACCGTCACCTTCCAGCCGACCCGGAAGGGGCCGGCGAGTGGTGTCTACATCATCGACTCCTCCGACGGCCACGGCTATTACCGCGTGTGGCTCAGCGGC
>Ga0182016_10006282_pt1 | contig 12537 bp, 8 predicted proteins | sample 712S2MmetaG_FD_120491 | JGI IMG/M metagenome (GOLD analysis project Ga0182016, IMG submission 120491) | Permafrost microbial communities from Stordalen Mire, Sweden - 712S2M metaG | ecosystem: Environmental > Terrestrial > Soil > Wetlands > Permafrost | place: Sweden: Stordalen | collected...
ACCCGGGATCGCCGTTGACCCCTGTAGCTTGCAGGATGTCCACCCACCGCTGCTCCCATGCCGCGGGGATCAGGTAGAGGGAAGTCAGTCCCACTCCCAGCACGACCGCGATTGTTGCGCGCACGATGGGAAACCACGACCGCGCCAGCAGGGCCGTGATCAATGCGACGAAGGCCAGCAGATAACTCCCCATCACGCCTACTGGAGCGTCTGAAAGCCAGCAACCCGCCACAACCAGCGCCAACGGTAGTGTCGATCCATCCAAAGCTCGTCGCAACATCGAGCCAGCCGCATTGCGATCGCGCATAGCGTAGAGGAGCAGGAGGGGAATCCAGAAGCCCCCGGCAAGCTCTGCGAAAGCGGTGCGGTTATAGGTGGTGAACAGGGTGTATCCGCAGAACAGTGCAGCGCAGCCCGCCAACGTGGCCGCTCCTTCGTCAAGCCCCTGCCGGGCCAAGGCGCGCGTGGCTAGTCCGGTTGCAGCAAGCAACAGAAAACTCATTACCACCGGGACCAGCGTCCATGGCAACACCAGACCAAGGGCCGCGCCCAGCATCCATGTGAGTGGCGGATAGAAAACAAAGCGGGGCTCTCCCGCGCCAAAGTTAGGGCTCGACGCCCAGTGCGGGTAAGCGATGCCATGCAGCCAGCTCTGCTGGGCAGAGAGCCAAGAGACGAGATGGAATTCGAAGTCGTCTCCGGCCACCGGCCCGTGAATCCAGATGGGTGCAGCCGCCACGGCCGCGCCGAGCAGAATGATTGTGGTCCCGATGAACCGGTTCCACTGGCCATTTCTGAATTTGAGAACTTGGCGCACCCGGCTTTATGCCTGCTTCAAAACGGATTTCGCATCGACAGGAAACCCCATCATCATAAATTAACCTTGGCTTACGCCTGCGCCTTCAGTAACCTTCGTTCCACCAGCGCCAACCCAATCAGCAGCAAGGCCGCCGCGCAACTCAGGCATCTACCCGCAATCACGTCAGCTGTGATGGCCCAATCCACTTTCACTTCGACAGGTCCCTGCGGCACCGGCACAACGATCAAGCCGTCGTCGCGCAAAGGAGCGGAGTCGGCCGGCTTTCCATTCACGGCGATGCGCCAGGCAGGGTATCTGACGAGCCGCAGAATCATAAAGCCTGCATGCGCCGCAATCGTGTCGATGCGCAGGTGGTCCGGCTGCCGCAGCTGGGCTGTTGCAGTCGCTTCGCAACTTCCTTGCGCCGGCCGCCAAGTGGGAATCGATTCACCCGGCCCGATAATTCCCAGGGTCGTGTCAGGGTTGGTGACCAGGCAGGCGTCCGGCAGGTTGGTCGCGACTTTCCAGTGATCGGCATCTGGAGGTTCGTATTCATCGGTCCCCTCCAACCCTCCACCGCGGCCATACATTCTCAGCATGTCTTGCACGGTGTCTCCTTCTTCGCAGGCCCGCAGGAAGATTCTTCCAGCAAAAGCCGTGGTCGCAAGAAAGACCAGCGCGCAAACCATGGGGACAGCCACGCGCAACCAGCGCCGGGCAGAGTGAGCGGGCCACACAGCCCCGGCAATGAACAGGGCCATAGGCGCCTCAACCACCAGGAGCCACCGCCAGGGGTATTGCAGGAAGCGAAGCTTGGGAAGCAAGTTCCACACCGGCAAAGAGACAGGGAACTGAAGGAAAAGAACCACCGCAGGAATCAGTGCCAGCGGAATCCACCAACGGAAATGTCGGGAGGGTTGCGAGCGGTTCGACTCGTGCAACAAGCCCTGTTGTCGATCGTGTCGAGCACGCAATAAGAAGACCAATAGTCCGAACAGCGCAATGCCAATCATGTAGGCGGCCAGGATGGAAGCCCGATCGAGCACCATCCCAAAAGGAACGAGCAGAGGGTCGTTGTGGCGCGAAAAAATCCAGTTGTTTTCAATATTGAATACGGGATAATCAACGGCCGCTTGCAGATCAGTCCATCGCTGCTCCCAGGCTGCGGGAATCAGATAGAACGCCGGCAGCGCCATCCCCAAGGCAGCGGCAATGGAAGCACGCAAAAGCGGCGCCCACGACCGGCAAAGAAGAGAAGCCAACAGCGCCACAGCCGCTATCAGGTAATTCGCCATCACGCCTACTGGGCCATTCGAAATCCATGCCCCTGCAAACAGCAGCGCCATCGGCAAAGTGGACCCGTCAAGCGCCCGGCTCCAGAGACCCGCCGACGGATTGCGATCCCGCAGAGCCGCACGCAGCAGCAGAGGAATCCAGAACCCGCCCGTGAGCTCCGCATATGCCGCCCGTTCGTACGAAGCGAAGAGAGCGAAGCCGGAAAAAAGCGCCACGCAACCCGCCAGCGTAGCTTGTGCGTCAGGAAAGACCTCAAGGGCAAGCGCGCGGGTGCCCAGCCCCGTACCGGCCAGCAGCAGAAAAACAAGAAAAATCGGCACGAATTGCCACGGCATCACGAAGCCCAGAGCCGCGCCAACCATCCTGATCAATGGCGGGTAAAAAATGTACCTCGGCTCCCCGGCACCGTAGTTGGCGGTGGCCATCCAGTGCGGGAAAAAGACTCCATGCAGCCAATTCTGGTGAACATCGAACCACGAGACGACGTGGAATTCGAAGTCGTCGCCGCAATACGACCCGTGCAGAAAAATCGGCACCGTCGCCACGGCCGCGGCAAGCAGGATGAGGGCGGGCCCGAGAAAACGGCGCCAATTATATTGGGCCGATAAGCTCATGGAAGAAGCTGCAGCGTGTGTCGTGCCTGCGCCGCAACAGCTTGCGTACTAAACGGAAATGCGAAGGTATTTCCGCTGTAGTAGTCGTCCCACTGGTCTTTGAAATAGGGGCTGTAGGGGTCGCCGCTCTGGCCGAGAACGATGTCCTGTGTCGAGCCGTCGACGTCGCTCCAGTCGATGGTGAATCGCTGCGAAGGTCCAAATGCCAGGCCCACCTGCTTGACCGTTGTGGTGTCACCGCTCAAAGGCTGCGGCCCCGTACCTGCAATCCGGCTAACGATCGGCAGGAAGCTTGCCAGCGGATGCTCAATGTCCACCACGTGCCAGTTTCCATAACGCCAGACAGCAACATCGCCAGGCGCCTTGCCATCCTCCATCCCTTTGCGCACGGCCGCGGTCAGCAGCGCATCCCAGTTCTTGTAGGTGGAGGGCAGCCAATCCGCATTGCCGTGCATGATGATCTCTTCTTCGGCAAAATTCGACGTGGCCCACAAATACCATTCCGCATCCTTGCCAAGTTTCGGTTGCAGAATCAGCGGCCAGAACGCATAGCGCGCCTTGGTGACAATCGAAGCGGCGGCAGAGTCTGTCGTCAGCCTCCCATCCCAGCTGCGCATGAGGTCCGCGGCCTTGCGCAATCGGTCGTCGGAGCCTGGCGTGTGATCAATCGCATACGCCAGGCGGTGCCCGATCTCCTGGTCGACTTCGCTGTAAATATCCGTCTGCAGCGCCAGCATGTCTTTCGGCGTCAGCTTGTCGCGCCCTTGCAGCGCTTTGTAAATCCGCTGCGCACGGTACGGGTCGGCCCACTCGAGCGTAACTGGATGCGGCGAACTGTCGATTGTTACACGCGAGTTGGCTGTCGCCAGAAAACCGGAAGGCGGGTTGAACGAGTTCGGCATTTCGTTAAATGGAATGTAGCCCTGCCACTCATGTGCCGCGTCTTCAATCGGCACACCCGCGAGGCCCGCCGGACGCAGCGGCAGGTGGCCAATAGCGTGGTAAGCGATGTGCCCCTGGTCGTCCGAATAGACGGCATTGAGCGTGGGCAGGTTCCAATCCGCCAGCGCCGCGGTCAAGTCGTTGCAACTCGCCGCCGTGTCGAGCTTGTAAATGGGCAGCCCCTTCAGCGAAGGATCGTGCAACGTCCACTTCAACGAGAAGGGCCGTTTCTCATAACCGAAGATGGGGTTCAGCAGCGGGCCGTGCGCAGTGGATTGCACGTCGAGTTGAACATCCTTGCCTCCGCGCACGCGAATCACTTCGTGGTCCACTGCGAGTGGCTTATAGGTTCCATCCGCCGCCTGATAATTCCCCTTGCCGTCGAGCTTTTCCCAGTAAAGGTCCTGTACGTCCGCATAGAGCGCGGTAAAACCCCAAGCCACGTGCTCATTGTGCCCTGCGATTACAAACGGAACGCCTGGCAGTGTCACTCCCTGCGCATGAAAACCCGGGGCGCGCAGATCGGCCATGAACCAGATATTCGGCTCGGTCAGGCCAAGATGCATATCGTTCGAAAGCATAGGTTTTCCGCTCGCCGTGTGCGTTCCCGCAATCACCCATTCATTTGAACCGGGATTGCATCCCGCACAACTGGAAAGCCCAAGCGGATCGCTTAACTCGCGCAGGTCTTCCTGACTTAAACTCGCCTGCGACCGGTCATCGTCATCGTCGTCGTCGGAATTTTTCTTCGCAGCCGGCGCGGGATGAGGCTGGCTCAGATCCACTACTGTCCCGGTGGGCGGATGATCGCGCCATGAACCGACCGGGTACAGATCGGCCTCAAGCTTGGGGTTATGCAGTATCCCCCGGATGTGTTCGCGAGCCAGCTTGGGATACCAGTGGTCGTCGAGCGTTTGCGCCATCATGGCCGCGCCGATGCTTAAAGAGTCCACCCCCGCCCACGGCTTTGGGCGATAGTGCAGCAGCCGAAACTCCGCCGGGAGAGAGTCCTGGTGCTGCGCGATGAACAGATTCACGCCGCGCGCGTAGTCGTCGAGCGGCGCGCGTTCCGTCGGCGAGAGGTTGTCGTAAATCCGCTGGGCCGAGATGCGCATTTGATAAACACGCTGCGCCTTGTCGTGCTTCACCAGCGAAGGTCCCATCACCTCGGCTAGATCGCCGTTGGCATTACGCCGCAGCGCGTCCATTTGCCAGAGCCGGTCTTGTGCGGTGACGTAACCCTGGGCTACGAAGAGGTCGTCCTGCGTGGCGGCATCAATGTGGGGTACGCCATGGGCGTCGCGGCGCACAGTTACTGGCGCGGAAAGGCCGGCCACATGCAGTTGCCCGTCTAGCACCGGCAGCGCAGCTTTCTCCGCAGAGCGCAGCCAGAATACCCCTGTCACAACCGCAAGCACCAGGAGTACGAGCAGGACTGCCAAGGTCCGCAGCAGAGTCCGCGGCCAGCGGCGCTTGCGAGCGCGCGGCGGCTGGCCAGGAAGGCGGGAATATGCGGGGTTAGGCGATTCGGCTTTGAGCATCGGCTATGAACAGCATAACGCCGTGGCAGCGGCAACGCCATGCATTGCCATTCACCGGTGAGCCCACGACCGATGCCGATAGACTAGCCTTCCCGGAATCAGAAGCGATACCGGTACTCCGACAACAAGTCCGGCGAGCGCACCGGCCGCGCCTCCAGCAAACCCATCCAACGCCCGCGCCGTACCATTGTTTCGCGGTGTGGCCACTCCCCAGATAAATCCCGCGACCGTAAACGCTCCCACCACGATCACGAAGTTTCTTCTCTTGTCGTCGCTGCGTATGCGGTCCACATCCGCGCGGTCGAAACGATATTCTCTTCCGCTATAGAAGGAATCGCAGAACAGCGAATCGTTGGTAGCCCCATTGAACCGGCAAGGCACTGAGAGTTCTCCATGGCGTGCCACGGAGATCTCTTCGCCGTTCGCGAGGTCTTGTACCCGGTTCCAGTCAGGGCTTCCAGAAGTCGATGGCGCAGGGTTATCTGGCAACGCCTGCGCTAAACCAGATGCAGGCAGCAACGCGATTGCAATCGGAATCCAAAGAAACCGTTTCATATTCAGCGATATTGAACTGGCTGGTCGGACGTCGTAGGCGCGAACAGGACAGTTTCGCGGGTGTCACAATCGCTGAATCAACGCGGGAATTCCGGCTGCATCTCCGGAGAGTGTCGCTTCCATTGCACGCAACGGCGCAATCGAGTCCTCATCCAGCAAGCTGAACCGCATCGGAAACACCCCAACCGGCAATTCCAGCGCCGTGACAGAATCGCAGACCACGCCGGCCGTCTCCTCGAGGCCCCGCTTCCATCCCGCCCGCGTCGGGTCGCACACCAGCAGGCTCTCCGGCGCCAGCCCTGCGGCAATGAGCATGGTCCGGGCAATCCTCTGAAACTCCGACCACCGCGACGCGATGCCGATCAGATCTTTCGCATGCTCTGGCAGATACCGTTTCAGGTATACCTGAAGCTCCGGAGCGACCGGGTGTACCTGGAGAGTAGTCAGCTCCGTGCCCGCCGGCAGCAGCTTGCGCACTGCCACCGCTTTGCTCGGCAGTACCACGGGCATCGATCCCGATAGCATAGCCGGGTTCGCGCATTCGTCCGGTGTACAGGTCGTAATCGGCATTGCCAGAGCCTGCGACATCTCGCGAATCACAATCTTGCCCAACTCCGGGTCCGGCTCGATCACCAGCCAGCGCGACGGCGGTTCCAGCGAAAGCCAGCGCCGAAGACGGCTCCTCACCAGCGTTTCCGTAGCGCCCCGTTTGCGCGCCTTGGCCACCAATTCACCAATGGTCTGGTCTACAGCCATCTCGGGAGAAATGGGAAGCGTCGGCTGGCTGGCCCGCACATAAACGCCGCTCCCATGGCGAAATTCAAGCCATCCCTGCCGCTCCAGTTCACGATAAGCGGCGCTGGCTGTATTCGCATGGATGTTGAAGCGGCGGGCCAGGTCGCGTGTGCTGGGCAATCGCTGTCCGGGCAGCATCTCCTTGCACAGAATGGCTAGCGTCACCTGAGTGATCAGCTGCTCGCGCAGAGAGACTTCGCCGGTTCGATTGAGCCATAGCCGCATCGTTTATCCCGCGGCCAACTCCGAGGTCGAGGCGGCGATTACCGCTGGCTTCCTGCGGCCGTAAACAGCGAGCAGCAACACCAGCAGGAGCAGGAGCGCGCCCAACACCAGCACGCTACCTTCCGGGCCATCCGAGCCGCCGCTCCAGAATTCTTTACCGGCAGGCGCTGAAGAGAGGTAATGCCCGATGGCCACATTGCCGCTGTCCGCCGCGCCATAGAAATAGGTGAGCCCCCAGTCCCATGCGGCATGGCAGCCAATGGCCCACCAGGCCGAACCAGTGACGCGGATGCTTACGACAAAGACAAAGCCGATTGCGGCCGCGGCAAAAATGCCGATCCAGTTTTCGCCGTTGTTGCCGGTGTGGATAAATCCGAAAAGAGTCGATGTAACCCACGCCGCCTGCCAGAAGCCTTCCCCTTCGACTTTTCTCAGATACAGGATCAGGCAGGGAACCAGGCCGAGGAGAGCCATGATGTAGACGCCCCAGATGCCGTTCCCCTTACCCCTCAGGAGCAGGTCCGCACAAATCAGCCCGACAAGGCCCAGCGCCCACCAGAAGTTGATGCCGCGCGCCAGCGTGAATTGCAGATAGCAGCGGAAGATCCCCTCCTCGACAAACCCGACACACAAAAATGCAATGGCCCAGATTGCCGCAAACTTGAAGATCTGCGCGCCGCTCAGAGCAACAGGCCCAAACGTCATCCAATGGCCCCACGCCAGCGCGCCAATCAACGCAGAGAGCGCGGCAAAGCCGGCCACGAGCCCTTCTCCGAAGCGAAGCACGCGATGGGGCCCCAGCAGGTTGAAGGCCAGCAGATTGCCGGGTCGGCGCTCGATCAGAGCCACAACCGCGGCGGCCCCTGCGATAGCCAGTACAAAGGTCAATTCGCTGAAAAGCACCGCGGATGGGGCGAAGTGCGTGGCCTTCGGATCGACAAGGTGAAGGGCGGCAAAAACGACCCCTACAATTGCAACGAAAATAGCCGTGAGAATGACAAACAGCGCTATCGACCATCCTGCGCGCAGTCCGTTCTTCCCGAGCAAAATCGAAAGCAGTATGCGCGTCTCTACAGGCTGCGTTTCCGGCGGGGTTGGTATTGCCGTGGGCAATGCTTCCACGGTGGCTGGTTCGGGAGCCGGCTCTGGCCGCGCAAGCTCAATCTGAGGGACGTCAGGATCAGTTGGATTCACAGAGCCTCTTGAAAGAGAAAGATGATTTCCTTTGCGAGGATTCTACAAGGATAAGAGGAGCGATGGGAAAAACTTATGTGGAACTGGGAGGGTCGAAGGACTCGGGCCACACCTGGGCGCCATGAAGTATCGCAAGCATATGAACCATGTCCTCCACGATGCGATAGGCGACTATGTAGCGCGTGCCGGGCACGGCAATCTCCCCTGTCCCAGTGATCCGGCCGATTCTGCCTGCTTTGGGCATCCGCGCGGTGCGAACGATAGCTTCGTGAATACGGCGGACGATCCGCTCTGCCGCCGCTGGATTTCCCTCGGAAATGTAACCGAATATTCCTTGGAGCTGGTTTACTGCAGGCATCGTCCAGCGAACTTTCAAGCCATCTCCAATTCCGCTTCACCCTTGACGGTTCTATTGTCAGACTTCATTAAAGCCTTGTCCTTCACCCACGAGTCGATCGACCTGCCGACTTCTTCGTGGTCGATCAGGTCACCCCGGCGGGAGGCTTCAAGGCCCTCTTCGACCATTGCAATATAGCGTTGCTGTTCGGTGAGATAGACCTCTACTGCCTCGTTCAGCAGATAGCTGCGGTCACGGTCCATGGCTTTGGCGATGGAGTCCAGTCGAGCGACTTTCTCGGGTGCGATGCGGAAGCTGATAATACGCGGAGAGCTCATAATACAAGAGAATACGCTGTATTACGTGGTATTACAAGGTGAGTTTGAGGATTCCCACGGTCGCCTCACGGGAAAACCCGGCGACGGCTATAAAGGCAGCGGAAAAATGCGACATTGGAGGAGAGTTCCCGTCCGCGGCTAGGGCCGTCGTTGATTCTTCCGGCCTATCGCGGGGGGTTGAAACCCCGCCTCCCTCCGACGCGAGTTTTTCCGCAAGCTGTATGAAGGGTCGCCCCAGGGATCGGTAAATTGTAGAGCCGCTCTCCAGACCGGCTCTACCGGCTGCTCCCAAGGCGCCAAGGGCGTGGGTGCAGGTCTGGAGATCTGCACGACAGTCGCTCTGGGGAGCGGCGCTACCAAACTCGCAATTTACGGATAAGCTCTTAATCGTCCCGCAAAGCCACCATTGGGTCGATCTTGGCGGCGCGTCGCGCAGGCATCCAGCTCGCCAGCAGAGCGATTACCGTGATGGTCAAGGTAATCGACCCGAAGACTACCGGATCGTTGGGGCTGACCTCATAAAGCAGGTTCGCTACTCCATGGGCCAACCCAAAGGCCAGCACCAGCCCGGTGCATACCCCAATGCCAGTCAGCCATCCCGCACGCCGCAGGATCATCCGCAGCACGTCTTCGCGCTGCGCACCCATGGCCAGCCGCACGCCGATTTCGCGGGTCCGTTCGCCGACCAGGTTGGCCATGACGCCGAAGATGCCGACGGCCGCCAACAGCAGCGCGATGAAGGCGTCGAAACCCAGGAGCGCCGCTATGTAGAACATGCCGGTGAGCTCCTCGTGCGTGTAGGTCGCGTAGGTCTCCAAGAGATTCAGCGGCAGTGCCGAGTCGAGTGCTGCAAGGGTCTTGCGCACGGCCGGTGCAATGCTTAGCGGGTCGCCGCTGGTTGTAATCGCGTAGGTAATGCCGTCCGGTGGAACCTGCGCAACGCTCATGTAGACGGCCGCGGGACGCTCCTTCAGCCACAGCGAATATGTGGTCTCTTGGACGACTCCAACAATGGTCAGCCAGGGAGTCTGGCCCGCTCCTGCCGTGCCCATGCGGATTTGCTTGCCCAGGGGTTCTTCCCCAGGGAAGTAATGCGCGGCGAAGGACTGGCTCACCACGGCGACAGGCAGCGAGCGCAGGTCGTCACTGGTGTTGAGCAGGCGTCCGGAAACCAGTCCAACATGAAACGCGCTAAAGTAGCCCGCGCTTACCGGCAGCCGCAGCGCAGTGCGGGACTGGCCGGGAGCGAGTGGGCGATTCTCTATCTGCGCATCGTCAACCCAGCCGTCGTCGCTGTGCGGCAGAGCGGCGGTCACTTCCGCGTTCTCCACTCCCGGCAGCGCGCGCAGCCGGGCAAGACTCTGGTCGTACCATGCGGCGGACTTGAGGGGCGTGTCATAGCGGCTAGCGGGCAAATGAACATTAAATGTGAGCGTGTGCGTGGGATTGTAAGGGTCGGTCTGGTGCATCATGGCAAGCATGCCCTTGCTCATCAGGGCTGCACCAATCACCAGGGCGACGGCCAGTGCAATTTGCGATACCGCCAGAATGTTTCTGAGTTTGTGGCTGCGTCCCGAGCCCATCACGGACCTCGATCCGGATTTAAGCTGGTCCACGAGATTCACGCGAAGCGCAGCCAGCGCCGGAGCAAAGCCCGATACGACGCCCGCCCCCACAGCAAGCAGCAACGAGTACGCCAGGGCGCGGCCGTTCAACGAGATATTCGACCAGCCGGCCATGAAGCGCATTACCCGCTCCGGCATTGCGATCTGGTTGATGCGCATGTCCACAAAGCCGAACGCGACTCCGCCCGCTCCGCCGACCAGCCCCAGCAGAATGTTCTCCGTAAGCAGTTGCCGCAGCAGGCGTCCTCGACTTGCGCCGAGCGCTGTACGCATGGCAATCTCGGGTCGCCGCTGAATGCCGCGTGCAAGTTGCAGATTGGCGATGTTGGCGCAAACAACCAGCAGTACAAACAGCGTTGCCCCCTGCATCAGGTTGAAGTAAAGCGGCGTGTATTCGCCATTGATGTCGGAAAGCAGCGTTGCCACCTTGACGCGCCAGCCAAAGTTAGTCTCCGGATAGGCGCGTGCCTCGTGCTCGGCGATGGTATTCAGGTCGGCCTGCGCCTGGCCAGGCGTGACCCCTTTGCGCAGTCGGCCTATTACCATGTAGTCGTGCGAAACCCGGTTCGCGAGCAGCGCGTCGGTCTGCGCCATGGGAATGTACAAATCGGCCCGCGATGGGTACTGCATGGACTTCGGCATCACACCGATGATGGTGTAGGCATGCTGATCCAGTTCGATGGTGCGGCCAACCACGCCGGGGTCGGTTGCGAAATGCGATTTCCAAAAAGGGAAGCTCAATACAGCCACGCTATTGCTGCCTGGTTGAGTCTCACTCTTGTCGAACACCCGTCCTAGAAGCGCGTTGGCCCGCAACACGCTGAAGAAGGAAGGCGACGTGGACACGGTAAACACTTGCGAGGCATCCCCGGCTCCGGTCAGGCTCATGTGAGAAAGATTGTGGGGGGCCAGTTCTTCAAACGAGCGGCTCTGCTGCTGCCAATCGGCAAAATTCGCCAGGGCGACCTGCTGATCGTCGCCGTGATTCTTCTGCTCGTAAACCACTACAACCTGCTTCAGGTCCGGCACCGCCAGCGGCCGGAAGATCACCGCATCCATGATGCTGAACCCCGCCGTGTTGGCTCCGATGCCGATGGCCAACGTTAGAACCGCGGTGATGGTGAACCCTGGTGACTTCCACAACTGGCGGACAGCATATTGCAGATCTTGCAGCAAATTCGGCAGAAAAGTTCGCACGGAAGCCTCCAAAGCGCCCAAAAATCGCGATATAAATTCTATCCAACATAGCGCAATTCGATGTCCACATCGAGGTCGTCGGCAAGTGGTTGATTTCAGAAGGCATGAAGGACATCGACCGGGAATTGCGCATGCCATGCTTGTTCGCAATTGGAATACTGCGTTCGCAATCGGACACTTTGGTATCCCACGCCCGCGCGGAAAACCTCTCAAGCCTTGACATAGCGAGCCACGCCCTTGATGCTTAACAGTTCACGTTGTTCATTTTTTAGCTGCAAGGGAGTGCCGGTTTTGCGGGTTCGCGTCTTCTACCACGACAAATGCTTTGACGGAGCCTGCTCAGCTTCGCTCTTCACGCGTTTCCACCGGGAGTGCATCGCCCCAGACGCCACGTATGAGTATCACGGCCTGGTGCATCGCGCGGGCGCTCTCTTTGACGAGTCTGAATTTACCGGGGACGAGAACGTTATCGTCGACTTCAAATACTCGTCTTCGCCGAAGATCACCTGGTGGTTCGATCATCATCTTTCAGCCTTCCTCACGCCTAAAGACCAGCAAAGCTTTCTCGACTGCAAGCAGGACCCGGTGTGCAGCAAGCGCAAGTTTTTCGATCCCAATTACACGTCCTGCACCAGCTTCCTGGCCCACATCGCCTCTACTGAATTCGGCTTCGACACCACTCCCGTAGCCGAGCTCATCCACTGGGCCGATATCGTCGACGGCGCGCGATACGAGAGCCCCGAATCCGCCGTCGAAATGGCCGCTCCGGCCATGAAGCTGACCTTGATTATCGAGTCCACCCAGGACCCCGCCTTCATCCCTCGCCTGATCCCGCTCCTAACCGAGCTTCCACTCGCTGAAGTTCTGCAACAGCCGTTTGTGGCCGAGCTGCTTCCCCCTCTTTTGGAACGTCACCAGGAGGCGCTGGCCCTGATCAAGAGCCGGGCCGAAGAGCGCGAAGGGACTATCTTCTTTGACATAACGGATCGCACACTGGAAGGCTTCAACAAGTTTATCCCCTACTATCTCTATCCAAACGCAACTTACTCGATCGGGCTTTCGAAGTCGAGTTTCAGGAC
>Ga0182016_10006286_pt1 | contig 12533 bp, 8 predicted proteins | sample 712S2MmetaG_FD_120491 | JGI IMG/M metagenome (GOLD analysis project Ga0182016, IMG submission 120491) | Permafrost microbial communities from Stordalen Mire, Sweden - 712S2M metaG | ecosystem: Environmental > Terrestrial > Soil > Wetlands > Permafrost | place: Sweden: Stordalen | collected...
GGCTTCCGTTCGGCCGGGTCTTTGGTGATACCGAAATGTGGGGCGCCAGTCCAAATTCCGCTCTCCACCAAGATTCGTTCTTGTTCGGTACGACGATCGATGGCCTTCTTCTGATTTGCGGCGGCGCGGTTCGCTTTTGCGGTGGGATCTTCTGCGGTTTTGCTCATGGCCGCAGCGTGTTTAGCGAGGAGTTCTGGGTCGTCAAATCGTTTTCGCATGGCGGTAGCATTGTTTGCAATCCATCTGGGGTCTTGGGCCTTTTCACGATTTGCAGCAGCGATGTTTTCTTGCCAGGTAGGGTTTTCGGCTTTCGTACGGTTTGCGGTGGCCCGATTTTCTTTGGCTATGGGGTCCGTTTTAGTCTTGCGCATTGCGGCTGCGTGATTGACAATCCAGGTGGGGCGTTGCGATCTCATTCGAATGCCAGATAGTCGATTAGCGATCGTAATTGGGTCTTTTGCTGCTCGTTGTGCAGCGGCTGCGTTGTTCGCAATCCAGGTTGGGTTTTTACTGAGTTCGCGCATAGCCGCAAGATTGTTTGCAATCCAGATAGGGTTTTTCGATAGTTTGGCCATTGCTGCAGCATTATTAGCGCGCCATTTTGCATTCTGAGAGCGTCTTTTCGCTGTGGTTGCGTTGGCGGCAAGGTACGTGAGGTTTTTTGAACGTTTGATTATTCCAAGGGCAACATTTGCAAGATAGTCCGGGTCTTTGGCTTTCTTACGATTTGCGGCTGTGACATTTGCGAGCCATGTGGGATCGGTGGCATGTTCGCCAGTAAGTCCGGCACCATCATGATTTTTTCCGTTAAACATTCGAATGTTACTGTTGCGCCAGTATTCGATATAATAGGTTTCACGTTCGCGGACAAAGGCGATGCCGGATAAGGGACCAATAAGTTCGAGGACGAAATATAGGTAGTTGTTGGAACCATGTTTATTGTAATGGTTTTGCCAGTATGTGGTTTTGTTGGTGTAGCTTTTTTTTGTGCCGTTTTGGAGATCGGTTAGGTGTTCTGCAAAACGTTTGTGAAATGTTCTCGTTATGCCGGATATGCTGCATGTACTACCGATGTAAACAATAGGGGGCTGATCCTTAACGAGTGCTGCAATTAGGTATATTCCCTGCATCTCTCCGTCGGGGTGGTCTTTAGTGATTAGAGAATGGCTCTGTGTGATTATCGTTCTTGCGATACGACATTGATCGACAGATAATCCGGCGGCTAGAGCTTCTTTACGAGTCACGTGACTTGCCTTAATGAGATTGTCCCAGATTGGGACTCTTTGCTAAACTGCAAAACGGCAGTTATTTTAGCAAAGATAATCGCTGAGGATGCCATATGTATGGCATTGTGCTGAATAGGTAGATCAATGAGTGTTAGTCACTGAGAAATATCTAGTATCGGGGGTTTGGTATTTTGGGCTGTTTGGTCATAATTTTGGCCTAAAGTCATCTAACGAAACGCCAAAAGCCCCAGCGGTTTGCGCCGGGGCTTTTGTAGGGACTGGTTTTGTTTAGTACGCGAGGATGTGGAGGTGATTCTGCCAGCCGGCTGCTTCGCCGTTTACTGCTGGGAAGCAGAGATTCGGTTGTGTATTTCCGTTGTGCATATTGGCGTTGGCCCATGTCGTGTAGGCAGAACCCTGCGTACCAGTTTCGTTCCACAGACCATTAACCGAGATACCATTATACGATCCGTTGATATCACTTTCGACAGCACCGTAATTGTGTAGCGCGGTGCAGAGCATTTTGGTTGCGTTGTCCATTCCGCTAACTGCGGCTAACTGGGCTGGGGTAACGTCACTCCAGAGATATGAGCCATATGGAGCAGAAGGAGCGTTTGAGTTATTGCTACAAGAAAAAGTACTGGAATAGGTCGCTTGCCCGACGTCCGATGAAGCGGAGGCATTCTTGCATCCAGGGACAAATTCTAGTGCGTGATGGATGACGCCAGTTGCAAGTTCGGTCATTGGCGATCGACCAAGTCGGCTACTTGCGCCACCGGCAGTTGCGGCTGACCAGTAGGGGCCGGCGGCTTCGAATCCGTTGCCAGTGCATTGGTTAATCGTTCCTGCGGTACCCATGGTGATCGATGTTTGGCCGGATTTCGTGGCTCCGCCGCCGTTGTTGAAGTTGTTGGTATCGAGGATGGTGCAGCCATCGGGCTGGAGGATCGAGGCGTGGCCATCGGTGTTACCAGCGGCTACTGCACCGACAGGGATGTAGAATTTCTGGCCACTGATGGGACTGGCAGTGTTGACGCTTACCGTTAATTGCGGATCACTCGTTTTTGCTTCGTAATAGGAGGCTTGAGCATCATTGCCGTTCGGAAGACTCATTGATGAAGCGTTTGCATAGTAGTTTGCGATGATAGTAGCTGAATTCGAAGCGAGTGTCGGGTTTGCGGAAAGCTGGGTGTTTCCTGAAAAACTTGGGAAAATCGTACCGGTATACGGTGCCGTGGTCGGTGCGGTCGTTGGGGCCGTAGTCGGCTTCGTTGTTGGCTTTGTGGTTGGCGCCGTCGTGGGTTTCGCGGTTGCTGAAGCTGTTGGGACTGGTGTTGGGCTAGATGTTACGGCTCCGGCAACGATGTTCGTAGCTACGATTCCGCCGCCAGTGGGGCATCCTTTAGCTTTGTCTGCGGCAGTAGCGTACGATGGTGTGCCACTGATGGTGATAATGGAGCCTGCCGCGAGTGTTTTTAGGAATGCGGGAACAGCATAACCGCTAGCAAAGGTAACGCCAATGTGCCCGCAATTTCCGGCAGGCAGCGTGTAAATCTGTGTAGCGGAACCGAAACCGCCAAATGGTGCGCTGTATTTATAACCGGTAGCGATCGGGGTAGCAGTCGCTACGGGGGTCGGCGAAGCAGGTGCTGGTGTAGCCGCTACTGAGCCGGCGACAATGTTTGATGCCACGATTCCGCCAGTAGGACAGCCTTTGGCTTGATCTGCAGCATTGTTATATGAAGGAGTACCATTTATGGTAATGGCGGATCCGGATTTGGTCGTACCTAAGAAGCTTGGAAGTCCATAGCCGCCGGTAAACGTAACCGAGATGTCTCCACAGGTGCCATTCGATAATGTGTAAATTTGTCCGCCGGAGTAGCCACCAAATGGAGCAGTGTAGCTGTAGGTCGTCGCGGCTGCAACGGCTGCTGTTGTTGTGATTGTCGCGTTTGGTAATGTAGGAGGTGTGATTGATCCGAGTTGGTTAGATGAATTGCTTACGCCAGGAACGGTCGCGCCGCCGGCTCCGCATGCTGTGAGGCTTGCGGCAAACAAGAAACTAGCCACTATTGAGAAATGGGGTTTTGTCATAATCCTTAAATTTCCGTCGGACGATTGTGTCTGACTTAGAATATAACGGCTCGTCCGGGATGACTTCTTAGGCTGTGAGTGTCACTTTGGTGGTATAGTGATACGCAACGGAAGTGTTTTAATTTGCAAGTGTTACTTCTGATTGATGGATTTTGAGTAAGCCCTTAGTTAATGAAAAAAGCCGGGGTATAGAACTCCGGCTTTGATTTGTTATCGGCCAAGGCAAGCCGCGTTTTATTAGCAATTAGTCTTGGGTTGGTGAGCGATGAAATGGATGTGTAAAGGTTTCGTGATTGGTTATGCAGCCAGTTCCTCGTTGATTGCCTGTGCTGCAGCTTGGCGGACTCCTGGATGAGGATCTTGTGTAGCCGCATCGCTAACAACTTCATACATGCCAAGATCGATAGCAAGCGCGACGAGATTCATACGAGCGCTTGGATCGCGTGGTGCTTCTGCCATGCCGAGTGGAAGGGTCCAGGTAATGATCGCCCCAACTTCTTCGATATCGTCAGTTTCGATGGAGTTTTCGGCAGCCGCCATCTCGTCTGCACTGAGAGGCCGAAAGAATGCCGATAAACCGGTGCCGCTGACGTGTTCAAAGGATACGGCTTCTTCCTCTTCGTGAGGTGTCGCTAATGAGGTTTCATCGGCAAAGTCGTCAACTGAGATAAACAGGTCGTCTTCGTCTATTTCTGCGGTATTGTCAGATACTAAGGGTTCATTGTTTGTTTTTGACTCTTCTTCCGCATTTTCTTCTATGATGGGTTCTTCATGATTGGAGAATTCATCTGGGTTGAATTCTGACACAAGAGTATCTGGCTCTTCTTCGTGTTGAGGCTGGTCACTGACAATATAGTCGGCGGCTTCTAGTTGAGGTGCATGGACGGAGTCAGCAAGCGAGGCAAGGTCGTCCGATGTCGCCATGGCTGGTACGGTATGTTCGTCGAGTTCGAGTCTATCGTAGGGATGGAGGATTTCGGTATCGGCAACTTCTGTATCATCAACAGGTGTTGCGGTGATATTGGTAGTTGGCTCGACAGCGTGTACTTCTGCTGTTGGAGATGCTAATAGAGCTTGGGCTTGCTCGTGAGGACTGAGATCGTGTTGGCCGATTTGTGAATTATTGGCTTCGGCGAATGCCGACATATCGTCGACTTCATCGATTTCGTCAATTTCTTCGTCGGAAGCGTTATGCATCTGGTTTTCGGCGGCTACGGCTTGAGTTGGCAGGGTGCGTTTTTTGCCAAATCGCGTGGTGACTGACGACAAAAGAGCCTTGAAACCCGAAGCCGCTACCGGGGCAACTGCTTGTTCAGCAGATGCCAAGGATTCGACGGGCACGGGAGACATTGATTCTTGTGCGATTGCTTGTGCCCGGGACGTGCGCGTAGCTTTTGCTACGCTGGCGGCTGATGGTTGTCGGACAACCCGGCCCTGTACGTCAGAGAGGGCGATTTGAGATGAAAAGTCGATCGCCGCACGAACGAGGTGTCGACGCTTACTAGCTTTCTTCGCCTGGGCTGGCATTAAACGATCTCCAGAGTAGTGTGGAAGGCCGCGTCGAATTTTTCGTCAAGGCGGTCTGCGGGTGAGAAGAGTCGGTCAAGTGCGTTGTTTGGCTCAAGGCCGGCAAGTGAACTAAACGATATTTGCACGGCATTTAAGTAAGTTACAATGTTTGTTTCGACATTTTGTTGCGAAAGGAGATCCGCTAGTATGCCGACTGCTTCGGCTTCCGTTGGGACGTCACCGCCGTCAGCAAGCCAAGTACGGACCGATTCGGGTACGAGTGTCCAATTCGCCGAGAGATTTAGATTGACAGCGCTGGCGGCTAGGGCCGCAATGAGGTTTTGTCTCAATGCTTTGCCTTGTTCCGTTTCGCCGTCGACGAGTAGACCTACAATAAATGCATGCATGGCCCGAACTCGTGGTTTGACGCGGAGTAAGCGAGTAAGCATGAGACGTTCTGTGTGACCAAGGAGCTGATCAGCGGTAAATGGAGTGTCGTCAATTTCTTCGACAGGTTCTTCTTCAGCTGATTCGACAATCGGTTCAGGAATAGGCTCTATTTCGATACTTTCGTTGGAAGTTTCATCGGACTCAAAGGTGTCGAAGATCGAGTCGGTGTCGTCTCGGAGTTGATCGATACTGAGGTTTAATAGTTCGGGTTCGTTCGTCAACTCTGGTTCGGCGGCATGTTCGGCTAGCGGTTCGACTTGTTCGTCAACGACGGGAGCGGTTGGTTCTGAGTGAAAATCGCCTAAGACCGGTGAAGTAATGTCGAAGTCGAGTTCGGGGGTTTTATCGATTGAGGCGACCGGAAGCTCAGGTAGAGGATCAATCGCGTCGGTTACGACGATAGGCTTCACAGGGAGTTCTACGCTGTCATTGGTTTCGTCAGACACGAAGGTGGTAGCATGTTCTTCAGTGTTCGTGTCAGCGATTTCGGCAAAGGCGAGGGCGTGATCGTTGTTTGGTTCCTCAACGCTGGATGCCGAAGTCGCCACAGTTGTTTCCGCGATGGCTGCATCTGCCAATTCGCGGATTGTGGGAAATTTGGGCGACTCACTCGCAGGTGGCGCTTCAACAAAGAGGTCGTCTGTGTCAAGCATAGTTACGACGTTTTCGACTGGAATCGATTCTGGCTGTGGGTCGTCGTTGACGTGGATTACTTCTGGAAGAGAGTGAGTATCTTCGGCTACGTTTTCAACTGGCTGATCGACCTCAGATTCCTCTTCGATCGGTGATGCCACAGAGGTGTTTACTTCCAGAGGAAGCTCAATTGTCGGATTGGCTTCGATTTCAGGGGTAGTTTCTGTTGGAATATCGGCGATGGGTTCAGCCGGGTCTCCGAATCCGTCGTTTTGGGTTGCGCCAAAAGGCATCATTTCGTCGGCTGGAGCTAAAAAGGTTGTATTATGACGGGTAGCGTCAACAATAAAGCTGACCGATACGTCTTCAAGGTAATGGGTAACATGTACAATTGCGTCGATAGTAGCGCCTGAGGCGAGTTTCCCGAAGCGAATCTCGGATGCGTGGGATGGGATTACCGTACCGTCAGAGAGGACCGCGTACGCGATGTCTGCTCCGCGAATGATCAATTGAGCATTCGCAGCGTCGACAGATCCACCATTTGCGAAAATAACGCGAATGCCATCGGCGTGCGGAATGACATGAGGGTCGAAAACGTGTGCAACGTTGCCGAAGGATAACGCGCGGGTAAAGGTTTCTTTGCCGATAGACACGGAAACGGTAGTCGAGCGCCCGCCGGCGGGGACATTCCCAACAGTGGCGATAAGTTTACGGTCGAAAAATTCGTGCCCACGTAGATGCAGCATCGAACCGATAGCCGTGCCGTCGCTCCAGGTAAAAGAAACAAAGTTGGGGGCGGTTACTGCAAACGGGAGTTCGGATTGCGCACCACCGATATTGTGTGCGCTGATAAGCAATTGAGCGGATTCTCCCGGTCGACAAGGGCGATCAAAGGCTCCGACAGAGCGAATGTCAAGAATGGCTCGCGAGCGGATCAAGAGGCGATGTTTGTCGACGAGAGTTTCATGCCCGTTCCAGGTCCGTTCGATGATTTCGATACTGGAGGTTTGGTCAGTGCCTTGCGACGCGATTGGTTCAGCGACGAAGATGACTTCGGCGTGATCGTTTGCATCGGCAATTGTTGGAGTAGCCCAGCCTTCGCCGAAGGGCATAAGTTTTTGAGGCGCGACATTGTCGCCGATTCCGATTACGGATACCGGATGTAGACCAGGAGGAACATGAATGACAAGCCGAGCGTTGTGGGCGATATCTTTTACGGAGAAGGCGAGTCGATATTCAGCACCGCGTGTCGTATCGAAAGACGCGGCTCCGTTGATTGCCATATCTGCTGGGATGCGCTCAACGGTGATCGATTCCGTGTTAGTTTGCTCACCGACCGTGACTGAGAATTGAGCCGAACCGGGGGCTCCACCTGAAATTGGGAACGCCCATCGTTCGGACATACTAGCTTCAATCGTACGCGGACGGGGCTCTCCCGAGACGGTAATACCATGAGCTTCAATACTTGGTTGGCACAAACGGGCACGAAGACCCGGGTTTGTTACAACAAACCAGGCCTCGCCTTGTTCTCCAGATAGAAGATTAGCCGTGGCACCAGACGTGAGATTGAATTGCGCGATTCGTGTCGGTTGAATTGTAATTGCTGGCAAGGCGAAGGCTACGCCATCTGCTAATACATACGCCGATCCGAGGACAATGGCATCGTCATCGTCTGCGTCGATGGAGAACTCGAACGCGCGCTGCTCTTCTCCTGCGAGGTCATGCATTTCGGTGGTTCCAGTACCGATATTTATTTGAGGCGGAGCATCGAGAAAGAGTTCAGCATGTTTGATTAGCGAAATCGCTTTGATTGCGACTTTCAGCATGTTTGGTTCGTCGTGTTGTTCCCAAGCAATTTGAATGATTGGTCGGGATTCGACTTTGAGGAATATTGGCGGCGAGCGGTGTTCGGATGTTTCAGTCTGCAAGACGGCCGCAACTTCGACGATGTCTGATCCCGGATCGGGGGTAACGTCGAACATTGCTTCGATGACATCTCCAGGCGAAGCGATAAACCATTCCCCGATATCGGCTGTTGAGTTACTGCCGTCGAGTATGCCATGACGAATAGCAGCACTTTCCACATGCCCTCCAGAGAGGGCTAAGACGATTCTTGTGCGGATTGGGCGGGTACCGCGAACGAGCAGTCTCCACTCAAGCGAGCTGGTTTCACCTGGAGCGCGCGCTCCAGAATCGTTGACGACAAGGGCCGGCAGGAGGCTCATATTACTTATTCATTCCTGGCTGGAGTTGCGCAGCAGCAGCTGCTTCGGCTCCGTGGGATTTGGGTGCGAATTTCATGGCGCTGTCTCCAACAATATGGGGCGTAATGAAGAACAGGAGCTCCGATTTAGTGTTTGTATCGGCGGCGTGTTTGAAGAAATTACCGACGAGTGGGATTTGCGACAAATATGGCAGGGCTTGGACGTTATGTTCACTGTTGGACTGGACTAGACCAGCGATAACAATGGTCTCACCGTTACGGACGCGGGTTTTCGTAGTTGCGTGACGATTTCCAATGACCGGATATGTGCCAACGAACGAGAGAATACCCGAATACGATGCGTCGATTGCTGTGGTGATCGAGCCGTCTGCGCCGATTGTTGGGGTTGCTACTATTCTGACGCCAATTGGTTGATAAACAACACTCTGAGACACAACGCCCGAAGATGTTGTGCTGGTCACGATCGGATATTGTTCGGTAGCGTCGAGTGTTCCCGCGACATTATTTTGGGTCGTGATATTTGGGTCAGCAATGACGGTAGCTTCGTCGTGCGAGAGCATAGCATCGAGTGTCGCATTTACCTTCAAAGAAGTGGTCAGAAAGGTCGTTGCGGTTTCGTAGGTCCCTGCATTTTGCGTATTGCTAAGGTCTACGCCTCCAAAGAGGAGACCGAGTTTTTTGGAATCGTTGCGGGGAGTGTATTCTGCAATGCGCACGTCATACTCGACTTGCGCGCCGTATTTGTCGAAACTTGTGATGACTTGCGATGCCCGAGCGATAAATCCGTCCCCACCGGTTAAGGTGATCGTGTTGTTGTCATCGTTCGGCAAGAGGCTTTCCGTGCCGCTTGGGTTGAGTGGGAGACTCACGCTTTTTACGATGTCGCTAGGCTTTCCAAGTGTTGGGACGGTTACAACATGGACGCCGTTGGTCGATGGAGCATTGTCGAATTTCGCGACAGATTCACCGATAACGTCGAGGTCACCAGGAGTTCCTCGTGCCAAAAGTAAGCGATCGCCAGGGTCAGCAGAGATACTCGCATTGGGAACAGCCGACTTGAGAGCGGCGGCGAGTGCGTTGACATCAGCGTTGCGAACAACGAAGGTTTTTGTCGCAAAAGCGGAGGCGTTTCGTGTACTTATGTCACCGGCGCGTACAAGGATTAGTGTTCGGTCAGTTTTGGTAACGACCAATCCTTCGGTTTGGGCAAAAATTCGAATAGCACTGTCTGCATCAGCAGTAGAGTAGCGAAGGGTGATTTTCATGCGTGGTACTGCGCCGTCGAGGACGATGCTGTAGCCGGTCGCATCACCGAGTAGTCGTGCTGCGTCGGCAATGTCCATGTCGCGGACGTCGAGTCCGTATGAATGAGGTCCTTGGGCATTTGCGGCTAGTGGAGAAAAACAGAGAAGCGCTGCGAGAACCGCGGAGAATCGTTTCATGATAATATCCTTCTTACTCATTGTGGCGTAACCAATGTTGGTCCAGGGACGGTCAATCCAGGAATGGGTATTCCAGGAGAGGGGAATCGTTCTGCTGCGGTAGATGGTGACAACGTTTGGGTTGGCGCTAAGGGTAGGGTGGCCGGCAGTACTTGGGCTTGCCCCATTGTGGCGGTGGCGCTGCTTGTCGGCAAAGCTGATGGAACTGCATTCGGGGTGATTGTTAAATTTGGAACTAGATTGTCGGTTGGTGTCGAGGCTGCGGCGGCGTTGCTCACGGGGATGAATCGTCCATCACTTAAAGTGACGCCTTTCATGTCGATAGACACTATTACTGAGTCTAACAGATTGTCTCCGATAGACACGAACGGAACAGACCATCCGACGAGTGCGGCGCTTGGGTGTTTTCCTTCGCCGATGCCAACGACGTAAACGATGGGGTCAGGACTTGGAGATACATCGGGCACGACTGAAGGTATTGTGCTAGGCAAGGGTGTCGGTAGAGGTGTGGGAGAATTCACCACGAGATCAGCTGATTGATTGAAGTTGACTTCGCTTTTCGGTCGTGCCAGTTCGATGCGGGGTTGTTCCATTGATGGAACAGAGACCGCTGTTGCGGTTACTTGTTCGACATGGTCAGGACGCGAGCTGCAAGCAGAGACAACCATCGCGAGACTTATGCTTGCCATAATACTTATGGCAAGCTTGGGATGGCTTTTCATGAACTAAACGCTCCCGTCAAGGTTGCCGTTGCGCGGTTCGGGCCGTCGGCTGCATCTGCATCAATGCGTAGTCCTTCCATTGTAACGCCAGGAGCGTTCGCCGGAAGAGATACTGTTGCGGCAATGATGTCATCGTAAGACCCGACTAATTTGAGTTGAAATTGTGTTCCGGTTCCATCGAGCGAAAAGTCGGTTACACTGATACCTTGTAGGCTATGGGCCTTATCTAGCAAAGTCCGTTTTGCGTGAGATCCGCTACGTGCATTGACGATAGCCATTTGTCGGCGAATATCTTGCTCTTTCAATAAGATACCCTTATCGTTTGCAAGCGAAGTCCGATCTGCGTCGAGTGTGCTGGTTGCTGTATCAATAGCCGCTTTTTCAGAATAAGCAGTGGTGATGGCCAGTCCTCCAGAAAGGACTAATATCGCCGCGCCTACATAGATAGCGGATTGGACTAATTTAGCCATTAGCTTTTCCCTGCCGGGGCCGTTGGGTTTGAAGGTACTGCGGAATTTCCAGCACCGCCTGGAATCACTGGTGCGACCGGGGATGCTTGTGGTGCGACAGTGGACGTGGTGCCAGACGTGCTTTGAAAGCTGAACGAGATGCCTGACACATTGGGTCGCGCTGATGTTAGGATGACGTTTTCACCAAGTCTAGACCATATCCGAGAGATGGCTGGAAAGTTTGGTGCGTTACCGATGATATGGCCTGCGGTATCGAGTAAGGTTGCAGATCCATCATGACCAATGGCGTCTCCATACGCGATAATTTTTTGAGCCAGGACCAATCCGGAGCGACGTTGAGCAAGCAATGCGGCACTCGTCGTTGCTTCTGCGTTTAAGCGTGTTTGCATAACTAGGAGTGGTGCTACGCGTTTTGCAATGTCCGCCCGTTGGGTGGTAACGCTTTGATCACTTAGGGTAACGTCATTTAGGAGTTTTGTCCCGGTGGCCCAGGTGCTAAGCTCGGCTCCTACTCCGACGGTAAAAACTAATGCAACGGCGAGATATTCTTCACGCCGCCATATTTTACGAGGGAATAAAGAAATAAAGCCGACACGGAGGATGCTGCGTTTTTCTAGGTTGGTCATCGGGCTACTCCCACTGCTGCCGCTAGTGCCAAAACAAAAGCGTCTGCCCATTCGGGAGATACGTGATTGGCCACTGTAAACATTTCTGAATCTTCAAGGTCGCCATCGGCATCGGGTACATTAACAAGGCTATCTCCGAGAAGAATGGCCGACTTAAGTTGCTTTACAGAGCCGCGCGCGCTACGCACATATTCAACTACGCGATCCGTGATTTCCCAATCTTCAAGTTTTTCGCCGTCGGTAAAGTCAGGAAGCCGTTCGGTGCGAAATCCGCGTTCTCCGAATGTTAAAAGGCGGCCACGAGTGAGATCAGGCATGTAAAGGAGTGCGTCCATATGAGGATAAGCCCGGGCCCAAGCAATTTCAAGTGGTTCAACATCTTGTGGTTCAATACCAAGACTTCGCCAGGGTTCGACAACAGCATTAAGCGCAGCGAGTGGGATACTAACCGCGATGCGGTCATCGCCATAACGCTCAATTCGGACAAGCAATGCTGGATCGTCGCGATCGAGTCGCTCTGCAGCGACAATTTCGCGGTCAGGTCGATTGCCAATAATGACTTGTATATGGGCAAGGCCAAGTTCGATACCTAATCGTGGGCTTACGCCCTTTGGCCAGCGTTCGCGTAGGCGTTGAAGTGCCTGATGGATCGGTTCGTTCGGATCTTCGCTGGCGGCGTCGACAAGAGCCCATCCGTTTGGCCCGCGTCCAACGAGAGCCCAGGATCGAGTTCCGTCGCCGTCATAAAAGCCTAACGATAGGGATGATGCGTTCATATTTGACCTTCTTCTCGAAAAAGCAATCTATCCCTACCGAAAGGGGAGAAAGGATTGGGGGGAAATTCCAAAGTGGGTGAGGGTGACTTGGGATAACACAGCAAGGACAGATCCGGCGGCGATCCACGGCCCACCCCTGACCGTGCCTGAGGTGTTTTTGCCGTTACGAATCAGGTGGTAAGCGATCGCGCTGCAGCTGAAAATAATGAAAGTTATAAGGAATAGGGAGAATCCACCAGCGGCTCCGATTGCGGCGAGTGCTTTGATGTCGCCGTAGGCTATGCCATTTGGACGGATGACTCGCATGACAGAACCAAGAACCAATGCAGCGGCGATTCCACTTATTGCTTCGGTTTGAGTA
>Ga0182016_10006287_pt1 | contig 12533 bp, 10 predicted proteins | sample 712S2MmetaG_FD_120491 | JGI IMG/M metagenome (GOLD analysis project Ga0182016, IMG submission 120491) | Permafrost microbial communities from Stordalen Mire, Sweden - 712S2M metaG | ecosystem: Environmental > Terrestrial > Soil > Wetlands > Permafrost | place: Sweden: Stordalen | collected...
CGGCGCAGACCGCCTGGTACTGGCTGAGCAGCTGGTCGATCATGGCGGGGAACTGGGTGACGTCGGGCCGGCCGCCGGGGTAGGCATGCCAGGTCAGCGGGATCCCGCCGTCCCGGGTGACCACCAGGCCGAGGCCGATCAGCCGCAGGTCGGAGCGTTTCTGCTTGGCCTTGCCCCGCTGCGCCACCGGCACCTTGCCGTTCGCGGTGTCAATGAAGGTCGCGAAGTTGGTCATGTCCAGCGCCACCGATGAGCAGTCCACGCCGGATGCCTCCACGATCCGCACCGCGATCCGGCGGGAGATCTCCTCCAGTTGCCCCAGCGTGACGGCGTGCATCGCGTCCCAGAACCGGCGGTGATCCAGTGCCGTGGCGGGGATCTTGGTGAACCGGTCCGCGGCGGTGGTCTTCCACCAGTCCGCGAAGGCGGCCTTTGAGCACGGCGCGACCAGCCGGTTCAGCGCTGCCAGTGCCAGGTACGTCCCCGCGGGCGCTCCCGCGTCCGCCCGCCGCCCGCCGGTGACCTCGTCGATGATCGCGGCCACGCCGAGATCCCGCAGGACGCCCCAGGCCGCGGCCACATCCCCGAACGCCAGGTGGCGGGTCCGCTCGGGGAGCACGGCGGCCTCCCTGGCATCCAGCAGCGCCTCGATGTCGGCCGCGGTGCCCAGGTACCGCTCCGAGACCAGCCTCGGCTTGCCGTCGACCCAGCCCATCTCGCGCAGGTACCAGTACGGCTTCCCGCTGATCACCTTCTTGTACAGGCTCGCCATGACTTTAGGTCATAGGACACCTGGTCGCCGAAAGCAAGCCGACACGCCGGATTACCGCAGGCCAGACCAGCCCGAGAACGGGCGTCAGGCCATCAAGATCGAACTAGCCCGGAAACTCGGGCTAGGAAGGGTCCGGTTCGAGGGCCGGAGGGCGCGACACCTCGCGGGCGCCGGCGCTCTTCAGGATCCGCAGTGCGACCGGCGGGTAAATGATCACCGACAACAGGCCCGCCACCACCAGGGCGGCGGCCGTGGACGCCCGCTGGTGACCGGTTTGGACCCCGATGGTGGTCGCCACGACGATGAACGTCAGAGATGTGCCTTGCATGAAACCGGCGGCGATGGCGCGAGCACGCCCAAGGGCCCGCGCGTACAGCAGCGCTGGCAGCCCCCGCACCGCCAGCAGCACGACCAGGAAGACCGGCACATCAATGATGGCGCGGGTGCTATGGAACAGCGAGGTTACGCCGAGGCCGACGCCAGTGCTCACGAAGAACACCGGGATCAGGAACCCGAAGCCGATCGCTTCCAGCTTGCCCTGGAATTCCTGCCGGGAAGCCGGCGACTCGTCCGTCCGGCGCACGATGACCCCCGCCAGGAATGTCCCCAAGATGGTGGCCAGCCCGAAATGCTCGGCCACCACTGCGAAGGCCAGGGCGAACGTGATGACCAGCCGGACCCGCAGCTGGGAGCTTGTGTGCTCCAGTCGCTGCACCACCTCCCGCAGCAGACCCCAGCCCCTGATGCGCTGGGCCACCACCACAACGACAGCGGTCAGGGCAACGAACGCGGCGAGGAGTCCCAGCTCTGTCGCCGGGTTCTTCGACGAAGCCGAGAAAAACACCGACAGCAGGACAAGCGGAGCGAGCTCGGCCAGCGAACCCGCGGCCATGATCAGACGGCCGAAGTACGTCTCCGTCTGTTCCGCATCGTTGAGAATGGGCACCAGGACCCCGACCGACGTCGACATCAACGTGATCCCCACGAGCAGGCCATCCCTGACCTCGCCGCCCAGCCGGAACCCGTAGGCGACCAGGAGAGCCAGCACCGCGGAAACAGCGAAAGCCCGCCCGACCAGGATCATGAGCCGACGGTCGAACCGCCGCAGGTCGATCTCGTAGCCGGCCATGAACAACAGGAATCCCAGGCCCAGGTCGGATACCACCCGGACAGCCGCGTCGAGATGCACCCACCCCAGAACCGCCGGTCCGACCAGGATCCCGCCGAGGATCTCCAGCACGACCGCCGGCAGCTTCACAGCCGGGACGAGCCCGAGCAGTAGCGGCACCGCGACGGCGACCACACCGACGATCAGCAGGCCAGTGAAAGAGATCATGACAGCCCGGGCAACGTTGCAGGCGGCAGCCAGAGTGCCAATCCCCGGCTCGGCGGGACAGGCGACAGTTGACCGCCGTCACAGTCACACTCCTGTTATCATCGCACCTGATCCGGCAGCGTGAAACACCCGCCGCGGCTGTTCTGTCACGAGGCGCCGTCGGCTACGTTGAGCTGGCGTCTCACCCAGTTCGGCCCGGCGGACTGGATCGCGTCGCTGGCGGTCGTGGGTGCCGCGGCCGGGATGGCAACTGGGCCGAGTGGCCTGGACTGGCTGGCCGCGGGATATCCCGGATTTCGCTGGCTGCCGCCGGTCTGGAGTCAGCGGCGGAGGGGAAACTCGTATGCGGCCGTTCTTCAAAGACGATGACTTCAACTTCCTGACCGAGATCGCCCTCGGCTCGGTGTACCGCCAGGCGGCCGATGTTGGTGAGGTGCTCACGACCGTCGATCGCATCCATGACGGCAAGGCGCGGTCGTGGGTGGCAGAGTGGACGGCCACCGCCGATCGTCTCGCGCAGGAGGCGGCCGCCAACGCCGCGGCCGGCCGCGCGTACTCAGCCGCCGGGCAGTACCTGCGCGCGTCGCTGTACTACTCGGTTGCGACGTACTCGGCGGACGGGACGGGAGACCCGGCCCTGTTCGCGTCGCTGTGGGAGAAGCACCGGGCCGCCTGGGACCAGTTCGTGAACGTGGGGGACTTCGGTGGGGCGGTCGCCGAGCGCATTGAGATCCCCTATGAGGGCACCACGCTGCCCGGGTATTTCTTCCGTTCCGGCACGGCCGGTGCGGCCCGGCGGACGCTGATCTTCAACAACGGCAGCGACGGCTCGGTCGTCGGCGCGTGGACCGACGGGATCGCGGATGCGCTCGCCCGGGGCTGGAACGCGATGACGTTTGATGGCCCGGGGCAGAACGCGGCGCTGGTGCGGCAGGGCCTGCCGTTTCGCCCAGACTGGGAAAAGGTCATCACGCCGGTCGTCGATTCCCTGTCGGCCCGCGCGGACGTTGACGGGGAGAAGCTGGCGCTGCTCGGTGTCAGCCAGGCCGGTTACTGGGTGCCCCGGGCGCTCGCTTTCGAGCACCGCATCGCGGCCGGGGTGGCAGACCCCGGTGTGGTCGACGTCTCCACGACGGTGCTCGGGCATCTGCCGCACATGATGATCAAGCTGCTTGAGGCAGGCGAGCGCGAAAAGTTCAACCGGGACATGGAGTGGACGCTGAAGATCTCGCCGTCAACACGGTCGCTGCTCGCGCTGCGCATGCGGCCCTACGGCGTCAGCACGCCGTACGAGTTCTTCTCCGCCGCCCGCGACTACGTGCTCACCGACGAGCTGATCGCCCAGATCACCACCCCCATCCTGGTCACCAACCCGGAGCACGAGCAATTCTGGCCAGGACAGTCCCAGGAACTCTTCGACAAGCTCACCGGCAAAAAAGCGATCATCGCGTTCACCGAAGCCGAGGGGGCCGACTCACACTGCGAACCCGTCGCGTCCGGCATACGCGGCGAACGGATCTTCGACTGGCTCGGTGAGCAGATCCCGGCCTAATCGCAGTGACCAGCGCGCCACCGACGGCCAGCGGGGCCAGTACGTCTGGCCGGGTTGCTGGCAGCGGCTTTGTGCTGGGCGTACTGGCCGCCGGTCAGTTCCTGATGACCCTGGACAGTTCGGTTATGAATGTCTCGATCCGCCAGGTGGCGGCCGACATCGGGACCACGGTGACCGGCATCCAGACGGCGATCACCCTGTACACGCTGGTGATGGCGTCGCTGATGATCACCGGAGGCAAGATCGGCGCCATCCTCGGCCGGCGGCGAGCCTTCTCGATCGGGCTGCTCATCTACGGTGCAGGTTCGCTCACGACGGCGCTGTCCCCGAACCTGGGTGTGCTGCTGGTGGGCTGGTCGGTGCTGGAAGGCATCGGTGCCGCGCTGATCATGCCTGCGATCGTGGCTTTGGTCGCGGGTAACTTCCCACCGGAGCGCCGGGCGGCGGCCTACGGAATGATCGCCGCAGCGGGCGCGATTGCGGTCGCGGCGGGCCCGCTCATCGGCGGGGCGGTGACCACCTTCGCTTCGTGGCGGTGGGTTTTCGTGGGTGAAGCCGTGATCGTGATCGGTATCTTCGCGGCGCTGCGCAAGGTCCACGACACCCCGCCCGCCGTCCGGGTGCATTTCGACTTCATCGGGGCGGTGCTGTCGGTTGCCGGTCTGTCCGCGCTGGTGTTCGGCGTCTTGAAGTCCGGCACCTGGGGTGTTGTGAAGGCGAAACCCGGGGGACCCCAGCTGCTGGGGACCTCGCCGGTGGTCTGGCTGGTCATCGGCGGGCTGCTGGTCATCTATGGCTTCTTCCTGTGGGAAGCTCGCGTCCAGCGCCGGGGCCGCGAGCCGCTCATCCGGCCGGCCATGCTGCGCAACTCCCAGCTGGCTGGCGGCTTGTCCATGTTCTTCTTCCAGTTCTTCATCCAGGCCGGGGTGTTCTTCACCATCCCGCTGTTCTTGTCCGTGGTGCTCGAGCTATCCGCGCTGCAGACCGGTGTGCGGCTGCTGCCGCTATCGGTTGCCCTGCTGGCCGCCGCGGTGGGCATCCCCAGGCTGGCGCCCGCCGCCCGGCCGCGCCTGATCGTCCGGCTGGGCCTATTGTCCATGACCGCCGGGATCCTGGTCCTGATCGGCGGGATCAGCCCGGGCGCGGGCGCGGGAATCGTCACCATCCCCATGGTGCTCATGGGGCTGGGCATCGGCGCGCTTGCTTCCCAGCTCGGAGCGATCACCGTCTCCGCGGTGCCCGACCGCCAAAGTGCCGAGGTGGGCGGCCTTCAGAACACCGTGAGTAATCTGGGTGCCTCGCTGGGCACGGCCCTGGCCGGTGCCGTGCTCATCGCCAGCCTGACCACCGGCCTGATCCACGGCGTGCAAGCCAGCTCGGACATCCCCGCGGACGTGAAGACCCAGGCCACCACGCAGTTCGCCGCAGGCGTCCCGTTCATCTCCGACAGCGACCTGAAAGCTCAGCTCGGCAAGGCAAACGTGCCGCCCGCGCAGGCGGACGCGGTGCTGGCAGCCAACAGCGATGCCCGCCTGGCCGCATTGCGCACCTCGCTGTGGGTCGTCGCGCTCTTCGCCGTGGCCGCCCTGTTCTTCACCGGGCTGATCCCGGTCAAGCCCATTGGACGGCCCAAGCATGACGTGGCCACCAGCAGCCGAGCTGACAGCTGACAATTACGGTAGAGCCGGCCGTGCTCGCGTTCTCGATCCTGATCGCTGCCCTGTGCCTGTCCTCCCCTGTTCATTCCGTCGTGCGGCGCCGGAAGAAGTACGAGGCCAGTGGCGCGGCGATGGCCAGGATGAGGACTGACCAGATGAGCGCTGCCTCGACCGGATGCTGCATGGGCCAGGCGTGGATGGCAGCGGAAGGGTTCGGGTTGCCCCAGAGCTGGCGGGCCCCGGCAGCCACTGCGCTTACGGGGTTCCAGTCGGCCACGGCCTGCAACCATCCGGGCATGTGCTGCGTGGGCACCAGGGCATTGGAGATGAAGGCCAGCGGGAAGAGCACGATGAAACCGAACGATGCGGCCGATTCCGGGCTCTTGCTGTTGAGGCCCACGCAGGCGGCGATCCAGGACAGCGAGTAGGTGAAAAAGAGCACCAGGGCGAAGCCCCCGATGATCGCGCCGGCGCCGGCATCCGTCCGCCAGCCGACGGCCAGGCCGCTCACGGCGACGATGAGGGCGCAGAGACACGACGTCATCAGATCGGCGAACGACCGGCCGACGAGGACCGCGGGCTGCCACATCGGCAGGGCGCGGAAGCGGTCGACGATGCCGCCGTGCAGATCCGTGCTCAGCCCGACCGCGGTGCCCATGGTCGAGGTGACCAGGTTCAGGGCGAGAAGCCCGGCCAGGGCGAAATCCGTGTAGCTGCCGTGCGGGATGGGGATGCCCCCGCCCAAGATGTAGACAAACAGCACGGTGAACAAAACCGGCTGGAGGGTGACATCCGAGAGCTGCATCGGCTCCCGGGAGATGTGCACCAGGTTGCGCCGGGTCATGCCCCATACGTTGCCGACGCGGCCCGCCACGGCGGCCGAGAGCTTTCCGGGGATGCCGGTCCCGGCCGGGCTCGGCCGCAGCGTGCTGGTTGTCATGTGCCCGCTCCTTCCATCTCGGGCCGCGCGCCTTCAGGACCGGCGGCACCGCTGCCGGGCTGGTCGTCCTCGGGGGCGAGGTGGCCTCCGGTAAGGGAGAAGAACACATCGTCGAGCGACGGCTGACGGATCTCAATGTTGTCCACCAGAACCCCGGCCGCATCCAGCGCGCGCACCACCGAGGTCGCCAGCCCCGGGGCGCTGTCCACGCCGGCGCTCAGGCGCCGCCCGTCCTCGCTGATGTGCACGGGGCCGGTGGTCAGTGATCCGATTGCTTCGGCCGCGACGGTTGCTTCGACCGCGACGGTTGCTTCGACCGCGCCGGGATAGGGGGCGGTGAGCGTCACCTCCAGCCGCGCGCTGCGGCTCGCCTCCTTCAGCTCCTGGGGTGTGCCGTTCGCGATCACCCGGCCGTGGTCGATGACCACGATCTGATCAGCCAGGGCATCGGCCTCATCGAGGTACTGGGTGGTGAGCAGCACGGTGACGCCCGCCGCGGTCAGCTCGCGGACGGCCTCCCACACTCGCTGACGGCTGACCGGATCCAGCCCGGTCGTGGGCTCGTCCAGGAACAGGACGGGGGGACGGGTCATCAGGGCCGCCGCCAGGTCCAGCCGCCGGCGCATGCCGCCCGAGTAGCCCTTCAGCACCCGGTCGCTGGCGTCGGTCAGCTCAAACTGGGCCAGCAGTTCGGTCGCCCGCTGCCGGGATGCCCTGCGCCCCATGTCGCTCAGCTCTCCGACCAGGACCAGGTTCTGGCGTCCGCTGAGCAGCCCGTCCAAGGTGGCGTCCTGAGCCGCCACCCCGATGTGGCGCCGCACTTCTGCCGGGTGCCCGACGACATCTACCCCGGCCACCCTCGCCCGGCCGGCATCGGGCAGAGCGAGGGTCGTCAGGATCCGCACCGCGGTCGTCTTCCCCGCGCCGTTCGGGCCGAGCAGGCCCAGGATGCTTCCGCCCGGCACAGCGAAGTCCACGCCAGCCAGGGCCCGGGTCTCGCCGTACCGCTTGGCCAGCTCTTCGGCCTCGATCATCATGTCGTTCGGCATAGCTGTGTCCTAACCGGCCGGCTAGTAAGATACCTGCTCATGGTAGCGTAGGTGCGCTGCTTACCGGCCGTCAAGTAGATAAAGCCGTCAAGTAGATAAAGCATCGACTGGGAGGGTGACGTGACACGAGCCACCGCCGCCAAGGACGGCCCGGCCGGTCCCCGCGGCGGCCCGGGCGGCCGGAAGGCTGAGCCCGCCCAGGACCAGCCGCCGGAGGCGGGCTCGACCCGGGAGCGCATCCTGGATGTGGCCCTCGACCTGTTCATCGAGAAGGGCTTCGACGGGACCTCGCTGCGCGAGATAGCAGAGAAGCTCGGCTTCACCAAAGCAGCGCTCTACTATCACTACGCGTCCAAGGACGACATCCTCATGGCGCTGCACATGCGCCTCCACGACGTCGGCCGGGATGGCCTGAAGCAACTGACCGATGGACCCGTCAGCCTGGCGACGTGGGAATCGCTGGTCGATACGGTGCTCGGCCAGATGCTCGCCCAGCGCAAGCTCTATCTGATGCACGAGCGCAACCAGGCGGCGCTGGAAAAGCTGCACCGCAAGGATCACGACGCCGAGCACGAGGATCTTCAGCAGAGATTCCGCCAGATGCTGGCCGACCCCGCCATCTCACTTCACGACCGGGTCAGGATGGCCTCGTCGTTCGGCGCCGTGTTCTCCGTGCTCTTCATGGCCGGTGACGCGTTCGAGGGCACGAGCACTCAAGAACTAGGCGAACTGCTCCGCCAGACGGTCCACGACATACTCGCCCCGTAAGGACAACTGGCCTAACAGTGTCGTTAGCGCAGCGACTTGAACGCCGCCCGGATCTCGGTCGCAAACAGCTCGGGCTCTTCCCAGGCGGCGAAGTGACCGCCCTGGTTAACCTCGTTGAAGTAGGTGACGTTGGGGTACGACTTCTCGACCCAGCTGCGCGGGGCCCGGAAGATCTCGCCGGGGAACGTGGTGAAGCCGACCGGGAGCTTGACCTCCGGGCGAGCCTGCCCGGCCGCACGAGCTGCGGCTTGTGCGTTCTCCCAGTACGACCGGGCCGCCGAGGCCCCGGTGCCCGTCAGCCAGTACAGCGTGACGTTGTCGACGATGTGGTCCCGCGTCAGGCCGCCGGAGGGTTGCCCGTCGAGGAAGGCGCGGGAGATCTTGTAGTAGCTGTCGGTGTCGTGATCGAGCATCCAGGCCGCCAGGGCGACGGGTGAAGCCAGCAGGGCGTAGCCGATCGTCTGCGGCCGCGTGGCCTGCTCCAGGAAGTAGCCCCGGCCGCTGGCGTTCAATGTGGCGATCGCGTCGAGCGCGGCGCGTTCCTTCGCGGCGGGGTCCGGCGACGGGTAGCCACCGGCCAGCCCCGCCAGGAGCAGGTTCAGGTGGATGCCGAGCAGCCCCTCGGGTGCCTGGCGGCCCATCGCGTCAGTGACGCTGGCGCCCGCGTCGCCGCCCTGGGCCACGTAGCGGGTATAGCCGAGGCGGTGCATCAGCTCCGCCCAGGCGCGCGCGACGCGGCCGGAGTTCCAGCCGGCCTCGGCCGGCTCGCCGGAAAAGCCGTAGCCGGGCAGGGACGGCAACACGAGGTCGAACGCGTCCTGGGCGGTTCCACCGTGCGCGGTCGGGTCGGTGAGCGGGCCGACGACCTCGAGCAGCTCGATGACCGAGCCGGGCCAGCCGTGTGTGATGATCAGCGGCAGCGCGTTCTCGTGCTCCGACTGCACGTGGATGAAGTGGATGCCCGCCCCGTCGATCTCGGTCATGAACTGCGGTAGCGCGTTCAGTTTCGCCTCGCACGCGCGCCAGTCGTAATCGGTCGCCCAGTAGCGGGCGAGCTCCTGGATCGTCGCCAGCTGCACGCCCTGCGACCGATCGGCCACCAACTCCCGGGAGGGCCAGCGCGTCGCGGCGATGCGCCGCCGAAGGTCGGTGATCGCTTCGTCGGGCATGTCGACCTGGAAGGGACGGATGCCAGTTTCCGTGGACATAAGTCTCCACCTGCCTGGATTGGTTGACGGCGGACGGCCGGACCCGTCGGCTCCGGCCGTAGGCTCCAGGCCAACGGCCTTCATCTCTGCGCCAGCGGAATGGTTCGTACTGCCTCACGATTGCGGATCGGGCGGGCGCACCGCGCCTGTGATGTCCCTGGTCTGCGAACGGTGATTCCTGCCACGGCCTGGAGGCTTTTGGCTGGTAGCCGCCGACCCGGCGCAAATCGGCGGGCAATGGTCTGGACGTCGCCCGGGCTAAGTGTCAGGCTCAGGTCAGGGGCAAACGGCGCACTACCGATCCGGGCCAGCCCGGGCCGGGTTAGCCGAACGTGGCACAGCTGGGTGCCACGGCGCCCAGGCCTACAGCTGCTCGAAGGAGAGCGTCATGAGCGTGTACAGGGTGACCGAGATCATCGGGACAAGCGAAACTTCATGGGAAGCGGCGGCAGCGGAGGCGATCAAGACCGCAGGCGGGACAATCCGCGATCTCAGGGTGGCTGAGGTCGCTAAATTGGACATTCACATGGACCCAGGCGGGGCTGTCATCTACCGCGCCAAGCTTCAGGTCTCGTTCAAGTACGAACCCGAGAACTAACCCTTAACCTGCTTCCCCGCTGACGGGTTTCGGTCCGCCAGTTCTCAAGCCAGCCCTGCTCCCCAATTCCTGGTCCTTATGAACGACCAGGAATACCCGCGCGACCAGCGGCATGTGCGGGCGGCTGCAGAGCTGCAGAACGGACCGGTCCATCCGGACAGGTTCAGTGAACCGTTGCGGAAATTTGCGCTAGCCGGCAGGGCGTGAGCGCTGCCGGCTAGCGGCTGGTTCGTGCCGGAGCGGGCTCGAGATCCGGATCGGAAATTCGGCCCGGCGCCGGGCGCTCGTTCCCCGGGGTCAGAAACGCTCCGGGGTGTTCCGCAATCTGGTTACCCGGGTCTGGGCGTCGTTGCACTCGGCGACGATCGCGGCGATGCGCCGGCCGATGCGAGCCAGCGGACCCCGTATGCCCTGCGTGACGTGGTGGTTCATCGTTTCTCCTCGGTTTGCGGCCGGCTCATTGCCGGTCACCATTGAGTCTCGCCGTAAGCCCCTCCTTGGCGCATTGGAGAAAATCCCTATTTTGCCTGCGAGATAGGTCTTAGCCGAGCCTGAAACCGGCTTACTCGGAGTTAGCGTGCCTTAGTCCGGCTGGCATGGATTCCGGTGCGGCCGTGATCGCGCTCTGGCGGGCACCCTGCGAGCGGGGCAGGGCTCCGGCGTGTTCCGTGAATGTCTGCTGCTGTCCTCATCGAAGCCGTGGAGGTGGAGGGCTTCGGCGAGGGTGGTGTGGTCGCGCCGGCCTTCGGGGACGTGCAGGTAGCCGGCGTGTTTGATGGCCGCGATGACAGCGGCGCGTATGGCGGCCAGGTTGGCGGGCCCGCGGCCGGTACGGCTGGTGGCGGTGTAGCAGGACAATGCGCAAGGGCGCACGAGCGGTGTTCGTCTGAGCGACTCGATCAACGGCATGAGCGAAGGCCAGTACACGGCGACCACGGGCGGAATGTTCAATACGCAGAAGGGTGCGGCTCTTTTGGAGTGAGTGCGCGTGAGGGGGTATAGCGCCGTGTGGTGTTGTGTGGCCGGTTTGCCTGTGTCGGTGCGTGCTTAAAGGGCTCCTTCCCGTTACGTTCCTGGTTGTCTGATGACCGGAAACGGAAAAGAAGGAGCCCGGTGCAAGAGTACGCGGCGGAGCCGGAGGGCGGGGCGTTCGCGCAGTCCAGGACGTGTTACCGGGAGCTGGAGGAATGGCTGTCCGGGGAGGAAGTCGCGGGGCTGCGGCATGCTGACCTGGAGGAGCAGCTGCAGGACCGGGGCCGGGAGCTGCTGCGCCGGCTGCACCAGGGCCAGCTGGACCTGCTGGCGGCTCGGGAGCAGCGCCGCGAAGACGTGACGGGGCCGGACGGAATCACGCGGACGCGCGCCGAGAAAGGACACGGCAAGGTAATGGCGACGGTGTTCGGGCAGGTCACGGTGTCCCGGATCGCCTACCGGGCGCCTGGTGCCCCGAACGTGCACCTGGTGGATGAGGCACTGAACCTGCCGCAGGAGAAGCAGTCCCACGGGCTGCGGAAGCTCGCGGCGATCGAGTCGGCCCGCGGCTCGTTCGAGGACGCGGCCGCCGCGATCACCCGCGCGACCGGGGTGAAGACCGGGAAACGGCAGGCAGAGCAGCTTGCCGCGCGCGTCGCCACCGACGTTGACGCCTTCTATGCCAGCCGCAGGCCCGGTTCCGCGCCCGATGAGCATGTGCTGGTGCTGACCGGCGACGGGAAGGGGATCGTGATGCGCCCGGATGCGCTTCGGCCGGCCACCGCGAAAGCAGCCTCCGCGAGCGGGCACAAGCTGGCGACCCGCCTGTCGCCAGGGGAAAAGCACGGTCGCAAGCGGATGGCCGAACTCGCCTGCGTCTACGATTGCGACCCCGTGCCCCGCACGCCGGAGGACATCATCACTGCGCCCGGCAGGGAAAAGAAGCAGGACCGCAGCCGGGGTCCGCAGGCCGCCGGCAAATGGCTGACCGCCTCGGTCACCGACGACATCCCCGCCGTTATTGCCGCTGCGTTCAGTGAAGCCGAACGCCGGGACCCCGGCCACCGCCGCCCGCGGATCGCGCTGGTGGACGGCAACCGGCAGCAGATCGAGGCGATCACCGCCGAGGCTGCCCGCCGCGGCGTCACCGTCACCGTGATCTGCGACTTCGTCCACGTCCTGGAATACACATGGAAAGCCGCCTGGTCGTTCTTCGATAAAGGCGATCCCGACGCCGAGGCCTGGGTCGCCACCCAGGCCGTGAAAATCCTCCAGGGCAAGGCCGCCCAGGTCGCGGCCGGGATCCGCCGCCGCGCCACCACCTTCGGCTACTCCCCGGCCGAGCGCGAGGGAGCCGACGCCTGCGCGGACTACCTCACCGCCAAGAAACCGCACCTGGACTACGCAACCGCCCTCGCCGAAGGCTGGCCGATCGCCACCGGGGTAATCGAGGGCGCCTGCCGTCACCTGGTCAAAGACAGGATGGACATCACAGGGGCCAGATGGGGACTCGACGGAGCCGAAGCCATTCTCAAGCTCCGAGCCCTGATCAGCAACGGCGACTTCCAGCAATACTGGCGCTTTCACCTGCGGCAAGAACACAAACGGGTCCACAACGCACGCTACCGCCACGACTACGCCCTCGCCGTATAACAAGCTCACTCCAGGAGAGCCGCACCC
>Ga0182016_10006288_pt1 | contig 12531 bp, 9 predicted proteins | sample 712S2MmetaG_FD_120491 | JGI IMG/M metagenome (GOLD analysis project Ga0182016, IMG submission 120491) | Permafrost microbial communities from Stordalen Mire, Sweden - 712S2M metaG | ecosystem: Environmental > Terrestrial > Soil > Wetlands > Permafrost | place: Sweden: Stordalen | collected...
CCATGAAAGAACGCGCCCGTTCCAACACCGCGAATGCGGCGTGGCCTTCATTCAGATGGCACACCTCCGGCCGCAATCCCAAAGCTCGCAGCAGCCGCCAGCCTCCAATACCGAGGACTAACTCCTGCCTCAAGCGCAGCTCCGGACCGCCTCCGTACAGTTCCGTCGTAATGCCGCGGAAGGATGGAAGGTTGGCGGGATCGTTGGTATCAAGTAGATACAATTTGACCCGGCCCACTTGCACTTGCCAGACTCTGATCCACAACTTGATGCCAGGCAATGTGACGGCCAAACGCAGCCATTCGCCATTTTGCGTGCGGACCGGTTGAATCGGGAGCTGGCCGGGATCATTGAATGGGTACAAAGCCTGTTGGTGCCCTTGTGCGTCGATTTCCTGCCGAAAATAGCCTTGCTGATAGAGCAAGCCAATTCCAGTGACCGGGACACCCAGGTTACTGGCAGCCTTGAGCTGATCGCCGGCGACGTTGCCGAGTCCGCCGGAATAAATCGGCAGCGCTTCGCTCAGCATGAACTCCATCGAGAAGTACGCAATTGTCGACACACCCGAACTCGGATGCGCCTTTTGGAACCACGCTTCCGACTCTTCAGCAAGCACCTTCTCGCGGTGAAGATCCGCCAGCAGCTTCTGAAATCCGGGGTCGGACGTAACACTTTGCAGTTTTTCCCGGGAGACGGTTTGCAGAAGAACCCATGGATTGTGGGTAAGTTCCCAGAGCTCGGGATCGAGTTGACCCCAAAGCTGGTCCGCTGAGTGATTGAACGACCACCTGAGATCCAAGGCCAAGTCGGTAAGAGCATCCGAAGTGGGTGTATCGAATGGACCATCGCCGGCTGCTGATGTGCTCATAAATAGGCTCCTTTCACGGCTTATCGGTTACGGTCGCGTGTTCACTGCGAGCCAGCGTCTCTGAAACAACGGCCTGCGCTTCTTCCTGAATGCGTCTCAGATGGTCTTGGCCGAGGAAGCTCTCGGCGTAGATCTTGTAGATCTCCTCCGTACCCGAAGGTCGAGCCGCAAACCATCCATCCTTGGCGATCACCTTGATCCCTCCAATTGGATTGCCGTCTCCCGGAGCCGTGATCAGAATCTTCTCGATCGGCTGACCAGCGACCTCAGTTGCATCAATGTCCGACGGCGACAATTTTGCAAGAGTGACTCTTTGTTCAAGCGTGGCGGCAGCATCGATGCGCTCGTAGACCGGGTCCCCCAATTCGCGAGTTAGGTCACCATAAATCTCACCAGGATCTTTGCCCACACGCGCCGTGATTTCTGCTGACAGTAAACATGGGATGATTCCGTCTTTATCAGTGGTCCATACGGTGCCGTCGCGCCGGAGAAAAGTGGAACCTGCGCTCTCCTCGCCGCCAAAACCCAACTGGCCGGCGAGCAACCCTTCGACAAACCACTTGAAGCCCACTGGAACTTCATAGAGCCGCCGTCCCCGGCAAGAGCTCACTCGATCGATCATGCTGCTGCTTACTACGGTCTTGCCGACAGCCGCGTCCTTACTCCAATTGGGCCGATTCGCGAACAAATAGCTTGTACATACCGAAAGGTAGTGATTCGGAGGCAGCAACCCACTTCCTCTAGTCACGATGCCGTGGCGGTCGTGATCGGTATCGCTGGCAAACGCAATGTCGAATTCGTCTTTCAATCCAATGAGTCGTTGCATCGCATAAGTCGAGGACGGATCCATGCGAATCTTCCCGTCCCAATCCACACTCATAAAGCGAAATGTGGGATCAACAGATTTATTCACAATCGTCAGGTCGAGTCCGAACTCATCGGCAATCCGCGGCCAATAATCGATGCCCGCTCCCCCCAGCGGATCCACGCCAAGCTTGATCTTGGCACCGCGCACTGCATTCATGTCGATAACATTATTGAGATCCCTGACATACAGATTCAAAAAGTCGTGTTTGTGCGTCGTGGGTGCAAGCAGAGCTTGGGCAAGCTGCATGCGTTTAACACCGTCGAGGCCGTGCTCAAGCAGATCGTTCGCTCTCGATTCAATCCACGAAGTCACGCTCGAATCTGCCGGTCCTCCATGCGGAGGGTCGTATTTAAAACCTCCGTCATCGGGGGGATTGTGAGACGGCGTAATTACGATACCATCGGCAAATCCAGACTGTCGTCCGTGGTTGTAACGCAGAATCGAATGAGAGACGGCTGGGGTGGGCGTATATGGCGTGCCTTCGGAGATCATTAATTCGACTTCATTTGCCGCAAGCACTTCCATCGCGCTCGCAAATGCAGGCTCGGACAGAGCGTGGGTATCTATCCCAAGGAACAGCGGCCCGTCAATCTTCTGGAGCTTGCGGTAATCGCAAATCGCTTGAGTAATGGCCAGGATATGCCACTCGTTGAACGCCACGTCAAACGCCGATCCGCGATGGCCTGACGTACCGAAGGCTACCCGCTGTCTAGGGTCACTCAGATCAGGCCGCAACTCGAAATAAGCCGTCACGAGCTTCGGAACATTTACAAGAATGGATGGGTCAGCCAGCTTCCCGGCAGCAGGGCTAATTGCCATGAAGCACCTCGCCGTCATCCAACAGGAGAATCGCGCTTGATCGAGGTTCGAGTCGAAAACCGGCTTCGCTCTCTAGCGAAGGCTCTTTCCCAGGGTCAAAGAAGTCGTCAGGAGCCGCTCGTGACGTATCGACCGCCAAACGCCAAATCTTCCCAGACGGCAAGATAGGAATCGAAAAATCGACTGACCTTGAGTCGCCGTTAAACAGGAGAAACAAGTCGGGTTCTGTTTGCCCAGGAATCAAACACGCAAAGGACTTCTGCCGCTGGTCCCCCCAGTCCGGTGCGGCACCGCTCGGCGCGAACCACTTTACGTCTGCATCCGTGTAGAAACTCTCTCTCCGCAAAACAGGATGTCCTTTGCGAAAGGCGATCATCCCCCGGGCGAAGCGATGGATCTCCTTGTGCTTTTCCAGTAAACCCCAGTCAAACCAGCTCACCTCGTTATCTTGGCAATAGGCATTGTTATTCCCGCGCTGGGTCCGGCGAAATTCATCGCCCCCGAGCATCATGGGGACACCTCGAGCGATAAATAGCGTCAACAGGAAATTCTTGATCAAGCGGATACGCATGCTCTCGACAGCGAGATCCTCGCTCGGTCCCTCCACGCCGCAGTTGTCGCTGTAGTTGGCGTCGGTTCCATCGCGGTTGAACTCGCCATTCTCGCTATTGTGTTTCTGCTTGTAGCTGACCAGGTCGTTCAGTGTAAAGCCGTCATGACAAGTAACAAAGTTAAGGCTGCTTGCGGGTCCCTTGCCCGAGCTGAGGTATAAATCCGAACTTCCGCAAATTCGATTTGCGAAGGTTCCGATCATGCCTGCCTCGCCAGCCCAGAAGCGTCGCACATCGTCACGGAATTTGCCGTTCCATTCGGTCCACCGTTTGGTTGAAAAATCTCCTACCTGATAGGCGCCGCCTGCGTCCCAGGCTTCCGCAATGATCTTTACGTCACGCAGAATGGGATCCTCGGCAATGCCTTCGAGCAGCGGAGCGACACGCAAAATGTTTCCATGTTGATCCCGGCCCAGGACGGAAGCCAAATCGAACCGAAACCCGTCGACGTGCATGTGCATCACCCAGTAACGCAGGACACTCGTGACCAGCTCTCTTACAACAGGGTGGTTGGCATTCAGCGTGTTGCCCACTCCTGTGAAATCCTTGTAATACCGGCAGTTCTCTTGCAGCATATAAAAAATCGAGTTCTCCATGCCGCGCAGGCAGATTGTTGGCCCCAGTTCATCGTTCTCGGCCGTGTGGTTCAAGACGATATCCAGAAACACTTCGATGCCCGCTCGGTGGAAGGCTTTTACCATCTCTCGGAATTCGACAGCCTGCCTCCATTGCGATCCTTCAAAGCTGTAGGATTGCTTGGGAGCAAAGAAGGAGACTGGGTTGTAACCCCAGTAGTTCTTGAGTTTCTCACCTGTGATTGGATTGAGTCGTTGCAATTCATTTTCGTTGAATTCGAGAACGGGCATCAGCTCAATCGCGGTCACACCGAGGTCTTGGAGATACGGGATCTTCTCAATCAACCCGGCGAAGGTCCCGGAACGCGCCACACCCGAACTCGGATGGATGGTGAAACCGCGAACGTGTGTCTCGTAGATGACCATATCGGAAGCGGAATGTTTGGGAGGAGAATCTCTCTCCCAATCGAAATCATCGCGTGTAACGATGCACTTCGGTGTTGTGCCCGCATTATCAACCGTCGAAATGCTTAGGTCAGTCAGCCCGCTGGAGGAATCGTAACCGCGAGCGGCTGAAAAATCCCAATTCACCACGCCGGCAATTGCTCTTGCATATGGATCCAGCAGCAACTTGTGCGGATTGAAGCGATGGCCTTGTTCCGGTTGATAAGGTCCATCGATGCGATAACCGTAGAGTTGTCCCTCGGCAATGCCTCTTATCCATACGTGCCAAATGTCACCGGTCCGATTACGCATTGGATCCAAATCAATCACCCTGGTCGGAGAAGAATCGTCAGGGTGCTGGTAGAGTTCCAACCGAATGCAGGTTGCGTGACGGCTGAACAAAACGAAGCAAACTCCGTCCCCCTGCTCATGTGGTCCACCAATCGGAAGTGGAGTTCCTGACTGAATGTCACTTTCGTCAGGCGATTCCACGGGACGATTCGTCCGATTCTTCTCAGCCACGGATTCAGAAACCGACATAACCCTATTTCCTCAAGAATCAGATGCTGGAAATAAGCATCGCGGATCAAAGATTGCAGCCGCATTAATTCTTCCGCTCATTCGAAGCATCTTTCGAATCGGCCTTCCTGTTCCACCCGTGGAAGCGCGAGAAATCGCCGGCATCCCAAGCCTCGCGGAGTCCCGGAGCACTCAGATCCCAGTCAGGGCGAACTTCACTAGTCACGACGCGCAGATCGTGCCAAAGATCGACGACCGACGGACGCCCCCAGAACCAGTAGCCGTTATAGATGCTGTAAATTACGAGGCCCGGCTTGAGCACGAGCGTATGCGGAATCATCGGATTATGCTCCGGGTCGGTGTACTCCTGGATGTCGAGATCCTTCTGAATCGTTCGTCCGGGATCCGAAAGGAATGGCCACTGGGCGCCGACTGACGCTCGGAATTCCTGAAGAGTATGGTGATCGTCGGTGGCGATCGTTACGATCTGCGTATACGCCACAGCGATGTCCGTGTAGAACTCGGCGAGTTCCAAATGCTGCCGGTGCTCCTTTGGGCAATAGTGGCCGCGCGCAAGCGTAAGGACGAGCGGATCGTCGCCCTGTAGCTCGCTGAGCTTTCTAACCTTGCCCGTGTGGTCGGGCAGTGAATAGTCGGGCAACATCGCTCCGGGCACGATATCTGAGCGCATGATTCAACTCCTCTCGTTTTTCTCAATGATCTGGAGAAACACTCGCGTTCGGCTGGGAACAACATACAAGCACGTTCCCTAGGGCCGGTCATACAGGCATGACTCCAGTCTTGCAGATCAGGATTTGTGTGGCACGCCAACAAAGGGGAAAGAGGTGAGCAGGTCCGTGTGAGGCCCCACATTATCGCGCGTCACTTTGCCGTTGGTCAGAATGGAAAGAAAGACGTCAATGGCGTCGTCGGTAAGTGACCGGCCGTTCACGGGATAAGACGCCGGCTCGCTGGGATCATATGGAAGGATGTCCGGCAGCAGAATCCTGGCGGCTCGCCTTGCTGCATCCGGCGTATAGCCGCCCGTGTGCTCCAGCGAGTGCGCGAAGACGGCGATGAAACGGGCATCGTCCGACGGCTGCCCAGCCTGGTAGGCGGCCTTCTCGTCACCAGTGAGGAATACAGATTGCGAGGCCAGCGCACCGCGGTCCGCCTGAACCCATTTGCCGCTTGAGCCGTCCACGCTTCGATGCCACAGGCCCACCTTTCCAGAGCCCAGGGACGAGTTCGGCACTTCCAGCACGATGCTGCATACGTCCTTGTCGATGAAGAAATCTTCGCCGGTGAACTGGAGATTGTTCAGCGCGCCCATCGTGTCGAAGAAGAAGGGATCGCTCCGCCAGCCGGCGAAGAAGCGGTAGTCTCCGGCCTCCGTCACCAACGCCTCTCGCGCAATTGAGACCGGTGCTCCCGCCACGATCGTCTGCCCGTCGTCGCCGATGCCTGCAGCCTCCTCTCCTTCAACGCGGCGCAGAGTCGCAGTCTGCGTTCCGTCCTTGCCGGCGATGAAGCGCACTCGGTACGCGATGTCCGCAACGAAATCACCGTCGCTGTCAATCTTGAGTTCATAGACGGCCTCTGTCGCAAACGGAACCGTCGTCGTGGGCCCCGGCGGGTTCACACCTGCGGATGGGTGTACGTTCATAATGAAGATCGACTTCCCAGCGTCGCCGGGTTTGGGGAACGCATACAAGTCAGTTAGATCCAGGCGAGCGTCCCCGTGAGCAAAGCCATACTCCGGGCCGGAATAATGGTGGGACATATATTGATGTGCCCTCCGTTTTGAATCTACGTCTGCTGTCTTTATCTCTCGACGTTTTCACATCTTCAAAACGACCCGGAGCAGCCTCCTTTTCTGCACCGCGGAAGAGCGGCTCCCCCAGCCAGGACGAACTTTCACTACCCTGGCCAACATTGACTGCACTCAGGTTAGTCCGATGTCGGTGTCGATTGAATTCGTTCGACGTGAGTCATCAGAACAGAAGCCCGGAAGCAGAACAATTGGACGATAGTATCGTCGATACCTTCGTATTAGATGCCCTGCTGAACGGCCCTCGCCGCATCCCCAGAAACACTACCGCAAGCACGCGAGCGTGAGGCTGTACCAATCACGACGATCTTTCCACGCCACTCTGTTCTGAAACCCAGCGTCGTTGAGAAGGCCTCGAACGTCTTTGTCTGTGAACTTATAGCTATTCTCGGTGTGAATGGTCTCGCCTCGTTCGAAATGGAGGTAAAGATCCGCGCTCTCGATAACCACATCCTGCTCTTGACTGCTCTCGAGGTGCATCTCAATCCGAGACTCGTTGGGATTCCAAAGCGCGCGGTGACGGAAACGAGCAGCGTCGAAGTTTGCGCCCAGTTCCCTGTTCAGGCGGCGCAAGAGGTTGAGATTGAATGCAGCGGTGATTCCCTCACTGTCGTCATATGCAGCCAGCAAAGTGGTCTCGTCTTTCACCATGTCTGTGCCGAGCAATAGCGAGTCCCCGGTTTGCAGCTGATAACGTAGATTTTGCAAAATGAGTCGCGCTTCATCCGGAGAAAAGTTGCCTATACTTGTGCCGATGTAGAGTGCGAGTGTAGTGCCGTCAAACGGTTCCAGCTCGACCGGGTAAGTTACGAAGTTCCGCACGACAGGTTGTGTGCGCACTTCCGGCAAAGTATATGCGACATTTTGACAGGCCAACTCAAGAGCGTTGGAGCAGACATCGATTGGCATGTAAGTGACGTCGTCGGAAACTCGTAGAGCAGCTTCGAGAAGAATGCAGGTTTTCGAGCCGGTGCCGGCGCCCAACTCAACGAGGCGCAATGGCAAACTTCTATCCCTCAACGCCGAATCAACGATGGCATCTGAGTTTTCCAGGAGGATGGCTCTTTCTGTCCGGGTAGGGTAGTACTCGGGAAGCCTCGTGATTCGCTCAAAAAGACGAGAGCCCCCTGCGTCGTAGAACATCCACGGTGCTAGCTTGCGTGGTCGCGCAATCAACCCGCGACGAACTTCGGATGCCAGTGCTTCACGTGCATCAGCTGCTGCAAGGTGCTCGAGGTCAACTGTCTCAAGGTAGGTTGCCATGTATACGAGTCCTTTCAGGCAGCCAGGCGAATGCCGGCGAACTGCCATCTGGTTGCAGGTGAGAAAAAATTTCGATACGTCGCCCGGATATGAGTCGCGGGGGTGACGCACGATCCCCCCCGCAGAATCATTTGGCTCGACATAAACTTGCCGTTGTATTCGCCCAGAGCGCCAGGCAGAGGCTTGTATCCCGGATATCCGGTGTAGGCGCTCGACGTCCATTCCCAGCAATCGCCGAACAACTGCCCAATACCCGCTCCTCGTGATCCCCTGGGATGGAGCCTTCCAGTGTCAAGCAGATTTCCTTGCACCGTCGTTTGGCTCGCGACATATTCCCATTCGGCCTCAGTCGGAAGCCGGCAACCTTTCCAACGTGCATACGCATCGGCCTCGAAGAAGCTAATGTGGCACACCGGAGTGTCAAGCAGTGCCGATAGCCCTTGCCAACCCGTCAATGTAAACACGCGCCATCCCGTCTCATCGCCGGCATCACGCTGCCAGTAAAGAGGTGCCTGCCAGTCCGAGCGCTTCACGTTCTCCCAGCCCTCTGAAAGCCACAACTCTGGACGCGTGTATGCGTCGTCCGACATGAATTCCAGGTATTCCCGACAGGTGACTTCCCGGTTTGCTATTTCGAAGGCCTCTAGAAAGACATTGTGCCGAGGAGTTTCGCTATCAAAGCAAAAATCGATCGGATTCTCTGCTTGAAGTGGATAGCCAATCTCCACCAATCCACCGTCACAATCGTGCCAAGTCAGCGAACCAACTGGCCGGACCTCTTCTTCCAAAAGAGGGGCCGAAGAATTCGAGGTGTACAGCGGATTGGAAAAAAAGGCGTGCTTAATATCCGTGAGAGCCAGTTCCTGGTGTTGTTGCTCGTGATTCAGGCCCAGTACGATGCGCCGCGTTGCTTCCTCATTGACGCCGCTCGCAAGAAATCGGTCCATCGCATGGTCAATGTGCGCGCGGAAAGCAAGAACCTCATCGAGCAACGGTCGTGAGAAGGTCGAGCGCAAGCCTTTCTCCGGAATTTCCTGGCCGAGCGAGTTGTAATAGCTGTTGAAAAGCCAATGGAACTCCTCCCGAAATGGCTTGTAGCCCTTGAGGAAGGGACGCAATACGAACGTCTCAAAGAACCATGTCGTATGAGCCTGATGCCATTTCATGGGGCTGGCTTCCGGGCAGGACTGGACCATCTGATCTTCGGCCGAAAAATTTGCGGCCATCGCACTTGTCGCCGACCGCACCGTCCTGTATTTGCCTCGGATGGCGGCATTCCGCACATCGCTCTCAACTCTGCCGCGGGCAGCCCGCGAACTCCTTTCCTGAACCGGCGCTGCAATGGTACCGGCTTGAGCCATAGTGTCCTCCTGGGGAATTCCAATCACGCACGCCGGATTGATTCGTGCGCGCTGATCGCATAAAAACAAACGTGTCAGAGGGAGTCAATTGGACAATGGTATCGACGATACGTTGGTATAGACGCATGAAGTGCTGGCGCAACGGTTGCTAGTCAACTGCACCCCCCGATGTGGATCTTCCCGTCTTTCGCCGCCTCTTCAGGTGTCTTGCCGTCCTGACGCGCAACAATGTAAGCGGCATACCAGTCTGACCATCGGTGTTTTGGAGCGGTAGGCTCATATTCACTGTGGTGTTTCTCCGCCTCTTGCAACAGTTCCGTTAAGGTCGCAACATCCAGATTCCCGAGCCCTCGGCCGGGCAACCGCGTTGTGACTTCCTGGAGCAGCCATCCATTCCCGTCGGGATCATGAAACGTGGCGAACGAGCCGTAGGTGGCATGTTCGGGTGCGGGTCCCGCGATGCGACCACTGCCGTCGATCTGGAATTGAGCGCCTGGCGTTCCGGGGTGGAACACTTCACTCACCGCGATGGCGCGTGCGACAAGATCTTTCCGCGCTTTCTCAACATCGGAGACAATCAGGTAGAGCCCCTGCGCCGAGCCTGGCGCAGCTGGCGTTATCTTCGCGCCAAACTGAACCGAGCATCCGGAACCCGGCGGCGTGAACTGAACGACGCGGAATCCGTTATCGTATGGGAAGTCGGCGTCAAGCCGCCACCCAAGATTGGTGTAGAACTCCTTCGAGCGATCGACGTCCGCAACCGGGATGACGACCACCTCGAACTTCATGTCTACCGTCTCAGCGCTTTTCGCGTCGATGGTTTGACCGCCGGTTTCCGGCTCTCGCTGAATGGCTGATGTGATGGCTCCGCTGCTCATGATTCCTCCGACTGGCTGGAATTTAAATACGCGACATTCACGCCGGCCAACCTACTGAGCGAGCGTATCGATCAATGCCGAAACATTGGCCAGATACGCCAGTTCCGAAAGCCCCGGCCGAACATCCGCAACCGTTGAAATCCGCATCCCATCGGGGCCCAGCGATCACCATCAGTGAGCTAGGTGCTCTGTCCGACCTCGATAATATAACCGTCAGGATCGCGGATGTAGCAGCGTATCTCGCGTGCCTTAGGAATCGGCTTGGTGATGAAACTTGCTCCTCGACTTTTCCATAGGTCATAGCACGCTTGAATATCCGCAACGCGAATATTCATAAAGCTGCTGATCTTATCCGGATCGGCGAGGACGCTAAGGGTTATTGTCGGCTTGTCCGGCGTGGGTCCGCCCCCGACGTTGACAATGAGCCACGTATTCGCGATCTGAATGTGCCCAGATGCGCCCTTGCTGTCGCCCAGGCTCAGAATGCGGCCGCCAAAGACCTTTTCGTAGTAGCGAGCCGATCTCTCGATGTCGGCGACGGTAATAAAATGCGTGACCGTGAAACCCTCCAGAGGAGGCATTTCGTAGCTCTTCTGCTCGACTTGTGCGCTCATTGACAACCCCAATTCCGACGACCAGCGCTAACCTGGGCGGGTGGCCTGCACTTGCCCGATTGTCAGGCGCCAACAGCGAAAAACCGCCGAACGTCGCCTTCATCGATATTTACGTCCTCCCAGTGTCGCCCCGTTCTCAATAAGCTCATTCCAGACGTCCCCGATTCTTATGCCGCTGAAGCCGACGTCTTCGTCCTTTCGAGTGCCGGTAGAAGAAGTTTCAGAAGCGCCTGATCCGAGAACGGGTTCTGACCTGAGATCAACTCGCGATCCTGAATGACGTAACTGCCCCATGGAGCGATCACACTCACGTCACCGCCCGCCGTACGCAAGGCATCGTCCGGGTAGAAGAGAACCTTCCCACGAATCTCAAGCGGTTCCCGCTGCTGCTCTTCCGCTGTAGAAAAGATCGTCATCTTATATCCAGCGTAGATCCAGCCTTGAGCTCTTGCCGCCGCTCCAGCGGTATCGCCCGCCGACAGCGCGGCGACAAACTCCTTCGATTCGGGAAGCGCGGAGAGCAGTGAAATCGGGCCATGGCAGAGCACCGCGGTAGGCTTCGACGTTTCATGGAAATGTCTCATCACGATGCCGGCGTTGGGATCATCGAGAAGATCGATCATCGGGCCATGGCCGCCGGGGACGAAAACAGCGTCATATTGATCCAGGCCAGATGCGACAACTTCCGAGATGCGCGTTGGATTTCTGAGGCCAGTCAGGCTATCGCGAAAGTTGAAATAGTCGTGCAGCCTGGCCTCGTCCCCGCCAAAGAAATCGGGGACGGCGGAATGGAGATCCAGTTGTGGCGTGTTGCCTTTGGGGTTAGAGAAAGTGATCTCGTAACCTTCCTGCATGAGGGCGCGGACCGGAACCGTCAACTCGTTCAGGTAATAGCCGGCGCCGCGATAGCACCCGCCATTCTTCAACGGGAGGCCGTATCCGCTCGAAACTAACACTAAGACTTTTCCTTTTGATGCCATTTTGTTCTCCTTTGAAATCGAATTCTGTTCTCCCGGGAATGAGCCGGCTCTTTCTCCAAGGTGCGCAAACACAGGCCACCGCGGCTGACGTGAGTTACACCCCTGGGAATCCGAACATCAACCACGACTGATTTGCTACCCAATCCGGGTATAACTCCGTCATCTGATCAAACAGCTCCTCGTCGGACGTCGCGGTTTTCTGCAGCCGATCGAAGTCCTGCAGGTAACGCTTGGTGTCCTCGATCGTCGAGGGAGAGTCGGGCGCGCCAGGCTTCTTGTGACCGGCCACCACCATCGTCGGGTTCAGCGCCGCTAACCGGTCCAGGTCCGCGATCCAATTCTTTCGACTCTCGGGCGTAGTGTCACCGACATATATGCGGCACTGGTTGTAAACAACGTCGCCAGCGACGATCAGGCCGATCGAGGGAACGTAGAGACTCGTAGAATCGGGGCTATCGGTCCGTCCTTGCTTGATAATCCGCAATTCATGCCCCTCAAGAGTGAACGTGTCGTGCTCGTAGGCTTCAGGTGAAACCAGCTTCGTAGGCACCTGCCCGGGGAACAACCGGCGGGCTAACCGCTCAATTGGGGGAGTGAAAGACAGCTGCATGGCATTCACCGCCTCGGGCGTTGCTATCGCCCGAGCGCCGGGGAAACGGTCAAGCAGAATGCTCAGACCGTAGAAGTGGTCGAAATGAGCGTGCGTTATATAAATGGTCTCCAGGTTGCGGTTGTGCAGCGCGACCCAATCCGCGAGAGCCTCGGCCTCTGCTACTGTCCCCATCGCGTCCACCAGCACCGCGTCGTACTCGCCGAAGATTAAAGTCGACGTAATCAGGTCAAAGCCAAGCGGCTCGCCAAAGGGCTTTGGCCGCTCGCCCGCCATAGGCTTTCCCGGGG
>Ga0182016_10006297_pt1 | contig 12518 bp, 9 predicted proteins | sample 712S2MmetaG_FD_120491 | JGI IMG/M metagenome (GOLD analysis project Ga0182016, IMG submission 120491) | Permafrost microbial communities from Stordalen Mire, Sweden - 712S2M metaG | ecosystem: Environmental > Terrestrial > Soil > Wetlands > Permafrost | place: Sweden: Stordalen | collected...
CAGCGCCTCTTCGAGGCGATCCCGCGTCGGATTGCCGGCCCGCGAGTAATCCCATCCTTTGTCAGTGCCAATGCCGGTCAGCTCAAAGGTCGAAGAAAGGTAAATAGGCACATTGACCGCGCCCGTCAAAGGGTCCGGAAATTGTCCCGCGTGCACGGCAAGCGTTGCGTATTTGTAATCGGACATAAACCAGCTTTCAGCGATCAGATCTCAGCTTCTAGCTTACCGTGCCCGACCGCTGAATCGCAGCCCGGAATGGAACAGCCGCGCCACGCGTCGTGGTCAAGAGGCGAATCTTCGAGCGCTTTTCATTTCAGAGACATAGCGTCTGTTTCCATTGCAGAGAATTTCCGCGGAAAGCGCACAGTTATCTCATGAACTCGAACTCCGTAACCAGGCCCGTTTTTTAAAGCGCACAGATCCAGGGCTCGCTGAACGCCTTCCACCGGATTCCGTCAGTGGCTGGAATTGCTCAGGCCGCAAAAGTTAGTTTGGAACCCATAGCCCAGGGATCGGCGTTTTCATCCGTAAATCGTTCGTTTTCTAATTTCTGCAAGTAAGTCATTTGGAATCCATCTCTTGCAGCAGCATCCATCCGCTATCTACTTGAAAACAGGAAGCTTCTTTACAGAAATAGGAGGGGGGGGAATTTCGATGGAACCCGTGTACCCGCCTCGCCTGGTTGACTCCAACACGAGTTGCCGGGTGTTATTTGCTGCTTACCTTCAGCATCAACACGCCATGCGAAGGCACGGTCGCCGCATACGCACCGTTGGCAAACTTCACATCGGTGTGCGCCCACAAATCGCGCGCAGATTTCGCGCTCTTCAACCCCAAATCGCTTGCCTTCACCGTAGCCTGCGCGGCAGCCGCGCCCAGGTTCACCACACCCACAGCAACACTTCCATCCGCCAGCGGCTTCACCCACATTTCCAGGTCGCCGTTTTTCACCGGCGAAGCCTGCTTGCCCAGCGCGTCCTGGTCGACGCCGATCACTTCCTTGTTGAGCAAAATCGCCTTGGTCGCGTCGGACATATTGCGCACATCATTTCCCGCCAGCAGCGGCGATGCGGTAAGCGCCCAAAGGCTCATGTGAGTGCGATACTCTTCGTCCGTCATGTGTCCGTTGCCGATCTCCAACATGTCAGGATCGTTCCAGTGCCCTGGGCCGGCGTACGGCGCCGTCGGCACCTGCGATTCAATGTTGAACATCATGCTCGCCCATTCATCGCGGATGTCATCTGTGGTGCGCCAGAGATTTCCGCCCACGCCGCCGCCCCATTTCTCCACGCCGCCAAAACCGTACTCGCACAGGCTGAAGACAATTGGACGTCCCGACTTTACCAGAGCTTCACCCATTTTTTGATATACCGGCTGCAACTGCTCGTTCTTGTACACATACTCCGCGCTGCACCAGTCGTATTTCAAGTAGTCGACACCCCAGCTTGCAAACGATTTCGCATCCTGGTCTTCATGGCCGTAGCTGGCCGGATAACCTTCGCAGGTTCGCGGTCCCGGCGACGAATAGATTCCCAGCTTCAATCCTTTGGAATGCACATAGTCGGCGAGCGCCTTCATGTCGGGAAACTTGTGGTTCGGCTGCAAGTTTCCCTGCGCATCGCGCACGCCTTCCCACGTGTCATCAATGGTCAGGTAGATATAGCCCGCATCTTTCATACCGCTCGTAACCAGGGCGTCGGCCATGGTGCGCACGGTCTGGTCGTCAATCTTGCCGGCAAAAAGATTCCAGCTATTCCACCCCATCGGCGGCGTCTTTGCCAGTCCGTTGTAGGCCACGTTGTGCAGCGGCGGAGGCTCAATGTACGCCACCGTGGGCAAATCGTTCGCAGCGGTGGCTGGTTTTTCGTCGATCGTGTGCCCGTCAGAATCCTTGAGATGCAACTCTCCGTTAACCAAGTCGCCCTCAGCCGACGGGCTCGTGGGCGGACCCATGACCGAATAAAGCACAAAGTGATTTCCATTCACCGTGCCCTTCAGTTGGTCGATATATCCGGAAGTCTTCAACTCTCCAGTGAGCTGATTGCCCTCCTGCTTCAATTCGAGAACCGACTGTTGCGGATCGCCGTTCTCCAACGTCTTGATCGGAGCCGCCCATCGCCCGGTAAGGCTCTGCTGTTTGCATCCGGCCACCGCCAGCAACGCCACACAAAAGAGCAACCCAGTTCGTCTCGCCCAGACAGCCGTTGTACTGATTTGTTCCATCCAGTTTTCGTGCATTTTCTTCGTACTCCATTTCTTCGAAGCCACACGAACTCAAAAATCGCGGCGGATGCCCCATCCATGAATCGCTCTTGGATTCATGGGGGGGAAAGCACGAACCTCCTGCGAGCGAACAGCGAGCGTCTGCCCCACCGCAGGTGGTGGGAAAGCACGCCCCTCAACTTACTTGCTCACCCGCAGCAGCAACACGCCGTGCGAAGGCACCGTCGCCGCATACGCTCCATCGGCAAACTTCACATCCGCATGTGCCCACAGATCACGCGCGCTCTTCACGCTGCTCAAGCCCAGATCGCTGGCCTTCACCGTAGCCTGCGCCGCCGCCGCGCCAAGATTCACCACGCCCACAGCCACGCTTCCATCGGCCAGCGGCTTCACCCAGGTTTCGAGATCGCCATTCTTCACAGGCGAAGCCTGCTTGCCCAGGGAATCCTGGTCGACAGCAATCACTTCTTTGTTCATCAGAATCGCCTTGGTCGCGTCGGTCATCGAGCGAACATCGTTGCCCGCGAGCAGCGGCGATGCCACCAGTGCCCAAAGGCTCATATGCGTCCGATACTCATCGTCGGTCATGTGACTGTTGCCGATCTCCAGCATGTCAGGATCGTTCCAGTGTCCCGGCCCTGCATACTGCGCCGTCGGCACCTGCTTCTCGACGTTGCCGATCATGCTGTCCCAGGAGTCGCGAATGTCTCCGGTGGTGCGCCACAAATTGCCGCCCACTGCCGGGCCCCACTTCTCCACTTCGCCCCACCCGTACTCGCAGAGGCTGTAGACCATCGGTCGCCCCGTCGCTTCGAGCGCCGCGCCCATCTTCTGGTACACCGGTTGCAGCGCGTCGTTCTTGTAGATGTTGCGTGCGCTGCACCAGTCGTACTTCAGGTAATCCACGCCCCATGCAGCCCATGTCTTCGCATCCTGCTCTTCGTGCCCATAGCTTGCCGGATATCCGGCGCACGTTCGCGGTCCTGGCCCCGAATAAATGCCGAGTTTCAACCCCTTCGAGTGCACATAATCCGCAAGTGCCTTCATGTCCGGGAATTTGTGGTTCGACTGCAGATTCCCATGCGCATCGCGCACGCCTTCCCACGTGTCGTCGATGTTCACGTAGACGTAGCCGGCGTCGCGCATGCCGCTCGACACCATCGCATCGGCCATCGTCCGCACGGTCTGATCGTCGATCTTGCCCGCAAACAAATTCCAGCTGTTCCAGCCCATCGGCGGCGTCTTCGCCAGGCCGTTATCCGGCACTGTCTTCAGAGCAGGAGGATCAATGTAGCTCACAGTCGGAATATCGTCCGCCGCAGTTCCCGCTTTCGCGGTCACCGGGCGGCGTCCGCGCTCCAGGCCATGCAATTCGCCATTCACCAGATAACCGGTGAAGTACGGCGTCCCCGGCTGCCACGCCGCGAATAGTTCGAAATGCGTTCCGGTCGCCGTCCCTTTCAGTTCCACACCGTAATCAAGGCTCTTGAGCGTTCCGGTCAGATCGCTGCCATTCTGTTTCAAGACGAGCACCCACTTCTGCTGCTCGCCGTTATCCAGCGTTCGTCCGGGCTGAACCCAAATCCCTGCCAACCCCTGCGCCAGGCAGGAACTCGCCGCGACCACGACACACAGCACCACTCCAGCAACCCGCGCGCGCATCGCGCCGAACACACGCATACCACTCCACTCGTTTCGCATTCCGTCGCTCTCCATTCCGCAGGGAAATACCGCTCCGCTGGTCGCAACGAACCGTACCCAAGGCCCGCCGAGTGTCCTCCGGCTGCGCCCCAAATTGTAAACGATTACTTCACGGTGCGCGATTGGATTCAAGTTGGGCTGCGTTTACTGCACCTAAGGCGCGCTCACGCTGCGCGACACGACGCTGGACTCGGCCTTTGCCGAAGCACTGATCGAGTCGGAGACCACCCATGCAGCGCCGGCCAGGGCGATGCTGATCGCGTTTCCGGCCCAGTTGAAATGACTGCTCGGCGCAGCGTGGAGATTGGGAATCCAGAAGAGCAACTCGAAGATCACGATCTCCGCGGTGAGCAGTCGCGAGGCCAGCGGTGCAAAAATGCCCGTGAGGATCGAGATTGCGGCCGCAAAAAAGCCCAGCGTAGTGGCGTAAGCCCAGAACATTTTGGACGGCGGCAGCCAGCCTGGGATTGGGCTCAGGAGACCGGGCATATCCACGATATGAACGATGCCAAACGAGATCGGGCAAATGCCGAATAGGAGCACGAAGAAGGCCCGATGTCGCGCAAGGTAGGAGCCAGGAGGAGAATAGGCAGCGCAGAGGACGAGGCCGGCGGCGACCAGGGCGAACTCTTCGAAAACATTGCCGATGGGGTCGTAATTGCCGAGATTCACCAGGGCCTTGGGCACCCAGACAAGCGTAAAGATTGAATAGATGACGGTGAGGGCGAAGGCGCCGGCTCGCGCCGTACGGGGCAAAAGGAGGGCAATGCCCGCGATGAGTTCGAGGCCCGCGGTGAGGTAAGCGAGCGGTACGCGTAAGGGAACATTCGGGCCCACATGCTGCCAGGTGGTGGCAAAGTCGCCGCTTACCAGTCCAAGGACGCCGAGAAACATGGCGCCTGCCGCGTAGACATAGAGCCCGAGATTCGATGCAACTGAGGGTTGTTTGACCATGGGGAACCGGAGAATGCAGTGTATTGCGGTGCGGTACAGAGAGCAATAGGCGCTTTGCGCATTTCGAATCGAGCGCGACGCGCGCCTAGCTCATGTTCTCCTGCTTCCCGAAGTGAACTTTTACATAGCGGGCATTGTCAGGATTTTAAAGGCGACGGACCGATCCACTGCATGTCGTAGCGGTTCATGTAGGAATTTGAAATCCTTCTTTGGAAAAGTTATGGGAGCGGAACTTCGCTGATGAATTCAGGACTGATCTTTCAGGTTCACCACAATCTTGCGAGCATCACCGCCAGCCGAACTGATGATGATTTCACCGGTGGCTTTTTTCTTGATGCTTTTGAACTTCTCCCCCCACTCCACAAGCACCAGCGCATCCTGGGTCAAGAGTTCGTCGAGGCCCAGCGTTTCCAGTTGCCGCTCACCCTCGAGACGATAGACATCGAGATGAAACAGCTTGACGGGCTTGCCATGGTGCGTGCCTTCATACTCGTGAACCAGTGTAAAGGTCGGGCTCGTGACCTCCTCGGCTTCGGCGGCATCGAGAGCCTCGGCGATTCCTTTCACGAGGGTTGTCTTTCCGGTGCCAAGGTCGCCGCGCAGGATGAGCAGTTGGGGCGGTTTCAGAAGCTTCACCAGCTTGCGGCCTACCTCAATCGTGTCCGCGCCGTTCTTCGTGGTGAACTCGTGCGTGCGCACTGCCTCAGGTGGAACCGCAGGGGCGGGAGCAGCAGCGTTCGTCATCAGGCAGCCTCGGGTGGGCACACGCTCGGTATAGAGTTCACCGGGAGGCCCTGCAACCAAACATACCCGTTCTCCCCACGCAAATCAAAACGAAAAGCCCGAGAAAATTGGCGAAGGCAATCCGTCGCAAGCAAAGTGTGTTCGTCGCCTTCTGCCACAGCAAGGTCGGCGGCCAACCCATGCAGACAGACCGCGGCTTCGACTGCCCGTGCAGCATCTTCGGCATTCGCTGAGGGCGGATGCTGCGCCAACAGACCCGCGATGACCCCCGTGAGCAAGTCGCCGCTTCCGCCCTTGGCCATTCCTGGATTGCCGCTTGTGTTCACCGCGACGCGTCCATCAGGATGCGCGATCAGTGTCCGCGCTCCTTTCAGTACGAGGGTGACGCCCAGACTTTGCGCAAAGGCGCGCGCGACATTGAGCCGATTGCCCTGTACCTCGGCGACTGAGATGCCCGCCAGACGTGCCATCTCTCCGGGATGCGGCGTCATGACCACCATTCTGCCCGCCGCAACTTTCTCGAGCAACCGTGGCTGAGCCGCAAGAATGTTCAGCGCATCCGCATCAATGACAACGGGAATCCTGGTCGCCGTAAGAAGACGCGTCACGAACTCGGCGGTTCCGGCGGCCTGGCCCAGGCCGGGCCCGATCGCCAACAGGGTCTTACCCTCCATCAATTCCGCGAGCGACTCCTCATCCAGGCCATCGCCTGAAATGCCTCCCGATGGGCTTGCGGCGAGGGGCCAGGTCATCAGTTCCGGCGTCGCTGCGGCCACCAGGCCCTGGACGGTGGCTGGAACCGCGGCCGTAACCAGTCCCGCCCCGGAGCGCAGCGCGCCAAGGGCGGTCATCGAAGGCGCGCCCGAGCGGCCCACTGAGCCACCCACCACCAGGACATGTCCGAAGTTACCCTTGTTGGCCTCGGCGGCGCGCGGCCTGCGCACAAGGTCCAGCGCCCCACCTGCCCACTCCAGGCCCAGATTCGAAACGATCACCTCCGGCGGTGACCCGATGGGCGCTACTACCACCGGCTGATCCCAGCGGCGCGTTAATTGTCCGAAAAGATGCGCGGGCTTCGGTGCTGTAAAAGTAACGACGGCGTCGGCCGGGAACACTGGCACTTCGGACGAGGCCGTTCGCAAATCTGCCGCCCAACCGGATGGAAGGTCGACAGCCACGACAGGCGCCGCGCTTTCCTTCACCCACGCAAGTGCCGATGCTGCGAGGCCATGCAGAGGGGGAGTAAATCCAGTGCCTACTAGCGCGTCCAGGAACAGGTCTGGGCGCAGTGCTTCAGCGTGCGCTGCCAGGGACTCTGCGGACAGCACGACATGTGCAGTGCTCGGTGCAGATTGCTTCAACAAATCTTGCCAGGCCGCTCCGGCATCGGCGGATAGCCGTTCCGGATCTCCCAAAAGAAGCGTGGTGACTTCGAATCCCGCATTTGTCAGCAGGTGCGCTGCGATCATTCCGTCGCCGCCGTTGTTGCCCCGGCCGCAAAGAGCGGTTACGCGTTGCGCTCGCGGAAAGACCTGCTGCACAAGTTGCGCCACTGCGGCGCCGGCTGAACGCATCAGTTGCAGGGACGGGATACCATGCTGTTCCGTGGTGGCTCGGTCGCAGGCCTGCAATTCTGCAGCAGAAAGAACAAGCATGGGATTCATGGTATTGCATGGGAGGGTAATTCTCTGCAAAGCGCTCGGTGGTTTGTGACGACCGGAGAGCGGATGAAAGCCGTTATCTCAGCATGAGCACGAGAAACCAGGCATTGAACCCGGCGATCAACGCGGCGACAGTCCATGCGAGGCTTTGCGTGAATGGACCGTTGACGAACGTTCCCATTCTCTTCCTGCTGCCGGTAAAGATCACCAGAGGAACCACAGCGAAACTCAGTTGCAGTGAGAGAATCACCTGGCTCAATAGCAAGAGCTTTTCGGTTCCGCGCTCTCCTGTCAAGGCAACCACGATGATGGTGGGGATGATCGCGAGAGACCGGGTGATCAGCCGGCGTAGCCAGGGAGCGAGCTTGATGTGGATGAATCCTTCCATCACAACCTGTCCGGCAAGCGTGCCGGTGATGGAGGAGTTCTGTCCGCTTGCCAAAAGCGCAATGGCAAACAGCGTGCTGGCGCCGGCGGCGCCGACCAGTGGGCTGAGCAGCTTGTAAGCGTCCTCAATTGCGGCCACTTCGTAATGGCCGCTGCGGTAAAACACAGCCGCAGCCACCACGACAATGGCGGCATTCACAAAGAGCGCTACGGTGAGAGCCAGAGCGGAGTCAACGTTGGCCATGAAGATGGCTTCTCTTTTGCCTTCGGTCGTGCGCTCGTATTTGCGACTTTGCACAATGGAGGAGTGCAGATAGAGATTGTGCGGCATTACCGTGGCGCCCAGCATGCCAATTGCGATGTACAGCATGGCTGGGTTAGTCAGGATGGAGCCGGATGGAACGATGAGGTCATGGAGGGCAACGCCATACTCGGGTCGCGAAAAGAGCAACTGAGCGCCGAACATGGCGATGATGGTTCCGATGAGGGTGATCACGAGAGCTTCAACCACGCGAAAACCCCATCGTTGCAGTAGCAGGATGAGGAGGACGTCTAGGCCGGTGATGAGAACGCCGTAGAAGAGCGGGATGTGAAAGAGCAGGTTCAGGGCGATTGCCGATGATGACCTCGGCCAGGTCGCATGCGGCAATCGCGATCTCCGCGCCGATCCATAGCGCGAAGCTCGCCCAGGGACCGAAGGCCTCGCGGCAGAGCTGCGCAAGGTCGCGCTCCGTGGCAACCCCCAGTTTCAAGCTCAGGCTCTGCAGCAAAATGGCCATCAAGTTGGAAATCATGATGACCGAAAGCAGCGTATAGGCGAATCGCGAGCCGCCGGCGATATCGGTGGCCCAGTTGCCTGGATCCATGTAACCGACTGAAATCAGGAAGCCAGGGCCGAGGAATCCAACGAGCCGCCGCCAGAAGACCGGGGAGCGAGAGACGTGCACGCTGGAATGCACCTCCGGCAAGGAGGGCTCGCGCGACTCGGGAAGAAATCCGGATTCTGTAGCCATTGTTGACGAAAGTGAGAGCTGGAGGTGCTCCAGGGTTCAGTATGCCACACACGCGTTAATCATAGTTAATCTATTTCATTATGTGAAATTATCGTTCTCGCTTGGCTTCCAGCCTCAACCAAACGGCTTCTGCCGCGGGTCTGCCGAGAATCGACGTCTTCGAATTGAGTTCGATGGAGACCGTCTGATCGTAATTCTGGCTTAGAACTTTGAGGTTTTTGCCGGGACCCAAGCCGGTTCTGTGGAGGAAAAGCAGCAGTTTGGAATCTCGCTCCTGAAGACTGGTTACGGTGTAGCGTTTTCCTTCCGCAGCTTCGGAGAGTGGGGTCTCGCCGCCACGCTTCCGCTCTGCCGGGCTGACGGGCAAGACCGCGTTGCCGTGCGGACAGGCTCCCTTTTCTCCCAGCTTTTCTTTCAGCTTCGATTCAAAGGCAGGAGAAACGGCATGCTCGAGCCGCTCCGCTTCTTCGTGGATCTCGTACCATTCCATGCCGAAGATCTCACTGAGCATGCGTTCAATGAGGTGGTGCCGCAAGGCGGTCTGGTAGGCGATGTTTCGTCCCGGCCTGGTAAGCCGGACAATTCCGTCCTCGCCGACCTCGACGAGGACGTCGCGCTTAAGACGCTTCAGGGCCATGGTGACGGCGGGGGCTGACACCTCAAGCCAATGCGCGAGCAGGGCCGGGATTACGAGGTGTCCCTCGGCCTGGGCTTCAAGAATGGCCTTGAGGTAGTTCTCCTTGGATACGTGAATCGCGTCTTTCATGGGCTGTGCTGCATTCAATGTAAATCGTTGGAGACGGCGCTTTGGAGGATTCGGCTACGCAAGAGTCGAAAGCGGAAGAATAGGTCGGCGTGCGGCTGACACGATACCCTTGAGAGAGATAGAGGAAAAACGTCGCCTATGTTCATGAAATTCTCCTGGACCATGCCAAAACAGATCTTCTGGGTATTTAGTTTCTCTGCTTTGCTTCTGATTGCGGCGCAGGGTCATTCGCAACAACCGACGGCATCGCCATGGCAACCAAGAATTCACTTTTCGGCGCCACCCGACTGGATCAACGATCCGAACGGGCCAATTCTCCTGCATGGGCAATACAACCTCTATTTTCAGTTCAACCCCTCGGGAGACCAATGGGGACACATGAGTTGGGGACACGCCGTTTCGACTGACCTGGTGCATTGGAAGCAGTTGCCTGTGGCCATTCCTGAAGGCGACGGGGTGATGATCTTCAGCGGATCGACGGTCGAGGACCGAGATAACACGAGCGGGTTGTGCGGCGAGGCCGGGCATAAGACGCCGGATTGCGTGATCGCGATTTACGCAGGGCATACGGAGACGAAGCAGACGCAGAATCTTGCGGTGAGCCGCGACGGTGGGCAGACCTTTACCAAGTTTCAGGGCAATCCGGTGATCGATGCGGGGCTGAAGGATTTCCGGGATCCGAAGGTTTTCTGGTATCCGCGGACGCAGAGTTGGATTATGGCTGTGGCTTTGCCTGACCAGCACAAGGTGCGGTTCTATCGATCGAAGAACTTGCGGCAGTGGGAGCAGACAGGCGAGTTTGGACCGGCGGGAGCGGTGTCTGGGGTTTGGGAATGCCCGGATCTGATGGAGCTGCCGGTGCGGGTGCCGGCGGGCAAGCATGACGCCATGGGCAAGGTGGATGGAAGCCGATGGGTGCTGAACGTGAATTTGAACCCCGGCGGTCCGCAGGGTGGATCGGCGGACCAGTATTTCGTGGGGCAGTTCGATGGGATGAAGTTTACAGAGGACCATCCAGGCGCCGGAGCTCATTGGGTGGACTGGGGCAAGGACTTCTACGCTTCGACCTCGTTTTCGAACACAGCTGCGGGACAGAACCGCATATGGATTGCGTGGATGAGCAACTGGAACTACGCGAGCAAGCTTCCGGCGCTTCCGGGACGGGGAGAGATGACGGTTCCACGGTTCGTTTATTTGCGCGAACCATCGGGCCGCAGCGCCAGCACTTCATCTCAGGAGCCGTTGCAACTGGTGCAGGAGCCGATACTCTCAACTCCGTCGTTTCAGCCGTCGCAGGCCTTGTTTGGGGCGTCGCCTTACCAGTCCATTGTGCAAGTCAACGAGCAGCTGGCGGCGAAGAAGGTTGCGGGCAGCGCGTATCTGCTGCGGGTGACGCTCGATCCGGGTGACGCGGCCGAGGCGGGAATCCGGTTGCGAAGGAACACGCTCGATCCCAACCGGGCGGCAACGGAAGAGACGATTGTGGGCATCGATCACGCCAGCGGGCGCGTCTTTGTGGATCGGACGCACTCGGGAAGGACGGATTGGTCGCCGGAGTTTGCGGCGCGGATCTCAGCTCCGCTGAAGTATCCGCAGGACAATTCTGTCCGGTTAGAGATTGTGGTGGATCACAACTCGATTGAGGTATTCGCCGAGAATGGCGAAACGGTGCTGACCAACCTTGTGTACCCGGCAGCGGAGAGTACGGGAATTTCGTTCTACTCGACGCCGACGCCGCCCGGCGTGGGGCCGGCGCTGGTACGCGGGGTGGAGTTTATTCCGCTGAATTAGCGGGCTGGCGGCGATTGGTGTGGATGCAAAGGTTCGAGCTTTCCTCGCCGATCCGCGATGGGTAGAGGGCTGGTTGTTTCAGAAAAGAAGTCCTGTTTTTCTTCCACGGAAAAAAGAAAAAAGGGGGTTTCTGTAAAGAAATTCCCTGTTTTCATAGAGATAGAAGGAGTCGATCCTTCCAAATTCTAGATAACAAAAGAGTTATTTGCAGAATCTAGACAACAAAGGAGTTACGGGAGTGATTTTGCCACTTTGGAGGCAGAATCCCGTTCCGGGGCCGAATTTGAGGCGTGATCGGTTGCGCGGTTGAATCGGCCAGAGGCTGATGAAAGTTGGACATAAATCCATTGTGCGCGTTTTGCGTTAATTGCATGCAATTCGAAAGTGAGAAGACGAGGAGGGAGGGATCCGTGTTTTCCCATGTCTCCAAAGCGAGACATGGGGCACCCGGTTCAGGGGCGGGTGAAGGGTGTTTTTGCAGGTAGTGCTGGTTACAATCGAATGCCCCCACTCAATACACTGTTATGCCCCCGCATGCTCTGGGCTGGGGCCGACGCCGTCCCCGGATAACGGTACAATGGAACTCCGCCGGGCCGAATGTTTACTGATATATAACTTCCGAGTGGGCAACAATACACCAACAACGAGGATGGCAACCCGCAAACTTCCCAGCGCACTGTCATCCTGAACGCAGTGAAGGATCCGCGGTTGCTTTTTGGAGCTCAATGTGGCGATACTTCCGAGTTGCCGACAAACCGACCGCAATCCACCTGGAGCCCGCTCGATATTGAGAACGTGCGCTAAGATGGTCCAAAATCAAAAGTTGGACTGGATGGAACCGAATGGATTATACGCACACCATGATGTGTGGTTTGCTAGGAGCTGGCCCGGCACTCGCCATCTTCTTTCTCCTCCACGCGAAACGCAGGGCATGGATTCCGCCTCTTGCGTGGTGGCTCTTTCTAGCCTTGGGAACCGTTGTTTTCTTCTATGGGCTGTCTCACTCGACAGTACCATCGTTCTCGCGCCGGATTACGGAGGTGGGCAAGGCTTATGACCATGTGGACCGGGAAATTCATAACGGCTACCATCACAGCACTGTACACGGCTTTCGTTTTGTGCCTGACGGAGGAAACCCCATTAACCTTGAAACTCAAATCATCTTTCCATATTGGAACACTCCCGCAATTTTCGACGGACAATCTTTCCGCGTTGTGTATCTCGACGATGATCAAAGGGCCTTCAAAAACGAAGCGATAGACGTTGAAATCCTATCGG
>Ga0182016_10006303_pt1 | contig 12504 bp, 15 predicted proteins | sample 712S2MmetaG_FD_120491 | JGI IMG/M metagenome (GOLD analysis project Ga0182016, IMG submission 120491) | Permafrost microbial communities from Stordalen Mire, Sweden - 712S2M metaG | ecosystem: Environmental > Terrestrial > Soil > Wetlands > Permafrost | place: Sweden: Stordalen | collected...
AAAGCTATGCGTGAGACACTACACTAGCCGAGCGGTTCCTCAATCAGGACAGGCACGATAAACAGCTGAAAATCCTGGCGGACCCGACACGACTCGAACGTGCGACCTTCGCCTTCGGAGGGCAATGCCCTGGGTTTGCGGCGGTTTGTAGGTAGCAGATCGGCGTTGCAAGAACCCCGGAATTTCCTATGTTTTCTATTGCCGACCTTTGCCCTCGTTTGCTACGATCTGCGCAAACTTGCTACCTATGCGCTACCTAGGTAGCAGCTAGGTAGCAAACCGGAGGCGCTACAATGGCAGAGCGGAAGCGGATCGGACTGCGCGAGGTGCGCGCCCTGGGGCCGAACCAAGAAATATGGGATGCCGCGGTGCCCGGCTTCGGTGCCCGGCGCCAGCGGTCCCCGGCGGTAGCCTACGTGCTGATGTTCCGCACCTCCGAGGGTCGCACGCGGCGCTACACCATCGGCCGGCATGGCGCACCCTGGACTCCCGACACGGCGCGTGAGGAAGCCCGCCGGCTGCTGGGCGAGGCGGTAACCGGAGCCGACCCGGCGGCGGACAAGCAGTCCAAGCGCCGCGCCGAGACGGTAGCCGAGTTGTGCGACCTGTACTGGTCCGATGCCGAAGCCGGACGGCTGCTGACCCGCCGGAAGGCGCCGAAGAAGGCAAGCACGCTCCTGTCCGACAAGGGGCGGATTGAAAAGCACGTCAAACCGCTGCTGGGGCGGATGAAGGTTGCCGCCGTGACGCGAGAGGACGTGGAAGACTTCATGCATGCTGTCGCGGCGGGCAAGACCGCAGGCAGGGCCAAAACAGCGAAAAAGCGCGGCCTGTCCAACGTCCGCGGTGGCGTCGGCACCGCCAGCCGCACGGTGGGACTGCTGGGGGCGATCTTCAGCTATGCCGTGCGGCACCGCATGCGTGCTGATAACCCGGTACATGGCGTCATGCGCCCGGCCGACGGCAAGCGCGAGCGGCGCCTCTCCGACGACGAGTATGGGGTATTGGGGCGCGCCTTGCGACGGGCCGAGGCCGAGACCGTGTGGCCGGCGGCTGTGGCGGCAGCCAGGTTCCTTGTGCTGACTGGCTGGCGTAGCGGCGAGGCGCTAGGGCTGCGCTGGGCTGACGTGGACCTCACCCGACGCACCGCGACGCTCGCCGACACCAAGACGGGTCGTAGCATGCGCCCGCTGTCGCATACTGCCTGCGACGTTCTGCGCGCGCTGGGGCGGAGCGCTGACGCCGCCCTGGTATTTCCACCGACGCGGGGCGAGGGAACCATGACTGGCTTCCGGAAACTTTGGGATCGTATTGCCGGACTGGGCGATTTGCCCGCCGATGTGACGCCGCATGTCCTGCGGCACTCGTTCGCGAGCCTTGCGGGGGACATCGGATATTCCGAGCCGACGATTGCCGCCTTGATCGGGCATCGGGGGCACACGATCACGTCACGGTACGTCCACTCTGCCGACGCAGTGTTGCTCGCAGCGGCAGATGCTGTTGCGGCGGAGACGGCGAACCGGATGGGGGAAACACGCTCGGCCGAGGTGGTGCCGCTCCGAGCCAATGGCTGACGATACAGCGTGGTCGTCCCGATGGCGTCGAAAAAGCAGGCCGTCAAACGGACAGGAACGCGGCGGCAGGCAACTGCCGCGGGCCAGCCACCACGTGGACCCATCGGTACTATCGTATGGGTAGAACCAGGGCCGTTTAAGTCAACAGATATTCCTGCCTTGGTGCGCAACCTCAACGGTCTGACGTGTGTGGCGGACCTGGACCACACTGCGATCGCCGAAAAGATCAATCGGGTCATCCGCGACGCCGTCGCCTTCAAAGACATGGAGCGGCAACGACCGGCCAACCATGAAGTCCTGGACTTCCTCCACAACGTCGAAACCGAGGCAATGACCCTGCTGCGGCGCTTTGGCCTGACGGACCAATTCAATCCATTTCCGACAGCCCCTCTGGTTCCAGATCGCAGCGCAGATTGGTTCGTTCATATGCGTCATGGCTTGAATATGTCCAAGGCCCTGCCGTGGTGGCTTTTCTCCGGGAACATCGGAGAGCTGCGGCTGAGTGACCGCGCAACGCGCCGTGTCGCGCATGCGCGGCGGGGGCCGCACCTTTATAGAGACGAAGCGCCAACGGTCCCAGAGGAAGTGCGGTTAGCCACGGTCGCGGTGGCGCACGAAATGATACAGGCGGCACCGATGATTCTCGCGCTTATCGCAGAGGCAGCACGTGCCAAGGCATCGGCCCTACAAACTCGCAAACCACGTCGCGGTGCGCGGCCTGACTCGTTTCGGCTTGTATTGTTTCACGAGCTTGCGAAGGTTCACCGTGACATGTTTGGGGTCCTGCCGCGCATCCTGGACAACAACCGTGAGCGTCGTGGCCCGTCGGTGACTTGGATCGTTCGGGTCTTGAGCTGCGCCGCGAAGCGAGCGGAAGCGCAGGATTATCCGGGTGGCATGGACCTGCGGGAGCTGTCGAAACAGTCGGCTGAGACGTTGGCGAAACACTTACAGACCGCCAGCACTGGAATTCGGCGGGCCGCTCGGAATTCCAGTGCCGGGACTGAGTAGCTTGCATCACCTACTGGGGTGCCATCGCAACCGCTGGCGTCTGCCAGCAAGGACTGGATGGCGACGATGACGCACCCGATTCCTGAGAGCCTGGAGACCTTGCTGCGGCGCAAGGCTACTGCCGACGCACTGACCGCCAAGGGCTTTCCATGTAGCGACAAGACCTTGGCGACGAAGGCCACGCGTGGCGGCGGGCCGCCTTACCGGCTGTTCGGCCGCGTGCCTTTGTACCGCTGGGGCGATGCGCTCGCGTGGGCCGAAGGTAAGTTGTCGGCACCTCGGTGTTCGACCTCGGAAGCCGACGCTCAGCACCAGTCTGCCGCCTGAAACGCCACCGCCCCGAGCGCGGTAGCACCCGGAGCGGCGGATCGTGAAATCGCAACCCCGCATGTTGCAGACGCGGCGCAGCCGGCTGCGCGTGGCCGAAGGGCCGTGTGCGGCGTTCCCGAGGCTTTAGCCGGCGGGCAAGCGGATCGCGACGAGCGACTCCGTCGATCATGTGCTGGCCGCGCTCGCGGCTTGGGGCGTACCGCTGCGGAGGCACCCATGAGCGCCATCATAACGATTTCCGATTTCAAGCCCATCTCCGCGGGCGCCATGAGGGGGTTTTGCGACGTGCATCTGCCCTCCGGCATGACCCTGCACCGATGCTCGGTCTTCGCCAAAGACGGCAAAGCCTGGGCCTCCCCGCCGTCGAAACAAGTCATCGGCAGGGATGGCACGGTGCAAAAAAACGCAAATGGGAAGACGCGATACGAGGCGACCGTCAGCTTCGCCGACCGCGCGACACAAGAACGATGGAGCAATCTGGTAATCGAAGCATTGCGCATCGCTCACCCGGAGGCGCTTCAGTGAGCGGTCAGGTGGCATTGTGCCAAGGTTGCCTCCGGGTGCATCCCGTCGAAGCGTTGATCCCGTGCGCGAACGATCCGCCCGGCCTCTGTCCCACCTGCGGCGACCAGACCTGTAGCTGCGAAGGCTGTCTCGAATCGATTCCCTTTCTCGAAAAGGGCGAGTGGGCATCGGCCAACATTCAGCCTCGCCATCTACCACACATAGTTTCGTGGACCACCGATGGCGGCCTGGTGTTGCGATGAGCGCCGCCACTGCCTGCCCAGGAACCAAAATCGGCGCCACGTTCGGCAGCTTCACCGACGAGATATGGACGGATCGCCGGACCCTTCCATGGCACGAGCTGGCCGCCCTGCTAACCTCGCACACACACGGGGTCAAGGAGGGAAGCTGCATCGTCCCCGCCGTGTTCCGCGGTCAGAGGCGCCAAAAGGCCGATGCCGATCAGATTGACGCGGCGTTCCTCGACAGCGACAGCGGCACCACGCTGGAGGAGATCGCCGAGGCCGTGCGGCGCCACGGATGGGCCGCGATCATCTCCAGCTCGCACTCGCACCTGACAACGATCACCAAGGCGAATTGCGCGAATTGGCAGAAATTCGTCGGCGAGTGTCCGATCGGCGCCGAGACCACATACCTCGTCGAGATCAAGGGCATGCTGCCGCGCATCGCGGCTGGCGCGACGCTGGACCGAAAGACAGACGAATTCGTGTGGTTCCGGCACAATCCATGCCCGAAATACAGGATTGTGGTTCCGTTGCTACGCCCTTGGCGGGCAGCAGACTATGGGTCGCAGGACGCGGCGAATGCCGCATGGAAAGGAGCGATCGAGGCGCTGGCGGCGGCCCTGGGATTACAGCACGACCAGGCGTGTACCGATACAAGCAGGTTGTTCTATCTGCCACGCCGACCGCGCAACGGGCCACCAGCCGAGACCACCACCATCGAGGGCGAAGCCTGCGATATATTCGCCTTGCGTGCGCCGGATCTGCCGCTGTCGGCGGCTGCGGCTGCCAGGGCGAAGGCGCCCGCGGGCGACCTCGACGACGCCGAGTATGCCGACGCCACCACCGGCGAGGTGATCGACCTCCGCCAATGGGCGCGCGAGCATGGCGACAAGTTCCTGATCGCCGATGCCCTCCGCAAACGGCGCCCGGGTGTGCTTACCGGCCGAGTCGCAGACAGCATCAAGGTCCACTGCCGTTGCCCGAACGAGGATGCGCACACCGCCCCGGGGGCAGATGGCGCCACGTTCGTCACCAACGCCGGTAACGCCAACAACCGAGGATTCGTCTTTCACTGCCGCCACGCTCATTGCGACGGGAGCGACCGGCTGTTCTTTGTCAAGCGGATGCTGACCGAGGGCTGGCTGTCCATCGCGGACCTGACCGACCAGGAGTTCACGACGCAGGCGCCCAAAAGCGCCGAGACATCGCCCCATCCGGCCGGGGATAGCCCTGCGGCGCATGAAAGTGTGTGGCCCGCCCCTCTGGACTTTCTGGCTGATGCCGACCTGACCGGCGCACCCGAACTGCGCCCCGAGCATCTGCCCGAAGCGATCACGCCATACGTCTTCGACACCGCGACCCGCATGGGCGTGGACCCCGCTGCTGTTGCGTTGGCTGCCCTGGTGTCGCTGGCATCCGTCACCGACGATGGATGGTGCCTCCAGCCCAAGCAGCGCGACACCACGTGGACGGAAAATCCTCGCATCTGGGGTGCCATCGTCGGTGACCCGTCGATGCTCAAAACCCCGATCGTCAGGGCAACAACAGCCCCGATCGACAAGATGGAGGCAGAAGCCCGCAAGCGGCACGAGAGCGACATGCGCCGCTACCGTTGCGAAATGAAGGCTTGGAAGGACGCAGGATCGGACCCCGCATGCGAGCCGGCGCAGCCCAGACTGGACAGGTATCTGATCGAGGGCGCAACCACGGAGGCTATCAGCGAGGCGCTGCGCGACGATTACAAGGCGACCCAGCGCGCGCCGGCCGGGAAGGTGCTGATCCGGCAGAATGAGATGAGCGAGTGGGTTGCTAGTTTCGATCGCTACCGCTCCGGCGGGAAGGGTGGCGCCGACCGCGGAGCCTACCTCCGCCTCTACGATGGCGGCCGATATACGATCGACCGGATCAACCGGGGCACGTTCGCGATTCCAAATTGGTCCGCGTGCTTCCTCGGCGGCATCCAGCCCGATCCGATCAGGGCGATCGCCAAGGACGCGGCCGACGACGGGCTGTTGCAGCGCTTCTGCTACTGCGTCCCTGCCCGGCAGGGCCGTGGCGAGGACCGTCTGCCCGACGCAGCGGCTCTGGCACGGTACAACGCCCTGTTCCCTGCCCTGGTCGCGCTCCACCCCGCCAGCGACTTCGCCAGCGGCGTACAGCCCATCGTGCTGCATGCAGACGCGCAGGCGGTGCGGCTGGGCATGCTGGACCTCACCGAAGCCCTGATGGCCATGCCGGACGCCAGCAACCGGCTGAAGTCAGCTCTCGGTAAATGGCCTGGCCTCTGGGCAAGGCTGACACTGGTGTTCCACCTGATCGGCCTGGCGGACGCGAAAGCCCGCGGGCGCGGCGCATGGGAGGATGCCACCAATGTCGCCAGGGGCGCGGCGGTAACGGCTACCACCTACATGCGCGACATCCTGCTGCCACATCTCCTCCGCGCCGAAGCCGTCATGTTCTCGACCGAAGGGACGGGCCATGCACGGTGGATTGCCGGTTTCATTCTCTCCCACGGCATCGAGCGGTTGACCGTCCGCGATGTAGTCCAGGCATACCGGCCGCTACGCGCGCCCGAACAGCGCCGGGAACTCCTCGATGTAATCGGCAGCCTGGAAGGGGTCGGGTGGCTTCAGCCCGGACCACAACGAGATGGCCGCCCTTCCGTGGCCTGGCGCGTCAATCCCGCCGTCCATACTGCCTTCGCCGAACGGGCAAAGCGGGAGCGGGCGGCGCGGGCGGAGACGAAGGAGCGCATCCAGCAGACCTTGGCCAAGCACCTGAAAGGGAGGCCCCGATGAGCGATGTTGCCAATGTTGCGGAAATTCCCACGCGCGGCCACACCCCGACAACGCGTTTGGTCGAACGCATCGCCCAAGAGACCGCCAGCCTGCCAAATCGCCGCGCTTGGACCGAAATTATCGCAAAACTCAGGGCGGAAGGCCGCTCTGCAAGCCGAGCGCGCGAGTTACGAGGGACCGTATGGACGGCGCGGAAGCGGAATTCTGCCGAGCGCCGCCAGCGCAGAACGCTTTGTAACAGGGATGTTGGCAATGTTGCTTGAGCCACGCGAATGATCAGGCGTTTTAGCCCCCCTCCTTATACCCCCTGCCGGACTTTCCTGCCTCTCTCTGCTCACACACACGCAAGAAACATTGCCAACATCAACACCACGCTGGACTAAGCGACGGGCACCGCGGAACCGCCGGCTGCGGCGACGCGGGCAGCCCTCCGCAGGGTGCCCGCCTGGCGAAGCGCCCTCGGGCCTGAAATTACAGGCCCCTTGCAGGCGGCGGTCGAGGCTATGAAAGCAAGGCGCGCGCGACCAACCCCGCCGCAGCAAAGGGTAATCCCAAGGAATTCTCCTGCGCATGCAGCCAGCGGCGCTATATATGACCAACCGCACCAGCGAGAAGCCGGCATGCCCCGCACAGAGTTGACGCCGCTAGCGATCTGCGAGGCTACTGCCTTGCCGGAGGTGCCGGAGGTGCCGGAAGCGGATTGCGAGCCGGCCACACCAAAACGCAGAGGACCGCCAGCGCTCGCACTTGCTACGTTCGATGCCCTCGGCATCGAAGCTATCTGTCGGATCATCAGCGAAGGTGGCGGCATTCGGGATGTTGCCGCGGCGGCTGGCGCCTCTCATGGCAGCTTCCTTGAGTGGCTCTCGCGGAATCCCGACCATTCCGCGCGCGTACGCGAGGCCAGGCGCCTCACGGCTTGGCATTGGGACGAGCAGGCGGAGCACGCGATCAGGGATGCGCCGCGCGACCCTATCGAACTGGCTCGGGCGCGGGAGTTGGCATTTCACTTCCGCTGGCGGGCCGGGAAGCTGAACCAGGCTATCTACGGCGAGCGGGCCGCGGTCGATGTGTCGGGTGAGGTCGTCCATACCACACCCGAACAGCGCCGAGCCCGCATCGTCGCTCTGCAACGGAAGCTGGGATATGAGGTGGTGACGATCGAGGGCGTGGCGGAGCGGTCTCCCAACGGAAGCGTTGGTGCCCATGAATAAAGCAGAGGAAGCCGAATACCGCCGACCACTGCTGGTCGCCGCGTGGCACCTCGGCAAGACCGTGACACGTGACGGCGGGATCGGTGGAAGGACGTGACGTGCAACAGCCGACCCCAGCCGAACGGATGCGGCGCTGCCGGGCGCGCCGGGCCGCTCGCGTTGTCAGGGTATTCCTTGACCTCACGCCTGCCGGGATTGCGGAGTTGATCACTGCCGAACACTTGCCTGCCGCCGACCGGGCGGACCCGAATGCGGTCCGGAAGGCGTTCATCCGGGCGGCTGTTGCTGGCGGGCTTGCTGCTGGCAACTGAACGGAGTTTGGGACAATGCCGACACCGCCGTCCTATCACTGGCCTGATGCCCCTCTGATCTGCCGGCCTGTCACGCCGTGCGCGCGCGCGTGTACATGCGGCCCGGTATCGCGCTCTGGCGTGGGGTGACCAGAATGGCCTGGAAGCACCGCTTCAAACCCCCATCGGGAATGCCCGCGATGGGTCCGGGCTGGGGTCCCGGCTGGGGCGGCCCAGCCAGAGGTGCCGGCAGCGGACCAGCGCGGCCCTTCACCGCGGACAGCCCGACACGCAACACCGGTTACGGAAACCGGAGTCCAAAGCGGATCGCCGAGAAGAAGCGCCTCACTGCCGAGCAAGAAGCGCGGACGGAGCAGATGATCGAAATGCTCGAAGATCTGGCGCTTGACCCCAACACGAATGTGATGGTGCGCATCATCGCCGCGGACAAGGCACTCGACCGGCTGGTGGGAAAGCCGATGGTGCAGACAAAGAACCAAACCGCCAGCGCGTCGCTGGAAGAGCTGATCCTGGCCACCCAGGTGCCGAACAAGTAAGGCGTGCGATCACGGCCGTGTTTAGCATTAAGTCTCCAAGGACTGAGGTTACACGCAGCGCCACTAGCGCCGAGCGCACACGTGCGTCCCGTCAGCGTCGGAAGGATGGCCGCGTGCTGGTGACGATCGATCTCGACGCGGCCTCGATCGCGCGGCTGACCGCGCTCGGGTGGTTGGCCGCAGATCGGCTGCGGGATCGCGATGCTGTGTCCACTGCGTTTGCGGCGTTCACCAGGGACGCGTTGGGCATCGACGAAGGTCGGACAGACCCGCCACGCCCGCTTGCACCGCCGAAGCACCAAGCGACGCTCGGCGAGTTACTGTCGGCTGCGCTTGCGCGGCGGCGGAGTGCGGCATCGTGACGCTGATCGACGAAGCTCTGGAAGTGATTCGAACCGATCTGGGTGCGGCGCTTTTGGCACCAGGGGATGGATGGCGGAACCTCTATCCGCCCATTTATACCAGAAAGGCGTCAAAAAATCCCCAACACGGCCACTATCCCCTATTCCCTCCCCTTGGCGCCCACCTCGATACCCCCATTTCCTCCGGACGCCCTCAGACCAACAGCATCGTGGCGTTCGCTGCCGCGGCGCGATCTCAACGGCATGATTGGCACGCCGGCGCCGCTCAGCAACAGGTCGTCGCCGTTGGCTCTTAGCGGCTCGTCAGCAGTCTTCTTCTGAATCAAGTTTCTCGTCGTCTTCCGGATCAACGTCCTCTTCCGGGCTGAACCGGGACATGTCCTGCGCGGCGGCCATTTCGGCGACCACTCGCCCCAGATAGCGTTGCATAAGGTCGGGATTCGAGGCGAGATCACCGAGCCGCTCACTTTCTTCCTCCCCCAGACACGACTCGGCGCCGATCGTCAGCAGGACGGCCATCTCGTGCGGGGTATTCTCAATCATCTCGGTGAGGAACGGAGTGATCGTCGCTTCCCACGCATATTCGGACGGCTCGTCCGTCCCTTCCTGGATTTTGTGGCAGTACTCATCCCATAGTGTCTTATGCTGATAATCGTCGCCATAGATTCCGGAGGCATCGATCTGCTGGATCTGCTCAGCAACCTTCCTGGCAAGTGCACCGAAAGCGATGTCTGCATATCGCAATACGGCACGGTGCATCGGGCAAAACCGGCAGTCGGCAGACTCGGCGGTCTCGCTGGTTGCAGGTTCTTTCGATTGCTGCAATTGCGGCTGATGAAGAGCCTTACCCATCTCCACTAACAGATCGAGCAGTGGCTCCCTATTCCTCCCGTGCTCGGCCTCCGGGAACTCGATCAGTGTGGCCCGGACGATTTCCTCCGCCTCCCGCTGATCCGCCAGGTCGTAGTTGCCCCACTGGTTCTGCGGCTTGTTCGACAGCAGTTCGTGCAGCATGCGGCTCGCCTCCTCCGCCTTCTGCTGAAGGTGCTTGTCCAATTCCCCCGACCGCCTCAGTTCCATGAACATCTTCGGCGCCTGCTCCCTCATCGCGAACAGGTACGGCCCCTTGAATTCCATGTTCGCCCCTGCTTCCCCTCTTCCGTTCCCGGCCTTTGTATCAAAGGCCGATTTATTGAATGGATGCAGCCCAGGTTCGATGACTATGCCGGTGTGCACGTTCTGCGGCGCCTACGGGCACGGCGGTCCAGCGGCTAAAGGAACTTGCACCACGCCGATGCAAACAGGCGTAGGCGCTGGACGCGCTTGCATTTCCTGATACGGCGACGATCCTCCGCTTGGCGCTGGTGCCAACGACGCGGGCGAAGGAGACGACCCCATATTCGAGACGGTAGGTGCTGGGACGTAAGGCGCGCGGACAGGGAGTTGAAAGTCGATCTCATCGCGAGCTTGACTATTCCTCTGCCGCGTCTCGGCTCGCATTTCCTGAACGAGCCCAAGCTCCCGCCAGCAGGAAGCGGCAATGTCACGCTTCCCGCCCGCATCATAAACGTCATCGGCCACGATTCGGGCCTGAGCTATGGCTCCAAGGACAGCATCGCGCGCTTGCCCCTCATGCGGGTGCGCTGCTTCCGCAGCTATCAAATCGTCCGCCTTATTTTCGAGTTGATCGTGACGTGCGACCGTATCGGCGTCCGGGTGAGCGGCTTGTTCCGCACGTTCGTCCCATGCGTGACAGGTTGCGACGAGACGCTGGTCAAACGCGTAGTTCTGGGGACTCTGGTTAGAAGCCGGAGTCCCGCAATCTGCCAGGATTACAAGCAACGTCAGAACAGCAGTACGCATGGCCATTGCTCCCCGTCCTGGCGGCCGGGGAGTTGAGAAGCCTCAGTCGGAAGGCCGCGCAGACCTTTAGGCTTTCGCCCTGAACATGCGCCTGCGCCTCCCCGACCATAGGGGTCGAGGAGTGCTGATGCGGTAGCACCGTACCGCCGACTGAGGGGTTCTCACGCCCCAGAGCGACCTGGGTCGCTCCGAGGGAGAGAATTGCACACGGGATGGCGGGCGGGAAGTGGCTGCGGGCCGGACTCGCTCCCGCCTTGCCGCTCGTTGGCCTCGGGATGCCACACCAACCGGGGAGCGAAGTGCCTGCTGATTAGCGCTGCTGGCGTCGTTGGCCGTGCCAGGCCCCGGCCGTCACCGGCCGGACCGTCTGCCGGTTCCATGGCGCGCGCGGGGGCAGCACGAAGGGCACTCGCCATGGGGCCTACCGGCCCGGGCTGCACACGGCGGAAACGGTGGCGGAGCGGCGGGCAGTTGCCGAGTTGGTGCGGAGGGCGCGGGCGGGACTATCGGAAGTACGTAACGGCTGATGACGGGGCGTGCTGCCCGGTCAATGCCGGTCATTGGTGAGATCGCCAATCCTCGTCGGTGCGGTGGCCCCTCGTCGAGTCCGTTCAAAAGCGGCAACTGCGGTTTCCCAACTCTCGCCAGTCGGCACGATCTCCCGCACCATGAGAAGCATCACCTTTCGCCGGCCATAGTAGGCGCCTTCCATCACGGCGAGCCACCCGCCATTGCCGGCCTGCCGAAGCTTTCCGGCAGCGGCCTCGATCTCATTCTCCGATGGATCGGTGTGGCGGCCGATCGAGATGTGCTCGCCATCCGGTGTCACGATGATCCAGCGCCTTTCGGCCGACATGTGGTGCCTCCGAAACCGGCCCGTTACCGGCAACGTCTTGGTTCGCCGTCTCTTCTGGCGGCCGAACCGCGTCGGCAAGCACGCGATGCAACGCATCCAGCGATATCTTCCTGCCGTGCTGCGTCTCCAGCACAGCCCGGATCGCGCGAAGCGTCGCACCGTCCGCGCGTAGGGTGCGAGCGTGGGCAATCAAAGCCTGTTCCGTGGTGTCAGGCACAAGCGCGCCATCCTCGCCAACCCGGAAGCCGAAAGGAACGATGCCGCCGAGATAGCGGTTGCGCTGGCGCTGGTCCCGCTTCACCTGTGTCACCCGCTCGCGGATGCGGTCCCGCTCGGCTTCGGCGACCGCGGACAGGATGGTGAAGACCAACTTGCTGATCCCGTTCCCCGTCACGTCCCCGCCCAGGTCGATCATGTGCAGGCTGACGTTGCGTGCCTTCAGCTTGGCAAGCACGTCCAACGCGTCCAGGGCGGACCGGAACATACGATCCAGCTTCGGCGTGATCAGCACGTCCCCGGCCCTTAGCACCGTCAGCAACGCGGTCCCTTCCGGCCGCTCTGACAGCGGCACGGAGCCGGACACCCCCCGTTCGATGAACATGCGGTCCACGGTCAGGCCGAGCATGAGCGCGTAGCCCGCGACGGTCCGTTGTTGCACATCCAGGCTCTCGCCTTCCTCTGCCTGCCGGGAGGTGCTGACCCGTGAATATCCGTAAACTGCCATTGTGGCCACCCGTCCGCTTGTCCGCTTGCGGATGTATGGATGCTCTTGTTCGTCTGCTAAAGCAAGCGGACAAATCCTATCACCACAGGAAATTCTGCGACCATTCTTGCCGGCATGTGACCCGGTCGGTCTGGTCTGCTTCCGATCGACCCGCGGGAAATCCGTGTCTTCGGGGT
>Ga0182016_10006307_pt1 | contig 12500 bp, 10 predicted proteins | sample 712S2MmetaG_FD_120491 | JGI IMG/M metagenome (GOLD analysis project Ga0182016, IMG submission 120491) | Permafrost microbial communities from Stordalen Mire, Sweden - 712S2M metaG | ecosystem: Environmental > Terrestrial > Soil > Wetlands > Permafrost | place: Sweden: Stordalen | collected...
GCGATGCCGTTTGGACCGCCACTCCCACCACAATCGTAGAATTTCACGGTGACTGGCACGCTCTGGTGGATGCCTATGTTTCCCCAAGCCTGGGCGCCAGCGGATGGGGATCTATCTGGCCCAACAATCCCTGGTACCAGAACTATCAAACGGCTTCCGTGGGCGCGCCGATCTACTTCCCGGACATGAACATCGGCGGGAACGGATTCGGCGGCGGCGGCTTCTATTGGAATCAGACACCCGCCGGCGAAGCACTTAGCGCCAAGGTCGCCCAACAGCGCGGCTCGCACTATCTCAAAGCCGGCATCGAAGAGCGCGAAAGCTATGGCCCCAGCTACGTGTCGAGCACGTCGAATTTCTATTTCAATACGGCGCTGACGGCTAACACGTTCAACAATCCCAATACCTTGCTGTACGGCGATCAGTACGCCACCTTCCTTTTAGGCGCCTTGGATGGTTCCTCGGAGATGATCGGTGGACCTGTTCCCAACTCGATCGTGCGGTACTACGGCATGTTCATCCAGGACGACTGGAAGCTGTCGCCTAAGATTACTGTGAACATGGGCCTGCGCGACGAATATGAGACGCCCATCTACGATTCGCAGCACAACTTGTCGCGGGGGCTGGACCTGACAGCGCCTACTCCGGAGATGGTAAACAATCCGCCAGCGATGCCGGCGGCAGCCACCGCCATCGTCGGCAGCAATTTCTACCACTGGAACGGTGAATGGAATTTCACCAGCAGTAGTCATCCGGGCGAGTTCAATGCCCAGAAACTGGCGCTGCAGCCACGCATTGGCCTGGCTTACCGCATCGACGACAAAACGGCTATCCGCTTCGGATATGCACGCTATCTGATTCCCTACGAGATGAACATCGCTCTGGCGCCGGTTTCCGGTTACGAGACTGTCGGATTCCTGGAACCACCGTTCCTGGGAATGACGGGCTTTCAATACACCCTGGGCACCGCGCAGGGTGTGCCGCAGGAAACCATTTCCAACCCGTACCCGTCCAACAACCCGCTGTTGCCGATTCTAGGCAAGGCTTATGGCGGCAATCTCGGGCGTGGCGGCGAGGATTTGCTGTGGTATGACCCGAATCAGCAAAAGGCCCGTAACGACCGTTTCAATCTCAATATTCAACGCCAGGTGTTCGACCAGATCGTACTTTCCGGCACATACTTCCTGAATGTCGGCAACCAACAATACACCAAGGCGCTCAACCAGATCAACCCGGCGCTGCAGGTGCAGTATCAGAACCAATTGAACACGCAGGTGGCGAATCCTTTCTATCACTACCTCAACCAGACGGTGATGCCCGGTCCCCTGTATAGCCAGCCGACGGTTTCACTGGGCTCTTTGCTGAAGCCTTATCCGCAATACGGCGGCCTGTATGAACTGGGCGTGCTGGGCGCGGGCGAGCGCTATAACTCCTTGGAATTGAAAGCGCAGAGGGCTTTCAGCAAGGGCTATAACTTCCTGGTGACCTACGTCTACATCAACGAAAAGGCGCAGACCAACGGCTTCCTGAATGGCAACGTCTTCAACGACCAGCAATGGTACGCAAACCAAATGGTCTGGCAGGATAGCAATCAGCCACACCATCGCTTTAACATCGCGGCTACTTATGAATTGCCGATCGGCAAGGGCAAGGCGCTTCTTGGGAACGCGCCCAAGCCAGTCGACGCCGTCGTGGGAGGCTGGAAGGTGGCAGGTCTTTGGACGTTCATGTCCGGGGACTTCCCGCAGTTCGGCAACCTGGTCGTTACCGGCAACCCCTGCATCTCCAATCCAACACCGCAGCATTGGTTCAACACGGCAGCGTTCTCGGCATTGCCCGCCAACACCTACGTTCTGCGAACCAATCCGCTACAATACGGCTGTCTAACCGGTCCGAAATTCTGGACCCTTGACGGTACCCTTACCAAGGCCTTCAACATCACGGAAAGAGTCCATGCTGAGCTCAAAATATCAGCCTACAACGCAACCAACAGGCTGAACCGCGGCGATCCTGACACTGGCGTCAACGATTCCAACTTCGGTCAAGCTCTGTACCAGGGTTCTCCCGGCGGCATTTTTGGCGCGCAGGGTGCCACCTATGGCAATCAAAGCGGTCGACAAGCCGAACTAGGCCTCAAAATACTTTTCTGAGGACGCGCAATATCGGTCCCAAGCAGCGGCGGGAATCCTCCCGCCGCTGTTTTTCGTTTACGGCTCTATTGTGCTAAGTGTACGGCTGGAGTCCATGGCTTCTCTCACCAGGCGTCAAGCGTTAAGCCTTTTGGCCTTGCCGTCGGCCCGAATGTTCGGCCAAACGCAAACGGGGATGGCCTCGCGAGGGGTCACGGCTGCGCCTCGCGGTAAAGCTTCCGGACTTCCTTTCGACGCCACCTTCACGGATGTCGCACTCCACGCGGGTCTCAAATCGGTGGTGATCTGTGGACATCCCCAGCACGCCGACTACGTAATCGAAGCCATGAGTTGCGGCGCAGCCTTTCTGGACTACGACAACGACGGCTGGCTGGACATCCTCGTACTCACCGGATCCCGGCCAGGCGATCCGCCACCCAATTCCTCCCTGCGCCTTTACAAGAACAATCGTGACGGAACGTTCGTCGACGTGACTGAGCGTGCCGGACTGCTCCGCGCCGGATATCAATACGGCGTGACCGTCGGAGATTACAATAACGATGGCTTCGAGGACCTGTTTATAACCGGCTGGGAACAGAATACGCTGTTCCGCAACAATGGCGACGGAACCTTCTCGGATGTAACCAAACAGGCCGGCTTGTGGAGCGCCCATCCAAGATTCGGCTCCGGCTGCACCTTTCTAGACTACGATCGCGACGGCAGGCTGGATCTCTTCGTGGCGAACTATGTCACCTTCGACCCGGACAAAGTGCCGCGCGCCGGAACGTCCGGCAGTTGCAGCTTTCCCGGAGCTCCGCAAGGAGTGTTTTGCGGTCCTCGCGGCCTGCCGTACGGACAGCATAGCCTCTATCGCAATAACGGCGATGGCACTTTCACCGATGTCACCGCCCCATCGGGAATCGGCAAAGTGCCCGGGGGATATGGGCTGACGGCGGTGTCGGCGGACTTCGACAATGACGGATGGCCGGATATCTATGTGGCCTGCGACTCCACTCCCAGTCTGCTATTCCATAACAATCATGACGGCACTTTCACGGAGCAGGGCCTGGAAAAGGGAGTGGCTCTGAGCGATGACGGGATGGAACAGGCGGGCATGGGCATCGGCGTCGGCGATTTGAGGCTGGACGGCAGTCTGGACATTGTCAAAACGCATTTCGCCGCCGATACACCGGGCTTGTATATCAATAATGGCAAGGGCGATTTCTCCGACATGACGATGCGCGCCGGACTGGCCGTCGAGACGCGTTTTGTTTCCTGGGGAATCGTAGTCGCCGACCTCGATAACGATGGCGCGCCGGATATTTTCTGGGTAACGGGCGGCATCTATCCGGAGGTTCGCGAAAACTACCATACCCCGCGGATTGTCTTTCGGAACCTGGGCAATGGACATTTTGAGGAACTCCTCGGCGAGGTAGGGACAGGCGTGAGCGCTCTGCATTCCAGCCGCGGCTGCGCGGTGGGCGACTTCGATAACGATGGCGATGTCGACATCCTGATAGTCAATCACAACGAACCGCCCTCCTTGCTGCGCAACGATGTCACCGGCAGCCACCACTGGATTAAAGTGAAACTGCGCGGAGTGCAATCGAATCGCAGCGCCATCGGCGCGCGGGTAACGGTGCGCTATGGCGATCGGTTGCAGGCCCAGGAAGTGATGGGACAATCTTCCTATATGTCTTGCAACGACACCCGGCTGCACTTTGGTCTGGGCGCGGCTTCCGTAGCGGATATCGAGATTCGCTGGCCGCTTGGAAAGGTCGAACGATTCACGGGCGTTTCAGCGGATCAACTCGTCTGGGTCACCGAGGGCGCCGGAATTACGCGCACCGAGAAGTTCCCCGCGCGGCGAGGTTGATGGTGCGATACCTGGCGGCATTGCTATGGGCGGGCGTCTTACTGGCGCAGCGCAAACCCGTCGATGACGCCTGGGATCTGCTCATGAAAAAGCAGAGACCGGAAGCTATCCATCTGCTGCGCGAAATCATCGCCAAGAATCCCGCCGATGCGGATGCCCGGCTGCTGTTGGGTAGCGTGCTGCAGGAGGATGGCGACGGTCCGGGGTCTATCGCGCAACTTACCGAAGCGGTTCGGCTGCGGCCTGGGTCGGCCGAGGCGCAGAACGCTCTGGGCGAAGCGCTCAATGCTTTTGGCGACGGGAAAGCGGCCCGCGAACCTTTTGCCCGTGCAGTGGCGCTCGATCCGGCATTTGGCGAAGCGCGCGTCAACCTTGGCTTGGTGCTGGTCGATGCCGGAGAATTCGAGGCAGCCGGCGTGCAACTGGAGCGGGCGCTCGAAATCCTGGGCCGCAAACCCGACGCGGCTTATCCCCACTATCTGCTGGCCAAGGTGTACACCGCGCGGAACGAGGTGGCAAAGGCCGCCGTGCACTTGAACGAAGCGGTATCGCTGCGGTCCGAGTTTGCCGAAGCGTGGTCTGATTTGGGAGAGGCACGAACCGCTCTGGGGGACGATTCCGGCGCGTTAGGGGCGCTCGAACGCGCCGTATCGCTGGCCCCGGATGACGCAGTGGCGCAAACCCGGCTGGGGGCGCAGTACCTGTCGCAAGGCAAGGCACATTTGGCCGTCGGGCATTTACAGGAAGCCGTGCGTCGCGATCCCAAGAACCAGAGCACGCTGTATAGCTTGCAGCGTGCGTTGCGGGCAGACGGCCAGGCGGACGAGGCCGATGCCGTGAGGGCCAAGCTGGGGGAACTGCTGCGCGAAAAAGATCGCGCTGACCAGGCGTTCCTGGCGGCGATTCAACTCAACAACCAGGGCGCGGAGCTGCAAAAGACAGGCAATCTCGCAGGGGCACTGGAGAAATACCGCGCGGCGCGAGCCCTTTTGCCGGAGCATACGGGAATCCAGGTGAACTTCGCCATCGCGCTGCTGCGCCTGGGCCAGTGGAAAGATGGCTTGGCGGAACTGCGGGACGCGGTACGGCGAGAACCGGCCAATGCCCTGTGGACTGCGGCCTTGGCGGAGGCGCTGTCGCAAGCTCCCGTTGAATTCGGGGGAATGGGACGTCCCGCGAAAGCCTTGACGAACGGGACGATATATTGACGAAGGGCTGCGCCACTGAAATTCCTAAGGGGATTTGGGAGTCAGAAGCGGCCCCTTCGGGCACGATGAAGTCTGACAGCCCTGGCGGGCTGCGGGAAGTCAGAATGGTTTCATTTGTTGAGGGGCCTTAAACATTGGCTGAGGTGCGATCCACAAACTAGATGAAACGTCACGTTCGGGAAACTGGGCGCGAGGTGTTGACCATCTGTTTGCAGGCCTTGAGCTGAATTCGGAAGGTCGGGTATTTGGCCGCCGATGTAGGCGGATGAACGCCGATAAGACCGCCCGCGGCTTCAGAGCGCTAGCGACCGAAGAGCACTTTGAAAAGATGCCAGAGCCATGCGAGTAGCACAGGTCCGACCATTATGGCTGTCATGATCGCCGCCTCTCGCTTGAATGTGAACTGCATCGCCATAATTGACGGAGCCTAACGCCCAAAAGTCTAAGCTTAAGCTACCTGCACCCGTACATCGCCCTTCCCCCAGACCGTCTGCCGGCCGACTCCCACCCAGCGTGCGGCGTGCAGCCAGGGAAGGAACTCCGCCAGTTCGCCCTCATACTCTGCAGACCCTGTGAAGCCTCCTAGCGGGTGCACCAGCCCGGTCCGGCCCGATTTTCGCTCTACCTTCTCCCATTGGACATCGCAGCGGCCCATCCGAACATGCTCCGCCCGGTCGCCGAGCCCGCGAAAGTCGACCTCCAATGGCCCCTCCCCGTACAGGGCCCGCAAAGTGCTCAGGCGGTCGCGCAATCGGGCGAATAGAATGGCAAATTCCGGGCGCGGAGCGACGATCCCGCCGCTTTTCAGCTCGGTCGGGCTCAAGAACTGAACTACCACGCGCTCCACCGGCTCGTGGGTTGCGGCCAGATCGATGGCCAACGGAGCGGCGTCACGCACCGGCCCGGCATGGTCGTTGAGGTCGACCTGCTGGGTCCGCTGCAGAGCGACGCGCCCATGTCCGGGGCCGATCCCGCGGTCTCCAAGCTGCGCAAACGCTTCGTGGAAATAGGTCAGCACGGCCGGCCGGGGGTCGAAAATGTGGACGTCGAAACAGAACTGGCCGTCTTTGGGGACTGTCCGTCCATCGAGTGCATCGGCGCGCAAGATGAAAGGACGCGGCCAATCCCCGAAGCCGCTGGGAGCCTGTCCGAGCTGGCTACCGGGCTCGAATAGCCGCGCATAGGCAGCGGGCGACGCGGTATCGCGCAGAATCCGCCCCAAGGCGCCACGGATCACGTTCCCGCTCTTGCCGGCGGGGAAGTGGACCGGTTCCAACGCCTTGAAATGGAATCGAAACCTAAAGAACTCGAATTTGGCCTTCAACTTCTGCCTGAATCTCCTGCTATAATGGTAGGGCATTTGACTCTTGTTTTCCGCTTCGTGACAGATCTGAGAGGGGGCTGCGTGAGTCCATCCGCATCCCCCTCTTCTTGTTTTCGGGGGCTGGGCGGGAGGTTGGATGCATTTTAGTAAAGAAGGAATATAGGCAGATGAAAGAAAAAGGCACAGTGAAGTGGTTCAACGCAGCCAAGGGCTACGGTTTTATTCAAAGGGAGAACGGAGAAGATGTCTTCGTACACTTCTCGGCGATTCAGACGCAGGGCTATCGCAGCCTGGATGAAGGCGCCCGAGTGGAGTTTGAGGTGACGAAAGGGCCCAAGGGCCTGCAGGCGACCAACGTCACTGCGGCCTAGTGTGTTTCGCGGACCGGCCGGGATTCGCTCCGGCCGGTCCGCCAATCCGAAACCTGGAGGTTTATGAGTAAAGAGGACAGCATAGAAGTTACCGGCACGGTCTTAGAGAAATTCCCCAGCGGCCTGTTCAGCGTTCAATTGGAACACCAACGGGTTGTACTGGCCCATCTGGCGGGCAGGCTCCGCCGCAATCGCATCCGCGTCCTGGCGGGCGATAAGGTCACTTTAGAACTCTCCCCCTACGATCTCACCAAGGGCCGAATTACGTTCCGTCATCGATAATTCCCCTGGCCAAGCTTCCAATATTGCGATTTGGTACTGATTGGTTAAAGAATTCGCTTCCCCCCACCACCTCCTCCTTGGGATAATCAGGGAATCACCGGCTTTGCCGTTCACCTCAAAGTGATTTTTTTGCATGACCGTTCTCTTGCGGCTAAGCTACTGTTGTTTCAGGTAGAAGGGGCACTTGATGAAAGAGCCGAACAACCCCGAAATGCGCCGTCGAAGCCGTATCAAGGTTCCATCCACCGCTATAATCAAAGCAGAGAACGGGATGGAAAAGCCAAAGAACTCCTCAAGCCGGGCCAAGAAACCGTCCGCCGATCCCGTGGAAGATCTGGCGACCGTTTTATCTCAGAGGGTTGTCGGCCAACCCAACGCCACCCGCGTCATTGTTCCATACATTCAAATGTTCCAAGCGGGTCTGGCTCCGGAAGGCCGGCCGGTAGGTGTGTTCCTGTTATTGGGACCCACCGGTACAGGTAAAACCAAAACCGTGGAGGCACTCGCTGAAGTGCTGCACGGCAGCGAAAAAAACGTCCTCAAAGTCGACTGTGGCGAATTTCAGATGGAGCATGAGGTCGCCAAGCTGATTGGCGCGCCCCCAGGCTACCTGGGGCACCGCGAAACTCAGCCCATGCTCACGCAGCAGAAGCTCAACGCCGTCACTAGTGAAAAGTGCAACCTGTCGCTGGTACTTTTCGATGAAATCGAAAAAGCCGCGCCGTCAATGACCCGGCTGTTGCTCGGCGTCCTCGACAAGGGTGTGCTGCGCCTGGGCGACAACTCCACCGTCAATTTCGAAAAGAGCCTGGTGTTTCTCACCAGCAATCTGGGTGCGCGCGAAATGTTGCGCGAGATCAATCCCGATTTCGGCTTCCAGTCGGGCCAGCGTGTTCACGAGCGCACCGATCTCACGGCCAAGCTGCAGAGCATCGGCCTGGTAGCGGTACGCAAGCGTTTCTCCCCGGAGTTCGTGAATCGCATCGACTGCATCATTACCTACCAGCCGCTCAGTCCCGAGGCGCTCTCGGCGATTCTCGATCACCACATCACCGATCTTCAGAACCACGTGAACACGCGGCTGGGCAATCGGTCGTTCACCCTGGAAGTGCCGTTCGAGGCCCGCCAGTTTCTATTGCAAAAGGGAACCAGCTCAGAGTATGGCGCGCGCGAATTGAATCGCACGATTCACCGCTTCCTCACCCAACCGCTTGCCACGCTCGTGGCCACCAATCAAGTGAATCCGGGTGCGCGCGTTCGCGTGGAAGTCGACGACCCGCCCGAAAAGCTGCTGATCCGTTCCACGGATTCGCAAGCCGCCCCGGCGCCCGCCAATCCCACCGTCCTGCTAGTGGACGACAATCGCGACCTGCTCCATTTCCTGGAGCGGCTGATGGCCGATGCCGGCTGGACCTTGCTCACCGCCGAATCGGCCACTGAGGCCAAGCGGCTGGCGCTGCTGCACAAGCCCAACGCTGCCCTGCTCGATTACATGCTGCCCGATGGCAATGGCGTGGAACTCGGCGTCGAATTTCTGCAAGCCGTGCCGCAAATGCTGGTCATCGTGATGACTGGTACGATTCTGCCGCCGGAAGAAGAGGCGCTCTGCGAAGAGCATAACTTCCCGGTGCTCCGAAAGCCGTTCCTGGCATCCGACGTGATGAACCAGATTCGCAGCCGGCTCGCTCCGGCAAGCGCAGTCCGCGGGTAGCGCGGTGCCGCGGGTTCTGGTGATTCATCGGAAACCCGAAATCGCGGTAGAGCGCGCGCATCGGCTCTGTTCCGCAGGATTGGAAGCCGCTGCCTCTCCCACGCTCGGACCGTCGTCTTTCCGCGAAATTCGCGCGAATCCGCCCGACGCCATCCTGATCGACCTCACGGAGCTTCCTTCCTACGGGCGGGCCATGGCCGTCCTTCTGCGCGAACAGAAGAGCACACGCAACATCCCACTGGTTTTCCTGAAGGGCGATCCTGAAAAGGCGGCGCGCGTGCGCGAAGTTCTGCCCGATGCGGTGTTCGCCACCTGGCCGAATGTCGTCCCCGTCATCCTGCGCGCCATCGCGCGGGCACCCGAGGTAGGCGCTGCTCCCAATGTGGCGGGCATTCCGCTGGCGAAAAAGCTGAAGATCGCCGAAGGCTCGGTGGTGGCGATCCTCGAGGCTCCCGAGAACATCCGCGAGATTTTGGGTCCGCTGCCAGAAGGTGTAAGGATCGAGAAAAAGGTCGGGGACGCCGGCCTGCTGCTCTTGTTCGTCAAGTCCGCCGCCGCCTTCGGGCGGGCCTTGCCGCGGATCGCCACCCACATGCAGCCCGGCAGGACGCTGTGGGTTTGCTGGCCCAAGCGGACGTCCTCAATACCGTGCGATCTCACTCTGCTCTCGATTCGCGAGATGGTTTCGCACTACGATATGGTGGACAGCAAGATCTGCGCGGTCGACGCGACGTGGTCGGGGGCGGCGATCACCAAGCGGCGACGTCAGCGCCGCGAATCTGCCGCCAATCTCGCTCCTGGCCGGTGACACCGCCGCCGCGGACCTTCCTCCCGTTGGCGTTCTGTAGGACAATCTGACGCGTGTCCCACGAACCTCAGTCGCAGGGTCAATTGCCGCGCGGACGCGAACCAAGACGTGGGCTGGCCGCTGGTGCTGGAATTACTGCAAGACTCAAGGAGGCTACTGACCAGAGGCTGCGCCCCAAAGGCCTTCCGTCTTCAAACCGCTGAAATCGTCCCACGCTCGACAGTGCTCTTTGCTTTCTGGGCCCAACGCCCACGCAATTCGTGAAAAATCCAGCGTCCCTCCCGATGCTTGCCCCAGCAACGATTCGAGAAACCCCGTCGCGATGGCGGTCGAGATGTTCTCATCGCCGCTCGTCAGAAGTGCTTCCACCGCTTCCCCAATCGAGACAAATTCGGACTGGGTGAGAACCGGCGGGGCCGCACCGAACGCGTCCGCCAAGAGCCCTGCTCCGACCACATCTGGAACTGAATCAGGGCTCCCATCCCGTTCGATGTCGGTGACATCCATCGTCGGGCCGGTGAGTTCGGCGAGGGATCGAATCCAGGGAGACATCAGTATCGCCAGCTCTTCACATCCGCGTCCGCGGGCGCCGTCTTCAGCATCCAGTCGGACATCAGCGTCATGAAACGATTATTCAGCGGAATCTTCGGATCGCCAGTATAGCCGTGCGGCTGCAGGTGGCCATAGTCGAAATCGCCCGCGTAATATGGACCCTTTCCCGGATCCTTCGTGGTCTCCAGGAACTTCTCGGTCAACCGCACGGCGCGATCCAAATAGTAGCTGTCGTTGTCGCCGACCGCAAAGTGCAGCTTGCCGATTAGTTTCGGCCCCAGCGTTTTCCAGTCGCGCTGCATAATGTAGTCGAGGTCGTAATGCTCCTTCCAATATTCCGCGACCTTGCGATCGATCGCACCGGTGCGCGGATCGATGATCGACTGCGGATATCCATCCTCGCCTACCGGACTGTAGACCGCCTGCCAGATGTCGAACTGCTCGCCGGACCGGCCTTTAGTTCCCAGCACCAGCTCGAAGCGGATCGCGTCGTCCATCATCGACAGCACCTTGCCGTCGGCGGTGCGCTCCATGGGGATCGGCACCTGCTTCCACGCGCTCGGCGCGTAGAAGGCGCTCTTATCCTGGTAGAGATCGACCAGCGAGTAGGCGTGGAAGTCGATCGGGTCGGGACAGGCCACCCACGCGCCGTTGAAGAAATCGGGATACAGAACTTGTAAACCCAGCGCGCGCCAGCCGCCCGTCGACCCGCCGAAGACACCACGCGCCCAGCCTTGCCCGATGCCACGGAATTGCTTCTCGACGTACGGGTACAACTCCTGAATCAGCGCGTCGCCGTACGGGCCGAGGTTGGCCGAGTTGACGGCGTACGAATCGTCGTAATACTGGTTGGCGTCCTGCGTGCAAACGATCAACATGCGCGGCAAACGTCCGCTGGTCCAATCCTGGTAGAAGCGATAGCCGGCCTCGCCGCCTCGTCCTCCGCGGCCGGCTCCACCCGCCGTGGGCGGCTCGGTGATAAACGAACCCGCGCTGAACGACGGCGCAAAGTGGCCCTGGTAATACAGCACCGGGTAGTGCGCATCGGGATGGTCGTCGAAACCCTCCGGCAGCAGCACCACCGCCCCCACGTACATCGGCCGGCCCCAGAAATCGCTCAGCAGTTTACTCTGCAGCTTCACGTGCTTGATATACTTGGTGTCCTTCGGCGAATCGATCGGTGGAATGGTTTTGGTCAGTTCGATCTTCACGGTGTCCGCTACCGCGGGGTCGATCTTGACCTTCACCGTCTCGCTATAGAGATTGCCGGGCTTGCGATTCCAGTGCTGCCCCTCGCCCTGATCCATCGGAAGCTTCACGGTGTGGCCGTCGGAACGGTGGAACGTCTCGTAGACGTTGAGCACCGCCTGCACGTAATACTCGCCGGCCGGGACCTGATCGAACGACGCGCGCGGGTAGCCGATCGCCGAGCCATCGATGGTGACGCTGCGTCCGCCATCCACATCGGCGCCGAAGATCTGCTGCGTCGCCAGCCCTTCGGATACCTGCTGGCGCGGCTCCTGCCGATTGTTGTCGGCGAACACCAGCACCACGTGGCCGTCCATGGGCTTGTCCCAGGAAATCTCGACCTTCAGCGGCGATTTTGCCTGCGCCGGAAGCACGGCTGCAAGCAGGAGCAGGCCGGTTGCGTATCTCGTCATTTGACCTCGTTTCGGTGCCACACCGGAAATTCCAGCGAAAAGTATTTCACGCGCGTATCCGCGCCGTTGGGAATCAAAATGCGGGCCAGCATGTGGACCACGTGGCCGGGTTCGCAATCCAAGTGGAGAGACGGCAGCGAGTACTTGGCTGACGCGCCCGAACGATCGTAATCGCTCCACGAATCGGAGCCGCGCATGGCGTTGTCGATGCAAGCGTCGTTAGTGAATAGCTCCGCCGCGCGCAGGGCGTCGCCATCGGGCAACAGCACGGCGAAAGTTTCCCCCGGTGCGGCGCGGCCATCGCCATTGCCTTCGCCGAAGCGTTGGCTGCTCTTTTGCGTGGCGTGCTGGAAAACGGTGAGCGAGCGGCCATCGGCGATTTGGAATTCTTTGGCCTGCTCGGCGGGCGGAAAGAGCGGCACGTCGATCGCTATGCGGCTCGCGCCCGACACGGCAATCAGCTTCACTACCGCGCGCGCCGGATCGCTCACTGTGAAGGTCACCGGCAGGTTCGCCGATTCGCCCGGATCCAATGCGTTCAACCGGCCCTCGGGGGTAGCGAACTTTACTCCAGAACC
>Ga0182016_10006308_pt1 | contig 12500 bp, 9 predicted proteins | sample 712S2MmetaG_FD_120491 | JGI IMG/M metagenome (GOLD analysis project Ga0182016, IMG submission 120491) | Permafrost microbial communities from Stordalen Mire, Sweden - 712S2M metaG | ecosystem: Environmental > Terrestrial > Soil > Wetlands > Permafrost | place: Sweden: Stordalen | collected...
AGCGGCGTACGCGCGTCGCGCCATTACCTGCCTCGGATGGTGGCGAAGGGCTGGGGCCGCGTCGTATTCGTCAGCAGCGAGTCCGCGGTCAACATCCCCAAGGAGATGCTTGACTATGGCATGACCAAGACCGCGCAACTCGCCGTCTCGCGAGGGCTTGCCGAGGCGGTCGCCGGCACGGGCGTCACCGTCAACGCCGTCCTGCCGGGACCCACCCGGTCGGAGGGCCTGGGCGAGTTCATGGCGAAGCAGGCTGCCGCTAATGGAATCACGCAGGAGGAAGCCGAGCAGGGCTTCCTGAAGGCGATGCGTCCGACCACCCTCATCCAACGCTTCGCCACCACCGATGAGGTGGCCAACATGATCATCTACGCCTGCTCGGAGCAGGCTTCGGCGACCACCGGCGCCGCGCTGCGGGTGGACGGTGGCGTGGTCCGCTTCGTCGCCTGAGCCCAAGGCGAAGAATTCCAACAATGGAATGCAAAGATGGAACATGCGATATCTGCCGAAGCCCTCGGCCAAATCTTCCGATCTGCCCGAACCGAGCGTTGGCGCTGCGCCGGAATCAATGCCTTGAAAACAATACCTGTGGCCGTGCAACAGCGACGATTTGGATGATTATGGGCAATGGAAGCTTTCCGATTCCGAGCTTCCGCTTGGCGGTAATACGCCGCTCATTGCGCGCGTTCTTGTGGCTTAGGATTCCATCGATGAAGCGCCGGTAGGACTTGAGGTTGACGAAGTTCGCACCGCCGCACGAGAGCAGCGCATCGCTGACCGCGCGCTTCAGCCGCCCGTATGGGCTCTCGATTACGGCCGCCGCGGAAAATGATCAGAAGGTGAAGCGTGCACCCACTGTCGGAGCAACGTTGTTGTTGTAGTTATAGGGGACGCCGGGGCCGTGAGGAATGGCGATGGCCAGACCGCCGCTGACGTTGGAATACGCAATGCCGGCATAGGCGTCGAAACGTCTGGTGAAGTGATGATCGGTATAGAGCGAAACCTCGTTGAGGAGGCCCGAGCAGGAAGCGCGGAAACTGCTGGGCGGGCAGGCCGACGGAACACGGAAGTCGTTCTGCCACTGATGATAGGCGGACAAAGTGATGTCGGTTTTACTGTCGTAAGCGTATTTCACGCCCGTCCAGGCGATCTGCACGATCTTGGGAGAATCAAGATTGTTGTCCTCGACGCCGCTCAAGAGATAACCACCCTGGTCCGAGGCGCCAACGCCCAACGGGTTTGACGGGTTCAGCTGCCGGATGTGTTCGTAGCCGACAAAGAACTTGAGCGGGTCCCAGCTGTACTTTGCAGCGAGCATAATGGCCGTGTTGTCGGTCACGATGCCATACAGGGTGTCGGTCGTTCCGAGCAGATTGGCTCCGGTGATGGGGTTCGTATTGATGCTGTTGGTGGTCGACTGATAGGGCGCCGCCAGACTCTCAGGCCCCAGCAAGGGGTTGAGTACGCTGATCGCCTGGTTGTAGTGTTGGAAGACGACGTCGGCGGAGAACTTTTGGTACTCCCCGCCGAGGTCGAATCCATAGGCGTTGTTATGCGCCGCCTCTGGCGTACAAGTGGCAGCGCTCCAGGTCCCGGAGGCAGAGTAGCAGCCGCCGGAACCGTCGACGAATTTATACATCGCACCGAAATGAACCGGTCCATAGTTGACGCGATATTTGATGGCGTCGTCCCAACGGGTATCCTCGGTGTCACCGCCGCCAGCCATCGTGCCGTTATACCCGATGTACGAAAAGGCATAGGAGCCGCCGGCCGGATCATAAGCGAGCATGGCATCCGTACCGAGCGCACGCTGACGACCCAACGTCAGCGTACCGAATTGCACGGACGATATACCGCCGTAGTATTCGTCATTCAATGGTTGACCCGCGCGCGCGCCGTCGATGGCTTGCGAATAGCTGCCCCGGGGAAGGCCGTTGTTGATGAAATTGGTGGCTGACGCATTAGCGAGCTGCCCGGACTGCGGATTGATGCCGGTCGAAGCGTTGAAAACAACGAACCAGTCGTGCAGTAACTCTTCCTTTCCCCTGATGCCCAGACCCGTCTGCGACAGGTTGTTCGGCGCAATGAGGAATTGGGAGTGATTGCCGTTCCGGTTGACCAGCGACTCGCCTTCATAGTTGTAGGCGTTCTCTGGTAACCCGTGGCTGACCCAGCCCCCGCCGACGTCATACGTGCCGTACAGGGTGATGCCGTGCCAGGTCAGCGGGCAATCGGTGGAAAGGAAGTCCTGGGCGCTCGCGCAGGCTGCGGGAGTGGGTGAAGCGGCCGAAGCCGGTTCGGCGGTGCGCGCCGCATGATTTAAAACGAACGTTGAAGCGAGCGCCGCAACGGCGCACCACCAGACAGACCGCATTGTTCTTTGCTCCTCAGAACCCATCACACCTGCGAAATATGCAGACTAATATAACGGTCGCGATGATCGACTACGGCACTCGTCGGTCTTCCCCGCGGCGTCGCAGGTGGGCCAATCTCAGCCTGAGCCGACAACGGGTTACCAAGTACGCAAAACATCTCGGTGATCGCGTCTTGCAATCGTTATAAAGCGAAGTATATAACACGGTGTAGGACAATCCAAATCTCCCATTTCAGCGAGGCCCCAATGACGGTGTCGATACGCAGGGGCTATGCTTTACTGGCCGCGATCCTGATGATCACGGTGGCGGCGCAAGCCGTGCGGGCGGGCGAGGATCCTTGCGCTGCGTTTTCCTGGAACGTGAGTCACGAACGCGAGCTTTTCGCTGCGTCGCCGGAGGCTGCCGTCGCGGGGCGGGAAGCGTCGCTGGCGCCGCTGCTTGCGCTGGACCGGCTCTATGAACCGCAGCTTGCGCCAGAGGGCCAGGTGGTTTTCGTCGTACCTCCGGAAAGGAGCCGGCCGGCGACAGACAACTTTGGCGGAGTGGTGCGGTTGAGGGCCGATATAGCCGGCACCTACCGCATCTCTGTGAACCAAGGTTTATGGATCGATATTGTCGCCAAGGGCAGGCTGATCGCCTCGAACGACTTCCAGGGCCGCGCGGGCTGTCAGGCGCCACACAAGATCGTCCAATATGTTTTGCCTGGCGAGCAGGATCTCGTGTTGCAACTCAGCGGTGGTCGTGACGGGCGCGTGCGCATTGCGATTACCCGGCTCGGCAGTACCCCGGCAGCCTAGACCGACATCGCGCCGAGGCGCTTCCGTTGTACGTGAATCGTTCAGCAAAGGGCGGGTGGCATCGATGGTAAAGCCCAGGCAAGCGGCCCTCGCGGTACAGGCCGATCTTTGGCTGGGCCGCAAAGGCAAGTCATTCTTGAGCGCGAATCGGATCGAGCTGTTGGAAAGTGTTGATCGGCTTGGGTCAATAACGCGCGCAGCGAAGGATGTCGGGCTGAGCTACAAGACGGCGTGGGATGCCGTGGATGCCATGAGCAACCTAGCCGCATGCTGTTCATCACTATGGGCGCTGGCACCAGGAATAAACCTGCATGATACTACCTAGCTACGGGTCGAGCCGGACGGTGGATCAGGCTTCTCGGCGGCCTAATCGTTGGACGACCGCTCTGCTCGGTGAGGTGTTGCCCTTGTCAGGAAGCACTATGTCGGGACTAAAACCAGGCCCTCGAACTCTTATCTTGATCTTTGCGCTCCTGATCGGCGCAACTGCATGGGCGGACACCACGGGGCAGCAGCGCGCGGAAGCCGCCGGACAAGGTTTGGTCGGTTCCCTGGCCCCGCGGCTGGTAGTGAAGACGATTGACGGAACAACGATTGACCTGGGTAGTCTTTATGGCAAGAGGGCCGTCTATTTGAAGTTCTGGGCGACATGGTGCGTTCCTTGCCGAGAACAGATGCCTCACTTCGAGCACGTCTTTGAAACCGCCGGCCCGGATCTGGCCGTTGTCGCCATCAACTCTGGATTCAACGACACACTTGACGATGTTCAACGTTACCGCCAACGTCTTCACCTCACGATGCCCATCGTTCTCGACGACGGGCAACTAGCGGCGGCATTCAACCTTCGGGTAACGCCCCAGCACATTGTTATCGGGCGCGACGGGCGCATCCAGTATGTGGGCCATTTGGCGGATCAGCAGCTCGACGCCGCCCTAGTTGCGGCGCGAATTTCGCCGTCCGGGGGGCCAGCGTCGGGCCCGGAAGCACCAGCGGCAATCGCGCGTCTCCGGCCAGGCGATCAACGTCCCGCAACAGTCGTGAAGACGGCAGATGGTCAACCGTTCGAATTTTCCAGCTCCGACGCCAAGCGCTCTCGGCAACCCACTGTATTGGTGTTTCTGTCGCCATGGTGCGAGTCATACCTGGCCACGAGCCGGCCAGCCGTCTCCGCGAGCTGTCGGATGACTCGCGAACGCGTCGCGACCCTGTCCCGTGGAAGCCATGCGCGGTGGCTAGGCATCGCGTCAGGGCTGTGGGCAGATCAGGACGATCTTCGCCAGTATCAAAAGCAGTACAGCATCACTATTCCTCTGACTCTGGATGAATCGGGAGCTCTATTCCGCGAGTTTCGCGTCACAAACGTTCCCACCATCATCATCACCGACGGAGCAGGAAGACTAGTGCGACGTTTGGAATCGAACAACACCAGGCACCTTCGCGAAGCTCTGCAAAGCCTCTAGAAAACATCGACGATAGACCGGTCGCCAGATAGAGCGATACTCTCCTCTTGAGCGACCCTGTCTTAACAGATCATCGCGATAATTCAGCTCAGTGCTTGCGTATGAAAGTCAGCACAGCGCGATCGTATTCCTCGGGGTTCTCCCAATACGGCGCCTGCGCTGCTTGATGAACGACTACGCCTTCGCCGTGCTTCAGGTGCGATACGAAGATATGCATTATCGGAGCAGGCGTGTAAAGATCGGCATCGCCGGTGATCATCATCGTTGGCAATTGCCACGCGTCGAGCTTCGCCACGGTCAGCTGATTTGGATTCGCTGCGCCGGGCGGACCGCCGACGGGTGGCGGGGGGGTAGCGGGGTTACCACTAGGGAGCGTCACCATGCTTGTCTCGAGCGAGATCTCGATCTCCGCCGCGAATGTCCGCGGCTCTGTGGATGAAACATTCGCCAGTCTGCACTGACGAACGCCACCGACGTCGGCGGCCCGCGCTTCGTACGATGAGTGTTACCTGTCGTCCACCCAGCGCAGCATTTCAGCGAGCGCTGCCCGCAGCGCAGCGCGGTTCTCCAAACGTTGGCTTTATGTATGTCCCAATATACGAGAACATATGAACCTCTCTTAAAGCCGTCAAGAACATGGCACGTGCTTGGTGTGGAAGAAAAGCCGGCGGCGTCGATGACAGGCCATGACCCTGCAATGGGCGGCACATGACAAGTCCCGCCAAGGCTTTTGCCGTGCTCGATTTATTCTCCGGTGAGCGGCCTGTTTACCATGCGGACGAGATCTGTCGGGCGCTGGGTTACAGTCGCGCGACGGGTTACCGCTATGTCAGGGATTTGATCGAGGCGGGATTCCTGCAAAAGGTATACGCCGGTCACTACGCGCTGGGACCGCGCATCATCCAACTGGACTATCAGCTGCGTCAAAGTGATCCAGTCCTGCGGGCGGCGGTACCCGTCATGGAATCGCTGGCGTCGCGCACCAAACTGGATGTGGTGCTGTCCGCCATCTTCGGTATGCAGGTCGTGGATACTTACCGTTCCAATCGAGGTACTTCATTGCAGCTGGCTTATGGCCGGGGTCGACCCAGACCCCTGTTTCGCGGTGCGGCGCCGAAAGTGCTGCTTTCGCATCTACCGCGCGCAAAGCTGCAACGGCTTTACAAGTCCCAATTCAAGGAGATTGCGGCTGCCCGGTTGGGTAATAGCTGGGATCAGTTTCGCAGCTACATGTCGAAGATCAGCGCTCTGCCCATTTATTTATCGTTGGGCGAGGTGGAGCGAAGCATTGGCGCAGCGGCGGTTCCCTTGCTGAACAGCGAAGGTGAAGTCGTTGCGGCGCTGTCGCTGGTCAGCAAGACACTCGCGATCCGGCGTCTGGGTGAAACACAGTTGCGGAAGTGGTTGACGAAAGCTGCCGAGGACATCCAGAGGAATTTAGGTCAGCGTCGGCATTGAGTTCGCAGTTATGAGATCGCCTTGGGCCGCTGCAGAACGATGTCTTGCATAACAATGGATTCGCCTGCCATTTCCAGCTCGCGCACTTGATTTTCGGCGTTCTTCGCCAGCAGCTTTACGGTGTAGGTTCCGGAATGCGGCGCCACCCCGTCGAATTTGAACTCGCCGAAGCAGTCCGTCACGACGCTTTGCAATAGCCTCTGCTGCTGCCATAGCTCTATCGTCACATCGGCCGCACATTCAACGGTTCCTGATTGCTCGAAAAGTACCGCGCCGCCGATGAAATTGGTGGAGTAGCGATGGAGATTCTTGTAGTAGACCCGTGGCCGGGTATCGCGTTCAGGTGCCAGAACCTCGAGCTGTTCGTGTTGACGGATGCGGGCCATCTCTTCATCGTCAACCCGCAGCGCGCGCAGCGCTGCCGTGGGACAGGACTCCACCGCCCGCGGTGCTTGCCAACCCTGATCCAGCAAGTGCGCATCAAAAATCCAGGTTTGCGGGACCTCCAGTTCTGCGTTCCACCAGATGGCGCCATAAGGGCACGCATCGACCAGATCCTTGCGGCCCTTGGCGCGCTCCGGATCGATGATGACAATACCGTCCGGACGCTTTACCACAGCGCCCCCGCCCTTGGCTACGCAAGGGGCATTGTCACAGTGATTGCACATCGTCGGCAAATAGGCGGCATCCACCATGGGCGAGCGGCCGCGTTCGCGGTAGAGGATATTGATCCACTTGTGACCGTGTAACGGCTGCGGCGCGCTGTAGCCCGGAAACTGATTGCCGACATACTCATCCTTGCAGGCCACGAAGCAGTTGTTGCAGCCGTGACATTCCGCCACATCGACGACCAGGTTCCACTTCTTCATGCAACTCCCCGGGCTATCCACTTCTCCACCTGAATCAAGCAGGAGTTTGGTGCCGATCCGGACGTCTTGGCGGTCATGTGGCGCTTTGGGGTCAGCGTATTGATGCACCCGCCACGATCGGGCGATTCACCAGGCTCGGCGATGGGCTCATAGCTTGCGGAGGACTCCGAAGCACTCACCACGCCGGCGGCCAGTCGCTCGGTGAGCAATGCCGCGCAAATAACCGAGCCGCGATCGTTGCGGAGCAGAACCAGATCGCGATGTCGAATGCCACGTGCTGCCGCATCCTGCGGATTCATGCGGGCCGCCCAATAGTAGTGGCCGTCGACGAGAACACGATGCTCCTCGATATCGTTGATAATGCTGTCCTTGCCGTCGGTCTGCGTGTGAAAGCTGAATCGTGGATGGGGCGAGATGAGCTGCAGCGGATAGCGGTCATGGAGATTCTCGGTGCCGGCTCCTTCCCAGGAGGGTATGTAACGGTTGACCGCCGGGCGCTCCGGATCGCCAGCGCTCTTGAGACTCGCCGGCTCGAACTCGAACTTGCCGGACTGCGTTTGCAGCCCACTCAAGTATTGGCCGCCATATTCACTCGGCAGAGGAGACGGCTCAGGGACATCTTTCTTGCGTCCCTCCGCAAACCAGCGCCAGCTCACCGGCGTACGGTGTTCCGGCTTGGCTTCTGGTGGAACGACAAAATAGCCGCGCCGGAGGAATTGCTTCCACGTTATATGCCTGGGCAGATCCGAGCTCAGGAATATCTCGCGACACCATTGCAGCTCGGTCTTGGCCTCACTGAAGTAGCTTCCAAGGCCGAGACGCGCGGCCAGATCGCGGAAGATCAGAAAGTCGGAACGGGATTCACCCAGCGGCTCGATGCACTTGTGCTGCAGCACAATCACCCGATGGTTGAGCTGGTTGAAGTTGTGGTGCGCATACCCTCCCGCTTGCGCCCATTCCCCGATGTCCCAACGTTCAAAATTGGTACATGCAGGCAATATGACGTCAGCGAAACGGGTCTCGCCTTCGTCCCAGATGGACTGATTGACGATGAACTCGAGCTCCGATGACTGCAAGGCCTTCACCAATCGATTGGACTCCATCGTCGTGCCAAAGTGCGAGCCGCCGTACTTGTACATCATCTTGACGCGGGCATGCCCGGGCGCCGGATAGGAAAAGCGTGCGAACTGACCGACGATGGATCTCGAGTCGGAGGGATGCCCGATCGCTGAACCCTCCAGGATGGCCTCGGGTATCCGCAGACGCGAGATCTTCTGCGTCACGGTATTCATGCTGATGAGATGGGGCAGACGCTGATAGTTTTGTACGGCGTCAGCGGTGTACTCGACGTCACCGGAAATGCCACCGTCGGCATAACCGGGGAAATAGAAGTCCATGTTGACCGGGGTGCCCGTTCCCAGGCAGCCGAAATTGACACCCGGCTTGCCGAGGCCCCTCATGGCCATCAGGCACACCATGGCACGTGCCCATTGCGCTCCAGTGGCTGAACGGTTGGCGCCGCCGAAGGTCGTACCTTTGCCGCCGCAGGAGAGATACGTCTTCCTGCGGCCCCATTCGCGCGCCAAGGCGCGCACCACATGCGCGGGTACGCCAGTTTCCGACGCCTGCCATTCCGGCGATTTGGGCACACCGTCTTCTTCGCCGGTCACGTAGGCGCGATACTTGTCAAACCCGGTGGTGCAGCGCGCGATGTAGTCCTGATCGTACAGATTCTCCAATATCCAGACGTAGGCGATGGCGTGTGCCATCGCCGCGTCGGTCCCGGGAACGACTGCAATCCACTTGCCACCGAGCCAGGCGGCCGTGGCATTCAGGTGCGGATCAATGTGGACCATCTTGATGCCAAGCGCTCTCGCCCACTGACGACGGACCGTACCCTCAAAGGCGGCGTAGGAGCCGCCGTTGGTCTCAGGGTCTGATGACCAAAAGACGATCATCTCGGCTTCTTGCAGGCAATCCTCGAGCTGACCATAGGGCTCGGCGCCGCCCATGCGCATGGTATTGCCGTAGTGATGCGAGGCGCCCCAGAACCAGCCTTCCCAGCTGTCCGGATTGAGCACCATTTTGGTATGGCCGATGGCGTTCATGAAGCGCAGCTGCGCACTCAGGTAGTAGCCAACATTGCCCCAGGTATGGTGCGAACCGTGGCTCGACATGATGGCTCCGTGGCCATGCTCGCGACGCACGCGCCGGATCTCGCCGGCGACGATATTGAGGGCCTCGTCCCAGGAGATGCGCTCGTAGCTGGACTTGCCTCGATTCTGCGGGTTACGCGCCCCCTTTGGGTCGAAGTCGGTACGCTTCATCGGATGCAGCAGCCGTGCACTGGAATACACCACTGATTTTGAAGCTAGAGCGTGTGGGCTGGCGGTAGCGCGATGTGGCGGCGAAAACGAGTGACCGCGGGCAGTGATGGTCCAGGGCTCTGGGTCGTCGGCATCAAATGCCATTGGCGTCATGCGGACAATCCGACCATCGCGCACATACACGAACAGTGGACCGCCATTGGTATTGTTGGTGTAACGTCTTGTCCCGTCGGGCATCGCTGTGCCGGACAGCCAGTGGTGAGTCAACATGACATTTAGCATGTCGATGAAGTGAGTCGCGACTACGTCGTCGCCCTTGACTTCAAAGGCGAAGTTCTTGGCGGCATTTACGAGCGCCATCGGTTCGATGAAATGTCTGAGTACCGGGTACGCAAAATGAAACATGCCCGATCCGAGCTGAAGCAACAGGCGCACGCCAAGTCCGGCCGACTTAAACTGAATCAGCACGTCCGGCTCCGATACGACTCCGCGTCCTGAGGTGAGCAGGCCGTTCCGAAAGCGATACCACCGCCCGCGCGATCCGTCCTTGAGCCTAATCTGGCCAACAAAATCCCGCTCGCGCATGAGCGCCCGCAGCGGCGGGGAGCGCCTGTGATAGACGCGCAGCGCGATGCTCAGAGCCCAAAGCAGCAGTTCAAACAGCACGGTTCAGACCACTGCACAACGTCGAATAGTCAAGGGTTATGTCCCTGCAACAATGCACTCAGGGTGGACTACCGTGGTCTCACTATATAAGATATCACGCCATGTGCTCACGTTGCCGTTCCCGCAGCGGGAGGGGGCGAATAGTTGACTGCGCCGCTGTATTGTCCGCCAACATCGCAAGGTATCGTCATGTCGCGCCTTCCCAATCTGAGCCCAGATCGCATGAGCCCAGAACAGCGGCGGATCCACGATGAAGTGGTGGCCAGTCGCGGTACCTGGTCAAACGGCCCGTTCAGCCAGCTTATCCATCAGCCGCGGATTGCCGAACCTACCCACAGATTGGGCGAGTTCATCCGCTATCACACGTCCCTGGTACCGAGGCTCAGTGAACTTGCGATCCTCGTTGTGGCGCGCCATTGGGACTGCCAATTCGAGTGGTCCATACATGCACCGATCGCCCTTAAGAGCGGACTCGGCGCAGCAACAGTCGAAGCGATCGCGAATCGACGGCGGCCAACCGGCCTGCGTGACGATGAAGGCATCGTCTATGACTACGCGACCGAATTGCTGCAGCGGCATCAAGTCGCAGATGAACTCTACGCCACCGCAACCCGCCTGTTTGGCACGGTTGGCATCGTCGAGCTCACATCGCTGCTAGGCTATTACAGCATGCTTGCCCTGTCATTGAATTCGCACCAGGCGTCCATGCCGGAGGAAGCGCAGAGCGCGCTGCCGCCGCGGCTGAGGATTTAGGTCAGGTGTTCGCCAGGAACGACAGCAGATGATTCGACCGGGTTTGAAATTCAGCCATCTGGGCCTCTTCGTCCATGACATGCAGGTCATGGAGGATTTCTACACGCGCGTACTCGAATTCACGGTTACCGACCGGGGCCGGCTGCCTATCGGCACCACCGGAAAATTCGCCGACCTGGTATTCACGAGCCGCGATCCTGATGAGCACCATCAGATTGTGCTGGTTTCCGGCCGACCGGCGGAGATAAGTTTCAATATCATCAATCAGCTTTCTTTGCGCGCCGACAGCTTGGGCACGCTGCGCAAGATGTACCATCGCTTTGTTAACGAGAAGGTCGCGAATCTGACGGCTGTGACCCACGGCAATGCGATTTCAGTTTACGGCCTCGACCCCGAGGGGGTACGGGTCGAGCTCTACATCGATACACCCTGGTATGTCTCGCAGCCGATTCGCGTGCCGCTCGATTTCGAAATGGACGACACCGCCTTGATGCATTGGGCTGAGCAGCACGCGCGCGCCCTTCCGGGCTTCAGGCCACGCGCGCAATGGCGTGCTGAAATGGCGCGACGGATGGGTGTGTCCGAAACGTAGACAAGATCGTTATCACTGTATATCTGTTCATCGGTATCGCCGAGACAGGCAGTTTTTTTGGGGGGGGCAGTAATGAGGACGAGACCGAATGAGAGCTCGGCTCGCACACATGAGTTCGCGACGGTGGCCATATTGACGTTGGGATTCGGTCTGGTCGGTATCGATCGCTTTTTGATTTCAACGTTGTTTCCGACGATTGCTCGTGATCTGCATCTCGGCTACGGCGATATTGGCACCATCACCGGCGCACTCGCCATTGCCTGGGGTCTTGCGGCGTTGTTCATGGGAAACCTGTCGGATCACATCGGCCGCAGGCGGGTTCTCGTGGGGGCACTGCTGGCGTTCTCGCTCATGATTGGTGCCAGCGGATTGGCCTCCGGATTGCTGGGCTTGGTGCTGGTGCGTATGATCATGGGGTTCGCCGATGGCGCCTACACGCCGGCAAGCATTTCCGCCACCATTGAGGCCTCACCGCCCGAGCGCCACGGCCGAAACATCGGCATCCAGCAGATGATGCTGCCGCTGCTGGGGCTCGGCGTCGCGCCGCTGATGGTGACGGCCCTGCTGCACGTCGTCGCATGGCGTTGGATATTTGTGCTGTTTGCGGCGCCCGGTTTGCTGGTGACCTGGTTCACTTGGCGCATCATCGCCGGTAGCGCTGGCGTCACGGCCGCATCCGTCCGCAGCCCGCTGCGCGATTGGCGCACCGTGCTGGGATACCGCAACGTGCGCATCCTGATGGTCTGTATGCTGTGCTGGCTGAGCTGCATCGTCGTATCGAGCGCGCTGTTGCCCAGCTATCTGCTCGACTATCTGAAGCTCGGCAGCGGTCAGATGGGCACCGTCATGTCTGCCATCGGCTTTGGCTGTGCCGTCGGCACGCTGGTGCTGCCGTGGCTGTCGGATCGCATCGGTCGCCGCCCGGTCATGCTATTTGGCGCCTTGGGTGCGGGTGTTTCACTGGCGTGGCTGAATTCGCTCGGTGGCGAATCCGTCGGCGCGCTGTTCTGGACCTTGTTCGCCGTGCACTTCTTCAACAACGCGCTGATCACGCTCACGGTAGGCCCGCTCTGCACCGAGACGGTACCCCGGACCCTGATGGCCACCGCGTCCGGCGTGATTATCGCCGTGGGAGAATTGCTCGGTGGCGGCCTGGGTCCTATCGCGGCCGGTCAGGTTGCGGAGCGGTTCGGTATCGAACGC
>Ga0182016_10006310_pt1 | contig 12499 bp, 11 predicted proteins | sample 712S2MmetaG_FD_120491 | JGI IMG/M metagenome (GOLD analysis project Ga0182016, IMG submission 120491) | Permafrost microbial communities from Stordalen Mire, Sweden - 712S2M metaG | ecosystem: Environmental > Terrestrial > Soil > Wetlands > Permafrost | place: Sweden: Stordalen | collected...
CTGCATGGCCACGTCGAAGCGCGGCAGCACGGCCTATTTGTGACTCTTGGTGACTATACCCCACAAGCGCGGCAATTTGAGCGTGCGAAACATAATCTTCGTCTGATTGACGGCGAAGAGTTGGTCGCTCTGATCTTTAATCATTACGATCGATTTGAACCACGGTATCAAGTGCTTTTGCCTATGAAAAAAGTCTACATCCCGAGTTCCATCTCAAGCAATGATGTCGTTGACTAAGGGGTTAGTCTTGCGTCACCGTGCTGGAAATGAAAACTTGGGATCGCGAATGTCGAAGATTGGTGTTGCTAATCGGAATCGTCAGCTCCTCCTTGAGAAGACCAGCAGGCGTGGCAACCACCGATTTGCCAGACTTTGGATTCTCCGCTGTGAAGTCTGCGGAGAAAAATATGGCGCGAACAGCTGTGACTTTCATAACCGCAAATGTCCGCGGTTAGCCTCAAAGTGTGAAAACGGTGGAGGTAAGCCGGGACTGCCAACCATCTGAGATCGAGGAGCACAATCGCTCGATATTTCCACCCTCGGCGGCTGGCGCAGTTTTGTGAATTCCCAAGCCGGAGCTCCGGCGCAACGCGATGGCCTCAGGGCCCGACGGCTGCATCGTCGACAAACATGACATCGCAATGCGCGCCGCTCTGTTGGCAAAACTTCAACGCGCCGGCGCGCGCCGTCTCGACGGTCCTCGCTCCGCTTTTCCAGCCGAAATGTCCGTCCGGCGAAAAAGCAAAAGCCTTGTGCGGCGCGTCGATCAGATAGGTCTCAAAGGCCTTCCGCGCGTTAGCCGAAAACGTCGCTGGTGCCGCGATCGCGGGAGGTGGCAGCGGCATGGGCGGATCGCGCATCACAAGGTTATGCGCTTTCAGAAAATCATCGACGTAGGCGCTCCAAATCGGAATGCCCGCCGGAGAAAACAGTCCATGGCCGTCATTGCCGAAAGCCGGTGCGGCAATAAAGTCGATATCGCCGCCGGCGCTCTTGAACGCGTCCGCGAATTGTCGCGCTACGGCGGGGCCAAAGAAATGATCGTTCGCGGCATAGACCCAGAGCATCGGAACGCGCGAGCGTTTGCCGAAGCTGCGAAAGGCTTCGATCAAGTGGTCCGGCCCGCAAACCTGATCGCTTTCCTGCGAGCCGCGCCCGCCGGCAAAGCTGATGGCAGCGACGAGACCCGGCGGCGGGTCGGCGGTCAGCGCGACGGTCGCAAAGCCGCCCGCCGACACGCCGACGGCGATCATGCGGGTCGGATCGATGTCCGGCCGATGCGACAGGAACTCGAGCGTCGTTTTCAGGTCGGCGGCGCCGGCTGCGCCCGCGGCGAGGTAATTCGGATTGCCGCAGCCGCCGAAAGTTTCAGCCCAGCCGCCGTCGGAATTGCCGTAGCCGCGGCGCATCACGATCGCAACCGCCCAGCCGCGCCGTGCGAATTCGAGCGCCTGCGGCAGCATCGAAAGCGGCGTCATGCCCGGCCGGTCGGCCGGCGAGCGCGGCGAGCCATGCGCGAGCAGCACAAGCGGATAGCGCCCCGGCTCGCTCGGGCGCACGAGCAAGGCTTCGAGCGTGCCGAGGTCGCTGCCGAGGAGAACGCGGAATGGCTGCTGGACAAAGGGGTCGGCCGCGCTCGGATGAGCGGAACTCATCAGCAGCGCAATGGCGAACCCTATGATCCACGTCCACGCGATCCGCATCCAAGACATGCGCGCCCACTCATTCTGTCTGTTGTAATGCGGCTATTTCGGCTGGTCGATCATACTCACATGCGCGGCAACCACACGCCAGCCCTCGGCAAAGCGCACCCAGGTTTGCATCTGGCGGCCGATTTTCCCTGCAAAAGACGGCCGGTCGTAGAGCGTCGAGGCGACGGCGAAGTCGCGGCCGTAGGTCGTGATCACGGTCTTCGATAACGTGCGCGCCAGGCCCGCGGACGGACGCGCGGCGCGAAATGCCATGATCTCCTTGAAGCCGTAGAGATTCTCAAAGCCGCCATAGCGTATGGTGCGCGGATCGTCGTGAAACAACGCGTCGAGCGTCGCGACATCGTTCGACACCAGCGCTTTCTCGTAAGCCTCGAACGCAGCCGTCACTTCGGCGACGACCTCCGGCAGGTCGATCTCCATCGCATGCTCCCTGAATGTTTTTGCTACACCGCCGGCCGCATGGCGGCGACGACCCCTTGCGCTTCGAGCGCGTGCGCAAGCCGCAGCGCCACATCCTCGCGCCACGGCGCGGCAATGATCTGCACCCCGATCGGCAACGGTATGAGCGGTACCGGCACGGCGACGACAGGCAGCCCGATGAACGATATCGGCTGGGTGTAGAGCCCGAGATTGGCGCGCACCGGCAGTTCGACATCGCCGTGGGTGAACATCTGCTGGCCGATCAATGGCGCCGTGCATGGCGTGGCCGGCGCCAGGATGGCGTCGACTTCCGTGAACAATTTCAGCACCTCTTCGCGGTACCAGCGCCGGAATTTTTGCGCTTTGACCGCAAGCGAGGCGGGCGCCAGCGCGCCGGCAATGAGGCGGTCGCGCACAGCGGGATCGTAATCGCCGGCGCGCCTGCGCAGCCGGTCGAGATGCAGCGCCGCGCCCTCGGTCGCGGTGATGACGAAGGCTGCGGCGCGGGCGCGCTCGGCCTGCGGAATTTCGATGTCGCGATTGGCGCCGAGGGCTGCCGCGACCCGATCGATGGCGTAGCAGGCTTCGCCGTTTTTGCACTTGAAATAGTCCGACGCCACCGCGACGCGCAGACCGTCGGCGCCGCGATCGAGGAGCGGCGTAACCGGCTCGACGGGCCGGTCGACGGAGATCGGATCGTCCGGATCAAAACCCTGCATCGCGTCGAAAGCCAAAGCGAGATCATAGGCGCTGCGGGCAAACGGGCCGAGATGATCGAGGCTCGCCACGAACGGAAAGCTGCGCGCCCGCGACAGCGCGCCGTAAGTCGGCTTCAATCCGAAAATGCCGCACAGCGACGACGGCACGCGGATCGAGCCGTTGGTATCGGAGCCGAGCGCGAGCGGAACGAGCCCGCCGCCGACGGCCGCTCCCGAACCGCCTGACGATCCCCCGGTCATGCGGTTGAGATCGTGCGGATTGCGCGACGGGCCGTCGTGAATATTCTCGCCGGTGAAGTCGTAGGCGTATTCGCCCATATTCAGCGCGCCGAGGAGGATGGCGCCGGCCGCCTCGAGCCGCTCGATCAGCGTCGCGTCGCGGTGCGCGGGCGGATTGTCGCGATTGATTTTCGAGCCGGCGAGGGTGGTGAGGCCTGCGATATCGATGAGGTTCTTGACCGCGAACGGCACGCCCGCGAGCGGGCCGAGCGGCTCGCCCCGCGCGCGGGTGGCGTCGATCGCCTGCGCCCGCAACAGCGCGCGTTGCTCGGTGACGGCGGTGAAAGAATTGAGCAGCGGATCGCGCTCGCGGATGCGCGCAAGGGCCGCTTCGACGACGCGCACGGCGCTCGATTGGCCGGACTTAACCGCAGCCGCAATGGCGGCGGCGGTCGGTGGGGCAAAATCGGTTGTCGGCGTATCAAGCATAGAACACCGGTCCCGGTTCGGCGTCGTCAGGCAGCGGAAATTCGTCGACAAGCCCGCCGAGACGCAGGATCAGCTGCAGATTGAATTTGACGCTGCCGTGCCAGGCCGGGTCGAGCGGGAGCCGCAACGCCTGCGTGCCGGCCACGACAAGCGCGTCGAGCGGGTCGGATTTGGTCGGCGCCGGCGGTGCCCGGCGCGGCTTCGCCTTGGCGCCGCTCTTGGTGCCGCTCTTGGTGGTCTTCGCAGCGCTCTTCTTGGCGCTCTTCCTGGCGCTAATCTTGGCGCCGGGTTTGCCGCGGGCCGGCTTGGTCTTTCGCGCTATTTTACGTTTCATGACGCGGCTTTGACCTGAGGCAGAAACTCTTCGGCGAAATGGCAGGCGACCTCGTGGGCGCCAAAGCTCCGCAGCGCCGGCATGGTGGTTTTACACGCATCCGTACCGCGCGGACAACGGCCATAGAAGCGGCAGACATTCGGATCCGGATCGATCGGACTGCGCGGTTCGCCGGAAAGCCGTAGGCGCTCGACGCCGTCGTCATGGAGCCGCGGCACCGCCGCGACCAGGGCTTGCGTATAGGGATGCAGCGGATGTTCGAACACTTCGGCCGCCGGTCCGGATTCGACGACTTTGCCGAGATACATGACCAGCACGCGGTCGCAGAGCAGTCGCACCACCGAAAGATCGTGCGACACGAACAGATAACTCATGCCGAATTCGCGCTTGAGCTGCTGCAGCAGTTGCAGAATCACCACCTGGACCGAAACGTCGAGCGCCGCGGTCGGCTCGTCGAGCACCAACAGGTCGGGGCCCACCGCGATGGCGCGGGCGATGCCGACGCGGGCGCGCTGGCCGCCGGAGAGTTGATGCGGGAATCGCGAGAGGAGTTGCAGCGGCAAGCCGCATTGGGTCGCCACGGCCTCGACGCGTTCCTTGAGCAGCTTGCCGCGCAGTTTGCGGAGCCGTCGCAGCGGATCGGCGATGGCGTCGAACGCGGTGAAGCGCGGATTGACGCTTTCGCCGGCATCCTGGAATACCATCTGAATGCGGGCGCGGTCGCGGTCGCGCGCAAAAACGCGCGACGGCTTCAGCGACAATTCGCGGTCGCCGAGCTTGATTCTGCCGCCGGTGACGTCGAGAAGCCGGGTGAGCGTGCGCACCAGGCTCGACTTGCCGCAGCCGGATTCGCCGACAAGGCCGACCGTCTCGCCTTTGTTGATGACGAAGCTCACATCGTCGACGGCGTAGACCTTCGGCAGCAATTCCGGGCCGCCGGAGAGCCGACGCTTGAATCGTGCAAGCGGTCCGAGGCCGCCGCCGGCCGGGAAGTATTTTGAGACCTGCTCGACGTCCAGCAATACGGTCATGCGGCACTCTCGGTGGGCGCCAGAGCCGCCTTTTCCGGCAGCGGGTTCCAGCAGGCGACAACGTGGTCCGCGCCGAAGGTCGTGTGCGGCAGCGGTTGCGCGCAGGCGTCGATCTTGCGCGGGCAGCGCTCGGAATAGCGGCAGGGCGGCAGATCGGCGCGGCGCAGATCGGGCAGCGAGCCCGGAATGGATGCAAGCTCGTCGAGACTCGCGGCCGAATCCGGCGTCGCGGCGATCAGTTCCGACGTATAGGGATGCCGCGGATGCTCGAAGATTTCCTTGGTCGGCGCATTCTCGACGACGTGCCCGGCATGCATGACGACGATGCGCGCCGAACGCTGGCCGGCAAGCGCCAGGTCGTGGGTGATGAAAATTGTCGCCATGCCCATCTGGCGCGCCAGATCGTTGACGAGGTCCATGATGACGGCCTGCGTGGTGACATCGAGGCCGGTGGTCGGCTCGTCGGCGATCAAGAGCGACGGCTTGGCGGCGAGCGCGATGGCGATCATCACGCGCTGGCACATGCCGCCCGACATCTCGAACGGATAGGCCTTGGCGCGCCGCACCGGATCGGTGATGCCGACCGCGCGCAGCATTTCGACGGCCTCGCCTTGCGCCTTGTTGCGCGGCACATTGCCGTGGCGGATCAACACGTCGGCGATCTGGCGGCCGACCGGACGGATCGGATTGAGCGCGGTGCGCGGGTTCTGGAAGATCATGGCGATGTCGCGCCCGCGCACTTCGGCAATCTGGCTCGCCGTTGCGGAGAGAAGATCGAGCCCGCCGAGCATCGCGCGGCCGCCGGTGACGCGGCCGGCGGGGTCGAGGATGCCCATTACCGCATAGGCGGTCACCGATTTTCCGGAGCCGGATTCGCCGACCAGCGCGATGGTCTCGCCTTTCTCGACGCCGAAACTCACATTGTCGAGCGCGCGCACGATGCCGCCGCGGGTGCGGAACTCCACGCTTAGCCCCTCGACCGCGAGCGCCGGCGCGCTGATCATATCCGTCCACTCATGTGCGTCTCCTGGGATCGACCATGTCGCGCAAGCCGTCGCCGAGAAGATTGAAGCAGAACACCGCAACCATGAGCGCCGCGCCGGGAAAGAACGCGTTCCACCATTCGCCCGCGACCATGAAGGCTGAGCCTTCCGCGACCATGATGCCCCATTCCGGCGTCGGCGGCCGCACGCCGAGCCCGATGAAGGAGAGGCCCGCGGCGTTGAGGATCGCGTAGCCCATGGTCAGCGACATTTGTACGACCAGAATGGGAAACACGTTGGGGAGGATCTGAAAGGCGAGGATGCGCCAGTCGGAATTACCGGACAGCCGCGCCGCTTCGACGAAGCCGGCCTCGCGCCGGATATTGGCTTCGGAGCGCGCGATGCGGGCATAGAGTGGAAAGTTCACGATCGCGGTGGCGATGATGATGTTCTGCACGGTGTTGCCCAGCGCTGCGACGATGCCCATCGCCAGCACGAAGAGCGGGAACGCCATGATGGTGTCGGCGATGCGGCCGACGATGCGGTCGGTCCAGCCGCCGAAGAAGCCGGCGGCGACGCCGGCAAGCCCGCCCATCAAAAAGACCAGAACGACCGAAGCAACCGCGATGAAAAAGTCGAGCCTGGTCGCGACCACGACCCGGCTGAACACGTCGCGGCCGATCTGATCGGTGCCGAACCAGTGATGCGCGCTCGGCGGCTTCAGCGCTTGCGTCGTGTCGCTCTGCAGCGGGTCGTAGGGCACGATATGAGGACCCAGGATGGCGGCGAGCACGATCAAGACGAAGAGCGCGAAGGCAAAGCCGGTGACCGGGTTCTCGCCGATGATATAGCGCGAGTGCTTGTAGAGCGCGGTAAGCGCGCTTTCACGCGGCGGGGCTACGGCAATGTCGGTCATGCTTCGAGCCTGACGCGCGGATCGACCACGCCGTAGAGCACGTCGATGATAAGATTGAGCATGACGTACATCACCGCCATGGTGAGGACGAAACCCTGCACCGGGGCGAAATCCGAGGCGAGCAGCGCTTCGACCGCGTAGGAACCGATGCCCGGCCAGGCGAAGACCTTTTCGACCAGCACATTGGCGCCAAGGAGAAACGAGAACACCATGCCGAGCGTCGTGATCACAGGCAGCATCGCATTGCGGAAGGCGTAGGTGATGATGACGGTAAAGGACGAGAGGCCGCTGGCGCGCGCCGTGCGCACGAAGTCCGATGACAGCACCGCGAGCATCGAGGCGCGCGTCATGCGCGCGATCGGCGCCAGCGAAAAAATGGCGAGCGTCAGCGCCGGCAGAATAAGCTGCTTGAGCGCCGCCATGAAAGTTTCCGGATCGCGGGCGATCAGGCTGTCGATCAGGTAGAAGCCGGTGACGCGGGGTGGCTCGGTGAAGAAGACGTCGATCCGGCCAAGCGGCGCCGGCGCCCAGCCAAGCAGGTAATAGAAGACATAGACCAGGATCAGACCGGTGAAGAACACCGGCAGCGACACGCCGGCAGTCGAAACGATACGGCAGGCGTGATCGAGGAGCGAATTGGGCTTGGTTGCCGCCAGAATGCCGAGCGGCACCGCAATTACGATCGACACCAGAAGACCGAGCAGCGTCAGCTCGGCCGACGCCGGCAGCCGATTGCGCAATTCCTGCGCCACCGGCTGGCCGGTGGTCAGCGAAGTGCCGAGATTGCCGTGAACAAGATCGATGACGTAATTGCCGAATTGCGCAATCAGCGGCTTGTCGAGACCGAGCTTGACGCGAACTTCCTGGATCGCCTGCGGTGTCGCCGCGGGACCGGCGAAATAGGCGGCCGGATCGCCGGGCAGTGCGCGAGTCAAAAGGAAGGTGACGACCACCACGCCGATCAGGCTCGGGATCGCCATCGCCAGGCGCTTGAGGATCATTATCGGCATCTGATCTGCCCGTCTCCGTAATCGTCATGGCCGGGCTCGTCCCGGCCATCCACGTCTTGCTCAATCGCAGGAAGGCGTGGATGCCCGGCACAAGGCCGGGCATGACGGTTGTGAAATCTCATCCTTTCGCGAACGCGCGGTAATCGAGCCGACGGTGGAACCAATATTGGTAGCCGGTGATGTTCTTCTGCATCGCGACGTTGACATAGGGCTGATAGAGCGGAATGCGCGGCATGTCGGTGTAAGCGAGATCGACAAAACTCTTCACGTCCTTGTCGTAGCTCGACATGTCGCCGGTCGCGGCGGCTGATCGCGCGCCGTCGATGAAGGTGTCCATCTGCGGCGATTGGTAGTCCATGGTGTTGAAGATCGATTTGCCCGAGTGGTAGCACCAGTAGAAAAAATATTCGGGATAATCGAGCCAGCCGGAAAACACATTGGTGAAGAGCGGCATGGTTTTTTTGGTCAGTTCGGTGCGCCAATTGGCGCCGGGTATTTTGTTGATCGTGGTCGTAATGCCGATCTGCGCCAGGCTTTCCTGGGTCAAGACGCAAATCGGCTCGTTGACGCCGGCAAATCCCAGGTCGAAGGAAAGCGGGATCGGATCGGGAAGGCCGTTGGGATAGCCGGCTTCGGCGAGGAGTTGTTTCGCCTTGCCGAGATCGGTGGTGAATTTGTGCGGCTGCGGCCACGCCACTTCGGTAGGCGTGCCGGCCGCCGCGCCGAACATCGGCTTGGCGAGGCCGTACAGCACCGCATCCATGATCTTCTGATAGGGAATGGCGCAGGCGATCGCATAGCGCACCTTCACATTATCGAACGGCGGGTGCTGGACGTTCATGCCGATATATTGAACGCCGTTCGAATACGGCGTCGAAATGATGGTGAGCTTGCCGTCGGTCTTGAGCTCGGAGAAGTCCTTGTTCGGCAGATCGTAGGACACGTCGGCGTCGCCGCGCTCGAGCAGTGCGCGCCGGTTGCCGGCGTCCGGAACCATGCGCCAGATCACGCGCTTGATCTTGGGCAGCGGACCGCCTTTCCAATTCTCGTTGCGCTCCAAGACGACCTGCGAGCCCGCGGTCCAGTTCGTCACCTTATAGGCGCCGCTGCCGACCGTATTGAGCTTGGTGTATTCGAGGCCCCAGGGATCCTGCGCACTGGCGTTCTTCTTCACCAGTTCGGAATTGAGGATGCACGGCACGATCACCGCGAGATCGGGGATGGTTAGCCGATCCTTCTTCGTGAAATCGACGCGGAACGTCTGGTCGTCGACGGCGACGAACTGCTCGGGCTTGGTGAGCGAGCCCGCGCTCATCTGGAACGTCGGGAAGCCGCCGACGGTGACGGCGCGGTCGAACGACCATTTGACGTCCTTGGCGGTGACCGGCGTGCCGTCCTGGAACGTCGCGTCCTTGCGCAGCTTGAAGGTGACCGACATGTCGCCGGCATTCATGTCCTCGGCGAGTTCGGGCTTGAATTTGGTCTTGTCGTAATAGGGCGTGCCGTTGGGCAGGGTTTTCATTTCATGGCTGATCAGCCGGTCGTAGCAATTCCACGATGCCTCGTAGCCCGGCACGTTGGTGCCGACGCCGTGGATATCGAGATTGTTGGGTCCGCTCTCGGACACGATCAGAAGCGTCTCCTGGCGCGATTGGGCTTTCGCCGGCGACCAGACGGCCGGCGCCGGCAGGGCGGCTGCGGTGGTCAGCGCAGTCATCGATTTCAGGAAGTCACGGCGCTTCATTGAAGGCTCCCAGGGAATTGCGCGAGATTGGCGCTTTGGTTCGATTGAGAATTCATTGGTTCGGTCGAGAGCCTATCCGCAAGCCGCGTGCCATCCGCCGGCGCTCCCTTTGCCGCAGCTTAAGTGTTTGATTTGCTGGGATTTGGCTTCGTTGCTCGCGCCCAAAACCACGTCGCATCGGATTTCGGGGCAGCGCCCGCTCAATTATTAGGCATCGGTTTCCCCGTTTTGATGGCCTCTTTCTTGCAAAGCTTTTTTCAGGTGAAGAGCGGGAGGACTCCTATATGCGCCGCGTCACGTTGGAAGCCGAACCGACGACATTGTCGGTCGATCTAGACAAATCTGCTCTGATTATCATCGACATGCAGCGGGACTTCCTCGAACCGGGTGGGTTCGGCGAAGCGCTCGGCAATGACGTTTCTCAGCTCCAGGCGGCGGTCGGCCCCTGCCGCGAAACGCTCAACGCTGCGCGCGACTTAGGCATGTTGGTCATCCACACCAGGGAAGGCCACCGGCCCGACCTGACCGACGCGCCGCCGCATAAAGTTGAGCGCGGCGATCCGGCGACCCGGATCGGCGCTCCAGGCCCGATGGGCCGCATCCTGGTTCGCGGCGAAGCCGGCCACGACATCATCAAAGAGCTTTATCCGCTGCCGACCGAGCCGGTGATCGACAAACCGGGCAAGGGCGCGTTTTATCAGACCGATCTCGAACTGGTTCTGAAAAACCGCGGCATCGACACTCTATTCGTTTGCGGCGTGACCACCGAGGTCTGCGTCAACACGACGATCCGAGAAGCCAACGATCGCGGCTTCCGCTGCATCGCGCTGTCGGACTGCTGCGCGTCCTATTTTCCAAAATTCCACGAAGCAGGCCTCGCCATGATCAAGGCCCAGGGCGGCATTTTCGGTTCGGTGACCGGATCGAAAGCGCTGCTTGCTTCGCTACAAGCTCGGGAAGCGGCTTGAGGCCGATCTGAGGGACTTACAAGGGGGAGCGTGAAATGACGACCATGACATCGACTGCCGGGTTCCGCCCAAAGCTATGGGTCCCTGGCGACTGGAATGCCTTTTTCGGCTTCGGCACCAACATCCTCACCAACATGTTGACGCTCACGATCCTGTTGCGGTTCGTGATCAAGATGCCGGATGCGATCGTGTTTGGCCGTATCCTTCCGGCGGTCGGCCTGATGATGTGCCTTTCGACGTTTTACTATGCGTATCTGGCTTACAGTCTGGCGAAAAGGACCGGGCGTAACGACGTCTGCGCCTTGCCGTCCGGTATCAGTGTGCCGCACATGTTCATCGTCACCTTCGTGATCATGCTGCCGATCGCGCTGAAGACCAACGATCCGATCAAGGGCTGGGAAGCTGGACTGACGTGGGTGTTCTTTCAGAGCTTCATCCTGATGATCGGCGGCTTCATCGCTCCGATCGTCCGCAAGATCACGCCGCGCGCGGCCCTGCTCGGTACATTGGCTGGCGTATCGATTACCTTCATCTCCATGGCTCCGGCCATACAAATGTACATGACGCCGGTGATCGGCCTGACCTGCTTCGCCGTCATCTTGGTGAGTTGGTTCGGCGGATTTCAATATCCGCTGGGTATTCCCGCGGGCCTTGTGGCCATTGCGGTCGGAATGATCATTGCGTGGGGCTCCAACCTCCTCGGCCTCAGCTACGGTGGGCTGAGCGTCGCGGGCGTTGTCGGCTCGTTTACGAATTTCGGCTTCAACGTGCCGCTTCCTGCCGTGAACCACATCTTCTCCGGCTTTGAATATCTCGGCGTGATCCTCGTTACCGCCATTCCGTTCGGCATTTACGATCTGGTCGAAGCGATGGATAACGTCGAGAGTGCGGAGGCCGGCGGCGATGCCTTTCCGACGACCCGCGTGCTGACCGCCGACGGCATCATCAGCCTGATCGGCTGCTGCATGGGCAACCCGTTCATCAACGCAGTGTACATCGGCCATCCCGGCTGGAAGGCCATGGGCGGCCGCATCGGCTACTCGGCGGCGACCGGCCTCATGGTGATCGTGCTGTCCTGGTTCGGCGTGATCTCGCTGCTCTTGGCCGTCATACCGGTCGTGGCGATTTATCCGATCCTGCTCTATATCGGCATGCTGATCGGCGCGCAGGCGTTCCAAACCACGCCGAAGACCCACGCGCCGGCCATTGTGCTGGCGCTGACGCCGCATATTGCCGCTTGGGGCGCAACGCAACTGGACGGGGCCCTGGGGGCAGCCGGGACCAGCGCGGCGGCCGTCGGCCTCGACAAACTCGGCAATAACGGCGTTATGTACGCGGGCCTCAAGGTCATGGGCGGCGGTTCTATCTTGACGGGGCTGGTCCTTGCCGCGATCGGCGCCTTCATCATCGACAAGAAGTTCGTCAACGCCTCGGCCTTCGCGCTTGCCGGCGCCGTGCTTACCTTCTTCGGCTTCATGCACGGTGACTCGCTCGGCATAGCGAAGACGCCCACTGTTGCGGTTGCCTATCTGATCGTGTCGGTCTTCCTGTTTGCGCTCAGCCGCAGTCCAGCGACAGCATTCGATCGCTCGGCCCCGCACGAGGCGCTACCAGAGCCTGCCGAGTAACGGGTCGTCGCCTGCGGAGTGAGTTAGACCTCGCATCGATTTCGCCGCGGCGAAATCCCAAGATCGGTCCCCGGATTACCGAAGTGTAATCCGGGGATTTTTTTTGCTGCGGACATCCCGGCCGCTGCCCGAATGTGTCTGCGAATTAATTTGCTCTCCAGGTCGCTGTAAGCCGGCGTCCCCATATGTGTTTGGCCAGGTGGCTGGATCCACGTGGCTGAATTTTGGTTGGAAACGCGCGGAACGCGCTCTTGGAGATAGATCATGACGCAAAGCAATCCCCCTCGTTCAAACAAACCGCCAGTGCTCGGCGCACGCCGTATCGC
>Ga0182016_10006312_pt1 | contig 12498 bp, 11 predicted proteins | sample 712S2MmetaG_FD_120491 | JGI IMG/M metagenome (GOLD analysis project Ga0182016, IMG submission 120491) | Permafrost microbial communities from Stordalen Mire, Sweden - 712S2M metaG | ecosystem: Environmental > Terrestrial > Soil > Wetlands > Permafrost | place: Sweden: Stordalen | collected...
CAATACCCTTCAATATTCTTCTGTTATTAGCGTAAATAATCAAATTTATGAAGAGATCTTTCGAGCTTATGAGAACCCTATTATTGAATTAGTCTCTATTCAGGGTTATAGAACTTACGTCAGAGTTGCTGAAGGTCACCAAGATGATCCAAACTTAATTTATATTTCACCGTTAGTTGCAACAAGCCTTAATATCGAAAATCGAGGAGCGGCGGTAGCTAAACTTTGTATTTCTCTTCCAATTATTAAGCATATTAAATTCACTTTCTTTGGAACGACAGAAGAGCTAAATCTTATTTTGGATCAGATTTTAGAAAAATTACCAGATCTAATCAATGCCTTTTCTTACTTATCTTTAGGAATGTTATTATATATGATTATCAAAACTGATCAAGGAGATATTAAAATTTCAGTCAGAGTAGAAGCCTTATATGATGACAATGATCAATCAGTATTTGCGGGATTAATTCCTTTTGGAGAGAATGATATCCCTTTCGATATTGATCCCGATCTTGCTTAATAGGTTTTCTATACCAAATAAAAACGTTTTAAATTTTATTTATAATAAAATTTAAAAGATGGACGAAGATGTTATTGTTAACGTTTTTGGTCCCTATGAAAATGTCTATTTTTCAATGGCCGTAATTTACAAAGATATTAAATTAGAGGAGGTTGACTCTTACATGGCTCAAGTCTTTAATGCTATGATTCAATTCGGAATAGTTACTAAAGACGAAAAACTGATATCTCTTGTTCATCTTATTTCAACTCTCAATTCACACTTCACATTTGTAGAAAGATTTGAACATAGAACTGGTAAACCTACTAAAGAAGAAATCTTGCAACTCTCTACTGGGGTCTTAGATAATCATTCTTCTGATTTAACCCCAATTAATTTTAGAGTTAATTATGATGTTGCTAAGCCTATTCAATATTATGGCCGATTGTCAAATGTTAAAACTGATCCCAAAAGAATTAGTGATTCAATCGAACATGTATTGGAAGAATTTCCAGAATCTAACATAGGATATATTATGACTAAAAAAGCTAATCCTAATTAAAAATTTTGGCTTCTTTTTCTAAATCGGGTAAGATCTAAACATAAAAACATAATTATTAAAATTATGTTAAAGTTCGATTTAAAAGAAAGAATTAGGCCATATCTAACGATAAGAAACGTCGGATTTGTTTTTAGTGGTTTTAGTATTATAGGTTCGATCGTCACTATTGTTTATTTTTCTGTTGCACTTTATCGATTAAACAGTTATAGTTATATTTATGATTATAAAGAGGAAAATTGTCTTCCAGTTTTCGGATATACCTATAACTTCAGTTGCGATGACAATGTTAAATGGATATCAGCATTTAATAGTCCTAACAATACAGCAATTAGGATAATTGTTGAAAATCCCTTTTCTGTTAGGAACAATGAACAACAGGCATTAAATGATATAGGAAGAATAGACCTAAATTTTAATTATGTTTGTTATTGCCGACAGAAGAGTAAAATTAGAGGGATCCAAATCCTAGGATGCTCTGTTTGGGCAGATTGTATTATCGATTCTGACTTTATAGATTACATTCAGCGTGATAATAGCATTTATTATTTTACCTTTATTTCATTTATGGTGTCCAGTTTAGCTACAATGATATTTTCAATTATTTCGATCTTGATTGCCATTCATGAAATAAAAGCTATTAACTCAAGCTCTTATACTGAGTTAAAATAATTAAGCCAAACAAAGAACTTTATGAAGTTCTTTGATCTTATACCTCTTTACAAATTTGATTCCCAACCAATAGTTTTATTAAAATCTTTCATCTGTTCCAAAACGCCATCTTCATCTAAGACTCCAAAGATTTCAGCAACTTCTTTTATGTCAGGTCGCTTATCCGGATGATTAGATTGACAGGCAAATGCCAAATCATAAATCATAGGTGGCTTACATTGTTGTATTAATTCTTTACTTGTCCTTCTAAATGTAAGGATTTCTACACATAAGCACCCAAAAGCATAAACATCAATCTTAGTCGTAACTGGCAATTTTACTTCTGGATCTTTTTGTTCTAGGGCCATCCAAGCACTTGTCCCACTAGTTCTAGTCTCTTCTTTCCCACGTCCCTCCTCATCTACCACTTCAGAGAATTCAAAATCACATAGTTTCAAGTGATATGAAGAAACTAAAAGATTTTCATTTAATGGATCTTTGGTGACGGTTTCATCGACCAAGACGTTTTTGTCTTTCAGATCATGATGAATTATATCTAGTTTGTGAAGATAATTTAATGCTTGAGCGATTTGACTGATCATACTAACGCAAGTCTTTATACTAAATGGCAACTTCGCTTCTCTCAATTGAGGATTTCTAGTCTTACCATCAAAACAATAATCGTGAAGATTGTAACCATCTTTTATACCGGTCATAACAAATCCTCGTTCCACTTCAGAAATAAATTCAACGATGTTGGGATGTGAGCCTATCTTCTTTAACATGTCAATTTCTCTCTTAAGATTAGGACCTTGTTTTATCGCTACGTATTTTCCATCTAACGGTCCTAGCTTTATAACATTTCGAGCATCAAACATCCCTACATAAATGGTCTTCTCAAGAATAAATCCTTTGGGTAAGTCATCCATTTTAGAATAAAATTCAACTAATGAATTTTATTTCTGTTTTTAATTTTTTAATTCTTCATTTTTATTTTCAGGTTATCCCATTTAGAGGGGAAGATTAAAGAGTATGGCGAAAACGGCATAATGTGTCTCGACGACAATACTTAAATTCTGATAGATCGCTACAAATCTTATGCCCAGTTTTTGAGAAACATTTCTCTCCGAATTTACAACTACCAGTTTTAACAAAATCTCGACAGACTACATCTGCAACTAACGGTTCAATCTTTTCATCGAAATCTAAAGCTTGTTCAAAAATTCTCTTGAAGCATTGGAGCATCATGACCTTATTGTCGTTATAGGTACACCACAATTCAAAAATAATGGCATATATGGCAAAGGTATGATTATAAAACTCTCTTTCTGGTACTCTGTTGACATCTCTTTTCAGCTTAGAAATAAAATGTTCACAAGTTCTTTTAAGATTATCGAAATCTCCAGTTAGAAAATGATCAAATTCATGACTGGGTTCAACATCAATAGTCTTCCAAATCACAAATTCTGTAGCATGATCCCATTCCGGAAATTCTTCTTTTACAGCTTGAGTTCTGCCCATCTTTGCATAAATAGAACTTCTTAGACCTACAAATAAACAATGAGGATTACCCAATAATTTTACCAGAGATGATGGAGCACCTCTTCGATAGTAATTGAGATGCTTGACCGAATTAAAAGATGGATTATGAGTGAGCATTTTTGGAGGATCAATGAAAGTTCTTGGTAATGGCTTTGGAACTCCGGGCTTAAGTTTTGGAGGAAAACCACCAGACAATAATAAATAACCATCAACAATTTCAAACTTTCCATAGCGTTTATATTTATGATCAATATAACGAAAGAAGTCCTTGTCATTACTCAAGATATCGGCTCCATCGGCATTGGCATGAGAAGCAATACAATCATCATTGTCTGCAGAATAGGGAGAATAGTAAACCTTGATTCCAAAGGATAGAAAAATATCTCCCACTAAAACCGATAAGCCTTGAGGAACATCTCGGTATTCCCTTTTTACTTCTTCTTCCCTTCTAGATCGCCATTTTTCCAAAGCTTCTTCGCTTTCAATTCCAGCATCGATAAAAATAACCAAATCCCATTTAGATCTTCTAGCTGCATTGACAAATTGCGCAATTTTGATTATAGGATATCCTAAATTCCAGGTTTTAAGAGTAAAGCCGAAATCATTAGAATAGTTCAATACATCAACGTAAAGGAGTTTTCGGTTGGTTCCTTCTCCATCTTCTCTACCCTGTCTATCTTCTTTATATTCTCTCCTTGGTTCGTTCATTGCTTCAAACCTCTTTTTTCTCTAATTTTATTTTAAAAATTAGAGATTTCAGTTTTGGGTTTTTCACTTTCTTGTTTATTTAATTTTACTGATTAAGATATTGTTCACAGAGCTCCCTAGAGTACCCCGGATAAGTTTCGATTCGATCTAAAAATCTTCTTATGAATTCGTTCAATTCTTCTAAATTTTGAATGGTTGGATGTTCACGTCTTAAGAAAACACCAAGAGACGGAAAAGAAGATTGATAGTATCTTGCTATTTCATTCTTATCGTAGAGCTCTATTCCATCCATTAAAGAGTAAGCTTGACCAAATTTAAACGCCATATCCTTATATCTTGTAGCTATTCCCTCTATTGGAAGTAAGTACCTAATATCTCTCAGATCCAATCGTCTTAAACAATCTATTCTTACACCTAATGGTTGAATATGTCTAACAATTCTAATTACTCTATTGAGATGAATTACACTCGATTGAATTAGATCAAATAATAGTTTCCTAAGATGTTCGTATTGTTCTCTAGGGATAGTTGGAGATTTTTGATCTAGTGCAACTATCAGTTGCACTACTCGATTTCCATCTTTGTGATTCCTAACTAATATTTTCATAAGAACGAATCCAAAATCCAATCTTCTTTCCATTAGGTCTATTACCTCATCGATTGGCTTTAATCTCTTTCTCTTGTTCTGAGCTGTTGCAGTAATTTTATTTATTAGATTAGAACATTCAGGAATAATTAGAATTAACTCATTACTTGTTATTTTTTGAATAAAGACTCCTTGTAAAATTGGACAAATATATTTCTTCTTCTGAGTTTTTGAATATGCAATAATTTCTGGAATGTTGAAAAGAGAAACTAGTAACTCATACATTCTAATTATTGGATTATCTTGATACCTAGACTTATTCATTTTACATAGCATATCTCGAATTGTTGTTTGAATCTTATACCAAACATCGCGTTTTAAATTAACTTTCAAGGGACATTCTAGTAAAAGCTGTAAAGATGGATGATTATTAAAAGTAGCTATAATGCTGTTGTTAATTTCTCCTAAATCAGAACCCTTTTGTGCCCATCTTATTTCTCCATCACTCCAATAACCCAACGAGGAGTTAATAGCCTTTTCTGTTCCAACGATAGGACCCAAAGTTGAATCCAAAATATCGCACATTTTGTTGCAGATATCGGGTCTTGGTTTCATCTCGACAAATTCCAATAATACTAAAACAATCAGGTCACAATCTAGACTATTTTCTGATCCAAAAACCATCCAAATAAGAGGAAAATTAAAAGTCTTTCCAGAACGTAATCTAACTAAAACGTTATAATTTTTGTAACTTCCTTGATTTAGCCTAGCTAGCTTAAGGGTAACATCAAGATTTAAAGGATCTAACTCGATCGCATCCATCTTTCTTTTTTATTTTAAATTTTTAATTATTTCATTTTTATTACTGCCCTCCAAGCTATAATTAATTTGGAATAAAAAGTTGTTAGAATGAGTCTGTCAATCGGATTGTGAAGAGGGTTTTGATTTCTCTACTGAATTAATGACCCTAAAAAGTTTTTCTGCATTTAACTCTACTGAACTTACATCCTACTTACCTTTATCTTTACTAAAAGTTTCATCTGTTTTATGGGTCACTTTTCAGTAGCGTTAAGTCTTTTCTTTGGTGAAAAACCGAAAATAAAACTTTTTGATCCAAAAAACAAAAACTTTCGAGATGGCTCAAAATCCGCTTCAGGCTCTTCAACAGCAACAGCTGCTTCAACAGCAGCAAGCCGCCCTTTTGGCTCAACAACAACAAGCTGTTCTCCTCGCTCAGCAGCAACAACAGGCAGCTTTTTTGGCCCAGCAAGCTGCAGCAGGACAAGGCCAACCAGCCGCAGAGGCCGTTCAAGCCCATGCCAAGTTGGAAATTGTTCCAAGCTCGACCGGACAGTCCTTCTTTGTGAAGGGAGCGTACGGAAACGAGATCATCAAGAAGAAGCTCAAGGAGCTGGGAGGCCATCACAATGCCCATGAGAAGGGATGGAAGTTTCCTACTCGCAAGATGGCCGAGGTATGTGCCGCGTTGGGTCTTGAGCCCAACGTTGACCTGGTCGATCCTCGCAAGGTCGTCAATGTTCAGTTCAACCAGAAGTTCCAGTGGCCTGGTGACATGAGCATTCTTGAGCAGAAGATGAAAGAGGCTGGTCTTGAGAAGGGCAAAGGCAACGTCTACACCGGTGATCTCAGCAAGGCCAACACGTTCCTCCACCTCTTCAACATCAGCGCTCCCGTCAACAATGGCCAGTGAAGTTCCTTTCCACGATTTAAAAATAAAATAAAAAAAGAAAATAAAACCTAAAAAGGTTTTATTAAAACATGTCAACAAGAAAACACTTTAATAAAGATGACATAGACACTAAAGCAGAAGTTGAGGAGGGAATTAAAAATAAAGAAATATCAGTTCCTCCAAAGACTCTTAGGTTTGGCTATGTCGGTTTAGTAATTTTAATCGTCATTACCGTTATAATTATTAATCAGTACTATGTTAGAGCAGGAAAATCTAATATTTTATTTAACTTGGATCAGATTAAGTTTAAAGGTTTAATCATTTATTTAGTTGTGATAATTATTCTTTTCTGTATTTGTATGAGTCTTCAAAACTCAACTAGTAGATTATCTAACTGGACTTGGGACTTATTACACTTTACTTTTTACTTCTTCTTGGCATACTTCATTCCAAACAATTGGCTAATAGTTCTAACTTTATCTGTTTGTTGGGAGCTGTTTGAAGATACTATGGGTTTTGTTTATAAAAGATACGGTTTTATTGAAACTGACAGAAAGAAGTTAGTAGATATTCTATCCAATTGTACCGGCTACATGCTAGGTTCAATTGTATTTAGTCATCCAAAGGTCAAGGGAAAAGTCGACGGGCTCTTTGATCGTTTTCTCTAAATACAATCGGTTATAGATAAATTAAAAATAAACACAACAAAATAAATAAAATTTTGAATTATTTAATTCAAAAAGAATGGGCGATGGAGCTAAAAATAAAAAATCAATCAATAAAGTCTTAATGAATAAAACTCCAATGAATAGGACTATGATAGTAGGATTAATTATATTAATAGTGATTATAATAATAGCGATAATAATGGTTATTGTCAGTATTAGGATATTAAGTCGACGAGAAGAACATATAGAAGTAATAATTGAGGAGAAGATCCTTCTGAATGCTATTAAATCTAGACCATCTCATAGTATAAATCAAAAGCATCAGAGAATCCCAAGAATAATAATGCAAACTAACGAGAAACATCAAATTCCTCAAGCAATGTTTGATTCCATAACAACGATTTTAGATAATAATCCTGAATATAATTACTTCTATTTTGATGATGAAGATGCTGATAATTTTATGAAAGAAAATTATGGTTCTAGATTGGTAAGAGCATATCACGACTTAATTCCGGGAGCTTTTAAGGCAGATTTGTTTCGTTATTGTTTTCTGTATAAGTATGGAGGAATTTATATAGATACTGGTATGGTATGTTTAAGACCATTAAGAGAATTAATAAAAGAAAGTGACGAATTTATCGCTCCTCAAGACGATAAATCTAAAAAGAATATTTATAATGCTTTTATATGTTGTATTCCCGCACATCCTATTATAGGCGCTGCCATAAGGCTATGTCTTAAGAATATTGAAAATAGAGATAAGTGTGAGGAGATGTTAGCTGTTACTGGTCCTGGTGTTTTAGGACAGTCTTTTACAGCAATAACCCAACAATCACCATTGTCTGGTACTAAGATTAATAACTTTAGCAATATAAAAATAATAAGGCATTTAAGTGGAAAAACTTTACATGGTGATGGCTCGATTGTTGGAGAAATTGATCTAAATGGAAAAGTTTTTCTTAAGACTAAATATCCTACTTATTATAAAGATCGAACATGGTATCATACAAAAGAGCATTATGGAGTTCTTTGGAAAAGAAACGAGATTTATCATTCTATAATGAAAGGTGAAAAAAGAGATAATGAGTTTTGTCCTTTGAAAACAATAAGAGCTTCAGAAAGTATAAAATTAGTTAATACCATCACTAATAGATCGCCTTTAATTTCTTGTGATAAAAAGCAAAAGATTCCTAAAATAATAGCACAGACTAATGAAAGGGATGAAGTGCCAGAAAGAATGTTTAACGCTATGCAAACCATTTTAGAAAAGAACCCGGAATATCAATATTATTATTTTAATGCAGTTGAACGAAGAAAATTTATCTCTAATCATTATTCATCGGAGGTTCTTTTGGCTTATGATCGATTAGTACCCGGAGCTTTTAAGGCAGATCTGTTTCGCTATTGTTTTCTTTATAAATATGGAGGAGTTTATATTGATTCAGGGATGACATGTAAAATTCCTCTTAGAGATCTTATTGGAGAAAAAGATAAATTGATTGTTCCAGAAGATAATGGTCAATTAAGATTATATAACGCTTTTATGTGTGCTGTGCCTAATCATTATATTTTTAAAATTGCAATAGACAGAATAATAGATAATGTAAATAATAGATATTATGGAGAATCGGCATTACATATTACCAGTCCTGGTCTATTAGGTGAAATCTTTGAAGAGCTTTATGGAGAGAAAATGCAACCTCACCGTTATTATTCTGGAAATTTAAAATCTTTGAGATATACTAGTTATAGATCTTTATATGACGATCCTTGTTTAGTATCTGGTATGATAGATGATGAAAAAGGTTCCATCTTTTTCGAAACAAAGTATCTAGAATATGCAGCAGATATGCAAAGATATCATAAATTAGAGCAATATGATGTTTTATGGCAATGTCGTCAAGCTTATGATTTGACAAAATATTAAAAACCGGATTTGAAAGGTTACTTTGTTTAATCATAAAAAGTAAATGATGGATGTAGTATTCTAGGCATTCGCAAGATTATTCTAAAAGAATCATCAAAATAATAAAAAAAGAAAAATTTAGATTAACAAATAATCTAAATTTCAAATATAAAATGCAACAACTTTTATTAGATCTTATCAGTAGTGAACAATCATTATCTGATGATCAAATTTCTAGATTCTATAACAATAGAGGAAAATACAATAATGTATTTGTAATAAACATGGCAAATCGCCACGATAGATTAGAAACATGCAATAATACTCTTAAAAAGATAGAATTGAATTTTGAAAGATTTGTCGCTATCAATGGGAAGCAGCTTATTGAAAATAGAGAAATTGGAAAAGAATTACATAAGAAATTCTTTATCTTAACACCTGGAGAACTAGGATGTTTATTAAGCCATTTATGTTTATTAGCTTTAATGGCTTCTCATCCTAAAAAGAATAATTACACTTTAGTTTTTGAAGACGATATTGTAACATCGACCCAAGGAAGATTAAATAAATTGTTTGATGAAATAAATGAACTCGATTATAAAGAAGGAATTGATATTGTTTATCTAGGAAAATGTATGGAAAGCTGTACAAAACTAGTAAATATTAAAGATCATATATTTAGAGCGGTGGGACCTCTATGTGCACATGCTTTAATGATTAAAAATTCTTATGCCAGAAAAATATTAGAAGATTTAGATAATTGTTCTCATTCTGCTATAGATTGTAATTATTTTAATAGAGCAATAGATTCCATTTATGGTGATTATATTTTAAAAGGAATTTCAAACGGACTGGTAATTCACCCTGCTATTTTTTATCAAGATGTTCTTACAGGAGGAAGCGATTTAAGGAAAGATTATCTAATTAATTATCAAGAATGTAATGATACTAATCCATGGAACTGTCCTCCTCGAGAAAAAGAAAAGAAATCTGGTAACGTAGGAATGATTATATTAATCATAATTATGATTATTTTAATTATAGTCATTATAGTTTTACTGTTGATTATGTATAATAACAAATATAAAATTAAAACAGTTGGTAGTAATATTATTAGAAGAATTTCAAGTAAGATAACCAAAATTATTGTTGTAATCGTTATTGTTCTAATTATAATCGTAATTTTAATCATTAAAACGGTTAGAAAAAGGAAAAACGGCAACAAGAAGAAAAAGGAAGAGCCTAACCTGTTAAAAGACTTTAAACCATGTCCTTCGTCAGCTTTTCCTATTAGATTTATCGAAGGATCAGACATAAAGAGTTTCAACATTGATTCTTCTTCTATCGCAAATAAAGATTATAATGTTTCCACTCCTAATGGTATAGTCCTTAATGGTAATATTTTAACAACTGCAAAATCTTCTAATGGAATTGTTTCATATCCTTTAATGCAAATTTTTAATTATGATTTAAGTAATATTTATATGGCAAAGAAAGTAATGTTAAAGTCTAATAAAATTATTATTAGCAAGATTTATAAAATCATTACTAACAAGATCTATTTAGGTTTTGAAGATATGAGAGTTTTTAGGTTTAATAATGATATATATTTAATCGGAGTTAACTCAGATAGAAGAGAAGATAACATTCCTTCAATGATTTTGGTAAAATTAAACCATAAACTCAGAAATAAAGGAGAAATCAATGAAGATACATGGCATTTAAATTACGATCCTATAAGAAATCTTCCCAACAAAAACTGGAGTCCCCTCACTCTCCAGTTTGAACAAGAGGAATTAGGATTTATCGTCGATATCGATCCTCTTTTAATTATTAAAAGATTTAAAAATGGAGATAGATTTCTTGAAAATTGTGAAATAGTTTATAGTGCTAAGAAACAAACTAATATTGAAAAATTAAGAAATTCTACTATTACTTACAGTTGGAAAGATGTTCCATCAGAGTGTAGATGTTTATTTGAAGATTTCATTCCTTACAATAAAAGAATTCCTGATAATGTAAACAGATATGTATTAATGGGACATACTAAATATGTTGAAGCTGATTATGTTCAACACGCATGGTCTATTATTTATCAACATTATTTCGTTGTAATCGATATCAATCCAATAAATGGAAAGTGTAAAGTATATACATCAAAACCATTTCATTTAGAAGAGGAAAATAAACCTCACATTGAATATGTTTCTGGTTTTTGCTTCAGAAATGATGAAGTAATAGTTTTCTATGGTCTAAAAGATAAGGAATGTAAATATATTCAATTTACAGCTAACCGATTTCACCAAGGAATTGATTCTTATGTTCCAAATCTTATGAATGAAACATGATTGGTTATAAGTCCAAAAACTATTAAAATTTCTTTTTACATTAAAAAGAAAAAATGAGTATCAGTGTTCAAGTTTACAGGAATATACAAGCAAAAGTTAACCCTAGTCTTAACGGACCTTTTGAACCTATAAACTCAGCAGTTTGTGATATCATTCCATTTTCTGAAATCCGATCCAAAATTCATTTTTGCGAAGCTACTTTTCGAGATACTTTTAGTAATGAAACTCAATTTTCTGCTTACTCCTTTATAGATGTAATGCGCGATGATAAACAGCTTGTAGCAAAAATGATATTTGAGAAGAAAGATAATTTTGAAGATTTAATTAAGTCTCTTAATATTACTTTAGTTAGAGATCCAGAATTAATATTAATGTATTATTACTTTCCTGATTCTAAATATATTTTTTTCATTACAGAAGGAGAATTTTATGTAATTGATAATCCAAATTACAATTCACTAAAGGATACACTAGTTTGCCATTATAAAGGCATTAATAATCCGTTAGACACTAAACCATTAATATTAGATTGCGTAAACCTTAAAGAAATTATGATTATATCCAAGAAAAGATTTGAAAACAGAATAAAACTAAATGCTGCGATAAATAAGATAGAAAATAAGATAGAAGATAAGATAAGTAATGCGAATAAATACTTCTGTCATTATTGTAAAAAAGAAAGTAGAATGAAACTTTATAAATGTTCAAAGTGTGGGTTGGTCTATTATTGTAATGAGAAATGTCAGAAACAAGATTGGCCAAATCATAAGAAGAAGTGTACAAAGTATGATGAAGTTAATGTTAAGAACTCGATATAAAATCGTATTCAGCAAAGTAGAAGAGTTAAAAATGATAATTTGTTTTTCCCAAATAGAAAAACAAAAAGATGAAGAAACGAGTTGAAATTGACTTTGGAGATGACAAGAAAGTTATCGCTAATCTATCAATTCCTATGGACGAGTATGAAGAACTTCGTTTAATAGCTTTAGATTATCTTGGAAACCTGAAACCTTGGATCGATTTTGATTCTAATACTATTCATAAAGTTTTTGCTAATCAAACCAAATACATGGCAGTTATTACTGGTATTCCTGCAACTAACGAGGAAACTAATCAAACTAGGACAGTAAGAATGAAAATCGTTAAGGATAATCTTGAAGAATTACTGAAGCTCGTGAAAGAATTCTCTGATTTGAACCAAAATCTTAATACTGTTTATTATTACTTTCCTGACGTTAAATACATTCTTTTAATACGACCAGAACAATACTGTTGTATCGATTATGGAAATTATAACCACGAATCTCCTGGAGACACTCCTGTTATTGTTATTAAAGG
>Ga0182016_10006313_pt1 | contig 12496 bp, 5 predicted proteins | sample 712S2MmetaG_FD_120491 | JGI IMG/M metagenome (GOLD analysis project Ga0182016, IMG submission 120491) | Permafrost microbial communities from Stordalen Mire, Sweden - 712S2M metaG | ecosystem: Environmental > Terrestrial > Soil > Wetlands > Permafrost | place: Sweden: Stordalen | collected...
AGATCCTCGCCCATTTTCCGGTCTATCGAATCTACACCCGCGCCCAGCACGCAATGGCGGACGATCTGAAGTTTATCTCCCACGCGGTGAGTTGCGCCAAACGGACCTGTCTCGCGGTCGACGTCTGGCTCGTTGAAAAGCTCGGGGCGTGGCTCGCCGGCGAGCGGATGCGGGCCGACAACGACCCACTGCAAAACATCGCGCTCGCCCGCTTTCAGCAATTGAGCGCCCCGTTATGCGCCAAGGCAGTCGAGGATACCGCTTTCTATCGCTACGGCCGCTTGATCTCGCGCAACGACGTGGGCTTCGACGTACGTCGGTTTGCTGCCACCGCGGACGAGTTTCACGGCAAAATGAAGCGCCGAGCAGCGGATTACCCGAACGCCATGCTGGCGACCGCGACGCACGATCATAAGCGCGGTGAAGACGTTCGCGCTCGCCTCGCCGTTTTGAGCGAACTGGCGGTCGACTGGGCAAAAGCGCTGCAACAGTGGATCGAACGCAGCGGCGGCCTTTATACGCAGAGCGACAACGCGGTTTTGCCGGCGGCGGGCGATCTCGCGATGCTGTTTCAAACCGTCGTTGGGGCATGGCCTCTGACGCTCAGGCCGGACGACGCCGACGGTTTGGCGGCCTACGCCAAGCGGATTGCCGCATGGCAGCAAAAAGCCCTGCGCGAGGCCAAGCTTCACAGCGACTGGGCCGCACCGAATGAGGCCTATGAGGGCGCGGCCGCCGATTTCGTTGCGCGGCTCTTTCGCGGCCCATCCCCATTGCTCAACGAAATCGCCGATTTCGCGCAGCGCATTGCGCCGGCGGGCGCGGTCAATGGCTTGGCGCAGATTTTGATAAAGCTCACCGCTCCCGGCGTACCCGATATTTATCAAGGCACTGATTACTGGGATTTGAGTCTTGTCGATCCCGACAATCGCGCCCCGGTCGATTTTGCGGCGCGGCAACCATTGTGCGATGCGTCATCGCTGGACGATTTGAAGGCGAACTGGATCGACGGCCGCATCAAGCAGCACGTGATGGCCAGAATTCTTGCAGTGCGAAAGAAAGAGCCTGAACTATTTTCGCATGGAGCGTATGTTCCGTTGCAAACAGTCGGAGCGAGAGCCGATCACGTTATCTCCTTTGCCCGCCAACTGCATGATTCGCGCATTATCGTCGCATTTTGCCGGTGGCCTGCTTATCTTTTGTCCCCGGATGGCACGCTTGGCGTTCCGGCTACCTACTGGGGCGATACCTATCTCGACATTCCCGACGAGTTTTACGCCACGTATTCAAATCCCCTGGCGTTTCCGGAAGAGATTTCGTTGGGCCCGAAAACGCCCGTCGCGCGGATCTTTGACAAGCTGCCGATTGCGATTTTGACCAAACAGTCGCGCTGATCAATCCGTGGGCAATAGAGATAATTGTGAACAAATAGACTCGACCCACCGCGGGGCTTGCGCAATTCCTCGTTGGCAATAAGTTACCTCCCAATCGCGGCGGCGTGGAAGCAGACACGCAGCACAGCACGCACGGGAGCCGGGGGCTTTCCAGGTGAGGGGCGCCCAAAGCGGAAATCCGAGACGCAGCGGCCACTACCTCACGGTGCGTAGGTAGCGAAAAAGTGGCCAGCCGGAGTTGCGACCGGCCCGCGATAACCTTCCCCGCCGACGGGCTGCTTTTGGCTCCGACTCATGCGTCCAACCCATGCGCGCGTTAGCGCTCGAGGGCGAACTACTTCAACGGTCCGCTTGTATCGCCGCCCCGAGTCTCAGGCGGCGTAGAGACCGGAGCGTCCCCGGACTTCAGCGCCGGGGCGGTGCTTCCGGGTTCGATCTCTGGCGGGCAAATGACGCCTGCATTGCTCTGATCGTGCTCGAGCGCTTTGTTGGAGCGCTCCTGGGGAGTGCAGCCCTTGCCGTCTGCGGGCTGTGCTTGTGCGGCCGCGATTGAGCACGCCGCGAAGAATACCGCTGCAGCCAGGGAACCTTCTTTCAGAAAATTCATGAGTCCTTCCCTTCAGAACACCTCAGCATCCAGGAGTAACTTTTTGGAAAGCAGCCAGTTCCTCGTCACACAGGCCTAGCCCTGCAGGCCGATGTGGCGAAAGGCAGCGATGGTCGGGCATCCGCGCCGGGCAAGTCCCGCGTTGACGCCCTCCCCCGCCGCCGTTAACCCCATCCCGGCAAGGGGCCGCCGATGAACGCCAAGGAAAAAGCCGCGCTTGGATCGATCGCCGCATCGGCGGGACTGGCGGCGGCGAAAGCTGCGATCGGCCTGCTCACCGGCTCGCTCGCCATCCTCTCCGAGGCCGGTCATTCGTTGATCGACCTCTCGGCGACACTCCTCACTTATTTCGCGGTGCGCATTTCCGGCAAGCCGGCCGATGCCGAGCACCAATACGGCCATGGCAAGATGGAAAGCGTCACCGCCCTCGCCGAGACCGCGCTGTTGTTTCTGCTCAGCGTGGTCGTAATCTTCGAAGCGGCACAGCGGCTGATCGGTGCGCAGGCGCAGGCCGTCGAAGCCAGCACTGCTGCCTTCGTGGTCATCGCCGGCTCGGTCGCAGTCGATTTTTTCCGCGCGCGCGCGCTCAAGCGCGTCGCCAAGGCGACATCGAGCGAAGCGCTCGACGCCGATGCGCTGCATTTCAGCTCGGATATGTGGTCTTCGATCGCGGTGCTGTTCGGGCTATGCGGCGTGGCGCTCGGCTATCCATGGGCCGATGCTGCGGCGGCGCTTGTCGTTGCAATCTTCATCTGCATCGCCGGCTACCGGCTCGGCCGCCGCACCATCGACACGCTGACCGACGCAGCGCCGGCGGGGGTCAGCGAGCGGGTCGCCGCGATCGCCCGCCAGGTGCCCGGCGTCGTCATGGTCGAGCGCGTGCGGGCGCGCCCGGCCGGCGGCGTCTTATTCGTCGAGCTGGGCGTCGGTGTCAGCCGTACGCTGCCGCTCGATCGTGTGGCCGCCATCAAGGAGCGGCTCACCCGTACCATCCGCGACGATATCCCCACCGCCGAGCTCACCATCACCACCGAGCCGCGCGTGCTCGACGACGAGACGGTTCGCGAACGGGTGATGGTCATCGCGCACGATCTGGGGCTCGCCATCCACCATGTCGCCGTACAGACGATTTCGGGACGGCTGTCGGTCTCGGCCGATCTCGAAGTCGACGGCGCGCTGCCGCTCGTCGCCGCGCACGACATCGCCGATCGCCTCGAAGCGGCCATGCGCGAGGAACTAGGTCCGGACGTCGAAGTCGACACCCATATCGAGCCGCTGCCGGCGGATATTCTCCCCGGCCGTGACGCCGCCCCGCCGCGTATCGCGGAGGTGCGCGAGCGTCTGGGCTTGCTCGCCACCGAGCTTCCCGATCTCGGCGAGGTTCACGACGTGCGCGTGCGCGAAACCGACGACGGCGAAATCGTCAATTTTCATTGTCAGGTCGATCCGACGCTGTCAGTCAGCGCGGTGCACGATGTCGTGGACGCGCTCGAACGCCGGCTGCGGCGGCAATACCCGACCATCCGCCGGGTCATCGGCCACGCCGAGCCGCGGCGCTAGAGCATGATCCCGAAAAGTGGGAACCGGTTTCCCGCCTTCGCGAAGCCACGCTCTCCGCCTCTGCGCATGGAACACGCTACGGCGGGCGAAGGAAGGTCGGATAAGATCATGCTCGAATAAGGAATCTAGACCTTGATCCAATTCCGTTGAATTGGATCAAGGTCGAGGGCGCTTTTCATTGGCGCGCAAAGCCTCTACATCAGGCGCATCATGCGCACCGAAGAACACCGCCCGATCCGCCTGCAGGATTATCGTCCGCCCGACTGGCTCATCGACACCGTCGAACTCGACGTCTCGCTCGATCCGAGCGCAACCACGGTTCGCGCCAAGCTCAGGCTTAGGCCCAATGCCGCCGGCTCGCCCGCGCCGCTCGTCCTTGACGGCGAGGAGCTGACGCTCAAGTCGCTTGCGCTCGACGGCAAGCCGCTGCCGCCGGAGAGTTTTGTCGCTACCCCGGACAAGCTCACCATCGCTCAGGTGCCGAACCGCCCGTTCGAGCTCGAGATCGAGACGGTGATCGATCCGACCGGCAATACCCAGCTGATGGGGCTTTATCGCGCCGGTGCGACCTATTGTACGCAGTGCGAGGCCGAGGGCTTCCGCCGCATCACTTATTTTCTCGACCGCCCCGACGTGATGGCCGTCTATACGACGCGCATCGAAGCCGACAAGGACGAAGCGGCCATACTGCTATCGAACGGCAACCTGGTCGAAGAGGGCGATCTGCCGGGCGGCAAGCGGCATTTTGCCGTTTGGCACGATCCGTTCCCAAAGCCGTCCTATCTGTTCGCGCTGGTCGGCGGCAATCTCGCCGTCGTCAAGGATAGCTTCACCACCATGTCGGGCCGCGAGGTTGCGCTCGCGATCTATGTCGAGCCCGGCAAGGAGGCGCGCGTTCCCTACGCCATGGACAGCCTCAAGCGCGCCATGCGCTGGGACGAGACCGCCTTCGGCCGTGAATACGATCTCGATATTTTCATGATCGTCGCCGTCTCCGCCTTCAACATGGGCGCGATGGAGAACAAAGGGCTCAACGTCTTCAACGACAAATACGTGCTGGCCTCGCCCGAGACTGCGACCGACAACGATTATGCCGGCATCGAAGCCGTGATCGCCCACGAATATTTTCACAATTGGACCGGCGACCGCATCACCTGCCGCGACTGGTTTCAGCTCTGCCTGAAGGAAGGCCTCACTGTATTTCGCGATCAGGAGTTCACCGGCGACCAACGCTCGCGCGCCGTCGAACGCATCAGCGACGTGCGGAACCTGCGCTCGTTTCAGTTCGTCGAGGACGCCGGCCCCCTCGCCCACCCGGTGCGTCCCGAGCTCTACCGTGAGATCAACAACTTCTACACCTCGACCGTTTACGACAAAGGCGCCGAGGTCGTGCGCATGATCCGTGCGCTGCTCGGCGCCGAAACCTTTCGCAAAGGCATGGATCTGTACTTCACCCGCCACGATGGCGAGGCGGCGACGGTCGAGCAATTCGTGCAGTGCTTCGCCGACGTGAGCGGCCGCGACATGACGCAATTCATGCGCTGGTACTCCCAGGCCGGTACGCCCGAAATCAGGGTCGCGCCGCATTACGATTCGCGTGCGCGGACCTATCGGCTCGACATCGCCCAGACCGTGCCGCCGACGCCCGGCCAACCCACCAAAGAGCCGATGCTGATACCGCTCGCGCTCGGGCTCGTCGGCAAAAGCGGCGGCGATCTGCCGCTTGTGCTGGACGGCAGGCCGCTCTTCCGCGGCGTCATCGAACTCACCCAACCGAACCAGAGCTTTCTCTTCACCGAAGTCACCGAACGGCCGGTGCCGTCGGTCAATCGCTCTTTTTCCGCGCCAATCAAGCTTGCGCTGCCGATCGACGCCGACGATTTGCGCTTTCTCGCCGCCCACGATTCCGATCCGTTCAACCGCTGGCAGGCGGTGCAATCTCTGGCGATGAGTCTGCTCAAGGAGAACGTCGCTGTGCTGCGCGCGGGCGGAGCCGCCCGCGACGACGAGGGACTGATGGCGGCCCTTGGCGCAATCCTCGCCGACACGACGCTCGAGCCCGCTTTCGTCGCGCTGTCGCTCGCACCGCCCGGCGATGCCGATATCGCCCGCGAAATCGGCTCCGATGTCGATCCGGACGCGGTCTTTGGCGCGCGCCGCAAACTGCGTGCGGCGATCGGAACGCGCCACGGCGCGGCGCTCGCCGACGCCTATCGGCGGCTGGGGTCGGCCGCTCCGTATAGTCCAGACGCCGCGAGCGCCGGACGCCGCCAACTCAAGAACGCCTGTCTCGACCTCTTGGCGATAACGGGGAAGGACGACGCGATCGCGCGCGCCTTCGCCCAATATCAGAACGCCGATAACATGACCGATCGCATGGCGGCGCTCGAAACGCTGGCACAGCACGACCGGCCGGAGCGCACCGCCGCGTTCGACGACTTCTATAAGCGCTATGCCGCCGATGCCCTGATCATCGACAAATGGCTCGCGCTGCAGGCGGCGATCCCGGAGCCCGCGACGCTCGATCGGGTGCTCGCGCTGACCAGCCATCCGGCTTTCTCCGCCGGTAATCCGAACCGCATCCGGGCGCTGATCGGATCGTTCGCGCAGGTCAATCACACGCAATTCAATCGCAAAGATGGCGCGGGCTACGAATTCGTCGCCGACTTCGTGCTGGCGCTCGATCCGAAGAACCCGCAGGTCGCGGCCCGCCTGATGGGCGCATTCCGTTCCTGGCGTGCGCTCGAATCGACACGCCGCGATCGTGCCGAGGCGGCGCTGAAGCGGGTTGCGGCGGCGGCCTCGTTGTCGCGCGATGTGCACGACATCGTCGCGCGGACGCTTGCGGAGAGCTGAGCGACTTGCAGCTTTCTGTGCCGGCCCGATCTGGTCCGGCCGGGCCACCTCTTTGAATCGACTCGGAATTTGGATTTCAGCGGCGTGCGGCCAGCGTCGGCGCCAGAGACAAGCGACCTGCATTAACTTCTTCGTTGTCCGAAAAGCGCGGGACAATTACTAAAAAATTATTGACACGGACTCTCGACAAATCAGCGCGCATCGATTCATATCAGGATGATTCGGAGAGACGCGGCACACTCTCTGAAGCGCGGGTGCAGGGAACAATCCACACGGAGGCAGGCATGGCGCGCGCCGAAGCGGCGAGTGCGTCTCTACGTTCGGATTCCATCAAGGGCCTGGCGCAGTCCATCGCCAACCCGGCGTATCACCGCCTATTGACGGCCGAGCCGCTACTCCGCCGTGCCGTCCCGGTTCTCATCATCGCTTTCATGCTGACGATCTGCGTGGGCGCCGCGGTCCAAGTGCTCGAACACCGCCGCCAAGTCGTGTTGGGCGCCGCGCAATCGATCGAGGCGCTCGCCGATCATCTCGCCGCCGAGTTCGATCAGCCGATGCGCGACGGCCGTTCGCATGTCGCGCGCGCCTCGGACGCGCTCGAACAGGCGTTGCCGACATGGGCGCGAGGCGCCGGCCGGCGCGTCTTGATCGCCGACGGTGACGGCAAGATCGTCGCCGCGGCGCCGGGCGATGCGGAGACCATGGGCCGCCCCATCCTCGATGTACTCGGACCGTCGCAGCCGCTGACGACCTTCGGCGCAGCCGCGGGGACAATGGAGATTACGCTGCCGAACGGTGAACCGGCCTTCGCCACGGTTCGGGCGCTGCACAATCCTGTCGGTCTGCTGGCGGTGATCCAGGACCGCGGCGAGGCGCTTGCCGGCTGGCGTTCGACGACGGCGCTGACGGTGACCCTGTCCGCAACCACCGGCTTCGTCGTGCTGATCCTGGGCTTTGCCTTTCACTGGCAGGCGACCCGCGCCCGCGAGGCCGACCTCATCTACGACACGGTCCGCGGCCGCATCGACACCGCGCTCAATCGCGGCCGTTGCGGGCTGTGGGATTGGGACCTGGCGCGCGGCCGCGTGTTCTGGTCGCACTCGATGTACGACCTGCTCGGCCTGCCGCAGAAGGACGATCTCCTTACCTTCGGGGAGGTCAATGCGCTGGTCCACAAGGACGATATCGATCTCTACGTACTGGCGACGCAGCTTGCCGACGCCAAAGTACAATCGATCGATCACGCCTTCCGCATGCGACACGCCAACGGCAGCTGGCTGTGGCTGCGCGCACGCTGCGAGCTCGCCCGCCAGGACGGCGACGCGGGCCTGCATTTGATCGGCATCGCCGTCGACATCACGGAGCAGAAAAACCTGGTCGAGCGCACCGTGGCCGCGGACCTTCGGCTGCGCGACGCCATCGAGACCATCCCGGAAGCCTTCGTATTGTGGGACGCCGACAACCGCCTGGTATTGTGCAACTCGAATTTTCAGGAACTGCATCACCTGCCCGAGGAGGCGGTCGCCGCCGGCACGAGTTACGAAACCATCGTCGCGACCGGCAGGAAGCCGATCATCCGCACCGCCGTCGCCAACGATGCCGGACAGCCGCGCGGCGCGCGCACCTTCGAGGCCCAGCTCGACGACGGGCGCTGGATGCATATCAGCGAGCGCCGCACCAAAGACGGCGGCTACGTCTCGGTCGGAACCGATATCACCAAGATCAAACAGCACGAAGAAAAGCTGATCGAGGGCGAGAAGCGTCAGATCGCCACCATCGTCGACCTGCGCAAATCGCAGCGCGCACTCGAACTGCAGACCGCGGAACTTGCCGATCTCGCGGAGAAATACGCCGAGGAAAAGACCCGCGCCGAAGATGCCAATGCCGCCAAATCCAAATTCCTGGCCAATATGAGCCACGAATTGCGCACACCGCTCAACGCCATCATCGGCTTTTCCGAAATCATGGAGGCGGCGATGTTCGGGCCGCTCGGCGGCGACAAATACACCGAATACTCCCGCGACATCCGGGAAAGCGGCGAATACCTGCTCGACGTCATCAACGATATCCTCGACATGTCGAAGATCGAGGCTGGCGGTATCAGGCTGAGCCCCGAAGTGGTCGAGCTCGAGCCGATCCTGGCCGACTGCCTGCGCGTCGTGTCGACGCGCGCCGGCGAAAAAAAGCTCCAGCTGCATGCCGAGATCGAGCCGGAAATCCTGCTCAACGCCGATCGCCGGGCGGTAAAGCAGATCGCGCTCAACCTCCTGTCTAATGCGGTGAAGTTCACCCCCGATGGCGGCGCGGTCACGGTCCGCGGCCGCGGCCGCGGCGGCATGATCACGATTGCCATCGCGGACAACGGCATCGGTATCCCCAAGGAGGCGCTGCGCAAGCTCGGACGGCCGTTCGAGCAGGTCGAGAGCCAATTGACCAAAAAGCATCAGGGTTCCGGCCTTGGCCTCGCCATCGCGAAATCGTTGACTGAAATGCATGGCGGCACGATGCGTATCCGCTCCAAGCTCGGTAAAGGCACCATGGTCGTCGTGCGGCTGCCGTTAGAAGCAACACAGAAAGCACGCTCGGAGCGGGCAGCTTAGCGCGAAAACTTCTGCGTAAGCCTACGGCGCCTGCCCTAAAATCCGGACAAAGCATTCCCGCACCTGGCGCTGCGTTTCCTCCACGTGAGCCGCAAGCGCGGCAAAGTCGGGCAAGTCCGCGGCGCGGGCCAATAATCCGAAGACTCCTGCGCTCGCCGTTTTCGGATCGAAAGCCGCCGGCAGGCAGAGCCGCAGGATTTGCGCCAGATCGTGGAATAGGCGAACTGCGGGCCGCAAGACGTCGGCGTCTTCGGGCTTGAGGATGGCAAGCCGGGCCGCCTTTTCCAGCATCCGCGCCGTCGAGGTATCGAGAAGCTCCGGCGTCCTCGCGGCCTGCGTGAGTTGCAGGTATTGCGCGATGAACTCGATATCGACGAGGCCGCCCGCGGCATATTTGATGTCCCACAGATTGGCTTCGCCCTTTTCCTTGGCTATCGCGCCGCGCATCTCGACGACGTCCCGCGCGACCCTGGGCGGATTTCGCTTGCGGCGGAGCACGTCGCGGATCGCCGTTTCGATCCGGGCGGAAAATTCCGGCGGTCCCGACACCACCCGCGCGCGGGTCAGCGCCATGTGCTCCCAGGTCCAGGCATCGCGATCCTGGTAACTGACAAAGCCGTCGAACTGCGTCGCCAACGGTCCCGACCGTCCCGACGGCCGCAGCCGCATATCGACTTGATACAGCACGCCGTAATTGGTCTTCACCGTGATCGCGCTGATCAGACGTTGCGTGAAGCGGGCAAAATACTGTGCACCGTAGAGCGGCCGCTTGCCATCGGAGGTCGGATGATCGTGATCGAAATCGTAGATCACGATGAGATCGAGATCGGAATTTGCCGTCATCTCGCGCGCGCCAAGCCGACCGAGCGCGACGATCGCGCTTTTCGCGCCGGCGATGCGGCCGTGGGCGGCGGTGAAATCGGCTTCGACCAAGCCGTGCACCGCGCGCAACAAGACATCGGCCAGGCGGCTGAATTGTTCTCCGGCCTGTTCCGCCGATACCGAGCCGGAGAGAATCCGCGCGCCGATCAGGAACATGTGTTCCTGGCCGAACAACCGGATGGCATCGAGCGCCGGCTCATAGCCGCGCGTCTCTGCAATGACGCGGGCAAGCGCCGATCCGAGCCGCGCCTCGTCGGGCAGCGAACCGAAAAAGCTCGGATCAACCAGTGGATCGATGACTTGCGGATTTTGCGCGAGAATATCGGCGAGCCGCGGCGCCGTGCCGAGGATCAGCGCCACGAAGCGCATGAGTTCGGGATTTTGCCGCAGCAGTGAGAAAAAGCGCCCGCCGGCGCGCAGTCCGGCGAGAAAACGGTCGAAGGCCGCGAAAGCGGCGTCGGGACTATCCGCGCGCGCGAATTGATCGATGATGAGCGGGACGAGTTCGATCAGGTTCGAGCGCGCCTGTTCGCCGCGCAGCGCCCGGTAGAGCCCGCCGCGCCATTTCCGGACTGCCGCTACGATCTCCAGCGGCCGGCGAAAGCCCATCGAGGCCAGTTGATCGAGGGTCGCAGTGTCGTCGTCGTCGAAGGCAAGCTTCTGCCGCCGGCTCAAGTCTTCCGGCGCACGTTCGAACAGCCGCACATAGTGCCGCTCGACCTTGCGCAGATGAGCAAGGAGCGCGGCGGCAAATTGGTCGCGGTCCTTGAAACCGAGAAAACGACCAAACGTCGCGAGCGCCTCGGGCTCGGCGGGAAGCGTGTGGGTCTGCTCGTCCGCCAGCATTTGCAGCCGGTGCTCGACCCGGCGCAGGAAGTCATAGGCCGCCGCGAGCTCGTCGCGCGCACCACGATCGATCCAACCCTCGGCGGCGAGCACATCGAGCATCGCGACGGTGCCGCGACCGCGCAATTCGGTGTGCCGGCCGCCGGCGATGAGCTGCTGAGTCTGCACGAAGAATTCGATCTCGCGGATGCCACCGCGGCCGAGCTTGATGTTGTGGCCCTCGACCGCGATTTCACCGTGCCCGCGATAGGCATGGATCTGCCGCTTCATCTCGTGCACGTCGCCAATGGTGGCGTAATCGAGGTATTTGCGCCAGATAAAGGGCGCGAGATCGCGCAAGAGGCTCTCGCCGGTTGCCGTGTCGCCTGCACACGGCCGTGCCTTGATCAGCGCCGCCCGCTCCCAGTTCTGGCCCCGGCTTTCGTAGTAATCGAGCGCCGCATCGGCCGAGATCGCAATCTGCGTCGAGGCCGGATCGGGGCGCAGCCGCAGGTCGACGCGGAACACATAGCCGTCCGGTGTGCGCTCCTGTAGAATTTTGACGAGGTCGCGCGTCAGCCCGACATAAAATGACATCGGCTCCAAACCGGGCTTGAGCTTCGCCGCACCGGCATCGAAAAACACCATGAGATCGATGTCGCTCGAAAAGTTGAGCTCGTGCGCGCCCATCTTGCCCATGGCGAGCACGATATAGCCGGAACCGGCCGCGGGATTTTCCGGGTCCGCTAGCGTCAGCTTCTTCGCCTTTGCGGCTATGGCCAGGAGATAGTGCACGGCGGCGCGGAGCGCCGTCTCGGCGACGTCGGTCAAGCCGGCGGTCACGCGGGCAACGGGCCACACGCCGCCGATATCGGTGAGCGCGATCAGGAGCGCCGCTTCCGCCTTCATCCGCCGCAGAATTCGCATGAGGTCGCTCAACGAGCGCGCCGCAGCGGCCGCCTCGTAGGTCGCCGCGAGAAGCCCTGCGAGGGCGCTGTCGGGATCGCTCTCGAGCAAGCGCAGGAAGCGTGCCGGATCCGCCTGTATGAGGTCCCAGAGATAGGGCGCGGTTTCGGCAATGCCCGAAAGGATTTTTGCCAGCGGTGTCTGTTTGCGGACGAGACTATTGAGGGTCTTGCCGGCGGCCTTGGCCTTGAGACCAGCCAGCCAGACAGAAACCGCGACCGATAGCGGCGCACCGAAAGCCGGCAACGCGCCGCGAAACCGCCGGATCAATGCCGCGTCGTCGCGTTCCTGCTTCGGCCTTTTTTTGACCGGAGCCCGCGCCATCCTCATCCCTGCCCCGCGGGTCCGGCGCGCGGCAGAGCGATTGTCGAGCGCAAGCCAGGATGATTGTCCTCGAGCTTTAATTCCCCGCCATGCAGCCGGGCGACGGCCGAAGCGAGGCTCAAGCCCAATCCCGAGCCCGGCTCCGAGCGGCTCTGTTCGAGGCGCACAAAGCGCTCGACGACGCGGCCGCGGTCGGCTTCGGCAATGCCGGGGCCACGGTCGGCGACGCTCAAGGTGATGCGGTCGCCCTGGGCTCCTGCCTTGACCACGATCTCGGCCGGCGTGCCGTTCAATTTGCCATTCGGGCCGGCATATTTGATGGCGTTGTCGACCAGATTGGCGAGCGCCTGGCTGACCAGTTCGCGGTTGCCCCGCACCGGCGCCGCGCCGTTGGCCTCGACCGTCAAGGCGATACCCTTCTCCTCGGCGAGCGGTTCGTAGAGTTCGCCGACGTCGCGCGCGATCTCGACAGCGTCGAATTC
>Ga0182016_10006319_pt1 | contig 12484 bp, 11 predicted proteins | sample 712S2MmetaG_FD_120491 | JGI IMG/M metagenome (GOLD analysis project Ga0182016, IMG submission 120491) | Permafrost microbial communities from Stordalen Mire, Sweden - 712S2M metaG | ecosystem: Environmental > Terrestrial > Soil > Wetlands > Permafrost | place: Sweden: Stordalen | collected...
ATACTTCTTCATGCCGGAGACACGCGACCGACGATCTCTGAGTGCAACCAATCCAATCTTATGAGCACGATCCTACTGCTGGGTATGTCGAATGTCTTCATGACCTTTGCCTGGTACGGGCACTTGAAGTACGGCCATGCCTGGCCGCTCTGGAAAGCGATTGTGGTCTCGTGGGCCATCGCGCTGCTCGAATACTGCCTGGCAGTGCCGGCCAATCGCCTGGGCTATGGCCACTTCTCGGGATTCCAGCTCAAGATCATTCAGGAAGTCGTCACTCTCGTGGTCTTTAGCGGATTCGCAGTCCTGTTCCTCAAGGAGAAACTGGCGTGGAATTATCTCGTGGCGTTCGGCTTCCTTGGCCTGGCCGCGTTCTTCGCCTTTGCGTTCAAGGCGCCCGCCCCGGCTGCCTGAATGTCATTACGGCCCTGAGACGTCCACGGCTGGCGGCGAGCAGCCGGCGAACCGCGCGGCACCGGCGCGGGATATCGCTATCCGCGTATCGCCACACCTTGAGCATCCGGGATGCGAACCGGCTGAGCACCCATCCTTGCAATGTGGTCTTGCACGGCCTTGGCTTGCGCCCGCGAGATGTGCGGCTTGAATTTTGGGGAATGGAGACTTCGGCTGCGATGCGGCGAGAGTCGCCTCAATTTCCGAAAGCAGCTTGTCGGCGTACGGGCAACTCGATAGAAGATGCAGTCGCTGCGGCGAATTGAGGTGACCGGGCCTACTCACAACCAGTAAGTCCTCTCAGTTAGGAGTCACCTTCCCCGAGGGACTATGGCCGTAGCCTGAAGTCCGGTCAAACACCATTCGCTTCGACAACCTGAAATGACGCTATAATCTGGGTAGATCGCCGGTGATGGAGCCCGCCATCAACCGTCTCGGGCTTGCTCGGGAATGATGGCTCCTACTTTGAGGAGCTATGTTTCTGAGAACGCCAAACATCCACTCCGAAGTAAGCGAGACCGGGTATTCCTCCCCTCCTTTTCAGCCCGCTCTAGACATCGCGGCGGATCTGGCAGCGCGTTACCGGATCGCCGCCCTCTCCGGCCTTCTCGCCAGCACACAAGCATCCGCTGGGCAGGACGAGATCACCGTCGCCGTATTTGGCCGATTCAAGGCTGGCAAGAGCAGTTTCCTGAACCACTTCATCGGACGCAACCTCCTTCCTGTCGGTGTCGTGCCGGTTACGGCCGTGGTCACGGAAATCCGCTACGGCGCCCGCGAGGAGGCGCGCGTTCACCACCGCGATGGCCGCGGCCCGGAGGTTCCCCTCCACCAGGTCGGCGCCTACATCTCCGAGAAGGAAAATCCCGAGAACGCCAAACAAGTCGACCTGATTTCCGTGGAACTGCCGGAATTGCGCCGCTTTCGCAGCCTGAAGTTCGTCGACACGCCCGGTCTGGAGAGCGCGCTTTCTCACAACACGCAAACGTCCTTGGACTGGCTGCCGAACGTTGGGTTGGCGTTAGTGGCGGTCAGCGTCGACCCGCCCCTCTCGCAATGCGACATCGACCTCCTGAAGAGCCTTTACCAATACACGCCGAAAGTCGCCGTGCTGCTCACCAAAGCAGACCTCCTGAGCGAACCGGAGCTTGCGGAAGTGGTCGCGTTCGTTCGCGGCCAGCTTGCCAGGAACCTTCCCGCAACGCCTCAAGTCTTCCCCTATTCCACCAAGCCCGGCTTTGAGCGGTTCCGCCAGGCGCTGGAAGCCGAGCTCATTGCGGCAACCTTGGAACGCTTCGTCGAAGAGCGCGAATCCATCCTCTCCCGCAAAATCGACACCCTCCTGCGGGAATGCGCGGACTACGTCGCCCTCAGTCTCAAGTCGGCTGAAATGGTCCAGTCGGAACGTCGGGCTCTGAAACAGCACGCCATCGGCGAGAAGGAAATCGTTGACGAGACGAAGTCGGCAATCCGCTTAGTGGTGCAACATGCCGCCGGTTCGACGCGGTCAATGGTTAGCAATCGGCTGGAGACGCATCAGAGCGATCTGGAGCGGACACTGCTCCAAGCCTTCGAAGGCGAGTTCCCCAAATGGTCCCGCAGCCTTGCCACCATGCTTTCCTCGTTCGAAGACTGGCTGGCCGCCGCCATGCGCGACCAACTTACCGCGCTCTCCATCCGCGAACGCAGTTCGTTCCTGGCGCCGCTGCACAAAGTTCGCCAGCAGTCATTCCGCGCTCTTCAACAATTTCGCGATCGCCTGTCCGGCCGCACCCTGCGGGCGTTCGGCGTGCCGTTGCGAACCACTGAAACCGCAATCGATGTCGTGGAACCCGGTACGCCAGACATCCGAGTCGGACGCGTGTTCGACCGGAACTGGGAACTGCTGTCGCCCCTGCTCCCGGTGTGGACTATCAAGGCCGTCGTCCACCGCCATTTTGCGCGCACCATCGGCTATCTGGTTTATCAGAACCTCAGCCGCCTCAGCACGCAGTGGGAAGAGAGCGTCAACAGAGCACTGTGGGGTATCGAGAAGGAATCCCGCCGACGCCTGGATGAGTTGCTTGGCACCGTGGAACACCTCCTGGAAAGCAGCAGCAACGAAACAGCGCCCGAACTCCGCAGCGACCTGGAGCGGATTGAGAAGGCGCGGAAATCCCTGACTCTGTAACTCCCCGCTCCCCCGAACAGCGCGCGCACCCGTATGTCGAAAAATGATGATCCCGGCCCGCTGGCCACGCCTGACGCAAACGTGGGACATGCTTCAGCTTGTCCAGGCGAGCGCCGCTCGCCCAGCACAGCCGTGCACGATGCGACTTCTCGTCCCCGATCCCATTGCCGGCCCGCCGTGGGCGGACGCCGCCGGCAGCAGGTTCAAGTCAACTCGCCGCGCTTCAGAACTTCGGTCCGCAACTCCAGACGGCGGGCGTCGTTCATATTTGTGGAACCGGTTCTGCCATGATTCAAACGGCCGGCCAAATGCTCGCGCAGCAATCCGTTGACAAGACTACCGGCGCCCCGATTCAGTGCCGTCTTGCGATTCACTCTTGCCGGCGGACGATCGCGAACCACCCCTGCAGGCCACCCTCCGGAAACGCATCCGGAAACTCAGCCGTGAACGCCGGACTCACCTCACCGCGTTCTAGCTCCACAGACTCGACGTCCCAGCCCTCTGCGAAGATTTCATACAACTGCTGTCGGGACACGCCTCCTTCGGGCGCTTCCTCGGTGAAAGTGAATAGGAAGAGCCGCCCGCCCGGCTGAATCACGTTCGCCAGCCCTTGCACATAACATCGCCGCTCCTCTCCAGCGTAAACATGAAACAGACCGCTGTCGATCACGCTGGCGAAACGCCTGTCCCATTCGCCGAGCGTCATGGCGTCCGCAATCAGGAACTCCGCTGTCAGCCCACGCTCGGCAGCCTTAGCCCGGGATCGCCGAATCGCTTCCTCCACAAAATCGATGCCGGTGACCTGATGGCCCAAGGCGGCGAAGAAAAGGGCCGTGTTGCCCGTACCGCAGCCGGCGTCGAGCACTGGACTGACTACCTGATCGGCGATCGTCACAAACGGTGGCTGCGGCTTGCCGATGTCCCAGGGCGGGTTGCCTTCGTAGATTTTCGAAAAGCCGGCATGGGCCGATGGGTGGTTCTGCATCGCTGCTGGGTCGTATCGCATGGAATTCTCCTTGTATGGAAACGATAAAGTGATTAGATTCGAATGGCTGGAAAAGCTGTTATTTCTTGCTTCCACGGCCACGCTGCTTGGTCGGACGGGTCGCCGCAGGGGCTGAGCGTTGGAGCTGGACGCCGGCGATGCCGTTGATGATTACATCTAACGCCCAGTCGCCGCGAGTTTCGCCCCCGCCAGAGAGCAGCGTCTCCTTCGAGGCGAACACCAGCGGGAACTGCTTCTCGGAGACATTGGACAACGCGTTCTTCACCCGTCCCAATCCCTCATCGCTTTCGCGGCGAACACTCTGTTCCGCGGCAATCGCCGTGACGTAGAGGGTGAGCAGGTCTATGCCCCATGCCGCTCTGAGATCGTCGACTTCACCCTCTTTCAACAGGCCTAAAAGCGTCTCCCAGATGCGCAACGAATTGGTGCCGGCGGCTATCGTCGATAAAGCGAGTTGAGCTAATCCCGGTCGGCTGTAGAGGACATGAAGGTACGCCAGCAGAAAGGTCTTGAGCCTGTCGCGCCACGAGAGGCTGCCGGCTTCGGTCACTGGTACCGAACCCAGCGCCTGATCGAGCATCAGCGCGTGGAGTTCCTCCAGATTCGCCACGTAGACATAAAGCGACGCCGCGCCAGTGTCTAGCGCGGCCGCAACTCGGCGCAGGCTCAATCCGGAAAGGCCGTCTCTCTCCAGAATGTCAAGAGCCGTCGAAACGATCGCATCGCGGCTCAGTGGAGCCTTAACCGGACGATTCCGGCGGCTGATGATCTTTCGAGGAGCTTCTTCACTCACAGTTATACGATAGCCTAACGAACATCGTTCGTCAAGAACATCGTTCGTAACAAACACTGCTTTATTTGGGTCGTGAAAAAGGGGAGAGAACCTCTTTCATCCACCAAACCTGGGACCGTCGGAACCCAGATGCATCCCCTGAGCGTACCCACAACAATCAGCTTCGCCGCCATGGCAAACTGCAACCGTCTTTCTGTTATCGTCTCAGTTATGCTGCCCGACCTGACCGCCGGCGGAGAACTTCCCCCTGGCGTGCACCTTGCCGACTGGCAGGAGTTCCAATCTCGTTTCGGGATTTCTTCTCCCAGGCGTCTGTGGCTCTCCAGCCGCCTGCGGACCATCCTGGAACTCGCCGCCAGCGGCGGACGACTGCGCCGTGTCTTCGTTTGGGGCAGTTTTGTCACTGCAAAACTCGCCCCCAAAGATCTCGACATCCTCCTCATCATGAGTGAGGATTTTGAGGCCGACTACATGTCCGCCCCGGCGCAAGCCGTTTTCGACTCTACCCGCGCCAGGCTCTTGTTCGAAACCGACGTCTTTTGGGCGCGAGCGTCGATCGGACAAGAGTTGCTCGATCTCTGGCTAGACACCTACCAAACTTCCAGAAGCTTTCGAAAACGCGGTATTGTGGAACTGGTGCTGCCATGATTCAAACTGACGACCAAATGCTCCTCGCGCAGCAATGCGTTGGCAACCTTCGCAGAATCCTTCTGGAAGCCCGCAAGGTCCATTCGCGCCAGGACTATACTCGCATGGCAGAACCCATCCTGCTTGAAATCCAGCAACGCGAGCAGGAGATTCTCGAGTACCTGAGCACAGACCTCGAGCAACCGGTAGCGAGCTAGCCAGCGCACCCAACTCGCTCTGAACATGCACCCCGGCCTGGGGACGCAGCAAGAATTCGTATCGGGACTGGGATCTCCGCCCAGCCGCCGAATATGAGTGTGGCGGCGCCGGCGGTCCCGATCGAATATCTCAAGTTTGATATCAGAGACTGGCGCGTCCGATCATCCTCCCTCCTAAGGCGCGCGAGGCGTACGCCGATTTCCGAAGGAAGCGCGCATTCGCCTGGGGAGAGGACTCTTTCGTCTGCAGCTGCGAAGCGCGCAGGCACATCGCGAACCAGGGTGACAGCGATCCTGAACGACGACATTCAACACGTCTCCACCGATCTTCTGATCCGCATTCTCGCCTCTTTGGGTTACCGCGTGAAAGTTTCTGTGGTCAGGTCCGACACCGCGGCGTGAGGTGGCCATTGTGGCCCACTACGGATGATCGCTCCAACTAGCGGTCCCTGACCGTAAGACGCTGATCGTTCCCTGATTCGGAAGCCTGCAAAGAAGATCCTCTTGTAGGGACCCGCAACCAGACGTTGCCGGGCATGCACCTTTTATGGTACATGTATGACAGAGGGCGCAAGAGGAATTCAGGCATGCCCGAAGAACGACCGCCGCAGAAAATCCCTCTGGTCTTCTTCCGATCTGGAAAAGGGACTGAGCCCGTAAGGGAGTGGCTCAAGGACTTGCCGGAAGCCGAACGCCACGCCGTGGGGAAAGACCTTCTGAGGGCGCAATGGCGCTGGCCGGTCGGAATGCCTCTGTGCCGGCCAATGGGCGCCGGTCTTTGGGAGATCCGCACCGATTTGCCGACGAATCGCACGGCCCGTGTACTGTTGTGTCTGTATCGCGAGCATTTAGTGGCGCTGCACGGCTTCATCAAAAAGAAGCGCGCCGCGCCAGACGAGGATTTGGCGTTGGCGCGCAAGCGTCAGAAGGAGTTAACGAGATGAGTAAGAAACACATGGGATCCAGCATCGATGACTTCCTGAAAGAGGAAGGAATCTTCGACGAGGCTCAATCGCAGGCCGTAAAAGAGGTAGTCGCCTGGCAACTGGCCCAAGCGATGAAGGAAAAGAAAATATCGAAGAACCGCATGGCCACATTGCTCAAGACGAGTCGCACGCAGGTAGACCGTCTATTAGATGCGAAGAACGATGTGACACTGTCGAGCCTGGAGCGGGCCGCGGCCATAGTTGGCCGGCGAGTTACGATCCAACTCTTATAGCATTAGAGCAGGCAGGAGCTTTCCTTCCGGCTACAGTAATGCCTTCAATTTGTTCTTAAAATCGGATGTAAAAACGCCTTTTGGAATGGCATCCTCGAAGAGCCTTAACAACTCTTCTTCAGTGGCATCGAGCGGTCGGGGAACAAGATTGCCTTCTTTCCACCACGAGAATCTGATGGCTTCGACCCCCGCTTTCTTGATGAACAGCCGCTCGATACGCCCTTCTGAGCCGCTGGGGAACGTTATGGTTCCCGCTTCGCCTAACTCCTCCGCGTAATCGGTATCTCTCATCACGATCCTCCAGTCTCAAACTATCCACATTAGCACGTTCATTTTTAAGAACGCGGCCTGTACACCGCAAGATTTGATTGCGCAATGAAACTCACAGAACCACCGTCTGCTAGAATCATCTACGCACGCCAGGAACAATGACGCTTTCAAAACGGGACCGCCTGAATAACATTGACCTCGCCCTGCGATTGATGATGGACGGGCTTGAGGAACCGTACGAATGGCAGGAGCACGACGCCAGGTCCGCCAAATTCGCCGCCGTTCACCGGACGACATGGCAAGAGCTTGACCGGTGCGGCATGCTTAAGGCGAGAACCTTCGACCGATACGAACTGACTGGTCCCGGTTGGATTGCCGGACTCAAAGCGACCGGTCGGATTCAAGACCCGGAATTTAAGAAAAAGGTCGGATGCCTCGCCGCCGCGATCAAAGCGAAGGTCAAGGGTAGAGCCGGCCCGGGCTTCGCCGACAGAGCGGAATTGGCCCGCGAAACAGGTCTCTCGGAATTTTTCATCTACGACGCCATCGACAGCGGCCTTCTGTGCGAGATATTCGGAAGGATCGGCGCCACATGGGCGTTGGAAGATCAGATGAAGAACAGCATTGATATACCGCCAGATTTCGGCGAGGTTATCCTCGATCCCTAAAGTGGTGAAGCGCGCACACCGAAATTCCCTATTGGGTCATCAGGCCACAAAGAGGCTAAAGTCGACGCGATCAGGCAGGACAGATACCTGCTAGAATGTTTCCGATCTCCGGTGCACCCCTTATACCAACGCCTTAAGGAGCTCGATCCTGACACATTCGAAAAGCTCTGCTTCCACCTCGTCAAAGCCCGCTTTCCCGGCGAGGAGATTCGGCACGTGGACGGATCGGCAGGCGACGAGGGAGTCGATCTCTTCCTGGGAAGGCTAGATTCCGGTCCTACCATCTGGCAATGCAAGAGCTTCCCGAACGGCGTCAAAGAACACCAGAAAGACCAGATCCGCAAGTCCCTGAAAGAGGCGCTCAAGCATAACCCGCGTCGCTGGGTGCTCTGCCTGTCTGTGGACATGGACGCCGCCGCCCATCGGTGGTTCCAACGCTTCCGACAGTCGCACTCCGAGCGCGCCCATATCGACCTCATGCAGGCTTCCGATATCATTCAGGAGCTTTTCTACCGGAACGCGATCCGTGAGATGTTCTTCCCCCGAGCCATTCCAGATGTCGCGGCATTCTTGGAAACGGTCACTAAGACAAACCGGTTGTCGACGGAGGAACTCGCCACGCTTAACGCCGGGAACATCGACCTCTACCTGAAACGTCTTGAAGAAGCGGACGCGCGCTTCGCGTACGAGGTTAGGTACGCTCGGAATATCCCCCCGGAAGAAAGGCCTCGACCCGGCCAAATCGCGTCGTTCTCCGACGGGACCAAAACCGTTGACGTGTTCGCACGGGACGTCGAGGCCCTTAGACTGAATCCGCCAAAAGCGCACTTCACTCTGACCGATACAGGTGTCGACAAGATGAAGGAACTTATGCGGACCGGCCGGTCGCAAGTGATCGGTCCGGGAGAACTGCAGAATTACACGACCGATCTCTCGTTCCTCCTGCCGCCCAAAGAGCAAATAAAGGATGCAATCCTACACATCGGCCTTGCGACGTCGGCCATGCCTTCACGGTTAACACGGGTCACGTTCGGGGCCGGCCCGGATGCTGTCGTATATGAATGCGTCAAGTTCAAGACCACGCGACTGGGCCAGGAAGAGACGGAATTTGAGAGCACGGGCACTCTACCGTTTCACATGTCATTCATCGTCCGGCAAACCGGGCTAGGCTCAGTGCACTTCGAGAGGCGTTGGGCCGGTGCGGATGTGCACGATGTCTGGAAGTTCATGCGCGCCATGAAGGCAGCCTACACTGCCGGCACTTTTGAGCTCTACGACCTCGAAAGGGGAGTGACCTTACTCAAGCCGCATTTCACGGGCGAACTGCCCAACTGGTTCGCCGGGTACGAGGAACTCGCCAGCGAAGCCGTCCGAATCGCCGGCTTCTACAAGCTCGATCTGAGGATGCCGGAGAAGGTGACGCCGGAAGATATCGAGTCGCTCTCGATCCTGGTGCACCTGATCGACGGGAATCTGCAATTGGACATCAATGACATGACGTTCACGCTGACTAAGACCGCAAACCTCGGCCAAGCTCAGACGGAGACTCTTCTCGGCGAGGGAGCCTATGTCATCACGCCGGCCGAGTACTTCGAGAGGCCCGTGCTCTTCGGCACCAAGGTTTGCACGGGTCCAGTCGCCTATCACATTCCCCGCGCCCGCGTGGAGAACCCGGAGGAGGCACACCGCTTCTGCCAGACGGCGCCCATCGGCGAAGACCACACGTTTACGCTCAAACCCCTCGGCCCGGTACTGGCCAGCGCCATCCGCCCGAACGATCCAAACACCGCTACAACAGACGGTTTCAAATTGAAATCGACCGACGAACCGGCGGCATAGTTAACGTTCTAGCTCGGCCTTACCAAGACGTAACGGAAGGCGCAGGCAAACCCCGGCGACCGCAACGGCACGTATGCAATTCCGGTGTCTTCAAGAAACCGCCCGCACTGGGCCGAGTCGCCCCGGGCTCAGCGCTGCGGCATGTCGCTGAGCCCCGGCGCGCAAAGGAGTTTGGTCAAAAGTATGGCCTTCCGGTACAGCTCGCGTGTAGCCGTGCCGAATACCCAGTTCCAAAATCTCGCGCCTAAATCCCCCCCGCCATCATCCACTTAGCCCAAACCCCCGACCCCCAAAGCTTGACCCCCAGTTATCCTCCCCTCTTATGGCCTCCCAAAAACAACTCGCAGCCAATCGCCGCAACGCGCAAAAATCCACCGGACCCCGCTCCCCCCAGGGCAAGGCCCGCTCCTCTATGAACGCTCTCAAAACCGGCATCGACGCCGGGACCCAGATCATCCAGCACGAATCCCCGAGCCGCCTCGAAGCCCTCGCCGGCGAGTATCACGACCGCTTCCATCCCACCACCCCCGAGCAGCGCATGCTCGTCGACACCCTCGTCGATTCCGAATGGCTCCTCCGCCGCTTCCGCCGCGTCGAGGCCCAACTCTGGCAGCAGGGCTTCCCCAACGTCAGCGACGCGATCTTCGACGTTAACCTCGCCGTCGCCTTCCGCAAGACCTGCGACGAGTTCTCCCGCCTCCAGCGCCGCATCGACATGACCCATCGCCACTACCTCCACGCCCTCCAGGAACTCGAGCGTCTCCAGGCACAAGAGGCCGAAGAGACCGAAGAGACCGCGCCCGCCCCCGATCCCCCCACCTCCGCAACCTCGCACAACCAAACCTCCAAGCCCCAGAATGGCTTCGTTCCGCAACTCGCCCCGGACAACCCGCCCGGCCCGCCGCCCGATCCCCTGCTACCCTAAAAAACATGCCGCCAAACGAGGAACTAGCCCGCTACATCAATCTCAAACTCGCCGCGCTCGGCCAGCCCCTCTGCCACCATACTGCCGATCTCGAATTCCTCCGCACCGCCGGCCCGCTCCTCCGCCGCCTCCATCAGAAGGAGCAGCTCCTCGGCAGCCGCCTCTCCCCCGTCGACGCGCGCGTCCAGGCATTCCTCGACGCCTATCTCAGCGACGTCTGCCCCAACGGCGCCGCCCGCATCCCCGCCATCGCCTTCAATCTCGACCGCCCCGGCATGGGCCGCGCCGTATCCCTCCCCGCGGCCAGCGACCACTTCTCGTCGCCCTACGTGCAGTCCTATCGCGTCCCCCAAGGCGTGCTCCACAACCCCGTCGCCGATCGCCGCGTCACCCAGGGTTTGTTCCACATCGCCGAGGGCGGATTCCCCGTCCCCGCCGACAAGGCCGCCGTCCCCAAACGCGCCTTCGCCTCTCTCTGGGCCGCCGCGCTCCAGCCGCCCAATACCCTCCTGACCCTTCCCTACACCGCCGATCAGCCCGATCGCGCCGCCTGCTGGGTCTCCCTCCTTCTCCGTCCCCTCGTCTGCCCCGCCACCGGCCGCGACCCCGAAAAAACCATGGAAGTCCGCTTCCTCGCCCCCGCCTCCCTCGTCAGCAATCTCGATTTCGTCGAGTCCATCTTCGGCAACGCCGGCGACCCCACCCTCCCCGAAAACGACGCCGCCCTCGACGCCCTCCATTGGACCGGACACACCGGCTGCGTCGTCCTCGCTCCCCACCTGGTCGGCATGCGCAAGGCCGCCTTGGGACTCCCGCATGTTAGCCAGGCCACCGAACGCCAGCGCCGCGACGGCATGTGCTGGTCCTCGGAAGACGAACCCTACAACGGCGGCCACCCCTTCAAAGTAACTTGCCGCGACAGCCGCGGCGTCATGGTAACTGTCATCGCCGATAACTATTACGGCTACTGTAAGAAGGAAGTCAAGACTCAGATCAGCTTCTCCGCCAACTTATTCGGGCTATGTGAAGAGGAGCACGCCGGCGGAGCCCTCGCCTTCGCCACTTATGTCATCGGACAGGAATTCTACGCCAATCGCACCGTAAGTCTGCGCATGGCGCCGTTTGCCAATGCCATCCGGCTTCTCGATGGCATGGTCGATCTTCGTCCTGAGGGTTACGCGGTAGACCGCAAATTCAACGATATCTTTTACCTGCCCGAAGACGCCGAATTTCGCGTCCAGCAGGGGACCATCTCCTGGACCCACGAAGGCCGTTCCGTCACCATCCCGCTCCTCGCCCGTGCCCTCTACTTCCTGCCCAACGGATACCGCCTCCGCCTCGATAAACAGGTGGGCGGAACGCAATGGCGTCTCGTCGGATCCCGTCCCCGCGGCACGCTCTGCCACAAGCCCTGTACCGTTTCCGGCGGCGGCAAATCCGAAATCTCCAAATCCATCGCCGGCGCCATCCTCAAAGGCCCCGTCTTCGTTCGCGATTACCACAACGACATGGATCGCGTGGCCGAAATCCTCAATATGGATTTCTCCGCCATCTACCGCAACCGTCCGCTCGACGAGCGCACCCGCCGCCCCATCCTCAGCCTCGATCGCTCGTTAGGATCGGTAATCCAGTTACTAAGCCCCTCGCACGAGTATACCGATGAGCACAATGAGTTCGTACGCCGCCTCCCGCAGACCATCCGCCAGATCTTATTCACAGTCAAGCGTTATTACCAGCCGGAATGGGGCGACCAATGGCGCGAGCACTTCACCGTCGATAGTATCAACGGCTTCCTGGGCCACGAACTGAAGTTCAACACTCAAAAGTTAGTAAGTAATTATCTCCGCGTGGGCTATGAGCGCGACGGCACCTGGCGTATTTACAAACTAAGACCCGATTTTTACCCCGCCGAGAAGGTGCAGATGGAAGACGACATCACCGCCTCCGTCGTCCTCCCGCGGTCGGCCCTCGAGTATCTCGATCCGCAATACTCCAACCCCAGCGTCAAGCTCGTCGCCAACTGCGAGACCTTCCTTTTCCAGCGCCCTGACGACGCCATCCTGCGCGGCGTCGACAAGCAGGCCGAAGCCGACATCGCTGGCCCCGGCGTCTTCCTCTCCAACTTCGAGCCCATCTCGCTCGTTCGCGCCCAGGCCATGGTCGACCATATGGCCGAGTTCGACGAATACTCCGAGCCCATGAAGCGCTGCCTCCAGCAGTTCGTCGACCACCCCGAGACCCAATACGTCGCCTCCAGCTCCTGTCCGCGCATCGTAAACGGCAAGCGCTCCACTAACCC
>Ga0182016_10006320_pt1 | contig 12481 bp, 7 predicted proteins | sample 712S2MmetaG_FD_120491 | JGI IMG/M metagenome (GOLD analysis project Ga0182016, IMG submission 120491) | Permafrost microbial communities from Stordalen Mire, Sweden - 712S2M metaG | ecosystem: Environmental > Terrestrial > Soil > Wetlands > Permafrost | place: Sweden: Stordalen | collected...
CGGTAGAAACGTGCAAAGAATTGGCCAGTTCTCATTTGCGAGGCTTTCATTCGGTGTCGCCATGCCCCAGCATAGGAGCAATCTGCCGCCGAAGTCAATCCTTAAGTTAACGCTTATTGGGGCTAGCCCTATGTTCGATCCAACCATGTGCGCCCGCTGCGGAGGTTCCCTGGAGCGCAAAACCATCACCCATCGGCAGGCCTGGGGCGATGAACTCTATGAATTTGAGAACGTGCCCGCCCTGGTTTGCAACCAGTGTGGCGAGGTCTGGCTGGAGGCCGAGGTTGGGCAGTTGATTGACAAGATCATCCAGCAGCACCCCAAGCCAAGGCGGTACCATCAAGTGCCGGTTTTCTCATTGGCTGAATTCAGTTTGTGAGAACCATAGATCGGCGCCTGTTTTTCGTCGCCGCTTATCGCCCGCCTGGGAGTGCCGAAAATGGCGATGCCGTCGGCCTCTGCCCGATCAGACACATTCGCCGCTGGCGGGCGACCCCGCATTCGGCCTCACGGACGTTTACGTCCGGCACATGCCAACCAGGCCAGAACGGACTGCGCGAAGTGCTGCCCATGCCGTGGACCGGCGGCGGCACGTCGAGGTGGCGGGTTGCCCCCTTGGAGTTACATTCGTGGGTGAGCAGCTTATGGTGCGTGAGGTGCTGGCGGCCGCGCTCCTGTTGCTTGCAGCCGATCTCATCGCCGCCAAGCGGGACAGGATGGTCGGCAAGCAGATCGCGGCGCGCGGCGTGAACGACGCGGATGTGCTGTGGGTGATGCGCGACACTCCGCGGGATCGCTTTGTGCCCGCAAGAGCCCAGCCGGGCCTACGACGACATGCCCTTACCTCGTCGGACACGGCGTGACGACCTCGCAGCCATTCGTGGTGGGCATGATGACGCAATTGCTGGAAGCCGGCGGAAGGGACAGCGTGTTGGAGATTGGCACAGGCTCGGGATATCAGGCGGCGGTGCTGGCGCAACTCGCCGGGCCGGTGTACACCATCGAGATTGTGCCGGCGCTGGCGCGGTCGGCGGCCGGCCGGACGTGCCGCAAGCGCTGCTCGATCAACTGGCGTGCGGGGGCCGGCTGGTGGGGTGAGCCATTCACGCGCAAGACCTGGTGGCGATCGAGAAGACAGCCGGCTGTATCGTCCGCGCGCGCACGGTCACGATGGTGCGGTTCGTCCCCATGGTGCATGGGCGGGGCGAGAAGCCGTGGAGCGCAGCGCAAGTGTCGTAGAATAGGGACAGGCCATAGTGGGCGGTTAGCTCAGTTGGTTAGAGCGCCTGCCTTACAAGCAGGAGGTCCGCGGTTCGAGCCCGCGACCGCCCACCACTATTCGTTGAAAGTCCTCCAGTCAGGGCGGCCTGAGAGGCCGCCGCAGGCTGAGAGCCTGCCCCACAGGCTACACGGCGCTGACGGCTTCGGAAACCTCCACGCGATTTTTTCCCGCGTGTTTGGCCCGGTACAGGGCCTGGTCCGCTTCACGCACCAGCGACTCGCCATCGAGACCGCAGTTTTGCGAACAACCGACCCCGAAGCTGCACGTCATCGCGAAGGCCACGCCGCCTACCTCCACCGGGGAAGCCTCAACATCCCGTCGAAGCTGCTCGGCGCGCATGCCGGCCTCCGCTCCATCGCAGTCGGGCAGAATAACCAGAAACTCCTCTCCGCCGTAACGTCCCACGTAATCCGAGGCGCGCACGCCGGCCTGCAATCGGCGCGCGATTTCCTGTAGCACACCGTCGCCCGCCGGGTGGCCGTAGCGATCGTTGATTTTCTTGAAGTCGTCCAAGTCGCACATGATCACGGCTGCGGACTGGCCTGCAAACCGGCACCAGTCCAGCACACGGCCCAGCAAGTCGAAGACTGCCCCCCGATTCCAGGTCCCGGTCAGGCCATCTCGCGTGGCCAGTTTTTCCAGTTCCGCCCGCGCTCGCAGCAACTCGGACCTCTCCGTTGCCAGGCTGCGCGCGGTCTTGGCCAGTTTCTCGGTGCGCTTCACTACCTTTCTTTCCACCTCCCGGTTGCGCCACAGCAGATAGCGCACCCGCAACAGGTAGAGTCCGGCGCCGCAAAACATCAACACAGCCGCGCACAACGCGCGAAACCACGTGGTCTGGTAGACGTGCGGCCGCAATTCAATCTTCAGGGAGGCGCGTTTCCCGCTCCACGTGCCATCGCTCGAAGCGGCTTCCACGTGGAAGCGGTAGCTGCCCGGCGGCACGTTGGTATAGTAGGCCGTCCGGCGGGCGCCGGCCTCGATCCATTCCTGGTCGAAACCTTCCAGCCGGAAACGGAACTGGATGCGCGGGGCTACCGCGAAGTTTGGCGCCGTGAACTGGATCTCCAGCCGCCCCGCTCCCGGGCCCAGCCGCGCGCCGCTCGCCACAGGCACGGGCCGGTTGTCGAACTTAAGGCCCTCGAACCAGACCGGTGGCGCGGGTGTGTGCGACGCCAGGTGACTTGGGTCGATAGCCGCGGCGCCTGCCATGGTCGCGAACCACAGGCGCCCATCCTTGGTCTTCCAGGCGCCTCCGGTGCCGCCGAAGGTGCATTCCCGAGAGCGCATCCCGTCCGCTGTACCGAAAGCCAGACTGTGGATCAACCGTACGCGACCCTCAGCGTGGTCGTTCAGTTCCCGCTTACTGACGCGGAAGATTCCCCGGTCGCAGCTTATCCAGAGGTTGCCGGAGCCGTCCTCCAGGATATTGCCTACCGTATCGTCAAATAGTCCCTGATCCACCGCCCACGAAGCAATCCGTCCGTCCTGGATACGGTTCAGCCCTCCCGACATGGTGCCCACCCAGACGGCTCCCTCAGGGTCGGCGTAGACTGTCTGCACGTGATCGTTCAGCAGCCCGTTGCGCGCGTTGTAGGTGACGGTCTTGCCATTCTGTAGGCGGCTCACGCCGTCGCCATCCGTGGCGACCCACAGCGCGCCGTCCGCCCCTTGGGTTATTGCCGTTACTTGGCCCGCGTTGGTGACATGGTCGAAGCGGCCGGCTTTGAAACGCGCGAATCCGGAGCCGTAGGTGCCCAGCCACAAGGTTCCTTGCCGGTCTTCGAACAGAGCGGTGATGGGGTGGTCCTGGCTATGCGGATCGCGATAGACCTGGATGTGTCCGCGGGAGATGCGGCCCAACGTGCCATTCCGGAATCCGACCCAGACGCTCCCATCGCGCCCGCTCAGGAGCGAGTATGGCGCGAGTCCGGGGAGCCCGTTCCGCTGGTTATAAACCTCTAATTTTCCATCGGCAAGCCGGTACAGGTCGCCGTTGTCGGCGCCCAACCAGACGCTGCCATCCGGGGCTTCCACGCCGGCCCAGACGACGTTGGCCGCGAGACCTTCCGGTTTGCCGAAGCAAAGGAAGGGAGCGTCCCGCAGTTCCACCAGTCCCGCGTCCAGCAGGCCGATCCAGAGGTTCCCATCGCGGTCCTCGAAAAGTGCATTGGTACAGTCGAAGCCGGGCAGACCTTGGCCGGTGCCGTATAAGTCGAGCCGTCCCTGGCGCAGCCGGCCGACGCCGTGCCGTTCGAATCCAATCCAGAGGTTGCCGTCCCGGTCGATGAGCAGCGATTCGATCTCCTGGCTGGGGAGCCCCTTGGACCGAATCGAAAACCTGCCTTTTTCCAGGTGCGCCAGTCCGCCGTGCAATGTGCCGGCCCACAGCGTTCCATCGGAAGCCGCTGCCAGCGCCGTCACCGGACCACCCGGCAGTCCGTCTCGCGCCGTGTAGGCGATGAACCGGCCGCCGTCCAGGCGCGCCAGCCCGCCTTCGGTGGCTACCCACAGGACACCTGACCGGTCTTCCAGGACAGCCTTGACACTGTCGCCGGGCAGACCGTCGGCAGACCGGAACACCCGCACCTTCCCGTCGCGCAGGCGGTTCAATCCCTGGCCGGTTCCCACCCACAAGCTGCCGTCCCGGGCCTCGTACAACGCCGATACGCTGTTGCTGGACAAGCCGTCGCGCACGGTGTAGGTGCGAAAGGCCCCTCCCAGGAAGTGCGTGAGGCCGTCGCCGGTGCCGATCCAAAGGCTTCCATCGCGGCTCGCCAGCAGCCTTTCGATGTCGTTAGCCGCCAGACCCGGGTTGTGCCGCCGATCGAAAACCGTGAAGCGCACGCCATCGAAGCGCGCCAGCCCCAGTTCGGTGCCGACCCACAGATAACCATCTGTGGTCTGGGCGATGGAATAGACGGAGGTCTGCGGAAGCCCCGCGTCGGTCGCCCAGGCGCTTTGCAGATACTGGGTGATGGCCCTGCGCGGATCAAGCGCCGTGCCTGGCACCGCCATCAGAACCGCCGCCGCCACCAGCCGGAGCCACGGTGCGCGAGAGCCCAAGGTCGCGAGACGGAGGTACGCACATGTCTCATTGGACGGCGGCATTCTTGATTGTTGTGCCGCTGGACCGTTGGTTTGCAACATCATCGATGGGTAGTGGGGTACGGGGTATGGTTCAATCTCTAGCAGGGTGCTGAAAAAGGCTCTCACAGGCTGAAGCCTGTGCCACCAACTGCCGCTAAGTCATTGATAAAATTAACAATCGGCCTGCAGGTTGAAAACGTTGACAACCTGCCCCACGGGGGCTGCCCGCGATTTGCGGATCAGCTCGCCCATCGCTTCCGGCTCCACCGGGCGCGAGAAATAGTAGCCTTGACCGTAGTCGCAGTGGAGCGACTGCAGCTCCAGGAGTTGGTCCTTTCTCTCGATGCCTTCGGCCACCACCTCCATGCCCAGTTTCTCCGCCAGCTGCAGGATCGTCCGGACGGTATCGCCCGTGCCGTCTTTGCCGGACATGTTGAGCACAAACGACCGGTCGATCTTCAGGACGTCGAATGGAAGACGGTTCAGGCACTTGAGAGAGGCGTATCCGGTTCCGAAGTCGTCGATTTTCAGGCCCACGCCCAAGGTCTTCAGATTGTTCAACAGGCAGGCGACGGAATCCAGATCGTCCATCAGGACGCTCTCGGTAATTTCCAGTTGCAGCGACGTGGGATCCAACTGAGTCTCGGCCAGGATGGCGGCGATGCGGGCTTGCAGATCCGGCTCGCGGAACTGCCGGACGGACACGTTCACGCTGACTTCGAGAGCCGGAACCGTGGGAAACTCGGTGTGCCAGCGCCGCATGGCCAGGCAGGCTTCCCTCAACACCCAGAGGCCGATGGGCACGATCAGGCCGGTCTCCTCGGCAAGCGGAATGAACTCGTCCGGTGGAACGATACCACGCGCCGGGTGCCGCCAGCGAATCAACGCTTCCACGCCCATGATTTTGCCGGTCTTGAGACTCACCTTGGGCTGGTAGTACAGCACGAACTCCCGGTTATCGACCGCGCGCCGAAGATCGCTTTCCAGTTCCAGGCGGGCCACGGCCTGGGCGCGCATCTCCGCGTCGAAGACTTCGAAGCGCGACCTGCCGAGCGACTTGGCCTTGTACATGGCCGTGTCGGCATCCCGCAGGACCTCGGCCGGCGTACGATAGCCGGAGTTGCCGGGAACAATCCCAATGCTCGCGGTGGTGAACACTTCGGTGGTTTCCAGCTTGAAAGTCGCGTGGATGGACTCGCGGATGCGTTCGGCAATGCGGATGGCGCCATCTTGATTCACGTTCTCCAGCAGGATGGCGAACTCGTCGCCGCCGAACCTGGCGATCAGATCGTGCGCGGCTTCCTGGCTGGGCGGCGTGCTGCGCACGGCCGACCGCAGGCGCTGCGCCACATGGATCAGCAACTCATCGCCGGCCCCGTGACCCAGGCTGTCGTTGACCACTTTGAACCGGTCGAGATCCAGCAAGAGCACCGCGAACGAGTAGCCAGGCTCCTGGGCCACACGTTCCAGACAGGCCGCCAGCTTATCGTGGAAGAGCGTCTGGTTGGGCAGCCCGGTGAGCGGATCGAACGCCTTGCTGCCGGTGATGTCGGTCTGCGATCCCGCCATGCGCGTGGCTTTTCCGCGATCGTCGCGCTCGACCACGCCGCGGCTCAGCATCCAATGGTAAGAGCCGTCTTTGTGCAGCATGCGATGTTCGATGGCGCATTCGTTGTTCGCCGTACGGTCCCAGTGGGCGGCCAATTCGGCCTGTAGCGTCGCGCGGTCGTCTTTGTGCACGCGCGACAGCCATTCCTCGGGATGGCCGTCGATTTCCGTCTCCAGGTAGCCCAGCATGGCTTTCCAACGGGGGGAAAAGTAAACCCGCTGGGTTCGCAGGTCCCAGTCCCAGAGGCCGTCGTTGGCGCCCCGTGCGGCGAGCGCATAACGCTCCTCGCTCTGGCGCAGGGCGTCCTCGCCGCGCTTGCGCTCGAGCTGCACTTTGATGCGGGCCAGCGCCACCGGAAAGTCGACGGGCTTGGAGATGTAATCGTTTGCGCCCAGGTTCAAGGCCTCTACCACGCGTTCGCTTTCGCCCAGGGCGGTGACCATGATGATGGGAAGCTGGGCGGGCGAGAAGCGCTGCCGGAGCTGGCGCAGCAGATCGATGCCGCTCAGGCCGGGCATCATGCTGTCGAGGAGGACCAAATCGACGTCGCACCTGGCAAGCACATCCAGGGCCTCGTACCCGCTACCCGCCACTTCGGTGGCATAGCCGGCTCGTTGCAAGCGCCGCGACAGCAGGTCCTGGTTGGTGGGGTCGTCGTCGACCAGTAAAATGGGCTTTGTATTCGTTAGCATTGCGGATCTCCCAATAGGGCCGGGTTGCGGCCCACGCTGCGCGGAACGGCGGGCGGCACGATAGGGGTTTTTGCGAGGCTGTTCCGCGCTTCCAGAAAGGCCTCCATGGAGCGCAACAGACTCTCGAAGTCCACCGGCTTGGTATGGTAGGCGTCGCAGCCGACGTCCATGGCTTTCTTGCGGTCGCTAGCCATGGCGTGCGCGGTAAGGGCAACGATGGGGATGGCACGGGTGGCCGGGTCGGCCTTCAAGCGGCGCACGGCGTCCCAGCCGTCGATCTCGGGCAGACTCATGTCCATCACGATCAGATCCGGAAACTGATCGTGCGCCATGGCAATCCCGCGCCTGCCATCGGCGGCGCAGATTACCTGATATCCCCGCCGGGAAAGGCGCCGGACGAGAATGTCGCGGCTCCATTCGTTGTCTTCGACGACCAAGATCCTAGGCATGCACGAGTTGCCTTTCTGCGATTCCGCCGGTGGCCGCCAGGGGCGGCTCCGGCACCAGCGTGGCGGCGGGGAACCGGACGGTGAACGCGGACCCTTTGCCCAATTCGCTGTTGGCGCTCAGAGAGCCGCCCATCATCTGGCAAAACTCGCGGCTGATCGCCAATCCCAAGCCGGTCCCGCCGTATTTCCGGGTGGTGGATGCATCGGCCTGCATGAACGGGCGGTATAGCCTGTCCAACTGCTCCGCGCTCATGCCGATGCCGGTGTCGGCAACCCGAAACTCCACCCAGTCCGAGCCCTTCGAACGGGTGCGCCGCGCTTCGAGCAGGATGAGGCCGTTTTCGGTGAATTTGCAGGCGTTGCTCAGAAGGTTGAAGAGCACTTGCCGTACGCGGGTGCTGTCGCCCAGCACGGCGCCCAGCGGCTCGGCGCAAGCCACTTCCAGCCGATTGCGATTCTTCTCCACCAGCGGGCGGATGGCGCTGACGGTGTCGCCGATCAGCGGCAACACATCGAGGCTCTCGATGGACAGTTCCAACTTTCCCGCTTCGATCTTCGAGAGATCGAGGACATCGTTGATCAAGCCGAGCAAATGCTTGCCGGCCCACAGGATTTTGCCTAGATCCGGCAGCAGGTCCTGCTGCCCGCGATCGTCCACCACCTCCTGCAGCATCTCGCTATAACCGATGACCGCATTCAGCGGCGTGCGCAGTTCGTGGCTCATGTTCGCCAGGAAGACGCTCTTGGCGCGGTTGGCTCCCTCGGCGGCATCCTTGGCGCGGACCAGTTCGCCTTGCACGCGCTTCAACTCGGTCATATCCTGGGCCAGCCAGACGTAGCCTTCCAGCACGCCCGAACTGTTGCGCATTTCGGCCGAAGAAAACAGGACGGGGATGAGTTGGCCGGTCTTGGTGCGATAGGTGCGCTCCACGGCGCTGCGCCGCGCGGGGGCTTCGCGCTCTAGAATCACCTGTCCGGCGGGTTGGCCGATGAGCTCTTCTTCGCAATAGCCGAGCAATCGCAGAGTGCTGGGGTTGACGCGACGGACCTGCAGTTCCGTGTCCGTGACCAACAAGGATTCCTCCATGGAGCGCAGGATATTATCCACGTATTCCTGGGCGTTTTGGCGGGTCATGGCGGCCCCCAATATACGCGCGGCCGAACGGAAGCCATCCCGCTCGGCATCGCTCCACTGGCGCTCGCGCCGGTAATCTTCAAAGCCCAGGAATCCGAACCAGCTTCCCGCGACTTCTATGGGCACCAGAATCGACGACCGGGGCAATTCGGGGTGGGGACCGCTCCCTGACGGTCGCGGCTCGGTAATGGGCCGCGGCTCGGTATTGGGTCGCGGCTCGGTAATGGAAGGATGGTCGGTGAGACGGGAGTGGAACGACACTACTTCTCCGCGATGCAGACTGGCCGCGCGTTCGATCCCAGCGGTCCCAGAAAATGTCAGGTGCGTTTGGCGAGACCCACCAGTTTCGCGGGCGAGCGAAGGTTCGGTCCATTGGTGCAGGATGGTGCTTTCCAGTTCCGGCTCCCAGGCGATCACCTGCGCCACATAGGCGCGGCTGACGCCCGAGGCGACGCCGATCTTGGACAGCGTTTCGGGGATTACGGTCTCCCAACTGGCCGCGCTCAGCATGCGCCGCGCGGCGAAACTCACAGAGGCCATCAAGATGCCCTTGGCTTCATTGGCGGCCTGAGCAGTCTCTTCGGCGCGCTTGCGCACGGAGATTTCGACCTGCAGGATTTCGGTCTGGTTTTCGAACAGCGTCATGATCATGCCGAAAGCCACGAAGTACTTGGGGAGGTCCCAAACCACGTGATCGCCGGGAATATTGATGTGCAGCGCTCCGCAGATTTCAGCCACCGGGAAGACCAGTCCCCAGGCCAGAAAGGACAGCGACGTGAGCGAGACGCCCGGAGTCACGCGGCGGAAGTATCTCCAATAGTGCCAGCCAGTGATGGCAAAGCCTTCAAAGAGGAGGAAATCCATGCCGAACCCCACATTGGTGGAGGTGCGCCAAGCGGCCCACAGCCCCGGCGCGACGGCCACAGCAAACCAGGCTGCCAGGCTGCCCGCCGTCTGTTGGGGTTGAAGCAGTGCGTGCCACACGGCCGCAGCGAGCACCACCGCCAGAAGGGCGCGGTACACCGCCGGGTTCTGCACATTGCCGACCATGCAGGTCCAGTAAGCCACCGCTGACGCCACGATGGCCCAAAACAGGACACGGTCCAAAGGCGTGCTGCGGGTCTGGCACACCGAAAGAGAGAAAGCGGCGGCGGCGGCGACGAGGGTGGCATAGGCCGACCAGTCCGCCAGCCGCGATGGGATCAGGCCGAAGGTGAACAGCAGCATGCCGGCGAAATGCATGACGATCGAAGCCCAGCCGATCATCCACAGGCGGGCCCGCGGCTGGCGATCGCGCACGTAAATCCAGGCGAACAGGCCGACCAGTATGCTCATCACCGAAAGAGTGACGACGCGTTGAAATTGCGGAAACATTTAACTGTTCTTCCCCAACTCGGCTAGCGCATCCATATTCGCGTGGCCGTTGCGCTTCACGGGCCACGCGGCGAGCGCGGCGTCCGCATCGGCCGGCAGCGATCCGCCGGTTCTTTCCACCGTTCCCTCACTGGCGGCTAAATCTCCGGGCAGCCGGACCGTGAACACCGATCCCCGGCCCAACTGGCTCTCCACGCTCAAAGAACCGCCCATCATCTGGCACAGGCGGCGGCTGATAGCCAATCCCAAGCCCGTTCCACCGTACTTCCGGGTAGTGGACGCATCGGCCTGCATGAACGGCCGGTAGAGCCTGTCGATCTGTTCCGGGCTCATGCCAATTCCGTTATCCACGACCCTGAATTCCACCCAGCTTCCACTTTCTTCCCGGACCCGTTTCGCCTCCAGGCGGACGATCCCGCGATCGGTGAACTTGCAGGCGTTGCTCAGAAGATTGAGGAGCACCTGCCGCGTCCGGGTCTGATCGGCCACCATGTAGCCCAAGCCTTCCGCGCATTCCGCTACGAGCCGGTTGGCGTTCTTCAATGCAAGGGGTTGCAGGGTACCGGCCACCTCGTGGATTACCGGGGCGACGGCAAACTCTTCGGTCGACCACTGCACTTTTCCGGCTTCGATCTTGGACAGGTCCAGGATGTCGTTGATCAGACCGAGCAGGTGTTTGCCGGCGGTTTGGATTCTGCGCAAGTCCGGGAGCATGCCCTGCTCGCCATGTTCCTCGGCGATCTCCTGCAGCATCTCGCTATAGCCGATCACCGCATTGAGAGGGGTACGCAACTCGTGGCTCATGTTGGCCACAAACTCGCTCTTGGCGCGGTTGGCCGCTTCGGCGGCTTCCTTGGCCTGCAGCATCTCATCTTCGGCGCGCTTGCGTTCCGAGATGTCGCGGGCGATGCCCAGCAAGCCCACGGGCCGCCCTCCTTGACGGATGGCCTGCAGGCTGACCTCTACCGGTGTGCGCCGGCCGTCCCTGGCGGCGAGTTCCCATTCCCGATTGGGATAGGGCTCGCCGATCGAAACCCGATGGGCGGCCTCGCCGATCTTTTCGCGCCACACGGGCGGGAGCAAACGCGCGAGCGGCAGGCCGCAGGCCTCCTTGCGCGTATAGCCCAGAATGCGCTCGCCAGCCTTGTTCAACGAGGTGAGGGTTTGTTTCGAATCGAGTGTGAAAATGATGTCGTTGGCATGCTCGACCAGGTTCTGATAGCGCTGTTCCAACATGGCCTGATGCTGCAGAACGACCACCCACGCGAGACCGGCGAGAATCGCCAGCGCCGCCACACCGAGCAGGGCCAACGCCTTTGGGACAGTCCACCAGGGTGACTGCCGCACCACCGCCACGTCGCCGGCGGACTGCAGAAGCACGCGGAAGGCCTGGTTTTGTTCATTTTCATCCTTATCCGTCACACAGATTCCGGACACTCGTAAGAGGCTATCGGCAGGAGGCCCAGCCAGCCTCGTTGCGCTGCGCGACTGGCGGATGAAGACGCTGAAAACCGTGTGTCCGTTCTTCAGCACGAGGGTCTGGCCATCGGCGAGAATCGATCTTCCCAAAAGGCGCCCCTCAATCGAGACAGGCAGAGAATCGTAATCGCCGGTGAGGATCTGTTCGACTGTGACCGGAATGGGCGTCGGCGGCGCCTGGCTCCCGATGCGCCGGCAGACGGCGTCCTCGAGTGCAATGGTGTACTCGGAAACGCGCGGAAAACCGGCCACATCCAGGCGATCTCCAGGCTGGAAAGCGACTGGGTCCGCGGATTCGATGCGAAGTCCGGTCCTTCCGTCGGAGACGTAGACGGCCTTGCCGGAATCTTGCAGAGTGACGACTCCCTGCACCCGGATGCGGTGCCCCAGGGACTGTTGCGGGGAAAAGCGCGCCACGGTTTCGATGGGCCGAACACGTTTGGCGAAGGGGTCGTCGGACGGCCTCAGCACCTCGATTTGTTTCAGGCTGGGCACATACAGCAGAATTCCCACCAGTTGCATTTTGCGATTGAAGTCGGCGCCGCACGCCCCGCGAATTCGGACTTCCGCATCCACGAGCCGGTAGGGAAGGGGATCGTGGTTATCGGGGACCAGCGCTCTCAGACGCCCGCCGGGTACAGCTACCTCGAACCTGAGCAGGCCCTGCCACCGCTCGACCCGCCGCACCACTCCCTGCGTCTCGACCCATTGACTATCTTCGGCGGTGGAGAGCATCCTTTCGAGGGAAGGCCGCCTGGGCTGCGGGAGTGGAGCATAGCCGATCACGCGGTATCGTGGTTTGCCGATCTGCGGCGCGAAGTCCGGAGCTTCGGTTATGCCTTCCACCTCGACCAACTGTCCCGCCTTGAACGCTGGCACACTCTTCGGGGTGTTTACCCATATCCCGGCTGTGGAGTCCTGGACGAATACGTCGTTGTGCGTCGGCTCCGAGTATGTTACTACGGCGCGAATCCGGACGGGATAGCCGCGCGCGGCTTGATCCAGCGTGAGTTGGCGGATATCGGAGACCTGCGTCAGGAGCGGCAGGGTGACGGCGGCTTGTGCAGTCTGGCCGGAGGCGGCCGCGGCGACGTAGAGGATCGACGCCAACAGAGCACCACCTGTTGGCAGGGTTGCCGGCACGGCGCGATTCCCGTGAGATCCCGGCAGTGATAAGACAGCCATCATGGATTGCCTGTATGCGGGCGTGGCCGCATATCGCCTTGCGACCATCTTGTCCCGCCGCGGGGTGTAGGGGCAATACTATCGGAAGTTGAGTTTACGCTCTTCGACTCTGTTTTTCGGAGACATCGCTCCAGATCGCTGCGCCGGCCGCCTGGAGGAGAGGAACGAAGCCGGGGGAGATCCGGA
>Ga0182016_10006321_pt1 | contig 12481 bp, 7 predicted proteins | sample 712S2MmetaG_FD_120491 | JGI IMG/M metagenome (GOLD analysis project Ga0182016, IMG submission 120491) | Permafrost microbial communities from Stordalen Mire, Sweden - 712S2M metaG | ecosystem: Environmental > Terrestrial > Soil > Wetlands > Permafrost | place: Sweden: Stordalen | collected...
ATTCGCGGCGGCACCTATACGCTGCCAGATGTGATCGTCTTCGGGCCCGAAGATTCCGGCACTGATCAGTACTCTATAACTTACCAGGCGGTTCCTGGTGAGGAGCCCGTCATCAGCTCCGGCGTTGAAATTGTAAATTGGAGGAAGCCCGAGACCATGCTCGGCGATCTGCCGGTGCCAGCCGAAGGAAACGTGTGGGTGGCTGATGTCCCGGAATCGCTGGGCCGTTTCCGGACGTTGTACGACCAGAAAGGACATTTGGAACGGGCCCGCGGCAATGGCTTCGTTCCAGGTGACCCTCCTGCCAGTGCCGATGGGACCGATCGCATGAGTCGATTGCGCGATCTCTATTTCCCACCTGGCGCGCTACGCAACTGGAGCAACCTGGATGATGTAGAGATCGTCATCCGGTATTCCTCGACCATGAACATCCTGGGACTGGAGTCTGTAGACGAAGCCGCGGGGGTGGCCCGCACCAGCCTCCCCGGCACCTATGCCCTGCGCAAGCTCCAGAGACAGCAGCGGAACCCGTCAGCCTGGGTGGAAAATGTCCTGGAAGTTCTGGATCACCCCGGCGCATGGGTGCTCAATAGCCACACTCGGAAGCTCTATCTATGGCCGCGAACCGGGGAGCCAAAAGGGATTCTGGCGCCGCGGTTGTCTGAACTGATCCGGGTCGAAGGCAAAAACGACGCCAGTGGCGCCGGCGACGTCCCGGTAAGGAACCTCGTCTTCCGGGGGCTGACGTTTGCACATGCCGACCGCGACATCTGGTCGGCCGATGACATTGGCATCCAGCACGACTGGGAGATGTTCGACAAGCCGGACGCCTTGTTGCGCCTGCGGGGCGCTGAAACCTGCAAAGTGGAAAGCTGCAAGTTTCGCGATAGCGGTGGCAATGCACTCCGGCTGGATCTCTACGCGCGCGGGAACCGCATCGAGGGTAATGAAATACGCTGCATGGGCCAGGGCGGTATCATGCTGATCGGATACGGACCCGGCGTTAAGGACGTCAACCGGCAAAACGAAATCCTCAACAATCATATCCACCATTGCGGTCTGATCTACTGGCATTCTGTCGGGATGATGATGTGGCAGAGTGGGGAGAACCACGTCGCTCATAACTATATTCATGACATGCCGCGCCATGCAATTTCCCTCAGCGGCGTGCGCGTCCCTTATTTTGAGCAACCCTGCGACAGCCGGGAAATCTGCAAGAGTTTACGCTGGCCGGAAATTGGGGAAAAGAAAACATGGGACGAGATCATGCCGTTTCTGCACACGAAAAACAATCTCGTCGAACAGAACGAAATTGAGCGCGTGTTGCAGAGGCTGGGCGATGGTGCGGGGATCAACGTCACTGGCGCCGGCGAAGGCAACCTGATCCGCCGAAATTATGTACACGACATCTTCGCCAGTGAGTGGGTGAGCGGCTGTTTACGAACAGACGACTGGCAGCGTGGGACCACTTGGGAAGAGAACGTCATTTATCGCTCTAACGCCGGCGCCTGGGAGTACAAGGGCGCCAACAACGCGATTAATAATTACGCCATCGACCTCCTTCCAAGAGGCTACTTCCGAATATACCGGAACGGCCCGGGCGAGAAGATTGACGGAACCGTAATCGAGCGGAACATCTTTTACAGCTCGAATGGGGCCGCGGTATTTTACACGTTCGCGGTTGGTCCCGAGCAGGTGGCCAAATCGCGAATCGAAGGCAACCTGTATTACTGCGGAAATGTGGGGGATGATCCGGCGCCGAAGTTTCTCCAGATTCTCCGGCAACAAGGAGTTGCCAAGTCAGATGTGTATGCGGACCCCATGTTTGTGGCCTTGAATCATAGAGACTTCCGGCTGAAGCCGGAGTCACCGGCTCTCAAGATGGGAATCAAACAAATCGATCTGAAAGGCGTCGGACTTACAGAGACGTTTCAGAAACGTCTGATGGAATGATGCGAGGGCGCTATGCCAATCGAAAATCCCGTTAAAACGAAAATCATTTGCCGCCGGTCTTTTCTAACCATCTTCTCCGGAGCCCTGGCGATCGCCCGGGGGGCGCAGCCGGAAAGCACACCGCTGCCGAATCGCCCCAAAGTTCCGGGGACAATGCTCCTGCGCGCGCGGTTGCGCGTGGAACAGCCGCCGGGCAGCGGCAGCATCCGGGTCACTGAAGAACCGCTGCGCTGGGAGGTGGCTCAGACAGCCATCATTATTATCGATATGTGGGACGCTCACACCTGTCATCTTTCGGCGCAGCGGGTGGCGGCAATGGCGCCGCGAATGAATCAGGTTGTGAGTGCCGCCAGAAGTCTGGGTGTGATGATCATTCACGCTCCCAGTGACACTATGAAGTTCTACGCGGGAAGGCCGGAACGCCTGAGGATGCAGCAAGCGGCGACGGCTGCGTCACCGTTTCCGGTTCGGGCCACCGAGCCGGATCGCGACGAGTCACGCAAGCTTCCGGATGCCGCCTGCGACGACCCGGTTTTCCAGACCTTCAAGGGCCCCGCACCGCCCACCACCAGAGGGTTGTATCCCTGGGAGCGGGAACATCCGGCCATCGAGATCGCCGGTTATGACGGCATCAGCGACAGCGGCCAGGAGATCTACAATTTCTGTAAGCAGGAAGGCATCACCAATATCGCCCTGATGGGCGTCCACACCAATATCTGCATCTTGAACCGCGCCTTCGGAGTTCGTGAAATGAAGAAGCTCGGGTTCAATGTAGTTGTCGCACGGGACTTGACAGATGCCATGTACGATCCACGGAAACGACCCTTCGTCAGCCATACGCGTGGCACTGAGCTGGTCGTCGAGCACATTGAGGCGAACTGGTGTCCATCGATCTCGAGCGAAGACCTGACGAAGGTGACCCCGGGATCAGACGGTCCGATTTCCCGCTAAGACGAATACTTTTGAGAAGTAGCTCTGGCGCCCGGCAAAGCTGCGAAAAACCGGCGGCCGGCAAGGGTCTTAGCGCGGGCTATAGATCTTAATATTTGCCGTTGACGCGCCGATCAGGCTACAGCGGGGTGTCCGGTGCCATCGAAATCTGCAATCTTGCAGTCTGCGGCGGCAATCCCGCCGGGGTCGAGGACGTCGTCTGGAACGGCCACGCCGCCGCGCTGATGGCTTAGCCGTCCCTCTCCGATTGCACCTCGTGCTCGAGGTTATCGAAGCTGCACCGCTATTCGTTAAGGATGGCCGGCGCCTGCTTCCAGCATCAACACCCAATCGGGGTCGCCCGCGCTGTTCTTGCCCGGCGAGGTAAATTGCTGTGTGCCCCGATTCGAAAACGGTGAGCCGGCAATAGCCCGGAAAGTATTATCGGTAGGGTCGAACCAGCGAGCGGTGATTCTCTTCCGAAGCTTGCGCATTGCCACAGTGATCGTCCCGCCCTGCGGCAGGTAGGCCATCCCGAGCGTGCCATCCGGCATCAGTGCGGCCGTTACATAATCGTTATCGGCGAATCGCGCTATAGTCGCCGTGGCAGGCGGGCCGGTGGAAATGAAATTTCCGTAGCCGGCGATGACAAACGCGTGCCTCTGGTCCGGCACGAGGTTAAACCACTTCCGAGCCCGAAACAGCTTCGCCATGTAGCCAAACTGCACGATCCCAGGCGATTCGAGATAGTCCTTCCAGCCGGGCAGGAATCGCCAAATATACTTATTGCCGTAAAGTTGGCCGGCTGCCCCGCAGAGCATCGTCCAGTATTCCTGCATGCGCAGGACGTGAGGCGAGCCGCCATCTTCGTCGCCGTTCCGTTCGTATTCGAAGTTGGCCTCGCCCATGAACACCGGGATCTTCGCCGATTGATTGTAGCCATGAAGCACTTCGGCGTAGGTGGCGTAATACGTATAGGCCAGGTTCAGACCGACAATCGGCGCCCAGTTCGGATCGTCCAGGGAAGAGCTCGCCTGGTAGTTCAATTCCACTGTATGAAGATGTGCCGGGTCTTCTTCCCTGATGCCCATTGCGACCGCAGTGATGACCACGTCGTTGGCCGGCACGCTCCATTTCTGAAAATCGTTGCCGTGGAGCCAGATGATGTTGGGAAAGTCTTTGTAGCGCTTCCCCAGATAGCGCCCGTAGGCCCGGCACCGGGAGGGACCATTGGCCAGCGCCGTTGGCAGCCAGCCTGCAGTTTCGAGCGGATCGCTCATCATCACAATCCCGTCCTTCGACGCCATTTGGATCACCTCGGCGACGTGGTCGAAGTAAGCTTCGTTCGGCGTGGTCAGGTCGTAATAAGTCGTTCCCGGTATCGTCGCTGTGAAGGGCTTGGCGCCGTCCAGCAGACTGCCATCCGCGCGCCCCTCCACGCCTCTGATGCAAATCATGTTGACCCACAGGCAGTTGATCCCGCGAGCCGCCCGGTCGGCCAGATAGGCGGCGGCATCAGCCGACGTAAGGCTCGAAAACACGCTGTGGGGAGAATCACCCACCATCAGGAATGGAACACTCTTCTGATCCACCAGAATGCGCCGATTCGTGCTGCTGATCTTGAGCGGGTAAGTGTAATTCGCTGCATGGAGGGCCCCGCAAAGAATTAGGCCAACGGCCAGAATGTGCCAGTGGCGTATGGTATTCATATTTGTCGTTCCCGAAGTCTTATTCGTGCTCTCCCGTTTGCGGCTGCTGCCGGGGTTCGTCCCGCCGCAGCCTCCGCGGCGCCGCGCACCAGTTGGAGTACCGGTAAGGATTGTCTCCCAGCATAAAGTCATCACGATAATCCGCGCTGTAGAACCCGCTCGGCTGTTTCACGGGGTCGAACTTCCAAGGCTGCGAGGCTGAGTAGATATTTGGAGCAAATGTGCGTTTCGCCCTCCTGGTCAGCCGCTGGAGCGGCCGCGGAAAGGCCCGCCAGCGAAGCGGATTCTAAAAATGTTCGGCGTTGCATAACACTTGCTCCAGACTCCTATATCAGCTCTGCCATGCCGTGGAAAACGACGTCGTAGGTCTACCACTATCCAGGCGGCGCGACCTGGCCACCGGCTGGCGTTCACCAGCGGGCCCCCAAAACAATGGCATTCGACGGCGCCTTGCCCGGGGCGCCGGGGTCCGCCCGGGGGTGGCTTCGGCCCTATTACCCCCGGCTCACGCTTCGTTGAGCTTGCGCGCGGCAAGAAGGCATATCCTCAATAAACATTGTCTTTTCCTCCCTAACTTGTACTCTGGCCACTTTTCCGGGCTCCCGGACGAAAGGTCGTGCCGGAGCGGAGCAGCGCCGCTATTTGCTCAGCCCGGCATCCGGATGTCGCGGAATCCTTGCCGTGAGCAGAATCAATCTGATATTGCACTGAGAATAACGCCGGGTGCGGTTTGTGTCAAGAGGTGCTTTGTGCCCGGCGCCCGGAGCCGATTCTCCGGCATTTTCGCTGGATCCGCGCTCTACTTGTGCCTTAGCGTGATCGATCCAAGAGATCCAAGAGCGCGACTATTGACAGTTCCCGCGATTCGGAGTACCATAACTGCAATTTCAGAATGTCATTCCGGTGGATTGCGGCTCTCAACCGGTGTAGGCTGCAATACAATAAGGAGCCTGGGGAGCGCGGCTGCTTACGCAGCGCAACCCGCGAAGGGTGCGTTGTTATGGGTACAGCTACTCGAGAAACGGTGGCCTGCCCGAACCTCCGGGCAGACCTATAACGGGAGTCCGGTCCGGCCTTATGAATAAGATCCCACGGATCGACTCGGAGAGGCGGCTCGTCTGCCGGAGACTTCCCAAGCGGCTGAGTGCATAATAGCGCTTGGGCGGACCCGCAAGTCGGGAGAGGGAGAAGGAGAAGTAAAGATGGACAGAAGACGATTCCTCAGAAACTCGACGGCGGCACTAGGTTCCGTGGTTTATGCCGAAGGTGCCGGCCGCGCTTTAGACGGGGCGCAGGATGCAGCCCCAGCTCCGGTACGAAAGGCCGATGAGGGACAAATCGGTCGGCCGGTGCGGGCAGTGAGCATTGGGTTCGCGCCGAAGCGGCACACTTTGGAAGAGATCGTCAGCCTGGTTGATAGGGAGGCGGCGCGGGGGACGGATCTGATCAGCCTGCCGGAAACGTTCCGGGGGCAGGATGAAAAAAGCTTTGAAGCCATCGACGGCCCTTCGATATCAGCGCTGGCTCCGCTAGCCGAGAAGCACAGGACGTATATCGTGGTTCCGATCGACCGAAACGACAGCGGCCGGCGCATGAACTCCGCGGTAGTCCTCGACCGGCACGGGCGGGTCGCCGGGCTCTACGATAAGCTATACCCGTACTGGGTGGAAGAGTTCACTCGGCATCCACCCGCCCAGCCGGGGCAGACGGTCACGGTGATTTCGACCGATTTCGGACGCCTGGGACTCGCGATCTGCTACGACGTGAACTGGGCTCCTCTATGGCAGCGCCTCTCCGACTTTGGAGCGGAAATCGTGGTCTGGCCGAGCGGGTATTCGGCCGGGAGATCGCTTCAGGCCCGGGCAACCGACTTCAACTACTGTGTGATGAGCGCGACTCAGGTCCCCGACTGCCACGTATACGATATCGACGGCGAGCAACTCGCGTATGAGAAGGCTAATGCGGGGGACTTTAACGTGACCCATTTCACATTCGACCTGGATCGCTGCGTCTTTCATCAGGACATTAATCTGCCCGGCAAGCTTGCGCGCTTGCTCAAGGAGCACGGCGACGACGTGGAGCGGGAGAAATGGCTCCCAATGGAAGGATGGTTCGTGCTGAAGGCGAAGCGTCCTGGAGTCAGCGCACGCGAACTGGCGCGGCAATATGGTTTAGAGGAGCGGAGGCACTATTTGAACCGGAGCCGCTGCGAGGTCGATAAAGCGCGCGGCTGGGAGTTCCGCTGAGCAGCATGACACGTTGCGCTGGGCGTCCCCGTCCCGGATGTGAGCCGGAAATGGACGTTTGGACGGTGAATGCCTGGCTCGGCCCGCTAGTAATCAGTGCTGTGGTGCAGTGAGGACAAGATGAGACTAGACGGAAAGGTTTGCCTGATTACGGGAGGGAGCAGCGGCATAGGAGCAGCTACTGCCCGCGAGTTCGCTTTTCGCGGGGCGGACATCGCGGTGTGTGGGCTTCCGGCCGACGAACCGCTCGCTCAAGGCGTCAAGGCGGATATAGAGGGCCTGAACCACCGGGCGCTGACAATCACGGCCGATGTTTCGGTGCCCGCCGAAGCGGTCCGGTGCGTGAAGGAGACTATTGCCGAGTTTGGGCGGCTGGACGTGCTCGTGCATTGCGCAGGCGGCTCGGCCCAGGGAAGCTTGCTCGAAGTAGACGATTGCACGTGGTACCGAGCCTTCGATATTCATGTTCACGCCGTGTACCATCTCACCCGGGCGGCCGTGCCGGCGATGATCGAGGGCGGCGGCGGCTTGATTCTGCTGATTGCCTCGGCGGCCGGAGTGCGCGGCTGTGCCGGTGCGATCGCCTACGGGGTCGCCAAGGGAGCTATACCGCAATTCACACGTGCGCTGGCGCGCGAGTTGGCGGATTACAACATCCGCGTGAACTGTGTTTCTCCAGGAATCATTCGGACTCGATTTCAGGATCACCTCACGCCCGAGGAAATCGAGAACAACACGCGGGACCGCATACCTCTCCATCGTGAAGGACGGCCCGAGGAAGTGGCGTCGGCACTCATGAGCCTGGTCGAGAATGACTTTATAACGGGCGCGGAGATCCCGGTCGACGGTGGCATGACCATGCGGATGGTATAGAGGTAATAGACATGTCAGACGTGATTATGAATCGCCGATCATTCCTGGCCGGCAGCCTGGCCGCCGGCGCGGCCCTGCGATCGTCGCGCGCCGCGGAGCGCCGGAATCACCACCTCCCGGCACGAGATACGCACTACCGGCATGTCCAATCCTACGTGGAGGAGATCCCAGTCCCGGAGTACCGATGGGCGTCCGATGCGGCGTATGAACGGTTTCGCGACATCAAGTATGGAGTGCGGCTTCACTGGGGGCTCTATTCCATCCTCGGCGGACCGAACGAGTCCTGGCCGTTCCTGACAATGGATTCTCCCGACCGTCAGCGGTACCAGGCGATGTATAAGACATGGAATCCGCAGGGCTTCAACGCCGACGAGTGGATGGATCTCTTCGCCGGCTGCGGCATGAAGATGTTCGCCTTCACTTCCAAGCATCACGAGGGCTTTTCCATGTTTGACACGCATACTCGCGTCCGCCGCCGCGCGAACTGGACGGCAGCAGGTGGACCGGCGATGGAGGATTGCGACCTGGCTTACAGCATCATGGAGACGCCGTTCCGCCGCGACGTAGTCAGGGAGCTTTGCGACGCAGCCCACAAACGAGACATCAAGATCGACCTCTATTTTTCGCATCCCGACTGGTACGACGCCGATTTCCGGCCGTACTGCTTCCATCCCCTCCAGGTTCCCTCATCCGATATTCTGACCGGGGTTCATCAGGAGGCGCGGCAGCGGCTCGGCGATAGAGCAGTCATCGTTCCGGATCCTACCCCGGAGGAGGTCAACCGCATGATGGCTCGACATCGCGCCCAACTGACGGAGTTGCTGACGCGCTACGGAACCATCGATATGCTCTGCCTGGATATGTGGCTGGGCCCCAAGGTTTGGCCCCAACTTCGGGAGACCATTCTCCAACTGCGAAAGCTTCAGCCGGATGTAATGCTTCGCGCCCGCGGGATCGGCAATTACGGAGACTACTACACTCCCGAGGGATTTGTGCCGGGCGATAAAGAGAACACGGACACGCCGTGGTTCGTTATCTATCCGCTCGGATCGTCGTTCTCCTATGAGCGAGTCGCCGAGAACCACAAAGGGGCCGCCTGGGTGGTGCGGAACTTGATCGACAGCGTGGCGAAGGGGGGCAATTTCATGGTGGGGATCGGCCCCGACGGCGACGGCCGTTTTCATCCGACCGCGGTTAGCCAACTCAAGGAGGTCGGCGAATGGCTGAAGGTAAACGGCGCGGGGATTTATGCCACCCGTCCGCGGGAAGCGGACCTTTGGTCCGAAGGCGCCGATCTCCGGTTCACCCGCTCGAAGGACAATAAGACCGTCTACGCATTCGCGCTGAAGTGGCCGGGAGAAAAACTATTCCTCCGTTCCGTCCGCCCCGCGGACGGCTCAGTCATTCAGATGCTGGGAACGAACATGCCGCTCAAGTGGACCCGCCAGGACGCCGGCGTGGAAGTTGAGATCCCTGCCGGGTTGCAAGATGAATCGCGACGTCCGTGTCGGTTTGCCTGGGGCTTTCAGATCCGGACCCAGGCCGCTTGAGATGGCAGGTGGCCCTTGGTTCATCCTGTTTCGGGCTGCTCTTTCTAGGAAGTGGTAGCACGTTTGGTAGCATCTCTCCGCCGCTCTCCGGAGGGGCGATTCTGCCCCTTTATCCGTCCTCATTCTTTGCGCAGCTAACCCAAAAGGCATCTCCTGGTCCTGCCGCGACACTCGCCTCGCCAAACGAAGGAATCACCGCGGACCCCAGTTTCGGATTCCCGGTTGCCCTTCCCGGCGTCCTCCCTCAGGCCAGCACCGAGATCTTGGCCCAGGAACTGCGTCGCGCGAAAAACCTAACAACCTCGCCCCTTTCCCTACTGGGGGTTCGGAGACGGATTTTGAATTTCGAAGGAGGGGGGACGACATTCGCGGAATTTCCAACGGAGGGGTTCGCGCGCTGGCAGGCCCGAGAGGCGTTCACCGACGGCGTTTGCTGGTCGATGGTTCCCGTCCGACTGGGAGGGGAAACACTCTCGGAATTCCCGGCGATGCTGCCCCGGCGAGCAGTATCCGATTTCCTACTACAATGAACTGTTCGTATGGAATCAGGCTTGCCAGAGACAACCAGCTCATTTCCACCTGATCGGCGCAGAGACGCAGATCGGCCGCAGGACGCTCTCCATCGTACAATCCAACAGGTGATGGTAAACCGGATCGGCAGATGAGCGACACAGACCAGCGACAGGAGCAGAACCCGCAGAGCCCAGTGCCGGCGCCGCGAGTTCTCGGCGAGTTGGCCGCCGACTTACGTAGCCTGATCGATACAACTCGGCTTCGGGTGGCGCGAACCGTCAACGCGGAACTCGTGATGCTCTACTGGGAGATTGGGAGCCGGATACGGCGCGATATCCTCGGCGATGCGCGGGCGGAATACGGTAATCAAATTGTCTCTACGCTGTCGAGACAATTGACGGCTGAGTATGGCGCCGGCTTCAGCCGTCAAAACCTCTTCCATATGATTCGATTCGTCGAGGCCTGGCCGGAGCAGGCTCAGATGTCCGTTCTGGCACAACACCTCGGCTGGAGCCATTTCAAGGAAATCCTGTACCTGGAAAACGAGTTGGCCCGCCAGTTCTATGCTGAGATGTGCCGACGCGAGCGGTGGAGTGTCCGCACGCTCCGTGATCGTGTTCGCAGCATGATGTTCGAACGTACCGCGGTCTCCCGACTGCCCGAGGCAACCATTCGCGAAGATCTCCAACAACTTCGGGAGGCAGACAGGCTGACACCCGAACTCGTGTTCCGCGATCCCTACCTGCTCGATTTTCTTGGACTGAAAGATACGTTCAGCGAACGCGACCTGGAAGCGGCCATCCTACAGGAACTCGAGAGGTTTCTGCTGGAACTCGGGACGGACTTCGCGTTCCTGGCGCGTCAGAAGCGGATGACCATCGGTAACCAGGATTTTTACCTCGATCTACTGTTCTACCACCGGAGACTCGCACGCCTGATCGCGATCGATCTCAAGCTTGGCCGCTTCGAAGCGGGCTACAAGGGGCAGATGGAACTCTACCTTCGGTGGCTCGATCGGAATGAGCGCCGCACCGAGCACGAGGAAGCTCCGCTCGGCCTTATACTCTGCAGTGCCAAGGACGAAGAACAGATCGAACTCCTACAACTCAATCAGGGCGAAATCCGCGTGGCCGAGTATCTTACCGCTTTGCCGGCCAAGAACATTCTCGCTGCCAAACTGCACGACGCTGTCATCCGGGTGCGGGAACAGTTAACCAGGCGCGAACGGAAGCCTGACGAAGAGTGAATGAACAAAGGGCGCCGCGGGTCGCGCCATCAGAACAGCATGAACTACGACATCGACGACGAACCAACAATTACTCTGCAATTCGCGCTGGACTCGATGAACGCGGAGGAACTCAGGAAGCTGGTTGCGCTAACCGGGCAAAAAGCGCCAACCCGGAAGGGGGACATGGCCGCTCTCATCGTCCAGCATCTCGCGGGCGAACGCTTGCGCACGGTCTGGGAGGGCCTGGACGAGTTACAGCGAGCGGCGGTGGCTGAAGCTGCCCATTCGCCGTCGTCGCAGTTTTACTCCGGCCAGTTCCGCGCCAAGTACGGCCGGGATCCGGATTGGGGTTCCGAAGGCAAGAACACCTACGACCGGAAGCCAACCGCGCTGTGCTTTTTCCTATATCGGAACTCCGTATTACCGGTCGATCTCAAGGCACGGCTTCTGAAGTTCGTACCGGAGCCTCGCCAGCCGGCAGTCGCCACGCTCGATCCGTTACCGCCCACATATCCGCGCCCGTTTGAGCGTTGGAACTCGACGACGCGAATCCGTGAGCAGGGATTCGAGGAAGTGCCTCTCGCAGTGCATGAAACCGAGCGGGCGGCACAACGGGAACTGCTCTCGATCCTCCGCCTTGCCGACGCGGGAAAGATCGCGGTGAGCGACAAGACGCGCAGGGCATCGGCCGCCACCATCGACGCCATCACGGCCATCCTTGAGGCCGGCGACTACTACCCGCAAGCGCCGCCGACAGACAAGTATTACGACTCAAACACCGGACCGATCCGCGCCTTCGCCTGGCCGCTGCTGATTCAAGCGGGAGGACTCGCGCAGCTCGCGGGAACGCGGCTGCAACTCACCAAGGCCGGCCGCAAGGCGCTCTCCGAGCCGGCCGCCGGGACCATCCGCACGCTGTGGACGAAGTGGCTGAACACGACGATTCTCGACGAGTTGGCGCGCATCGAGTGTGTCAAGGGTCAAACCGGCAAGGGAAAGCGCGGCCTCATCGCCGTGTCCGAGCGGCGAGCGGCGATTGCCGGCGGCCTGGCCGAGTGCCCGCCTGGCGGATGGGTCGCGGTCGACGATTTTTACCGGTACATGCAAGCTACGGGTGAAGAACTCGCGGTGTCCCGCGATGCTTGGGGCCTATACATCGGCGAGCAACAGTACGGATCGCTGGGGAATAACGGTAGAGAGTCCGTCCTCAACATGCGTTACCTGCTGAGCCTGCTGCACGAGTATGCCGCCACGCTGGGCATGATCGATCTCGCGGTGATTCCGCCCGTGGGGGCTCGCGACGATTTTCACTCGTTGTGGGGAACGGACGAACTCCCGTTTTTCAGCCGTTACGACGGTCTGATGTACTTCCGCCTCACTCCCCTTGGGGCCTATTGCCTGGATGTGGAAAAGGACTACCAGCCGGCGCCCATAGAGGTGAAGCCGGTGCTCCGGGTGCTGCCGAACCTGGAGATCGCG
>Ga0182016_10006329_pt1 | contig 12472 bp, 10 predicted proteins | sample 712S2MmetaG_FD_120491 | JGI IMG/M metagenome (GOLD analysis project Ga0182016, IMG submission 120491) | Permafrost microbial communities from Stordalen Mire, Sweden - 712S2M metaG | ecosystem: Environmental > Terrestrial > Soil > Wetlands > Permafrost | place: Sweden: Stordalen | collected...
AATTAATGCGAACGGTTTCTTTTTTTGGCTGGACCTTGGCGGCCTCAGCCGGCTTGGGCGGCAAAGCGCCCCCGGGTGTTGAAATATTATCTGCCATAAACGTTCTCCGGGCCACAAAGTAGGGGCCACCGGTGCCCGTGTCAAATCCCAATTGCAAGAACTCTCGCTAAATCGTCAGAATGGTTGACAAGAAGTCGCGGGGAACTCTAATCTCCGACAAATTATGACTTGACCTGTCTCGGCTTTGCTCTTAAATTGATGACAATGAGGAGTCCCAGCAGAAAACGTCCAAGTCAGCGTGGAGACACTGCGTTTACCCTGATTGAGCTTCTCGTGGTGATTGCCATCATCGCGATTTTAGCGAGTCTGTTGCTGCCGGCGCTGGGTCGGGCCAAAAACCAGGCCAAAGATGTGGATTGCATTAACAACCTGAGGCAGCTTGGCTTGGGAATCCGTCTCTGGGCCAGTGACCAAGGTGACCATTACCCTTGGAACGTCACGGTCGCCAATGGCGGGGCGCAGGATTCCCCCAATTGGGTGGATAATATCCGGTGCGTCTCCAACCAGGTCCAGAACACGAAAATCCCGGTATGCCCCAGAGACTTCAACCGAACCGCGGCGATAGATTGGTCGGTTATGAAAGGCAATTCCAACGTCAGTTACCTCTTCGGCAAGAGTTTTACCCAGGCGCGTACCCAGGACATTATCCTGGGAGATTTCAATGTGATCGGCGGTGGCGGCGGGCACGATGTGACCTGGAATGTCTTTCTGGGGACCTCGATCGATGCGGCGTGGGACACCAATTTGCATGTGCTCCAGGGGAATTTCGCCATGGGCGATGGCAGCGTTCGTCTCGTGCATACACCCGAATTGCGGGAGATGATCAGCACCTTGCTGACCACCGGGCAAATGACCAACGTGACGCTCTCCAAACCGCGCGCAGCCCTTTGAATCGTTTAGTCCAGCGTTGACATGGGCAAGATTGTCATCCGAATCACGGTGGGATTCATTGCTGCAGCCGCTTGGTCTTTTTTGGCCATTTCTTTGCATGGTGGGTTGGGTGCGGGTGTCGATGTTCGCGCTCATGAAGAAAGCGGACAATTGCTGGCGCAACAAGCGCTGGCCTGCCTTGAGCCCGGGGGGGAAATCACGGTCATTGCTCGTGACACCGGCACTTTTAAGAATCCGGCGAGCGACATCCAACTGGCTGCTTTTTCGGCGGCCATCGCCAAAGCCCACGCGACCATCCGTGCTGTCCATACCCTTCAGGTCGATCCGCTGCGTCCCATGGCTGTGCCTGCGAGCGATTTCTGCGAGGCCATTCGCGACACGCCGGAGGGCGGCGTTATTGTCTCCTTCATGGGGCCGCCGCACCTGACCACGGCCGAGCGGATGCGTTTGGGTGAAATCAGACCGGCCATCGTTGCTTTTTGTCCGGGCGGTTGGCCGGAGACGCTGGAGTTGCGGACGCTGTTTGAGCAAGGTTTATTGCAAGCGGCGGTGGTGGATCGGCGGGGGGCGCGAGGCGTAAAGGAGGGAAACGGCGCGGACCCATCCTTCGCGGCAATAACCGTGAGCAATCTGGCAAACTTTACGGAGCGGCCGAAAAACTAAATGCCCATGAAGACCAGGCCGGGACCCTGTCTAGCTGATGGGCTTAAGTTTGCGCGTGGGTTTGCGCTCATTGACGCGATCGTGGCGGCGGCGGGTGTTTCCGTGTTGGGTGCCCTCGTTTTGGCTTATGCCGCGAAAGCGAAGGAAGAAAACAGCCTGGCGCGTTGCACGGCCAACCTCCAACAAATCAGCCGCGGGCTGTTGACATTCTGCAACGAGCACGAACAAGCCTTGCCGGGGCCGGAGGACTCCGGACCGAATAATCTCTGGTGGTGGTACAAGGAGAACGTCAAAGATTATCTTGGCTTGACGGGACCTTCCTCGCCGGCCGACCTTGTCTTTGCCTGTCCTGGAGATCGGGGCTACACCGACCCAACCCCCTTCCATCTCAGCGAGCGTTTTGACTTCGGGAGTTACGTTTTTAACGGTGTGACGCTGCCCGGCATGCCCAACATTGCCGGACGCAAGCTTTCATCGATCAAGAAGCCCCAGCAGACTCTCCTGGTGATGGAATGGACGGCGCACGCTCCGCTGGCCTGGCATAAAAGCAAGACGGGGCAAAGCAACATGCCGTTTTACTGCGACGCGCAGAGCGTGGTAGGGTTTGTGGATGGCCACGTGAATTTTAGCAAAATCTATTACGACGGTTATAACGCCGCCTATACGCGAGACCCAATTCCCGGTTATGATTACCAATACAGTGGAAATTAAAGTCCTCAGCCGGTTCAAGTTTCCGGCCAGAATGCTCTTGATTGCGGCGGCCCTGCTTTTTATGACGGCCGCCCAGACACCCGCGCAGACCGTGCTGGGTCCTTGGGTTCCTCTTTTTAAGGGAATAGATCGAGCCGTCGGAACGAATAATCCCGGCAACGGCGGCATGCCGGATTTGATGGTGATCTACGCGTTGCGCGTGGATCTGACGGACCCGGACATTCAACTTTATGCGACCCCGCGGATCGCCAACGATTACGTCCTGGACGCGCGCGAAACGGCAGGCTATACGGTTTCCAATTTTCTGACCATGCACGGACTGCAAGTGGCTGTCAATGCTAATTACTTTCATGACGCGGGCACCTCGGACACGGAGTCTCCTTCTTACACCGATGCTCCCGGCACGCCTTTTGATGTCATTGGGTTGCTCATCTCGCACGGAGTGGTGGTTTCGCCGCAAGACAGCGATGACTATACCGCGTCTTTCATGTTTACAACCAATAACCAAGTGACCTTCTACCCCACGAATTGGCCGGCGAATCCGACGGATGGCATCAACACGGCTGTGACCGGGTTGTACACCATCCTGCGCAACAATATCAACGTGGGCTCCAATTACATCGGCAATCAGGATTTCGTCCATCAAGTCAACCCGCGCACGGCCTATGGCCTTTCGCAAGACCGGCAGTACCTGTACCTAATGGTGATCGATGGCCGGCAGTCGGGCTATAGTAATGGCGCGCTCGATTGGGAGACGGCCAAATGGCTGCAAGAACTCGGCGCCTGGGACGGCGCGAATATGGATGGGGGCGGTTCCAGTTGCATGGTCATCGAGGGCACGACGGGCAGGCCGATCGAGTTAAACCACGACAGCGCGGCGGCGGCCTACGGCATCGAGCGAACTGTCGGCTCCCAACTTGGCATTTATGCCAAACCGTTGCCCGGTTTCATCAACACCGTGAGCGCGTTGGCAGATGACACGGCGGCTACCATCACTTGGGAAACGACGAGCAACGCCACAACCCAAGTGCGGTACGGTCTCACGACCAATTTCACCTTTTCCTCAACTTTGCTGACGGCCCCGGTGACCAATCATGCCGCCCTCCTGACCAATCTCACGCCAGGCACAGGCTATTTTTTTGCGGCCTACTCCCAGGCCGGCAATAACGTCTATATTTCATCCAACTTCTTCTTTACGACTTCAAATTACGCCACTAGCGCTGTTCTGCTGGACTTGACCAATAGTTGGGATTACACGACGAATGATCTGGACGGGACCAACTGGACCGCGCCCGAGTACGATGATTCGCAGTGGACCGGTTCAGGGGTGGCCTTGCTCTTCACCGGCGCTCCGACGGGCGTTTCGTTTTTGAATACCGAATTGCCAATAAATCCGGACACGGGTTTTCCTTATATCACTTATTATTTCCGCACGCATTTTAATTATACAAATTCGCTTTTGGACGTGACGTTGCAGTTCACAAATTACGTCGATGACGGGGCCGTGTTTTATCTCAACGGCGTCGAGATTGATCGGGTGCGGATGCCGGAAGCGCCCAACCCGATTTTCAATTCCACCCTGGCCACAAATTATCCGTGTGACGGCTATGCCACCTGTGCCGATTTGTTGACCATTGCGGGGGATCTGACGACCAACCTGGTCCAGGGCGACAATGTGCTGGCGGCGGAAGTGCATTTGGACGATCCGCAGGCCCAAACCATCACTTTCGGCTCCTCTTTGGTGGCGTCTTTGCCGCAGTCCGTATCTCCGCGATTGGGCATTCTTTCCTCCAACCAATCTGTCAGCCTTGACTGGACGCGCGGCGGGTTTATTTTGCAGCAAGCCGCAACCGTGGCGGGGCCGTGGACAAACGTGGCGGGACCCGTGGTAAGCAGCCCCTTTATCCCTGCGAAATCAGAGTCTAATGCGTTCTTTCGATTATGGAGACCGTAAGTCATTACGACGCCCTCGTCATCGGGGGCGGGCCAGGCGGCAGCAGCGTCGCCACATTTTTGGCCCGGGCCGGCAAGCGCGTATTGGTGCTGGAGAAGGAGGTTTTTCCCCGGTTCCACATTGGCGAATCTCTGTTGCCTTGCAACATGCCGATTTTTGAGGAAATGGGGGTCATGCCCGCCTTGCGCGCGGCGGGATTTCCCAAAAAATACGCGGCGCAGTTTGAATTGGGCAATGGTTCTGTTTGCACCCGTTTTGTCTTTCGCGAGGGCCGCTTCAATCGCGCCCCGGATGCCATCCAAGTCGAGCGGGCGGTGCTGGATCATTTGCTCCTCAAACACACCCGGGCCTCGGGCGCGGACGTGCGCGAGGGGTGGACCGTCAGCCGCTTTGCATCGCAGAGCGACGCAGTTAGCGTGGAGGCGCGCGATCCCGGCGGCAAAACACATCAGTTTCGCGGGGCTTATTTAATTGACGCTTCAGGGCGCGGCAACTTGACCGGCAACCAGGAGAATTTGCGGGAAATGCATCCGCGCTGGAAAAAATTGGCGGTTTTTGGCCACTTTGAAAATGTCCTGCGCGATGAAGGCGAGCCTAATACCGATACCATCATCGTGCGCCTGGAAAATAAGTGGTTTTGGATCATTCCTCTTTCCGCCACCAAGACCAGCGTGGGGATTGTCTTTGACAAGGATGAGTTTACCGGGTCCGACGGCGCGCCCGCGGAAATTTTTCAACGCTGGGTGGAGGACACGCCGCCGGTCAAGCGGCGCATGAAAGACGCGCAATTGGTGGGGGTGATCCAAACCACCAGTGACTTCAGTTACTACAACCGGCGCTTGGTGGGCCATCGCTTGTTGCGGGTAGGGGATGCCGCCGGATTCATGGACCCTATTTTTTCGGCCGGCGTCTTTTTGGCCATGTGGTCGGGCAAATTGGCGGCGGAAGCCGTCCTCAAATGCCTGGAACGCGGCCAACCCAGCACGAGGTTGTTTACCCGTTATGAAAAGCGTGTGCGCCGGGGTCTGCGCTTTTATTGGCGCGTCGTGGAAAATTACTACACCTCGCCGTTCATGGAGATTTTCCTTCGCCCGAGCAATCATTATGACCTGCCCTCCGCCGTCAATGCGGTGCTCGCCGGTGAATTGGAAGGCGGCTGGTCTTTGCGCTGGCGGCTGGAATATTTCTTTTTGCTGGTCAAAATCCAACGACGATTTCCCATAGTGCCACGAATCTTTTTTACCCCGACCAGGCCGCGCAAACTCAACCCCTACCGCGGCGCGGAAAAAGTTTGAAGCCTGCCGCCCAACTCAGGCGGCGGGACGGGGCGCGTCCTTCGGTCGGCGTGCTCGCGCTCATGGCTCTGGTGCTATGGTCTGGCCTCTCCTGCCGCACCATGGCTCCCTGGGCTCCCTCTGATCTGTCCGCCCCTGGCTGGCAAGTGCGGCAGGGACAAGCCGTTTGGAAACCTTCCAGGGACCGTCCGGAATTGGCGGGCGACTTGTTGGTCGCGGTCAAAACCAATGGAGATTTTTTGGCGCAGTTTTCCAAGACCCCGTTTTCACTTGCTTCAGTCGAGGCGCGGGGCGGCCGTTGGCGCATTGAGTTTGGCCCGCGCTCCTGGAGCGGGCGCGGAGCGCCGCCTGATCGGTTTGTTTGGTTCCAATTGGCGCCCCTGCTGGCCGGGAGGCCGCTCTCTGGCCGCTGGCATGTTAGCGGCCGGCCAGATCATGCCTGGCGCTTGGAGAACAGCGGCACCGGAGAAATTCTGGAAGGGCAATTTTTTCAATGAAGTGCCGGCGATTCCATTGGTGGTGGCTGGCGTTGCTGCTGCCAGTTGCGGCTGGCTTTCTGCGCCTCCGCTTCGACGCTGACATTCTGAGTCTTCTCCCCGGGCAGATTCCCACCGTGGCGGGGCTCAAGGTTTACCAGCAACATTTTGCCAACGCGGACGAACTCATCGTCACGGTCCATGCTTCGGACGCGGAGGCGGCTAAAACGGCGGCTGAAGCCATCGCCACAAGATTGCGCGCGGAGACCAACCTGGTGGCGGCTGCCTACTGGCAACCACCATGGTTGGAACACCCTGAGCAAATGGCGGAGTTGATTGGTTATCTTTGGTTGAACCAGCCCCCGGAAGTTTTCAATCGGCTGGCCCTACGTCTCGCCGTGACGAATTTGCCTAATGTGCTGCAGGCCACACGGGAACGCCTGGCCACGACGCTCTCCCCGACGGATCTCGCGCAGCTTTGTTACGACCCCTATGGCCTGACGCAATTGCCCTCATCCATCGCCAGCGCGGCTCCCAGTTTTGGCCAGGGGCAGGGGATGTTCGTCTCGGCCAGCGGCACCTTTCGGATCATTTTTGTCAAAGCGCGCGGCGCCTTGGCCGGTTATCGTGAATGCACCAGATGGTTCAGCGCGGTAAAACAAACCGCACAGGGGGCTTTGCCGCCCGGCTGCCGGGCCGAGCTGGGTTTTACAGGGCGACCGGCGTTTGTCGCCGAGATTTCCGCCGGCATGAAACACGATATCAAACTGTCGGTAGGCGGAACGGCGCTCATCATTGCTTGTTTATTTTGGTTGGCGCACCGGCGTTGGAAGCCGATGTTGTGGCTGTTGACTCTACTGGGATTGATCCTGCTTGGCACCCTCGGGTTGGGCGGGCTGATTCTCGGTTCGGTCAACATTATTAGCATGGGATTTGCGGCCATCCTGCTGGGGTTGGCGGTGGATTACGCGGTGGTGCATTATCAGGAGGCCTTGGCCTATCCGTTACTCTCCGTGCCGGAAATTCGCCGGGCGATAGCCCCCAGCATTTTCTGGGCGGCCATGACGACCATCTGCGCGTTTCTCGTTTTGAATTTTGGCGGCTTGCCCGGCTTGGCGCAACTCGGTTCGCTGGTCGGCATTGGCGTGGCCCTTTCAGCCCTGGTGATGATCATGGCCTTTTTGCCGCCGCTGTTTCCAGAGCGAATGCAACGGTCTCATGCTCCGAGGCCGGTTCCGCGCGAGCCAATCGCCGAGGAACCGGTATCTCCATTTCGCGCCAAGGCTGTTTTGGTTGTCACGGTCGCTTTGATTCTTCTTTGCGGCGCCGTTTTGTCCTTTGGCTGGCCGAAAATGGACGCCAGCACGCGCGCGATGGAGCCTCGCAACAGTCCCGCTTACGCCGCGCTCGAGGCGATCAAGGACAATCTCAGCGGTCAACAAGAACCACTTTGGTTGGTGGCCACGGGCCGCGATGAGAGCGAAGTGGCCGCGCGGTTGTCCGCCCTCAAGCCGGCTCTGGATGAGGCCGTTTCCAACCATCTCTTGACGGGATTTACCTTGCCGGATGCGTTATGGCCGCGTCCGAGTTTTCAGAAGGCCAATCGCGCCGCCGCCCGATCCATGGTGGCTGAAAGCGCCTCCCTGCGCACGGCGGCACTGGCTGGGGGATTCACGGAAGATGCTTTGGGATTAAGCGGTAAAATACTCGAGACCTGGCGGGAAGCTTCCGGCCCAAATGTTTTCTGGCCCACCAACGAAGCCAGCCAATGGATTTTCGATAAAATTGCCGCCCACGACACCAAGGGTTTTTACGCCGCCGCCTTTCTTTATCCCGCGAGCGAGGCTGCGGCCCAAACTTTGGCTCAACCCAACGCGCCATTGGCACGCGATGGAGTTTGGGTGTCGAGTTGGGTTCTGCTGGGCCGCGGCATCCTGGATGAAGTCAAACATAATCTCTGGAAAGTACTCCTGCCCATGGCCGCCTTGGTGCTGCTCTCTCTCTGGTTGGCCTTTGGGCGTCTGATCGAGATTGGCTTGAGCCTGGGCGTCTTGTTGTTGAGCGGTCTTTGTCTCATGGCGGCCATGAAGCTGGCGGGTTGGTCCTGGAATGTGCTCAATTTGATGGCCCTTCCGCTCATTCTGGGCACAGGGGTCGATTACAGTCTTTTTATGCAATTGGCCTTGCGGCGGCACGGCGGCAGTTTGTCCGTGGCGCAGCGGACGGTGGGACGCGCCTTGCGCCTCTGTGGTGGTGCGGCGGTGGCCGGCTTTGGCTCACTGGGTTTTTCCAGCAATGCCGGCATGGCCAGCTTGGGCCAGATTTGCGCCGCCGGATTAGCTGGCAATATGTTGATTTCAATTTTGCTCCTGCCAATCTGGTGGAAATTGCTGGCTGATCCAACATCCGGGACGGTGGCGGCCGGGACGCCCGCGCCGTCCCAGTTCTATCGCGGGGCGATTTGGAAAATGGGCCTGGCTTTGGCCAACGCCCTGCCGTCCAGCCTGCTGCGCGGCCTGGCTAAATGGACCGCCGCCGTCTATGGCCGGGTGGCGGCGCACCGCCGGGAAATAGTGCTGGAAAATCTGCGCCCGGCCTTTAACGGTGAGCGCGCGGCCCTGACTCGCGCGGTGGATGAACTCTTTGCCGAATTCGCGCTCAAACTCGCAGACCTCTGGCGATACGAAGGCGGCCAGGCGTTGGAAAGCTGGAACATCCGTTGGGAAGGTTGGGAACTTTATCAGAGCGCGCAAGCGCGGGGCAGGGGAGTTTTGCTGGTTACGCCCCATTTGGGCAATTGGGAGATTGGCGGCGCCTTTTTGGCCCAGCGCGGTTTTAAATTGCTCGTGTTGACTCAACCGGAGCCCGATCCCCACTTGACCCAACTACGCGAAGCAGCCCGCGCCCGCTGGGGAGTGGAAACGCTGGTGGTGGGCGACGATGCCTTTGCCTTTATCGAGATTATTAAGCGCCTGCAAGCAGGCGCGACAGTGGCTCTGCTGGTGGATCGTCCGGCGGCACCCACCGCTGTTTCGGTGAATCTATTCGGCCGACCCTTTTTGTCTTCCATTGCCGCCGCGGAGCTGGCGCGCGCTTCCGGTTGCGCTATTTTGCCTTCCTTTATCGTGCGCACGGCCGACGGCTATTACGGACGCATCATGAAGGAGATGCCTTATGACCGGGCTCTTATCGGCAACCGGGCGGCGCGCGTCCAACTAACTCAGGAGATCATGAGTGTTTTCGAGCCGCCGATAAGGCAGTATATTACGCAATGGTATCATTTTGTGCCTATTTGGCCGCCCGCGGTTTAAGATCCGCGCTCAAGCGGAAGACGGTGGCAGTCGCGTTTTGCGCCCTGGTCTCAGGCCATGTCCATGCGGCGGGCACCAATGCCGTGCTGGAGTCATGGTTCGCGGCCCAAGCCAATGTCAAAACGATTTCCACCGACTTCGTCCAAACCCGCCATCTCAAGACTCTCGTGCAACCGCTCACCGCCAAAGGCCACTTGTGGTTTGCCTTTCCGGACCAATTTCGCTGGGAACTCGGCCAACCGGCCCAAACCATCGCCGTGCGTTCAGCGGACGACATGTGGGTGGTTTATCCCTTGCTCAAACATGCGGAGCGGTACCCCTTGGGCGCATCCGCGCCTCGCGAATGGCGCGACGCCATGTCGATCCTGGACGCCGGATTTCCGCGGACTCGCAAGGAGTTTGACACGCAGTTTCAATTGCGTTCCTTAACGGAAAGCAAAGGGAACTGGGTGCTGGACCTGCAGCCTCGCAGCGCCGGGGCGCGGCAATTCATGCCGGATCTGCAAGTGGATTTGGCCACGAACGATTTTTCCCTGACGGGAAACAAGTTGGTTTTCCTGGACGGATCGGAGATGCGCAGCGAGTTTACCAATCTCCAAGTGAATGTTCCTTTTGACAAGAATCTATTCCACTGGACGCCACCAACGGATTTCACCGTCACGCAACCGTTTGCCAAATGAAAACCAATGATCTCGGGCCGGATGCGATGGCCTCCCTGCCGCATGGACCGGAATTTCGTTTCCTAGACAAAGTCAGCCGCTTGGTTCCCGGCCAGGAAGCGGTCGCCGAATATCGCGTTCGGGGCGATGAGTTTTTTCTCCGCGGGCATTTTCCGGGCGATCCCATCTTTCCGGGAGTGCTCATGATTGAGGCTGCGGCGCAACTGGCGGGCATCGTGGCGCAGAGCGATCCAGCCATTCCACGCCTGGCCGCGCTCAAGTTGGCCGCGCTGCGCGGCGTGAAAATCCTCGGGGCGGCCCGGCCCGGCGATGTTTTGCAATTTGAAGCCCGCGTTCTTGGACGAATGGGCAACTTGGTGCAGGCGGAAGCTCAAGCCCGAGTAGCGGGCAAGGTTTTGCTGATGGCGCAGTTGACCCTCAGCGGGGACGCCCCCGGCTTTTGATTCATTCGCTGAATCGGCGGCGCCACTCCATCCGGGAAACTTTCCCGCGCGGACCGGCGGTGAGCGATTGGACAAACCGCCAGCATCGCGGCAATTGCCAGGCCGGTAAAATCTCCTGGAGAAATCGCTTTAATTCTGTGTCGGCGGCCTCGGAGACGACCACCGCCACGATCATTTCCGTGCGGTCGGCATGCGGACTCGGCGCGCCAAAGACCAAGCAATCGCGCACGCGCGGATGGGAAAGCAGCGCCCGTTCGATGGTTTCCGGCGCGACTTTGCGCCCGGCGACGTTGATCTGGTCGGTCAGGCGTCCTCGCAAGAAGACCTCGCCATGCGAGAGTTCCGCCAAGTCGCTGGAGTGGAACAGTCCATCCCCAAGCGAATCCGAATCATCCGGCCAGTAGCCCAGGCCCACCGCCGGGCTGCGCACGGTTAAACAGTTGGTGGCGCTCACTGTCAATCGGACACCCGACAGGGGCGTGCCAGCGAGCGCCGCATCCTTCCGTGGTTCGGAGCTGGCATCGTAAGCGATGCCGCCGCACTCGGAAGCGCCGTAAAAATTATGAATTTTCAGGCCGCTTCGGACGAAGATTTCCTGTTCCAGTTTGAGCGGTAGTGGCGCACCAGCCGACAGTGCGAGGCGCACCTGCGGCGGGATTGGGCCGGCTTCGTGCCAGGCCCTCCAGAGCGCTGGCACTGCGGGCAAAGTGAGGGCAGGCTCTTGAGCGGCCGCTCGACGGATAACTTCGGGCAACGGCGAAGGAGCCAAAATGAGAGGGATTCCGTGCAACAACAGCGGCAGGACCAAGTTGGAGAATCCGTAAGAATGTGCGAGTGAAATGACTCCCAAATTCGGCCAGTCAGCCCGCAAACCCATGGCGGCGACGATTTGGCCCGCGTCCGCCGCCAGTTGTTCAGCATTGAAAGCGATCAGGCGCGCGGCACCCGTTGAGGCGGACGTCCATTTGTAATGGATACATCCCGGCGGCGGTGGAACTTGCGGAGGGCTTTGGCTTGAATCCAGCGGGCAGGCGATCCTTCCCGTCCGCCAGGCGGCGAGGAGTGAGAAAATAAAATTGGGCGAATGGCCTTGCGGACAGATTATATTCCCGTCCGGCACTGCCCACTTTTCTCCCGCCTCGAACAACTCCGCGAAAGTCCAATGCCGGCCGGAAGCCAAGTCGCGCAACGCGAGATCGCGCCGCCTCCGCATCGCCAGGTCGCGCCAAGATTGGTAAAGCATTGCCAGCGGATTCTTATATCTCTAAGTTGTGGCGCAAGCCAGCAGGTTATGCCGAACAACGTTGCCAAACCCACTCCGCGCCGCTTTGCTTTTCCGGAGGACGCCTTTGCTTTTGCCAATGAAACCTATTGGGAATATCATTTTGACGGTCCTGCTGGAAAGACCACGTTCCGCCCCCGTCCGATAAAGCCAACGTATGCGCATCGTTGCTTTGTCTTGACTCGCGTGGCCAGATTGTTCCTTTTTCAGGCCCGCTTTGAGCCCGCTCGATCTCCACTTGACTACAGTAGTTCCCGTGAATTGGTGCGCGCGATCCTCTCGCGGTCGGTTTACCAACCCTGCGCGCCGGAGAAGAGAGTCGTTATCCCTGGTTTTGGCAATCTGCGTGAATTCAGCGCCACGATGGAAAGTTTGCTCAAGGCCGAATGCGGCGGCGCGTGGCGGTCTTATGTCCTGCGCAGCCATTGGCGCATGGTCTTTCCCATCTCGCGCGACCATCAGGCCGGGACTGCGGCCTCGCTGGTCGCCAGGCTTCGCCGCGATATTTCGCCCGTCGTTCATTTGGTTAAATTTCCGGCCCTGACCATCAACCATAGCATGCTCCTGTTTGACGCCCAGGAAACCGCGCAGGGAATCGAATTCCACGCGTACGATCCAAATAACCCCGCCCGGCCGGAGAAGATTTTTTATGATGCCTCGCGGAAGACGTTCAGTCTGCCGCCCAATTTCTATTTCGCCGGTGGGG
>Ga0182016_10006330_pt1 | contig 12471 bp, 15 predicted proteins | sample 712S2MmetaG_FD_120491 | JGI IMG/M metagenome (GOLD analysis project Ga0182016, IMG submission 120491) | Permafrost microbial communities from Stordalen Mire, Sweden - 712S2M metaG | ecosystem: Environmental > Terrestrial > Soil > Wetlands > Permafrost | place: Sweden: Stordalen | collected...
CGGAGACGGACCCGTGGGACCTGTACCGGAGCCCAGCGGAGCAGCGGGAGGCGATGGAGGCGGACCTGGGGGCGCCGGCGGGGTGGTCGACGGTGGCGCCGAACCCAGCCCAGGCGGCGTGGCAAAGCGGAAAGGTGGGACCGACGCCTCCTCCGAACGAGATGATGGGAACGGGGGGGATCGACCCGTCGGCGTGGGACCCAAGCCCGTAGCCACGATGGGCCGGCCGGGATACCCGGTCGATGACCTGGTCCGCTTCTTGGCTGACCGACCCGTCTCCGAAGTCGAGCCCGCGGCCACCGGCTTCCGCGAGGCCACGTTCTCCGCCGTCTTCAAGTCAGCCGGTCTCCGAGAGTCGGGGGCCTGGCGAGTGGTCCTAGAGGTGCCCAGTGCCGAAGCAGAAGCCTTCTTCCCCGTCCGAAAAGCCTTCGCCCTCGAGCTCACCTGTACCGTCCGCCGAAAGAGCACCCAAGGCCCCGGCAAAGAAGGTGCCAGCCGAGAAGAAGTTGCCCGCGAAGAAGGTGGCCGCACGAAAGCGGGCAGCGGCACGAGGGCACGCCGCAGTCGAACGAAGACCGCCTGATCCCACCTATGACGTCCAGACGGCGGCCATGATCGTCGCCCTGATCGAAGAGGGCGTGTCCCTCGGCCCGATCTCTCGGGCCACGGGCATCTCGGTCGACCGCCTGGCCGAACTTCCCGTGGCGAGGAGCACGCCTGTGGCGACCGCCGAGGAGCTCTCCCTGACCAGCACCCGCCTCGCCATGCGGGCGCTCCAGGAGGGCATGAAGATCCTGGACGAGGGAGATGTGGCCTCGCGGATCCGCCTTATCACCTCGATCGCCGGGCACCCCCTGCGTAGGATGCAGACCAACCAGGGGAAGGCCATGGAAGAGATGCAGGCCATGTTGAGGACGATCCTCACCGGCGGGACCGAGATGGAGCGGGACGGACAGGACCCCGACGACACCGAAGAGGACGGCCCGGATGACTGACCATGGGACGGCCTAGACGCCTCGACCAGCTCCGGGAGCTGATCCCCCTGGTCAAGATCCGAACCAAGGACATGGACATCGAGTCCCTCGACCTGGCCGGTGACTTCGCCTGGGCCCAGGCCGAGGTGGTCGAAGAAGTGATCCGCCAGTACAACGCCGGGCTGCCGGTCCGGATCATCGTCTGCAAGGCCCGCCAACTGGGGCTCTCCACCATCTCGGCGGCGATCATGTTCAACTGGCTCTTCATCTTCGAGGGTGCCCGCGAGCTCATCATCGCCCACGACACCGACACCACCGAGGAGCTCTTCGAGAAGGTCCAGGACGCCTGGACCTGGTGGCCGTTCAGAGACCTGCTCCACCTGAAGCACGCCTCCCAGCGCCGCCTCACCATCCAGGAGACCGGATCCACGGTCCGCATCGCCACGGCCAAGAACGTGAAGTCGGGCCGAGGCCGGACGATCCAGGCCCTCCACTGCTCGGAGATGTCCTTCTGGGACGACCCCGAGACCCTGATGACCGGGCTCAGCAAGACCGTGCCCAAGACCCACGGCTCGATCGTGATCGTGGAGTGCACGAGCAACGGGGTCGGGAACCTGTACTGGCAGATGTGGCAGGACGCCTCTGCCGGCCGTTCGGACTACAAGGCCCTGTTCTTCCCCTGGTGGAAGCACCCGGAGTACCGGATGAAGTTCGTCACCATCTCCTACCTGGACCTCTCCGAGTACGAGCGGTGGCTCCACGACGAGCTCGGGGTGACCCTCGACCGGATCGAGTGGTATCGGTGGGCCATCATCAACGAGTGCAACGGTGACGCCGACCAGATGAAGCAGGAGTACCCCTCGACCCCCGAGGAGTCCTTCCTCGCTACCGGGCGGAACGTGTTCCCGCTCGAGCAGCTCCAGAAGTGCTTCGACCCCAAACTGGGCGCCCGGGGCTACCTCGCCCCCCGGGCCCACGGTCAGTTCGAGTTCAAGCGTGATCCGCTCGGTCCGCTCACCATCTTCCGGTGGCCATCCAAAGACAGCCAGTGGGGCGAATACCTGGTGGCCGGGGACCCGAGCAGGACGAGCATCGGCGACCCGGCCTGTGCCCAGGTCATCAACCGCCGGACCTACGACCAGGTGGCGGTCTGGCACGGCGGGATCGACCCGGTCAATTTCGCCGAGCAGCTCATCAACCTGGGCTACTACTACAACACGGCGATCATCTCGACCGAGATCGAGGGCCCGGGGTATGCCACCATCGGCGCCATCCTGGCGAAGAACTACCCGCGGGTCTTCCAGCACAAATGGGCGGACAAGCACCCCGGCCGGCCATCGACCAACTACGGGTGGTCCACCAACTTCCAGCGAAAGAACTGGATGATGGGCTACGTGACAAAGCTCCTCTCGGACCTCAGCCTCTCGATCCACGACGAAGTCACCTACGAGCAGCTCCGTGACTACTCGGTGGTCGACCGGTTCGGCGAGATGGGCCCTGCCTCAAAGGACGGCCACGACGACGCAGTCATGGCCTATGCTCAGGCCATCATCTGTTCGACCACGGAGTCGACTCCGGGCCTGTACGTCGAGAGCTTCGGGCCCAAGCGGTCGGCCAGTCCGGTCTCGACAGACATCGGGGGTGTCCCACCTTGGGAAGCATTTCCAGACGATCAGGCCGGGGAACCGTGAGTGGCATGACAAGTCGTGCTACCGTGGTAGGCCATGCCTGCCTACGACTTCAAGTGCCACGGTTGCTCGGGTCTGGTGTTCGAGACGAGGACCCAGGAGCCCGGCACCTGCCCAGTGGGTCACACCGACATCGAGCGCCTCTGGGATTTCCGGGGGCTCAACGGACGGGCCTGGGAGGGGGGCTACAGCCCGACCCTCGGCCGATACGCCTCGAACCCCCGTGCCGTGGGCGAGGGGCTGAAGGAGGCGTCCGAGCGCACGTCAGAGGAACTTGGGATGGAGCACCGCTACGTGCCCATCGACCCGAGAGATCTGCCGACCACCGATGACTGAGCCCTGTCGATGCCCCGACGAGGCTCTTGAGGCCACACAGAACCGGGACCTGGCCCGCTGCACCCTGTGTGGCGGCATTGTGCATCTGGCTTTCCGCACGCGGACTAGGGCAGAGGGCGTGAAGTGACAATCACCTCGGACGTCCTCTCCCTGGACGACGTCGCACCCCCCAAACCGAAGAGCGAGTCGGCCGCCCGGAAGCTCCACCGGGCGAAGACGGCCTACCAGAACGCCCGGGACGTGAAGAAGGCCCTGTACGCCAACTGGCGCCGGAACTACCTCATCCTTCAGAACCGGCACTGGGCCGAGTTCCGGAGCACCTGGATGCCGTCGCCGGCGGACTCCGAGGTGTACCCGATCCTGTCCAACCTGGTGGGGTGGTTGACCGACCAGTCGGTGATGTTCACCGTGGCCGCCGCCGCCACCCCGAACACGCCCTGGCATCAGTACCTGGAGGGCCTGTCCGACGACCTGGAGGTGATCCTCCAGAGCAACTGGAAGGTCCGCAACCAGCAGGCGACGGTTACCCTGGCCATGTGGGACGCCGCCCTGTACGGCGCCGGAATCATGAAGTCGGTCTGGGACCAGAGCCTCGAGAAGGGCATGGGTGACGCCGACCTCGTCCATGTCGACCCGTGGAACTTCTACCCCGACCCCCAGGCCAACAACGAGATGGACGGCGAGTACTACATCGAAGTCCGCCGCATGTCCTGGGAGGAGGTCGAACGGCGCTTCCCGGACACGTGCGACGACCTGCTCTCGGAGATGGTCTACGACACAGCGGAGTCGGCCCTCGACTCCGACCAACGCCCCACCAACACGAAGAACAACCAGCACACCTTCCCGCTGTCGTTCTCCCGGGGCTACCCGAACAGCTCAACGGCCTCCACCGGTCTGCCCGGTCAGGGGGGCAAGTTCGCCTGGAATCCCGAGGGGATCATCGTCTACGAGATGTGGTCCAGAGAGAACCGGACCGAAAAGACGCCTGACCCGGAGTGGGACGAGGAGACAGCCAAGCCGGGCGAGAAGGCCCCCGAGGTCGATGTCACCTACGACTCGTGGAGAGTGCTTGTCTGGAGCAGTGACACGATCCTGCTCGAGGCCTGGTCCGAGGACCTCTGGGACGGCGCCACGCACCCCTACGGAAGGTTCTGCCTCGAAGACACCGGCGAGTTCTGGCCGACACCCCTCACAACCCACCTGGCTCCCGGACAGATCGCCATCAACCGACTCCTCGCCGCCATGCAACAGAGCGCCGAGCTCACCGGTAACCCCGTCTTCCTCGAGCCGGCCACGGCCGGAATCAGCCAATCCACACTGACCAACCGCCCCGGCCAGCGCCTCCGGGTCCAGCCGAGCTCCATGGGCCAGGGTGGCGGGCCCCAGTGGCTCACCCCGCCGGCCATGTCGAGCGACGTGCTCAACCTGATCCGCTTCTGGATCGAGCGCATGGAGAACATCTCAGGGCTGTCGACCATCTCCAAGGGCAAGGCTCCGAATGCCCGCGCCCCCGAGTCGGTGGTCAACCAGGTCCAGGAGTCCGGTTTCGTCCGGGTGCGGTCCGCTCTCCGCAACCTCGAGCGGGTGCTCAGGCGCCTCGGGGGGATCGAAGCCCAACTCATCATCGAGAACTACACCCAGGAGCGCTCGATCGCCATCGTCGGCCAAGAGGGCCAAAAGAACCTGGTCACTCTCCGGGCCCGGCATTTCATCGACGCGGTGGACAACGAGTACGCCCCGTTCAAGTACGCCCTCATCATCAACGCCGGGTCGGACGTTCCTACTTCCAGGCAGGCCCGGGTGGCCGAGGCCCAGAACATGTTCCTCACCAAGCTCATCGACCGCCAGGCGGCCTTGGAGATGATGGACGTCCCCCACTGGCCCGCCATCGACGCCCGGATGGAGAAGAAGGAACAGGAGGCCGCCCAGGCCGCCGCCCAGCAGGCCCAGCAGAAGGGGTCGAAGAAGTCGTGATGCCCCCCCCCGACGTCCTTGTAGCGGTAGTCCGCCAGGTCGACGACCGACGGGTCGAGTACGTGCGTGAGTGCTTCGAGTGGGAGCTCGACGGCGTGCTGGCCACCGAGGAGAACGAGGCCGGTCGCATCCTCTCTCTGGACGTGGTGCCGGCGTGACCCGCTATTGCAGTTGCGGCAAGCAGACCGACGACGGAATTCAGAGTGTCACGGTCCACTCCATCACCAACGGTGAGGGCAAGACCCACAACTTCGACGGCACGCCGTGCTTCGACCGATGTCCACAGCTCGGCGTCTTCATCATGGCCAAGCCCGGAGAATCGCCTTCGAGGCTCGTGTCGATCGACTCGAAAAAGACCGTCCCTTGTCAACTCGAGGTCGGACATCCCGGAGACCACCAGTACGAAGACATCTGGCACAGATCGTGGGAGGCGGCGAACTCGTGATCGTATGGTCCGTCGCGTCGCTGCTGCCCCTCTGGTGGGTGCTTGAGTCCCGCCGACGCCGGAGGCCGCCTACCGGCTGACTCCTATCGTCGACCCAGCCACTGCATACGCGAAGAACCCCCGGCTGGGAGGCCAGGGGTTCAACGTCAGACAACCCTCCATCAAGAGGTTCACTACCATCCTATCTTCCCGTTGTGACAGGGATGACGATGGTGCGGGTTGGTCCGATGAGACGCCCCTGCCCGCCGGGAGACCGGTGTTCACGCTCGTCAAAGGAGGACCACCCCCTCGCGCCCCTGGGAAGGCGCCAACCGCGGTGGATGCGGAGCTGAGAAATGCTTGAGGTCAGCGGGACCGCTTTGAGCGAGGCGAAGCCGAGCGGGTAAAAGCCTGCCGCCCGGGGCTGACGCCCCGGTTGCCCTCCGATGAACGACGAACATCCCCCACCACAACCGCTCGCCGCCTTCGGTCCCCGCGCGTAATTGGGGCCCGGGATCGAAAATCCCGCACTTGTGATTCGGACCGGTGTACAGTCACGTCATGGACTCCGAGACCCCCCGGATCATCAGCCAGACCCACGGCTACAAGTCCTGGTCGACCGGCGGACAGACGGGCAACGACGATGACCTCGGGTGCGAGGACAACATGGGGCGGCGGGGCGGCATCGACTTCCCGGACTCCCCCACCCTCTCCGAGCTCAAGGGGAACCGATAGAAGATCTTGACCAACCCGGGTCAGGCAGCGGGTCTTAGACCCACCGGCATCGGGAAGGAGGTAATGCACATGGCACGTCGCAAGGGCCGTCACGGCAAGCGGTAGTCCGCACAACGGTCGTCACAGACCGAGAAGGAGGTACGCAGCATGGGAGTTTCAAGCTCGAACACGTCGGCCGCTTCGGCCCGCGGAGGCGATGACCACATCGTCCCCCAGGGGCAGACCAGCGGCCACTTCGGCAACAACCCGGATGTCAACACGAACATCTCGAAGGAAAAGCCGACGACGAGGCTCAAGCCCTCCTGATGGCGAAGGACGTCTCGGGATCCGTTCGCGACTCGTTGAGCCAGGCACTCACCTCGATCACCCAGGGCATGACCGCCCCGGATGCTCTCCCTCTGATGCCCATGCTCAACAAGCTCCACGGCGCGATCCTGGGATTGATCCAGCAGGGTCACCAGCAGCCCGGGATGCCACCGCAAGGTGGTCCTCCGGGCGCTGGTGGTCCACCTCCGGGCCAGGGAGGCCCACCCCCGGGCGGACCGTTTGGACCGCCGCAGGGAGGCCAGGCCCCAGGCCCGGCGCCGGCGCCCATGGCGAATGCCGGTGGGCAGGGTGTATTCCCGAACAGCCCCCAACCGAACGCCCAGGAGCTCCAGCAGCTCATGGCCGCACACGCAGGAGCATGAGGTAGATGGCCGGAGGATTCGTAGACAACGCCGATGTCCTGAAGGCCATCGGCGAGATGACCGGCGAGACTCCTGACCCACTGGCGCCCGGGCTCAGCACCGAGCCGGTCGTCGTAGGAGATCTCCCGGGTGAAGAGACCCCGGTCGAGCCCCCGGCCGCTGCCGGGTGGGAGCCCCCGGCAGTCGGCCCGGAAGGCGTTCTCGGAGAAGAGGAGCCTGAAGAGGAAGAGGCCGGAGAGGTTCTCGCCGAGGGAATGGTGCAGCTCCCCGACGGGTCGGTCATCAGCACCGCCCGCCTGCAAGAGCTGGCCACCATCGACCAGGCTTTCCGCCAGGATCCCCGGATCGCCGGAGCCGTTCGGGAGGCCGTCGAGCGAAATGGCATAGCCGCTGTCGCCCCACCGCCCCAGCCCGCGGTGCCGCCGATTCCGGGCTACACGCCGCAGGGATATACCCCGGCCCCCGCCGTCGCTCCTCAGCCGGTGGTACCGGCCGCGTCCTTCCCTCCGGTCCAACTCCCGCCCGATGTCGACCCCGACGACCCGACTGTCCGGTGGATCGTCCAGCAGCAGCAGGCCCAGAGCCAGCAGTTGGCTCAGCGGGAGCAGGCCATCCAGCAGCAGTTGGCCGCCCAGCAGCAGCGCTCGGCCTCGGCGGGCATTCAGGAAGCCCGGGCGAAGATCGCCCAGACCTACCCGCACCTCACGTTCGACGACATCGCCTCCGCTGAGGCCCAGGCGAGCGCACGCGGGCTCGGGTACCATTTCACCTCGATGTACGGAGAAGATTACGGGAGGGCCTTCTACGAGGCCATCGAGACGGCCGCAGTGGCCATGCCCGAGCTTCGTCCGAAGATCCTCGCCCCGGCCCCCGCCGCATCGGTCACCCCGATCAGGGGGGCACAGGGAGAGAGAGCAAAGAAGCTCACCGCACTGGCCGGTTCGGGTGGCACGGCGCCGCGCACTGAACCTGCTCCGCAGAAATTGTCCCGCGAGCAGAAGGTAGAGGGGATGGCCGAGATGATCGCCCAGTCCCTCGCCGCCAACACCTAGGAGAACCTGACCAATGGCCACCCCCATCGGAACCGACGTCGTCACCGCCATCAGTCGGCGCTTCATCCTTCCGGACATCGCCGACAACGTCTACAACTCGAACCCGATCTTCTTCCGTCTGAACAAGATGAACAAGAAGATGGTCCAGGGCGGGACGCAGATCGAGCTCCCGCTGATGTACGCCCGGTTCGCCGCCGGCGGCTGGTACACCGGCTTCGACGCCCTCAACATCGCCCCGAGCGACACGGTGAAGAACGCGGCGTTCGACTGGAAGCAGGCCTACGTGCCGGTGACCGTCGATGGCCGGACCCTGGTCCGGGCCGACTCCCCGCTGGCCATCGCCAACTTCCTCTCCTTCTACTTCGGCCAGGCCGAGATGGAGCTCGCGGAGATCATCGGCTCGGCCATCTGGCAGACGGCGCCCGCCGCCAACCAGCCCGACTCGATCCCGGTCGCGGTGGACAACGCCACCCTGGCGGCCACGTACGGCGGCCTCGCCAGGTCGTCGAACACCTTCTGGGAAGCCCAGATCGACGACACGACCACGGCTCTGACGTTCGCCGCCATGCAGACCCAGTTCGGGGCGGCCACCTTCGGCGGGCGCCACCCGACCCTGATCGTGACCGACCAGCACGAGTACAACACCTTCGTGGGCCTGTTCACGAGCACCACCTACTACGAGCGGGGACCGGCAGGATACGACGAGATCCTGGCCCAGGCCGGTTGGACGAACGCCCTGTTCAACCAGGTTCCCGTCGTGGTCGACTCCCACGTGCCCGTCGGCGTGGTCAACGCGGGACAGCACTCGATGTGGTTCCTCGACGAGAACTACATGTACCTGATCGTGGCCACGGGCGTGGACTTCAAGCTCGAGGACTTCATCACCCCGGTCAACCAGGACGCCATGGTGGCCAAGCTCTACTGGATGGGCGACCTCTGCTTCAACAACTGCCAGACCCAGGCTGCGCTCTGGGACCTGAACTAAGGAGACCCCATGGGAGTCGAACAGATTGAGAACCCGGCCGGGGCCTTCCAGCCTCTCGGCGCCGTCAACCAGGGCCCTCCGGGGCACCCGGGGGTCTCCTATGAGACCGTCTACAACTCGGGCGCAGCGGCCATCCCTCTGCACGCCTGGGTCCAGGCGGACATCGCGACCACGGCCGGGCACGTCTTCGGGGTGATAAAGGGCGTCCACACAGGCACCGTCGCTGCGGTGGTCGGGATCGCCATGGACGCCATTCCCGTCGGCGGTTACGGCCGGGTGTGCACGGCGGGCCCGACCCTCGCCCTGGCCGGCGCCGCCGGGGTGGCCGCGGGACAGTCCGTCGTCCCCTCGACGGTTTCCACGGACGACGGCGAACTGGTGGCCGGGACGACGGTCAGCACGGTGGTCGGCATCGCCCAGCAGACCCAGGCCACCGGTGGACAGACGTTCGCCATCTGGGTGAAGCTCACCTGATGCTCACGTCCCGGGATCAAGTCATCGTCACCAACCTGGAGCCCGAACCTCTCCATTTCCGCTACGACGGGCACGCGTACGGCATCCCTCCGGGCGCCTCGGTGCACATCCCGTTCGAGGTGCTGAAGAAGGAGTTCGGTGACCCTCGGTCAGGAGTGGAAGAGCGCCTGGCCGTGGTCGACAACGAGAAGATCCGGATCAACTCCCGGGCGAAGGAGATCGAGAGGCTAGACGTGAAGTACGGCGTCAACGCCGCTCGGCTGGCCAATCAGCAGCGCGGTGGGGATCCGATTCACATCTCCCTCTCCGACGTCGCCCCGAAGATCCAGGCCACAACGGTCGACGGTGCCCCGATCCCGACGGTGGTCACCGACCCGGGCGGGGACGCCCCGATGGCCATCCCGATCGACCTCGACAGCCCCGAGGCACTGGGCGCCCGTGTGGCCCAGATGCAGAAGGACCTGGAGGCGACCATGAGCCAGCTCCAGGCCCTCGAGCGCAAGCCGGTCGACAAGAACGAGGACGTTCCCGAAGACAGCCCGAGCGCGGGCAAGACGACCGGAGCGGCAAAGCGGGCAGCGTGAGCGGCGAGCTGGTCATCGACGTCAGCTCGAACAACCACGCCGGGGTCTCCAACCAACTCCCGTGGGCCCAGATCGTCGCCGCCGGCGTGAAGGGCGTCGTCGTGAAGGTGACCGAGGGGACCACCTATGTGAACCCCTTCGCCGCCGGCGACATCGCTGCGGCCCGGGTCCACGGTCTCGGGGTTCAGGCGTACCACTTCGTGGTTCCCTCGACCGACCAGGCCCAGATGGATGCCCAGGCGCAGTTCTTCAAGGCCAACGCCCTGGGGATGAAGATGCTGTGGCTCGACGTCGAGGTGGACGACGGCCTCACCCTCGCCCAGGTGGGAATCGCCACCCACGAGATGCTCGAGGCCATGGGCACCGTCCCGGTCGCCGGACTGTACTGCGACCTCAACTACTACGCCCAGATGGCGGGCGCCCCGTGGGGATACCCCCAGTGGATCGCCGAGCCGAGCTCGGCGGTGCCGACCGTGCCGGCCTTCCTGCATCAGTTCGGCCAGACGACCATCGAGGGCCGGGTCTTTGACCTCAACCGCTGGTACGGAACCGAGGAGCAGTTCGGCGCCCTGTTCGACCTCGAGGAGGCCCCAGCGCCCACTCCCGCCCCGGCGCCACCCGCCCCCGTCCCTGAAGGAGAGTTCATGCCCCCCACCCTGAAGCAGGGCGACCTCAACGGGTCGGTCAAGGCCCTCCAGCGGCTCCTCCAGGGCTCCAGCCCCCACCTGGTCGTCGACGGGGACTTCGGCCCGGCCACCGAGACCGCGGTGATGAACGTTCAGCGGTTCTTCGGCCTGGCCGTCGACGGGATCGTCGGTCCGAAGACCTGGACCATCCTCGACACGTTCGGCTGAGCCATGGAGATCGACTGGGTCGACACCCACGTCGGGATGTTGGAGTGGACGACCGGCGAGCTGCTCAAACGCCTGGCCCTGGTGACGGGGACCATCGCCAGCCTTGTGGAGCTCCGGGTGGAGGCCCGCAGTAGGGCCGAAGAGGCCAAGTCCCAGGCCTGGGGGATGACCGGCGAGACGGCGGCCCGGGCCAAAGAACTCGCCGCAAAGTACGCATCGACCGGCGAGCAGGTCGTACAGTGGGAGACGGAAGCCCAACTCGAGGCCCTGCGTGAGGAGAAAGAGTTCATCGTGTTCCTGGTCGGCGTGAAGCAGACGGAGCTCATCCGTGGCTGACCCCCAGGTTCCGGGATACACCCAGATCGCCAACTCGGGCGGCGCCTTCCAGGAGCAGGCCCAGACCCCGGGAACCCAGGACCAGGAGACCCTCGTGCCGGCCGGTGGCGGTGGAGGTGGGATCACCCAGCTCACCGGGGACGTCACCGCCGGCCCCGGAACCGGATCCCAGCCAGCCGCCCTGGCCGCCTTCGGCGGTGGAGCGGCCGGGCCGATCGGTAGCGGCACAACGGTCCCGGTCATCACGGTCGACGCGAAGGGCCGGGTTCAGGCCCTTACCTCGGCGGCCATCACCGTTGGCGGGTCGGGTACCGTGACCACGGTCTCGGTGGCTACAGCCAACGGGTTCGCCGGAACGGTGGCCACGCCCGGCTCGACTCCGGCCATCACCATCGAGACGACGGTGACCGGTCTCCTGAAGGGCAACGGCACCGGCGTAACGGCCGGTGTCGCGGGGACCGACTTTGCCCCGGGCACGTCCGGGAACACGACGGGCATCGTGAAGTCCACGTCGGGCACGGGTGCGCTCTCGACCGCGATCGCCTCCGACTTCCCGACGCTCAACCAGAACACGAGCGGGACGGCCGCCGGCCTGTCGGCAACGCTCGCTGTGGGGTCGGGTGGCACCGGGGCGACGACGATCACCGGCCTGGTCAAGGGCAACGGCGGCACCTCGGCCTTCACGGCGGCCACCGCCGGGACCGACTTCATCGCTCCGGGAGGGGCCCTCGGCACGCCATCCTCGGGGAACCTGGCCAACTGCACGGCGCTTCCGCTCGCCTCGGGGGTCTCAGGGACGCTTCCGGTGGCCAACGGCGGAACCGGAGCAGCGACCTTCACCGCCGGCCTGGTCACCGCCTCGGGAACCACCGCATTCGGCACGGTGGCCGCACCGGCGGGCACCGTGGTCGGCACCACGGACTCCCAGACGCTGAGCAACAAGACCCTGGCCGCCAGTTGCACGTTCCCGACCCTGAACCAGAACACGACGGGGACCGCGGCGAACCTGTCGGGCGCCCCGGCCCTGCCCAACGGCGTGACGGCCACGACCCAGTCCCCCGGAGACTCCACCACCAAACTCGCCACCGACGCCTTCGTGGCGGCGGCCATCACCGCGGCCCCGATGTCGGGCTCGTACACGACCTCGACCATCACCGCCGATCCGAACCCGGGCGTGGTCGGGACCTACTACCGGGCCAACTACGCCGCCGCCGGTAACTTCACCCTTCCGAGCACAAGTCTCACGACCGGACAGTGGGTCATGGTCAAGCAGATCGCCGCCAACACGCTCACCATCGTGGGCACGGTGGACGGCAACGCCTCGTTCACCCTTATTCAATACCAGTCGGTGGTCTTCATTTGGAAC
>Ga0182016_10006332_pt1 | contig 12470 bp, 12 predicted proteins | sample 712S2MmetaG_FD_120491 | JGI IMG/M metagenome (GOLD analysis project Ga0182016, IMG submission 120491) | Permafrost microbial communities from Stordalen Mire, Sweden - 712S2M metaG | ecosystem: Environmental > Terrestrial > Soil > Wetlands > Permafrost | place: Sweden: Stordalen | collected...
AAGAGGCTCATGGCGCGGAAGTAGCGAGCGATCCCCTGGATATCCTGATTGTTGCCGCCCACGGTTTGTTCCACCTGGGCGAGTGATTCCAGCGCCTCGTCATAATGGCCATTGCGGTATTGCGCCAGCCCCAACCCCAGCCGATACCACGGCAGGAGGCGGCTGTCCTTGCCTAGTTCCACCGCGCTTTGAGCCAGAGCGAGCGCGTTGGCAAGCATGGCGGCGTCGGCGGAAGAGCAAATGCGATATGCTTTGGCTGCTCGTTCGGCTGTTCCGGCTTGGTCTGTTCCCAGGGCTTGATGAACGAGGCGGCGCCGGGTGGCTTCGTAATCAGCAGCGTGTCCGAACCAGGTTTGCCAAACCGCCAGGGTCAAGGACGCATCCGTATTGGTAGGATTGGCATCGCAGAATTCCTCCAAGAGGGACAAGGCCTTTTCATGATCCCCGCTGGCGCAAAGCGCGTTTGAGTGAATTCGATGGAGAGCTACTTCCCTTGGTGTCCCATCCCCACATAATGGCCCTGCGCGGCGCTTCCCGATCAGAAACCGACCATTTGATGCAGTGCCTCGATTTCGATCCCATTCGCCAGCCTGATTCGACCCGTCAGTGGTCCCTGGCTTTACTAACGTCGTGGACGAGGACGCCTTGAACGGCCACATTTGCCTCACTGGCCAGATGACGACCGACACCCGGAACAAGATTTGTTGCTCGTCCAATGACGGCGCCGACTGGAGCGAAATCACGCGAGACGGCGATCGCTGCGGCGATACGATTTCCGTGGCCCTGGCCCCCTACCAGCCCGGCCGCATCTGGATCTGCTGGAACGGCCATTCCTTCGGCATATTCACGCCCGCCCAGTGATGAAGATGGGCCAGCCCCCCACCCGGCGCAGGTAATCCACGATCACCTCCCCTAAAATGTGGCGGGGTAGTTTCTCCTAAAAGCTTGCGGGAATTGTGGTGTCGCCGGTTAAAATCATGAAAACAGCTCTGCGTTCATACGACAAGAGCAACTCGCCGAGAAACTATGAGGAGTAAATACGCTCAAAAAATTGTTCCGTTCCTTTGGTTTGATAACAACGCCGAAGCCGCGGTGAAATATTATCACTCCGTTTTCAAGAATTCACGCATTGTCGAAATCCTGCGTTGCGGCGAAGCCGGACCAGGGCCGAAAGGCAGCGTCTTGACAATTGCATTCGAGCTTGAGGGGCAACGATTCATCGCGCTCAACGGCGGCCCGGAGCACAAATTCTCGCTGGCGATTTCTTTATTCGTCAATTGCAAGAATCAAAAAGAAGTGGACACGCTTTGGAAAAAACTATCAACCGGCGGCAAAAAAATCGCTTGCGGCTGGCTGACTGATAAGTTTGGCGTCGCTTGGCAAATCACCCCCACGATTCTTCTCGATTATCTTAACGACAAGAATCCGATGAAGGCAAAAAACGTCATGCAGGCGATGATGAAGATGCAGAAAATCCGCATCAATCTCCTCAAGCAGGCATATCGAAAGAAATGACTGGTGCGGCGGAGCTGCGTGCAGAAATATCGACGGATAAGAAATGAACTGGGAATGAACGCGCTCTACCACTGGGCCATCCCGCCATCTGGAGCCGGAGGCGGGATTCGAACCCGCGCGTTTACGAGCCGATAACCCAATCCTGCGACCGGTCGAAAATCGCGCCACCCGAAGCTTACGCCTGCGGCGGCGGCAGAATCTGCAGCCCAAATGACTGCGCGATGCCGATCACGCGAGGAATGTCCCTCTGTTGCTCGGGCGTCAGCGCGCCGATAGCCTCGAAGAACCCTTCAAACCCCGCTGGCGTAATGAGGCACATGAGGCGTCCGGGAGTCTTGCCAAGGTAACGATACGTGTGCGCCAGCCCGCGCGGCGCAAATATCGTGGCACCCCTTTTGGCGACAAAAGTTTTGCTGTCAACAGTGAATTCATAATCGCCCTCGAGAACCTGAAAGGTCTCGTCCTCGCGTGTGTGAATGTGGGGAGGCGGGCCGCCGCCTGGCACGTCGCGCGATTCCACCACGCTCACCACTCCGCCCGTGTCGCGGCCAGGCACGCGAACGACCATGGGGATACCAAGAACGTGGACTTTTTTGCCTCCGTCATCAGGGATAATGATTGGTGCCATGGGGCTATGCTGGCGAAGGCGCCAACGGTGCTCAAGAACTTAATCGACAAGAAATGATGGACAAGAGGCGACACGGGAAAGGATTGGTTGCCCGGTCGCGCGGAAGTCGAGCGGTGATGACTTTCATCCATTTCCTCCGCCAAGCGTTGGCTGGACGCCGTGCGCTCAAGAGCCATGAGATGTCACATAATGGCGTCCCTCATCCGTGATTGCGTAATGGCTGTTCCACTCGCTCGGCTTGGGAATCGCCACCTTAACAAACTTCAATCCGCGCAATTCTTTAAGACAAAAAATGGCATCGGCTGGAACAAGTCCGCAGGCATCAGCCACGATGTCAACATTTCCACTACCGCCGTTTGGATCTAACTGACTGAACCACTGCAAAACATGAAGAGCTTCATGGCTGAGAGAACGTTCAGCCGGGCTCGGAGGCGGTGTTAGGGAATCCGGGGGGCACACGGTCGGCTCGATCGGCTTTGCCAGCGCGCGCAACAGGATGTTTTGCTCCGTCAGCGCCTGAAGTTCTCCTTTTGTTTGCGCATAATCAACGTTGATCTTCGCCAGCTGGGCTTTCAACTCCTGTATAACCGCATCGCGCATGGCGAGTTCCTTTGCCTTAGTTTCAATCTCCACCTCGTTTGAGTTTAGAGAAATAGTTGTCCCCGTTGCCGCTGTTTGCCCGCGATGGGAGCCCTCTGATTTCGCCACCTCTTGGGGATGCATAGTGTCTTGCGGAAGATCTTTCGTGCCCTTAATAACTGCGATCAAAGCGCCAGACAAAGCCACAAGAACTGAGGTGGCAAGCTCTCCAAGAATCCACTCCGGCATGCTAATTGTCTGCATCACGCCAAGGATGGTGATGGTGAACAAAACACCAAACGCCAGGATAAAAACCCAAAACAGGACAAGCTTCATAATGCCGTGAGTGGGCAAAATCGTTCCGAGGCGGCGAAAAAGCAATGAAAACCACCGCCAGGGAAGCATTATACCCGCTAGTCATGGGCCAGGGGCTGCTTTATGGGGTCAGACAATAAGGTTGGCCGGCGTAACAACATAGTCGCCAATTGAACGATTAAGTTGCCAGCCAGCCTTGGCGAAGATTCAACTCCAGTCGCTGGACGGTTGGCATCGGGCGGCGGTCTGGGCGACCCCGACGGGAGGAAAACTCCGGCGCGACCATCGGATGAAAAACCGATCCGGTTGGATAATACCGGGATTTGCTCTGTGGCGATTCACCATATTTTACTTCTTCATGCCGGAATAGCGCGGCGAACAGTGTCTGAATCCAACTCCATGAGCGCCAGCCTTCTGCTGTTTGGTTCGAACGCCTTCATGACCTTTGCTTGGTATGGCCATTTGAAACACGGCCACAACTGGCCGCTTTGGAGGGCTATCCTGGCATCGTGGGGCGTCGCCCTGCTCGAATACTGCCTGGCGGTGCCGGCCAATCGCCTTGGCGATGGCCACTTCTCAGGACACCAGGTCAAAATCATTCAAGAAGTCGTCATTGAGATCGCCAGTTGGACGGAGAATACGCCAAGCCATCCGCGAGATTAGATGGTGTCACGCTCCAGACCAAGTGACTACCTTATAGCCTCTTGCGAGCTTGCGAGCTTGCTCAGGTGTGCCATTACTGTTGACAATCCACGCGCCGGATTTTAATGGTTCTGGGATCGCTTGATCACCACTCAAAATGTGAAGTTTAATGATGAAAAGACTGCACGTATCTAATGCTGAGCGGGATGAAAGAGGATGTGAGCATCCTCTGCGATAGCTCCGCTGGAATTCCATGCGGAAACCGCCGCCACCTCGAAAGAAGAAGCCTCCATCGAAGCTCGGCATGAAGCAAAAAGCCGGCATTGCCTTGCTCCGAAACGCGCAGAGCGGAAGACAGGTTCTCTTAGTGCAGCAAACTGATGGTCAATGGAGCTTACCGAAAGGCAGGCGCCGACCGGGCGAGACGGCCAAGGAAGCCTGCCTGCGTGAATGCCTTGAGGAAACTGGTTATGAACCCAAGAAAATCCATTTTGTATCTTGCGGGATTAACTCCCATAAGACGGTCCTCCTCCATTTGTGGAAATCAGAAGTTTTTCCTCCTTACCCAAAGAATTTGCCCAGGGGCGGACAGGAGAAGGAGGTGCGTCAGATGGCCTGGTTTAGTCCTCCGCAGGCGCGGAAGATTTTAAAACGGTGGCAGTGGAGCCTTCTTGCTAAAGTGTTTCCAGCAAAACGGAGGTGACCTAACCCGTTATGCGACCGAACGTCGAAGCCGTCGAGGCGGGCCAAGCGAATGCCGCCCGCAAGACCGTGAGGCGGCGGTTGGGCAATGATTGGCGCGCGTTATCTTTGCCGCGATGATTGTCTCCTTTTATGTCACCTGTCGTTTGCGTGATTGCTTTTGGCCCTGATTTTTGGCGATTTAATCTATGCATTCAATCTGGAGTTTTCTGCTGATTTGCGTGGCCGTAACCGGCCTGGCCGACACAGCCCGGGTTAGGGCGGAAGACGGAGTTGCCGTTCCTCTGAAATCCCCCATGCTTGGGCACGGAACAAATTTCAGCCGGCTTGACGACGGTGTCATTACTGTTGTTTTCGACCTATCCCGGGGCGGGGCCATCGCTGGCATAGGGAAATCTGGTTCGTCCCGCAACTTGGTGAATGTCGCCGATGAAGGGCGTTACATTCAGCAGTCCTATTACGCAGGACGCCCCCTCGACCGGAAGGCTGAGGGGCAATCACCGAAGTGGTCTCCCTGGTCGTGGAATCCGATTCAAGTGGGAGATGCTTTTGGGCACCGCGCCAGCATTCTTCTCACCACCAATGATCGTCGCACATTCTACATCAAAAGCGTGCCCATGCTCTGGGACATGAACAACCGACCCGCTGAGGCGGAAATGGAGCAGTGGACGACGCTGCTCGGCAGCACCATTCATGTCCGGAACCGTCTCACCTGCCATCGCTCCACAGACGCCTATGGCGAAGGCATCGGGAATAACCAGGAACTGCCGGCCGTTTATCCTATTTCCGCCCTGAGCAAACTCTATTCCTATCAGGGGACAAAGCCGTTCCAAGGCGACACCGTGGAAAATCTCAAGGTGGTGAATCTCTCCAGCGGTTTTTGGGGAACTTACGACAACATAACCGAGCACTGGATGGCGTTTGTGGACGAGCAGAAGTGGGGCATGGGTGTTTACAACCCTCAATGTGTCAATTTTCTGGCCGGACGTTCCGGCGATCCCGGTCATGAGAGCACAGACAATTCGACCTCCTATATTGCCCCGGTCAAAAGCTACGCTCTGCTCAGAAACTCTGTCGTTGATTATGATTATGACCTTATAATCGGCACGCTGGATGAAATCCGGGCGACGGTTTACCGGTTGCACGATTCAACCCTCCGAAAATGAAATGCAAGGAAAATTTCCCCCGTTCAACGCGCCGGTTTAAGATCACGGCCGGCGATCTTGAGCGCGAAGACATGCTCGCACGGCTTTTGCAAGGGCATCGTGACAGTCAAGCCTTCCTCGGTCTGCGCCCCATCGAGTTTGCCGGTGTGCCCGAGCAGAGCGACTTTGGAAACCTTGCCGGCGGGTGTCGCCAGCGACTTGACGACCAGTTTGCCATTCTCCGGCCAGCCGAGGGCCAGCGCGTAAAGCGTTTTGCCTTTGGTAGTGAACCGGATGTCCATCTCGGTGTGTTTTAGTGTGCTTTCGTTAAAACTGCCTCCCTGCTTCATTTTCGAGGGATCTCGCTATAGACCACACGTCGTATATAGCACGGCTCTCCGAACCGGAAGAAGGTAGCCGCAAGTTCGGCAAGTTCGCAAGTTCTGCTGACCCGACCGAGAATTGCGGCAATTCGTGTGTTGTGATAAATCATTCCTTGATGAGCGTGACCAGTTCGCTTGGCCGTAAATCCAGGGTAAGTGTGCCATCCGTCACGGCCGCCTGCCCATCCGGAGCAAAACGTCGCGCGGCATCGGAGCGGTAGACGTTCAGCTTTGTGTCTCCTTCCCTCCCCAAAGGCGACGCCTCCCACCTCACTTTTAATCGGGTCGCCGGATGCCACTTGCCGATCGAAGTGTCCGGTCTGACGTCAGTGAGATTGACCATTGCAAGGGACCAACCTCCATCGGGGCGCTTTGCCGCCAAGGCGTTCAAGAATGGTTTTTGTCCGTAGCTAAACACCAGATCGCCTCCCGGTTGGGCTTTGACCGGGTAAATGCGTGAGCCATTCGGAAACGCCGCTCGTAACTGTCGAAACCAATCGTATTTCAAGGGACGAAAGATTCGTTGGCGCATGTGATCATAAACCATAAGTTTAGTGGCGTTGTCTTCATCCTTGGTCACGTCGGGACTATCATAAAAGCCAATGAAATAGATCCAATGCGTTACGCCGCAGTTTAGGTCATTGAGAAAGCGGCCTGCGATCGAAGCCGCCAGGCTGGGATCGAGCTCGCGTTCGTTGCCGTTATCGCCAGCCTCTGTCATCCAATACTGTTTGCCGGTGCCGGCGATGGTTTTTGGAAAATCGGGAGTCGCAGCCATGTTGTAACTGTGAGTGGCAATACCTCGGAGAGCGGCCCAGGCTGCTCGGTCAGCCTTGATGCCGGCGATGCATTGCAAAGCCGAGTTGTCTGCACTAGCCGCCTCCGGGGCAATAATCTCAACTTCCTTAAGATTGCGCGCGTCCAACTGCTGACGGAGCGAGCGCACCGCCTCCGCCATTTGGTCAGGCTTGAAGCCGGCAGGTTCATTGGCGATTCCGGTGACATCGATCTTTATCCCACGTTCGACTTTCACGCCCTGAATGAACTCCGCCAGCTTTCTGGCATATTCAGACATTGGTTCAGCAGGAGGTTTTTCGCCGCGCGCCGGGGCAAGCAATAAGGTGGCCACGCCTTGTTTTTGCGCAGCCGCGATGATCCCGCTGTCCACGTAAGACTGGTAGAACTCAGACTTCATTTGAGCGGAGGTCAGCGCGGGACCGGATTGAACCCAAACTCGAAGCACGTTCATATGCAGGTCGCCAAATACTCGAGTGAACAACTCCGCTCGGGATGGAACCGGTATCCGAGTTTCGTTCAGGCTAACCATGCTGCAGCCAAATCCCACCAACGTCTGTGCTGGATCGGGGGCGACTGTCAACGTCACAACTTGAGTTGCGGGCTGCCCGCTTGCGGTGGGAGCGCCGAAAAGCGTAAACCAGAGGATTCTCGCCAAAACCAACGGGATCAAGACGGCGAATAACCTTCGCCCAAGTTCATGCACGCAATAGCTCATCCTTAATGAATCTGTTGGGCGGCTTCAGATTGAGGCCCATCCACCGATTGCACCATCTTCGAAGGCGCTGGTTTAAGATCTGTGCCGGCGATCTTGAGCGCGAAGACATGCTCGCACGGCTTTTGCGAGGGCATCGTGACAGTCAAGCCTTCCTCGGTCTGCGCCCAATCGAGTTTGCCGGTGTGCCCGAGCAGAGCGACATTGGAAACCTTGCCGGCGGGTGTCGCCAGCGACTTGACGACCAGTTTGCCATTCTCCGGCCAGCCGAGCGCCAGCGCGTAAAGTGTTTTGCCTTTGGTCGTGAACCGGATGTCCTTCGCGGTGTATTTTAGTGTGCTTTCGATAAAACTGCCGCCCTGCTTCATTTTCGATGGACCCTCGCCATAGAGCTTCCAAGGGCGGGTGCCGAAGATGGCTTCCCCATTGACCGGCATCCAGGCGGCCAATTCGTTCAGGATCTTCAACTCGTCATCATCCAGCGTGCCATCCGGCCTTGGCGGCAAGTTCAAAAGCAGGTTGCCGTTCTTGCTCACAATATCAGCCAGCATCTGTAGGATCAATGCGGTTGAGCGGTAGCGGTGGGTCTTGAGCAGTTTTTCCTGGTAATACCAGTCGCCCACGCAGGTGTCCGTCTGCCACGGATTCGGACTGATGCCATCCATCACGCCGCGTTCCAGGTCTTGCACCCACCGGCCTTGAGATTCTTGCTTGCAGTTATACACGGCTTCCAGTCTGCCGTTATGGCGCCGGGCGTTGTCGTTGTAGTAATCCGCCAGCAACTTTTGCCCGAACTCGTCCGGATAGGGCAGCGGGCTGTCGGAATAAAGCAGATCGGGATGATAACGATCCACCAGGTTCTTGATGCGGTTGAACCAAATCTTTTTCACAAAATCCGGCGCGTTCGGCAGATAGTAATTCCCGTCCGGCTTTTCGTTGCCAACCCAGTAAAGATCGGAGTATTTCGGATCGGCCCCATCATAGCGAACTCTGGCCAGCGGCCCATTCGTGTCCGCTCTTTTGGCGGCGCTGTAGAACCACCAGCTTGCGGCCAGATGTTCGGTCATGCCGAAGCGCAGCCCGTGTTTCTGCGCCGCCTTTTGCCAGTCGCCTGCTATATCGCGTTTTGGCCCTATGTTGACGAAGTTCCACCGCTGAAACTTCGAGTCCCAGCAATCGAAGTTGTCGTGGTGCATCGCGATCATGCAGAAATACTTCGCCCCGGCTTTCTGGTAGAGGCCCATCAGTCGATCGGGGTCCCACTTTTCGGCATGCCAGAGGGGGATGATGTCTTTCCATCCGTTGGTGGCTGGATGGCCGAAACGATTAAAGTGATCTTGGTAGTCTGGGGATCCCTCTTCATACAGCCTGCGCGCATACCAGTCGCCATTCATCGGCACCAACTCCGGCCCCCACACCGCCCAGGTGCCAAACTTGGCGTCGCGGAACCAGTCTGGGCATCGGTATTGCTTACGTGATTCATCCGTGGTCTCGAAAGGTCCAGACGACGCCCGTGGATTTTGGATGTTCTGCGCAAACATCCACGGCAGCAGTCCCGGTTCGGCCAGGGCGGGTGTCCAGGCGTCGTGATTGACCCCGGGGTATTCGGTGTATTTCGGTTTGCCGCCAGCCTCCTTGAGCGCTTGGATCATCGATCGGGTGCGGCTTGTTGGGACTGTCGCATCCTGCGCCCCGTGAAACGCCCAGATGGGCAGCGAGGCGAGACGGCTTGCGGTTGTATTGTCTGCTCCGCCGCAAATAGGCACCGCCGCCGCGAACCAATCCGAGTGGCGGGCGGCGATGTCCCAAGTGCCATACCCTCCCATGGAAAGACCCATGACATAAACTCGGGACGGGTCGATCGGAAGAGACTTCTTCAGCGAGGGCAGAAGTTCGAGCACCAGTGACATGGGGCCGCTGGGCTCCTTGGGTTGGTAATGCGGCTTGGGATCGCTCCAGTCCACTTCCACCCAACGTTTATTTTCAGGGCATTGAGGAAAAACGACAAATGCTGGATATTCTTCCCGGTTTTTCGGATCCAGAAATAGCGGGCCTCCATGGGTGAGCTGGTTTTGATTGTCTGCCCCACGCTCGCCAGCCCCATGGAGGAAGAGCACCAGTGGATACCGCTCCCCCGCTTTGACCGTGGCCGGCGAAAGGATGCGGTAAGGCAAATTGCCTTGGGCGCCGGTAAAGGTCTTAAACTCGTAGCCGGAGATGGACGGTTTGAGCGTATGGCTGACAATGAAATCGACCACGGGCGTAGGATCGTCCAGGCCGTGGGGATGATGGCCCACACCAGGTTTATGGATGACTTGAATTTCGCCCCCGAGTTGCTGGTAGCGTTCTTTTATGATTGCGGTGTTCTCCGCGACCGGCACGACATCATCAGCATCGCCCACCACATGGATCAGAGGCACTCCCGCTTCCGCGAGCGGCGTAAGGATGTCGATGTGGTTGCCGCGGTAGGCCAGCGCTTCGGCTTCATCTTTAAAGCGATAACATGTCATCAGCGCTTCCCAGTCGTTCTTGCTTCCGATTCCTTTGCCCTTGCCGCCGGGCCAACTCTTGAAATCGCACACCGGCGCATCCCCATAAATAGCTGAGACTTTCCCGGGGTTTTCGGCCGCCCAGCGGTTTGCGTAAAGCCCGCCGCGGCTGATGCCGATGAGCGCGGCCTTCTGAGCGAGGCCCTGTGCGCGGACCGCGTCGTAAAATGCATTAAAATGCTTCACCGCGTCGGGGCAGCCGAAGGTGTTGCCCACGCTGACAGGAGCGTGATAAAAACCCTTGGCCAGCAGTTGCGGCGCCGCGCAACGTTCGACAAACGCGTCGGGAAACTCCATACACCAGGCCCATGGATTGCCGGGGAGTGGGGTTTTCGGTTCCACCATCCAGGCTGCGCAGCCGTCCACGGTGAAGTTGTGGCGGGTGAAACCGTTCCAGGTATCGAGCTTCTCGCCCGGCCACGACACTGGTCGGGCGGGTTTGGCCACTAAGCAGCCGCAAAGAAGGATGGCTGGCAGTGTGAATACAAGTTTTTTTATTTTGGATTTCATCTCGTATTGTTGGCCGTTACCGACCTGAAGGCTCTCCTGCTGGATAGAGTGTTGCGTTCTCCAATCATCGCCATCTTTCCCCAGCGTAGCCGCGCCTCGCCACACGAGGGAGAAAAATCGCGGCCGGTTGAGGAATCGGGGTTGCCTTCCTCGCCCCAACCGTGCAAATGAAGGGATGGCTAAAACACCTAAAAAAGCAAAACGAACACCAAGCGCCGCGTTTATGAAACCGGTCACGCCGGACGATAAGCTCGCCAAAGTCGTCGGGGACAAACCCCTCCCAAGGACTGAACTGACAAAGAGACTTTGGGCTTACATCCGCAAGAATGGCCTGCAAGATGCAAAGAAAAAGACGCTCATCAACGCTGATGAAAACTTGAAGGCCGTGTTTAATGGCAAGAAGCAAGTCAGCATGTTTGAAATGACCAAGTTGGTCTCCGGGCATGTGAAGAAATAATCCCGCTGCCTAAGGAACTTCCTCCCGGCCGGAGATGGAAGCTTGCGGCCGTCCGCGAGGTGGACGCAAGCCTCGTGCCTGCAAAGGCCCGGCTTGAAGGGCGGGATGGCGCATGGCTGATAAAGGAGTTGCCTGGCCTGAGCTTGCGTTTTAAGGTGCCCTCAGAATGTATTGTTGACCCATGAAACCTGATGCATTCCTCAGGATCGTGCTGGCATCCGCCGCTCTTGCAGCCAAGGGCGAAACTCCAGTCTGGCCGGGGTTTCGCGGGCCCAACAGTTCCGGCGTGGCCGCCGAAGCCACGCCGCCCATCGATATCAGTCCCTCGAACTCGGTTCTGTGGAAGGTGCGGGTGCCGTGGTCGCCCTCTTCGCCGTGTGTCTGGTATGACCAGATATTCCTGACCACTTGCAGCGAAAACGAGCTCCAAACCCGCTGTTATCGAAGGCAGGATGGCTCGCTGGCGTGGTCGCGAGGATTGAAGCCAGACAAACTGGAGACTTTTCACAGCACCGCAAACAGTCCCGCCGCCCCCACACCGGCAACCGACGGCCAAAGATTGGTCAGTTATTTCGGCTCTTTCGGACTGGTGTGCTATGATCTCAAGGGGAAGGAACTGTGGCGGCATCCATTGCCGATGGCCCTAAGCGGCGGCCAATACGGGACCTCATCTTCCCCGCTCATTGCCGGAAATCTGGTGGTGGTCAATCGTGACCAGGACGAGGACTCATTTTTAATCGCGGTGGATTTGGTGACGGGCAAGACAGCGTGGGAAACACCGCGGCCCGAGGCCCACGGCAGTTTTGGCACGCCCATTATCTGGAGAAACAACGGCGTTGAAGAGGTCATCACCCCTGGGTCTCTCCGTCTGAAGGGCTACGCGCTCAAGACGGGGCGTGAGGACTGGGTGGTTCAGGGCGTGAGTTGCTATGCTTGCACAACGCCGGTGGTCGGCGACGGACTGCTTTTCTTCGCGGCCGAATCGGACGGCAAGGCCGAATACAATTATCCGCCGTGGGAAAAGTTTCTTGAGAAGTATGACAAGAACAAAGACGGTGTGGTCAGCCTGGACGAATTCGAACCCGGCCATCGCGACTACATGCGGGGCTATGACTTAAACCGGGATGGAAAGATCGACAAAAACGAATGGGATCAGATTCTGGCGAATGTAGCCAAAGGCGAGAATGTGATAGTGGCAGTCAAGCCTGGAGGCCGTGGGGACATCTCGCAGAGCCATGTGGCGTGGAAGTTCAACCGCAGGCTGCCCTACGTAGCTTCGCTGCTCTTCTATGATGGCCGGATTTACCTGATCAAGAACGGTGGAATGCTGTCCTCATTCGACGCCAAGACGGGCCAGGCTATTTACACCCAGGAGCGCTTGGACGCGCTGGGGAATTACTTTTCCTCGCCGGTGGCCCAGGGCCAATGCTTAGTAGGGCGTAAGTAATTGACGGCCTGAAATTTGAGTGTTTTTGCTGGACTTACGGCGCACGACTTTTTTAGGCTTGGGCATGAAGAACGCAAAACGATTGCCC
>Ga0182016_10006334_pt1 | contig 12467 bp, 6 predicted proteins | sample 712S2MmetaG_FD_120491 | JGI IMG/M metagenome (GOLD analysis project Ga0182016, IMG submission 120491) | Permafrost microbial communities from Stordalen Mire, Sweden - 712S2M metaG | ecosystem: Environmental > Terrestrial > Soil > Wetlands > Permafrost | place: Sweden: Stordalen | collected...
AAGAGGAAGAGGAAGTGGACGATGATGATGATGATGATGATGATGATGATGATGATGATGATGATGATGATGATGATGATGATGATGATGATGATGATGATGATGATGATGATGGTGCGTCAGCACTGGGAGCAGATATCGATTCTGAAAACGAAAACGACGACGAGCACTTTTAGAACGAATCAAATCATCAAACAAGATAAAAACACGGGCGATCGGGTTTATTTTACTAGACGATACTGGAATGAGTTTGCTGAATGTAATTTTGAAATCCCAAAATGCTCGTCTTCCATTCCGACAAATCCAAATTTTCGGAACGAATGTGATCCGTTCCGTTCAAAACGTGGTACAAATGTCGTCCACGGGCCGCGCACTCCTCCACCAGCTGTTTGACGGACAATTGCTTCAGAGCCATGTAGCGAATCGGATCCACACACTCCACCTCGACCTCAAAATCGGGCGCCGCCGTCAAATTATGAATCTTTTCGTGCAAACGCTGCGGGTTGTTGTCTCTCCATGCCAGGGTCAGATCGTAGCTCCACATGGCCGCCAAACCGGGGTCGTTTTTTGGTTGCTGCTGCCATTGCGGATATTCTTGGTCATCGGTCGACTCGTACAATCTCACCGCACGCTGCCCAGTCTTCTGATCATCCTTGAGAAAGGCAGCGTAACTATTTTTTGACCACACCGGACTGTCAGGCATGATGAGATAGGCTTGAATCAGGGAATATCGCTTTTTGAACCGATAAATTTTGGGATTGTCCGTCGCGAGGACGACGCCAGTGACCGCGGCAACATTTTTCAGATCATGTTCCTTTTCCAACGCAAAATTGATTCGTATCGCTGGAGATTCCCTTTTTTCGGAATCAGTCGGCAAAACCGTCGGGGCACCTTCGGCCTTCAACTTGGAAACGTCCAAATCAGGAATATCGGCGCGCAAAGTCATCATGGTCAAATGGGTTTTGGTTCTAAAACGGGAGCGGTGCTTGGAATGGATGCCGTTGACATAACCAGGCAGCAAGTGCGCATCGCGCTTCTTTTTCGCACGAGCCAGTTCTTCCAGCTTCATGGAGGGTGTTTTGATCGATTGAATCGGATCGATATTGGCCGCAATGTGGTCATCTGTGAGATACTGAATATCGTAGATACCTTCCTCGTCGTCCGCCCAGTCGTCGCCCAAATCGCTTTGCCAGATGGATTCAAAACCTTGTGAAAAAGTGTTGCCCGGGTAGAGTCCGTGGCGAATTTTGTTGAAGGCGACTTGGGAGATGCCGTTTTGAAATTTGAAGGACGCCTCGGGATCATTGGGCATTCTAAAATCCTTCGGGTCCCACAAGACCGTGCCTAGGCGCACTTCTAGTTCCGGAAAACCATACACCGGACTATCGGACCAGCATGAATCATCGAACGGCTCAACGATCGGCTCGGACGAAATAATCGACGAGGAGTCGTGAGCGCCGCCGCTGGAAATATTCGCCGGCGTCGACAAATCCGACCGCGTTCTACCAATCAGATCGAGAATGGACTTGACAATTTGACAAAATTCCACCTCAAACGCCGGTGAGGGAGTTTGGTTTGCAAATTGCATCATGTCTTTTTTTTTTCAGGTAGATCGTTGTGCCGCCAACACCAGCACCACCGAGGCACGCACACAGGACACTGAATCAAAAATGGGCGCACGAATGTCTGAGAAAAATCTGAGGAAGAATGGTTATGTCCGTTAAAAAAACGCATTGTTGCCGATCAAATGCAGCTCGGCCGCTGCCGTCGACTTCAGTGCTCATTTTTCGGGAACAATCGGACGCTCAGAAGAACTTGAGGGAAAAGTGGCGAGCGATTCAAACCGGGGTGTGCGCGGTTTAGCCAGAGCGGGAGGAGCGCGGCAGAGCGTACGACGGCGTGACTGCGCCATTTTCCATTCTTCATTCCTCAACGATCGTGTGCCCCGCTCCGTACACCGCCATGTGTTTAGTAAAGATGTTTGTGTTCGAAAACGTCGACAATTTTTATCGCGTCCGCTCGATCGTTCTCCGTCACTCGCCGGCCGCACGAGCGCGCATCGACTCGGCATTCCGTCGCCGCGACAAAAGTCCGAAATTGGCACTCGCGTCGCGGCGGATCGCGGCGCGCACTTTCGATTTCTTTTCACCATTTTCATTCTTCTGCTACATTGAGTCCCATCAAAATGCCATTTCATTTCAAATCATTCGCACTCATCTGGTCAAGTACGTGAAAATCCTTGTCCAAAATGACCGGGCGTGTGCAGGGGGAAGGAAACGAAAAGGGCGCGCGAGCCTTCCGTTTTGCCACGCCAACAGATTCCTAACGTCTCGATGGATTCAGGTCTCCTATTGATATTGTCATTGCTTTACGGCTTGAGCAATGCGCTCCAATTTCCATTCCCGTTCAACAATTCGTTTGCCCCGTACGTGAACGGGCTGAACTTGTACAGTCCGTTGTTGACGGGTTTTGGCGTCGAGCGATGGACGCCATTCACAACGTACTGCGCGCTTTGGAATACTGATTACACTGGAAAAGCGCTCATCATGTCTTTGCCCATCTATGGAGAATTTATCGAACAATCCATTCGCAAGGTGCTCAACAATGGAAGGGCATTGGGCTATGGCAACCCCAGTGTGATCATGTTTCCCTCTTACACGGGCATTGCCGGATTTGTGGGTGCCTCGCGTGATTTTGGAGTGGACGTTTCGGATATTGGAGTGCCGGCCGTCGAAATATCGGTCGACTTTTGGGGCCTGTGCGACAAGGTACTGTCGACGCCTGGCGGCGTCGTGCCAATCATTGTGCGCGATGACGACCCGGATCCATTGTTCGTATTGTGGCCCATGTATGCCGTCGTTACTTGCGGCATCATCATGACTTCCTTCGCCTTGGCCTGCTTCGCCGTCAACGGCTACAAAATGTTTTTGCATTTCCGCTGGACCGATGGCGTGACGACTCCCAAAATCTTTTTCATCATAGACCTGTTCGGCAATGTCATGCGCTTTGTCTACTCGGCCATCAATCCGTTCTTTGTCAATCATTTGAATTACACGGTGACTGTGATTTGCACGACGACGCATTTGGCCATTTCCATCGTTTGTACCCTCCTGGTCGCCCTCAAATGGTTTGAACTGCTGCAAAAGAGTCATGTTCGAGCGATATTCTTTCTGGAAAGATTCAAGTGGCCGTTTTTTATCGCCGGATTTTTAATCTTCTCCGTCGAGTTTGTCAGCGCCGCCTTGCGCGGACACTGGTACAACACAACTTTGCTTTCCGAGATTTCCTGGAGTTTTTTGATCATTGTGGGATTCGCGGTCGTCGTCTTGCTGTTCATTTCCGGGGTTCAAATCTTGATTCAGCTCCACAAGGCCAATCCCGATTTGAACAAGAAACGATTATTTCAGGTCAACCAAACCACGTGGCTCTTGTTGATTTCTGGCGTGTTTCTGGCATTTTGGTGCATCCTTCACACGGTCTTTATGATTCAAACATTTTATTACGAAAATTGGCCGCTCGTCCCCTACAATATGACTACGGTCTTTGAGTTTTTATTCCTCTATGTCGCCTCCTTGTGTCAAAACTGGGCGATGCCCCTTCCCAAACGCTCGAAGGACTCACATAAAAACTCCAACGATGTCAGCCATCCGTCGGGAGACCGACCTTTGGAAGATGCCCCTATTGTCCAAGTTTCGACCGCCGAACAAGAATGGTTGCGCCGAACTCTAACAGGAGTTGGTGCGGGGCTTGTAAATCAGGATGGTGGAGAAGAAGATGGCGACGATGACGGCGATGACGACGACGATGACGACGATGATGCCGGTGGAGACATGGTTTCCGTTTGAAGAGGCGTCTTTTGCCTTTGGCCAAGCCCGTCCATTACCATCCATTGTTGTCGTTGCGGCCCATGTCAGTTAAAATTGTACAATATATCGATTACAATGCTAGCATTTCGGATCACATGTTGTTTAAACCTTGGGGGCGCCATCCCATGCATGAGTAGGACGAAGAGGAATACTGATTATATCATGATTGTTCCTTTGATGCCGTGACAATACTGCCTATTTTCACTCTATCTGCCGTTCAGGCGCGACAAAATGGTCGCAGAACCGAGCAGGGACGATTTGAGCGGCAAGTTCCCCGCCAGTCAGTACACCTCTTCGCCTGCCGATACGCACATACAATCCCAAACGGCAGATGCAACCAGAAAATATTATTGCCGATATTTTGCAACTGTGGATACGGACGGACTCGCGTGAATGGTTCGTTCGAACCGAGCCAAACGCGACGCAAAAAGCGAGTGGCTCTCTTTCGAGCGAAATTCAATTGCCGGGCCACATTGCTCCTTGCGAACCATCACAATTGCAACTACGACAAGAACAACATGTGGCATTGGAGGAGGTCATTCGGGAACCGACTTGGTCCCATATGGTCCGCTGGGCTGCGCAGCACCCAGTAGAACCCCTGGATCAAGTCACATGGTCCAGTGCCAAATGCCGAAACCGAACTGTGGACATGCTGACCGGCCAAAATTGCTATGAAATGGGAAGAAACGTCAATGCCTGGTTTCCAATCACATTGATCGAACAAATGGAGGTGATTGATCTTAAAATGAGGCGCGGCAAGATCAAAATGAAGAATGGAAAGTGGCAGCCCAGTGTCATGGTGGCGGTGGATGACAAAGTATTTCAATACCTGCAGGATTGTCATCAAAAAGTTTGGAACCATCTAATCCGACTCTATCCTTCGATGTGGGCGTTTTTTCTGGATCAAATACCTTGTCTGCATCCGATTCAGCGTTTTCCGATTATTTTCAAAATATGGTCGCTTTTCGTACCACATCTGCTACCTTCTATGAATATTGGCTGCTACGAGGCCGGACAATTAATGTCCCTGTCGATTCGCCCCCAGAAAATGGCCTCCATGATTAAAGATCGCGCTTCGCATTGTCGCAAATTTCAAAACGGTGCCGATGGAAAACCGCCGCCTGGAACATCGTCGGTGACCGCGCCGGCACTCCGACACGTTCTCCAACCTCCTGATTTTGTGTGGTATTGGATTCAAATTGGCTGCAGGCAGGTAGACGCGACTTGGTTCCAAGTCCATCAATCCTGGTTGGATTTGTTTCCTGCTTTGAACGATCCCTTTGTATTCGCGACCGTATGTGCGAGCTGTGATCGCCCCTGAGGTGAATAAAAAACAAGCATCGGTCCATTGTCATCCATTGAGGACGATCAATGGCGGGGGGGGGGCACATTAACCAGAAATCGTCGAAATGCATTTTTTTTATTCATCGTCATCCATATCAGAAAAGTGATCAACCATCCCCGCTTCGTCATCCGAATCATCTACGAGCGCATCCAAATCATTTTCATCGTCACTACCACTCGGTAATTGGTCAAATTGAGCGTTTTCGCTGTAAAATGCGGATTCTTGTTCGTCATACAGGGCCTGCTGCGTTTCCAAGATCGACTTGGCTTTTTTGCGCGATGCTTGAATGACAAAGTCATAGGCCTTTCGTTTCAAAACTTTAATGTTTCGTTCAGAATACGATGTGGTATCGTTCGAGCCTGAAGTCGTCATCGACGTCAGTGACTGCCCAGTGGTGGTTTTGCGTTTCTTGCTCGATGACTTGTTGTTCTGCTCCGGTTGCCATTCCTTCAATGAGTTTGAGCGAAATTGTTCCAAAACCGTGTTCAACTCGTTCACATAATCACGCCACCAGTGAATTAGAAAATAGTTGGCAAACTCTTTTTCGAACGGCAGGTTGAACAAGGCGTGATGAGGCATCAATCTGGCAGTGTAGCCCACCTCTCCCATCCCCAATGGATCCTCTCTCGGGAATTCCTGTAGGTGTTCCAGCGAAGGGTTGGGGGGACGATGAGGACTTTCAGAGACGTCACCACCATGCACTTTTTGCTTTTCCGCCCCGATTTTCTGCTGGATCACCGTTCGACAGGTGCGTTCGAGCGCGATTTGAATGAGTCTGGGGATGTGCTTTTTCAGAATGCGGCGCTTGGGTTTGAGCGAATAGTTGGAGTGTCCTCGTTGTTCATCACTAATCGGTAGGGCTTTGCTGATTTCGGACAATTCCTCCCGTCTCAACTGAGCGAGCACTTTGGTGTTCGGTTTGAGTTTCAAAATATAATCCTTTTCGTGCCGCGTGTCCAAGGGTATCGATATAATGCCCTTGTCGTCCGGCATTTTTTCTTGCAGCAAGTAATCGATGAGAATGTCCTTGGATTCTTGAAGGCGATCGATTTCTCCAAAATTCTCCGCGACATCTGTCGATGGTACTGGTGGCGGTGCTGCCGGTAACAAAGACGACGGTTGACCATGTGCTTCTCCTTCTTCTTCTTCTTCTTCTTGTTCTTCTTCTTGTTCTTCTCCTTCTTCTACGCGTTGACGATCGTTTCTGAAAAAAGACATGCCAGCCGAATCGGTAGATGGACGTAATAATCTCCGAACATTGGATCCTGCTTCGTCCTCTGGCGACTGCATTCGTTCATCGGAATGGTACTGCGATGGCGCCGCCTGCGGCGCAGAATGACGACGGCCACTGCTACTGCTACTGCTGCCGACATGGCGGTCCTCTTTATCATTCTCTTGTGTTGGCTCGTCGTCCAAGTAGAGGGTTTGATCTGCAGAAGAGTTCAAACTCAAAGTTTCCTCATGGACATCAACTTGTTCATCTTCAATATTGTCATCCTCTACCACGCGCTCGTCGTCGTCGTCGTCAGACACTTGTTCTTGATGGTCCATCGCATCGCCAGAGGAGTCCTTGTTTTCCTTCTTCTTTTTGCGTCCTCGCTCCTCCGACAAATCGTCCGATCCTCTTTTTTTCGTTTTGGATTTCCCGTTTTTGTCTTTGGTTGCCTTGGGATGTTGTTGTTGTCCTTCATCTTGGTCGTCTCCCGATCCCGATTCGTCGACTATTTCCATGGCGCCATCGTCGCCGTCATCCTCTTCTTCCAGTCTGGCTCCATTTTGGTGCCTCATGGAGTCGCGGGGGGAGTTCAAGCTGGAACCCATGGTCAAGCTGTCCTCGCTCCGATTTACATCCTCTTCGTCCAGCAAAAATTCTGGGTCTGCGGCGAGTATGGCGCCTCGCCGGTCTCCTTGCTCCCGGATTAGATTTTTTTCTCTTTCCCGCATATCTCTGATTTGATCGAATGGATTGGTTGGTTTTGAAGTATGAGCGGCCCTGGGTTTTGGAATAACAACGGGAGCATCGTCATTCACCGAGTTCAAATGCGCATTCGCTGCACTCGGGTTGTTGTTGTTATTGTGGGTCGACTCAACGATCACGTCGTCGTTGTTCAAATGTTCACGACCATTGGTCGGCGCTGTTTCCATGGCGCGCGATTCCCGCTGCTGCGACCTGAGCGCCAACCCCGACGATGCGCCCCCAGTCGACACTTTGTCCAATATGCCATTCTGCAACCGGTCACTATCCGCTTCCAATTCGCGCTGTGCTTTTTTCAACTCACGGATATTCCGGATCGACAACTGCATCGTGAGTAACATGTCCAAAAGGTGGCGATATTTTGAACTTTTGAGCAAATCAATCCCGTCATCGTCCACCAGTGGATGCTTGCCCTGATCAAATTCCGAAGCAAGCACTCGTCGGGCTTTACACTGCTCCACATAGGCGGGAACGGGTATGGATTCACTGAGTTCCATCTTTCGGTGCATTTTGGAACGTATTGCCTTCAGATGCGGGCTATCCTCAATCTTTTGGTCCCACAATTCGAGTGACTGCTGGACAATGTTTTGACGAAGGACCGCATCGGAAACGGCCGAGTCCCCGTCATCACCATCATCATCATCGCCCATTCCGTCGTCCACCGCCATCATCATCGTGGCTGCCGCCTGTTCCCCAGGCGCAGAATATTGGTCCGGGGACGCATCAAAGAGTCTGGCGTGTCGTTGCAATTTCAGAATGACTGGCGGGCGTTTGCCCGCGTATTTTTCGGGACAATTCATGTAGTGGACGACGGTTGAGTGTTCGGCGCGTTTCAAAACAATGGGTGGCGGCGCGTCTTCACCCGGCAGCGCTGGATCTGGAGTCATTTCGTCGGCCTTTCGCTTTTTGGATTTTTTTGGCAAAATCGTGTTGACACTGTCTTCCGAGGTGCCCTTGGCTTTTTCGTCCGCCAATTTGCGTCTCATCGTGGCTTCCGCACGAAAAACGGCGTCGGCTTTCTGAGAAGTGTCCGAGTCGAGTTGTAGTTGAATGGCCATCTTTTCTGCCGTCTTGGCAACTTTGCGAGGTCTGCCAGTCTTGTATGATGTCGTTGTGCTATTGTTGGCCCCGTCGTGACTTGGATCGGACACATTGGCGGGCGCGACATCGAACGACCTCGGAATATTATCATCCCTCAAATCGTCACCCTTGGGTAGGGTGCATTTCAAATTGACGGTTTTGAGATGCAATTGCTCGTGAATCAGGCAGTAGATAAATTTCATGAGGAAGCCCGCCACCGTGACTCGTTCCGAAGGGTCTGTATAGTAGGGCGACTGCAAAAGCAACTGTTGGCCTTCGCACATCATGGAATTTTGATAAAACGTGCCGGACAGCGAAGCAGCAGAGGGAGAAGAGGCGGAAGAACTAGCACCGGCAGTGACCGCTGCATCCGTTCCCTCAAGTGATAAACTCGACACTTTTCTTTTAGCGGCCGACCGTTTGGCCTTGGGACGTCCCGCCTGCGGTTCCTTCCATGGCTGATCGCATGTGTGAACCATGACCAGAACTTGCTGAAAAATCAAACGACCGATCTTGCTTTTCAAAGGCGTTTCTCCAAATGACAAGCGTTGCTGCAATAGATTTGGTGTCAAGTCCGAGTGAGCCGGAGTGCATTTGATCTCTATTTGCCCGGCGACCACGAAGATCCTCGAGGAAGCAGGTGACCTGTAGTGGTCCACTAGATGCGACGGCACAAATTTGGCGATATTGTCCAACCAATCTCGATGATTGAGCGGCAAGTTATGCATTTGGAACGGCCAGTCAAAATACGTCCTGACCGAACGACGCAACGACAACCAAGTTGAAATGTACATTTCCGCTTCCTGCTTGATTTTTTGGTGTTCCGTCATGTCGTATTTCAACCGAAACATACGTGCTCTCGAATCCAGTAGATGATTGGTCAGGATTTCGGTTGCCTTGGATACGCCGGCATATTTCTTTTCATTACGACGATTAATCTCGAGGATGCCCTGCGTTTCGCGAAGCGCGTTAATCATGGATTTTGCAATCACATCGTGTACCACCTGCGTGTTGGTGTCCACGACATTCATGGATGGACCGTCGTCGTCGCCATCATTGAACGGCAATACAAAATCATCATTTTTTGTAATTTCTTCCGTCTCCAAGTTTTGTTCGGATTGCAATTCTTCCACCCATGTGCGCAGAGTATTTTCCGGACCCTGGACGCCATTTTTGTGAGGCACTGGTTCGTTACTCTGAAGACTTTCGTTGCTAAAGCGCTGCGATGTTTTTTCGGTCCTATTCTCCTGCTCCACCGTCGTTCCCTTCCTTGCTTCGGAGGAATCCACTGGGACTCGATGTTGTGCCGACGCCTTGTGCGGTGGGGCCTGCTTTATTTCTTTGGTCGTTGTCGCCGGCGTCCCCACACGATCGTCCCAATCAAGTATATCGTCTTCGTCGTCGTCCGGGTATTGTGATTGTGAAGCAAAGACAACAGCATTGTCTGTCGCTTCTTCCAATGTGAACATGTTTGATTGTGATTGAGAGCGTGAATTGCCGCTCACAAAAGATCCAACTGACGGTATTTCCTTCGGAGGCCTGGTCGATCCTTGTGGTGCCGGTTGGCCAACCCTCAACCTGTCACGCACCGATTTTTTGATGTTTTCAAGATGAATGATGCCCTTAGCGGAAGGCGTGGTGTGATCCGATTGCCAGCTTCGACGGGAGAGAGTCTGACTCTTGTCGACGCTTGAGTCCGGCGTAAAGAGATTGGTTAATGCTTTTACTAGAGGGTCATCGTCGACCAAAGTGCTTTTCCGATTGTTTCTCTTGGACATTTTTTTCGAGACTAATTTTTAGGACATGATCCAGTGGTCGACCGATCGAGCCGCTCACAAGACTGACTGAGTCTGACACTGTGACTTTTCGAATTCGAAGGGCGCGCGCCCCCCTCACAGGAAAACGGTTGTGCCCGACAAAAATGTGAAAATAAAAATCGTCCGACTGCCGCTTTTGATCGGCCCCCATTGTCGAATTTCAAGCGACGTATTGGTTTTAGATCACTTGGCGATAAAAACACCGTCGTTTATGGTCACGTAACGACGATGATGACGTTCGAAGCGCACGTCGGTCCGTCCGTCGATCGGTCAAACGTCAACAGCTGTGTATTTACAAAACGAGACATTCAAAATGACAACGTCATTCAAAAGTCGGTGTTAAGACCATAGTTTACGGCACTGGCAAGCAAAATTCCAGACGGCACGGCCGGTTCGTGGGATGTTTCATCATCCCGTACCGGATCTATCATCAACTCGCTTGCCAAGGGGCTCATTTGGTTTTCAAAGTGCTCAGAATGCGCAGAAGTTTCGTCCCGCCGAGACAATTTCGTCTGCGATGTCTCTCGCCTCAAAGCACTTGGCGATGTGTGCGGACTGCTCGACATTGAACGGGACGAGGATGCAGGAGCATTCTTTGGCTGCGACCGCGACGCATCGTGCGACGGGCCATGGTCGGCCCTCGAAGACTGGCCGTGCGAAATCGGACTACCACCACCAAGACCGCCACTACCACCACCACCACCTCCTCCTCCTCGACGCCACTCTGAAATTTTTTGTTTGAGCGCCTTTCTCTCTTCCAAAGTCATTTTGTCGCCGCTCGCAGAATAGCGACGCGTCCTGGTCTTTCTGCCACGGTCGCCCGTCTTGGCAGGGCGTTTGGGCGCCGCTTGCTTTTTAGCCGCGGGTGTCGCCGCCGCCTGGGTTCCGGCAGCACTCAGAATTTTGGGCACCAAATTCATAATCACCCGCACAGTACCTCCCCTGAATTGGCCAATGTCGACTCCAAACAATTTCTTCGCCACAAAGGAGGGACCCAATTCATGTAGGACCTCCTTCCACCGATCTTGAACAGTCGCAGGGCCGCTCGCTTTTGATTTTGATTCTTCTCTTGGGCGAACCACCGTTTTGTAATAATGTCGAATGGCCTCTTTGGATTTGATAGCGGACGATTTTGCTTCCTCGAACCATGGAGTGATCAATTCGTCAAACAGTGGTGCGGAGCCCGGCGCTAACTGGGCGATGAAATTTTTGACAAAATTGACGTGCTGGATGGCCTCGTCCGGTTTCTGCTCGGTCATCTCCGCCACATATTTCTCCAAATCGATAACGTCTCGCAGTCGAAGTTTCGCAGCCATAATGTCTTGAAGCGAAGAATTCTCGTCAATAGCCTGGCCAAGTGGTACATCGGGATTCGCATCGGCCAAATTTTTATATTCGGTCATTAATCTCCGCCTCATATTTTTGTTACGCTCGGATTCGTGGGACTCTTCTGTTTCAATGGCCTTCTTCAAGTCGACAGCCGTGGGATACAGATTGAATTCCAAAATGGGATCCACAACTGGTGGTTGTCCGGTCGGTGGCGTAGATGTAGATGAGGCGGCGGCCGCGGCAGCGACGGCAGAGGTGGCGGCTGAAGAACGTTTTGATATTCGAGAGGAGAGTTTGTGTGCATTTTTGCCAACCTGCTCCACCATGGTCCATAAATCCCAAAATTCCAGCGTCTCGATCGGTACGGGACAGGACAATTCTGGAAATTGTGCCACCACCTTGGCGTATTTTTGTTTCAAAGACTTTGTGATTTGGTTTTGTTTTTCTGACGAGATTTGCGGCGGTGCGGCAACGGGCGGGGTGGCAGTGGCGGCGGTGCTATTGACGCGGCGGATGCCGGTCTTATAGCTCCCACCACGATGGTCCTGAGATATCAAATCTGGAGATTTTTGTCTTGCGGCGGGATGTTGAGGACGTTGCGGCGGCGGCGGCGCCGACGGTTCTTCAACTGGCGCCACGGGGACCACTACCCTAGCCGAAGTTGCCCCAGTCGCCGTCTGGTTTTTCTTGGACTTGGCAACGATTTGCAATTCCAAGGCTTCGAGTTGTTTGAACACTTCTGGATCCAAGAGCAACCAGGGAAAGTGATCGTCGAATGATTCCATTCCAAAGGGTCCCGGCGAATATTGAACCGTGGCTAGTGCAGACAGGGAATCAAAGTTAAACGGCGTTTGTTCGTTGGCCAAAGGATGCTCCAAAATGGGTCTTTGTGTTTGTTTTCGTGGTGCTGTTGTTGGTGGTGGTGGCGGTGGTGGTCGGCGAAGCGGGCGCCGTTGGTTCCACAACGGGTTGTCTGTCCCCGACCACATGTTCTCTTCCGGCGACCGATCATTGACGACAAACGTTGTCTTGGACGGTGTCCTAGAGTCCAAATC
>Ga0182016_10006335_pt1 | contig 12467 bp, 11 predicted proteins | sample 712S2MmetaG_FD_120491 | JGI IMG/M metagenome (GOLD analysis project Ga0182016, IMG submission 120491) | Permafrost microbial communities from Stordalen Mire, Sweden - 712S2M metaG | ecosystem: Environmental > Terrestrial > Soil > Wetlands > Permafrost | place: Sweden: Stordalen | collected...
CCTCAACGTCGCAGCGATCCAGGCTGATCTCGCCGGGATCGCCTCCTAGTTGCAGCGAGCGGACCGTCGTGAGGTCCACGACGTCATGTCATGTCTCGGCCGGGAGCCGGGGCGAGTCAAAGCCCGATCGCGAGTCGGGCTAGGTCGCTGAATGGAGCGGGATCTGTCTCTATAGGGGGAAGCAGTGACTGAGGTTACGCAGCAGCAGCCAGTCGAGCGGACCGATGTGGTCATCGACAATGCAAGTCCGCTCGGCTATCGGCGGTCGCAGTTCCTTCAACAGCAGTTCGAAACCGCAGTCGCTGACCTGCGAAAGGTCGACCTTTGGACCGATCCCAAGGGTGAAGAGCGGCTCGTGGCCGACCTCGTGCTCGAAGGCGGAGGTGTCAAGGGCATCGGCTTGGTCGGCGCCGTACTCGCATTGAGCGAAGCCGGCTACTCGTTTCCTCGCGTGGCTGGAACCAGTGCGGGAGCAATCGCGGCGACCCTCATTGCGTCGATTGGCAAGGCTGGCAAGCCGATGGTGTCGCTGAGAACCTATCTCAGCAACCTCGACTTCAAACAGTTCATGCAGACAGGCCGCGTTGCGCACTGGATATCCGCAATCGGTTCAATCGGAGCGGACGCCGTCGACGCATCCGCGTTGATGCGTCGGATGGGTATCTATTCAGGTGACTACCTAGCCGAGTGGCTAGCTCCGATCCTCACCAACGACCTCGGCGTGACGACGTTCGACGATCTCAAGATCAGCGAAGCGGACGACCCGGGGATGAGCCTTCCGCCGGAGCGTCGATATCGAGTGGTCGTCCACACGTCCGACATCACTCGGGCTGAGTTGGTCAGGCTGCCCTGGGACTTCGCCTACTACGGGCTCGAGCGCGATAACGAGCAGGTAGTTAGGGCAGTTCGGGCGTCGATGTCCATCCCGTTCTTCTTCGAGCCAGTGGTCGTGCAGGCAAGCTCTGCCGACGTAACGATTCCCGGGCCAGGGAACACCTCGATAGTCCAGCATTACGGTGGCGGATCGGTGACCTGGGTCGATGGTGGCATGCTCGCCAACTTCCCGATCGACGCCTTTGATCGTGTCGACGGCCAGCCCCCGCGCTGGCCAACCATCGGTATCAAGCTGTCGTCGCAGGCGCTCGAGATGCCAACCACCGTTGCCTGCCACGAAAGCTCGCAAGAGGCGATGCGTTGTCTCCGAACCATGATGAACGAGTGGGACCGATACCACGTCGATCAAGCGACAGCGGCACGCACAATCTTTGTTGACAACCTAGGTTTGAGCGCCACCCAGTTCGATCTGACGCCCCAGCAGCAGGACCAGCTCTTCCTGAGCGGCGTGCGGGCCGCCACGTCGTTCCTGATCGAGATGTCGACAGTGGGAGGCGTCCCGCGCACGGTCGAGCAGGCGCGCCGCCTCGCCGTCCGACCGCAGCACTGAAGAATCGCGTCTTTCGAAAAGGCACCGGCCTTCGATTGTGCACTGCCCAATGACGGCGCGATCGGCAGGTCAACCGGAACCAAGTCCGGGGAGGGAAGTGGCCCACGCTCAGCCCGGTCGGACCGACAGTGGAGGCTTCCTCGGGATGTCACGTTTGTGGCGCGATGGTCACCCCGATCGCCATCGGGCGGTGGTGGGCTGGGAGCCGGTGATCGCGCCAGGTGGACTTCCTCAGCCGGAGGTTGGGCTAGAGGCTCCCCGGAGGGCGTCGGCGACGACCCGGCGTGCCTCGTCTTGGATGCGGGCCAAGTGGTCGGCTCCTCGGAACGACTCGGCGTAGATCTTGTACACGTCCTCGGTTCCCGAAGGCCGGGCTGCGAACCAACCGGAGGCCGTCGTCACCTTGAGCCCTCCGATCGGGGCGCCGTTGCCGGGGGCAGTGGTCAGCTTGGCAGTGATCGGCTCGCCGCCAAGCTCGCTCGCGGTCACCTGTTCGGGTCGCAGCGCGGCGAGCACAACCTTCTCTTCCCGTGTGGCGGGCGCGTCGATGCGAGCGTAAGCAGGGCTGCCAAAACGGTCGGTGAGGGTCCGGTAGCGCTGACTTGGTGTACTCCCTGTAGCTGCGGTGATCTCCGAGGCGAGCAGACACAGCAGGATGCCGTCCTTGTCGGTCGTCCACACCGAGCCGTCCCGGCGCAGGAACGACGCCCCAGCACTTTCCTCCCCACCGAAGCCGATCGTCCCGTCGAGCAAGCCAGCCACGAACCACTTGAACCCGACGGGTACCTCGGTGAGGCGACGACCGAGGCTGGCGGCGACCCGGTCGATCATGCTCGACGACACGAGCGTCTTGCCGACAGCGGCATCGGCTGGCCATTGCGGGCGGTGATCGAAGAGGTAGTCGACGGCCACCGCTAGAAAGTGGTTCGGGTTCATCAACCCGTCGTCGGGCGTGACAATGCCATGGCGGTCCGCGTCGGCGTCGTTGCCGGTCGCGACCTGGAACTGGTTCCGTGCCTTGATCAGCGAAGCCATCGCGTAAGGCGACGAGCAGTCCATGCGAATCTTCCCGTCCCAGTCGAGAGTCATGAACCGCCATGTCGCGTCGACCTCGGGGTTCACGACGGTCAGATCAAGGCCGTAGCGGTCACCGATGACGCCCCAGTAGGCAACGCTCGCCCCACCAAGCGGGTCAGCTCCGATGCGCACGCTGGCACCTGCGATGGCCGCCAGGTCGACAGCCGAGGGGAGGTCGGACACATAGGCGTCGAGGAAGTCATAGACATGGGTCGTGGCCGCGGTCCGGGCCCGGGCAATGGGGATCCGTCGAACCTCGCGCAGACCGTTCCCAAGCAGGGCATTGGCCCGATCCTGGATCGCCGAGGTCACCTCATTTCCGGCCGGACCGCCGTCGGGCGGGTTGTACTTGAACCCGCCATCAGATGGCGGATTGTGGGACGGAGTGACGACGATCCCATCAGCGACTCCGCTTTTGCGCACTGGGGCGCGGTTGTGGGCCAGCACGGCGTGGGAGAGCGCCGGTGTCGGTGTGAACCCGTCGCGAGAGTCGACGAGGACTGTCACGTCGTTAGCGGCCAGCACCTCCAAAGCGGTCACCCACGCCGGCTCCGACAGAGCATGAGTGTCCCGGGCTAGGAACAAAGGACCGTCGGTGCCGGCCCGGGCCCGATAGTCGCAGATCGCCTGGGTGGTGGCGGCAATGTGGTCGTCGTTGAAGCTAGTTCGCAGACTCGACCCTCGGTGCCCGGAGGTGCCGAACGACACCCGTTGGTCAGGAACCGACGGGTCGGGATGCTCGCTGTAGTAAGCGGTGACGAGGCGAGCGATGTCGACGAGGTCGGACGGCTCGGCGGGCTGTCCGGCACGGGAATCAGTTGGCACGGCGAGGTCTCCTTGGTGTCGGCCTGGCAGGTCGATGATCGCAGACACCGCGCGGTCGCTGCCGGCGGTGACAGTCCTCCGAAGCTAATGCCGGTCGTGGCGATCATCCAGCGCGCAGACAAGCGAGGCGGCGTTGCTTGGGGAGCTGTCGCGGTGGGCGCGATGCCGGTGCCAAGCCCGGTCCATCGTTTGTGGAGAGCCCGGGTTCTTCGTCGTTACTTCAAGTCATTGCCCTTGTGTCGACTCCAGTACCGGGTTGTGCCAGGACCCGGGATGTGCGACGAGGGCGTCCGCTTGCTTGGGTCCCCAGCTGCCAGGCGTGTACAGGTGGGCGCGGTCGTGGTTCTCGAGAACAGGATCGACTACTGCCCAGGCGGCCTCGACAGCGTCCTCGCGGGTGAACAGAGCTCCGGAGCCTTCCAGAGCGTCGGCCAGCAGGCGCTCGTAGGGTTGTTCCGCGTCTGCTTGCGCGTTGAGCAACATGAGCTCGCGCTGATCGCCGACGAACTCCTCGCCCGGATGCTTGACCCGGGCTGCGAGCGCGATCTCCGGGTTGGGCGAGAGCCGGAAACGCAGATAGTTGGCCCGGCCGTCTGCGGGCGCGGAGTCGGTGAACAGAGCCTGTGGAGGCGGCTTCAGCTCCACCAGCACCTCCGCAGCGGTCTCGGCCAGGCACTTGCCGGACCGCAGGTACCACGGGACGCCCGCCCAACGCCACGAGTCGATGAACAGCCGGAGAGCGCAGAATGTCTCCACGTCCGAATCCTTCGCCACGCCCGCTTCGTCGCGGTAGCCGGTGAACTGACCGCGGACGACGTCGTGGGTGCCCAGGGGTCGCATGGCCCTGAACACGTTGAACTTCTCGTTTTGCACCGCGCTCATGCCCTGGTACGCCGGGGGCTCCATCGCGAGCAGCGCGACAACCTGGAACAAATGGTTCTCAACAACGTCCCTCAGACAGCCAGCGGTCTCGTAGAAGGCACCCCGGCCTTGCACCCCGATCCGCTCGGCCAGGGTGATCTGCACCGACGCGACATAGTTCCGGTTCCAGATCGGTTCGAGAAACGAGTTGGCGAAACGGAAGTAGAGGAGGTTCATGATCTCCTCTTTGCCGAGGAAGTGATCGATGCGGAAGATCGCGGACTCGGCGAACGCGGAGCGAACAACGCGGTTCAGCTCCCGCGCCGAGGCGAGGTCGCGCCCGAACGGCTTCTCGACGATGACCCGTGCGTCGTGAGTCAGTCCCGCGCCACGCAGTCCCTGGATCACCGTCGCGAACAGCGAGGGCGGAATGGCGAGGTAGTAGGCAGGGCGGCGCGAACCGCCCAGTTCCTGCTTGAGAGCCATGAACGTGTTGGGGTCGGCGTAATCGCCATCGACGTATCCCAGTAGCGATAGAAGTCGATCAAGGGCGACGGCGTCACCGGCACCCATGTCGGCCACCTGAATGCTGTCCCGCGCGTAGTCGCGAAGCTGTGGCAGGCCCCACTTGGAGGATGCCACGCCGATCACAGGGACGTCCAAGGTGCCGTGCTTCACCATCTGGTGGAGAGCAGGAAAGATCATTTTGTGAGCGAGATCGCCCGTCGCGCCGAAGAACACAAACGCGTCGGCCGCGGCCAGACATCCATCGATATCGTCCATCATTACCCCTAGCATCACCGGTTGCGTTGCGTGCACGAGTCTCGCACGCTGTTTTGGCACGGGCGGGTCGCGGAGGCGATCGGAGGGGCCCTCGCGAGGATAGGGCGCCGCAGAAATGCTCTGCTCTTGTCAGTCCTGGTGCTGGCGGCCGCGGCTTGGATAGGCCCCGACTCGCCATCGTCCGGGCACGTGGTGATCTCGGAGTCACAAGTCCCGGTGTCATCCGGCAGCTCCGGTCCAGGATCTCGGCGTTGCGGAGCGGCCGAGATTCCAAGCATCTCGACGAGGCGCTCATAGGTCATAGCCGTCTCTGACGGTCGGACTCAGTACTCCCTCCCATGCACACAGCGTCCTGGCGGTGCCCGCCCGTCTAGGTTGCTCTCATGGGCATTCCACCTCGCTGGTTCACCGACAAGGGCCCCGAACACTCGAGGTGGTACATCGACCGGTTCCGACAGATGGCCGCTGACGGGGTCGATCTCGCAGGGGAGGCCCGTTTGTTGGACGCGATCGTGGCACCTCGTTCGCGAATTCTTGACGCCGGTTGCGGGCCGGGCCGGGTCGGCGCTGAGCTGGCGACCCGTGGTCATACCGTGGTTGGCGTCGACGTCGACCCGGAGCTGATCGCGGCGGCGGAGTCCGACCATCCGGGGCCTACATGGCTAGTAGCCGACCTCGCAGAGCTCGACCTGAGTGCTGCGGGCCATTGCGAGCCCTTCGAGGCGGCCGTACTGGCCGGCAACGTGATGACCTTTGTCGGCCTTGGAACCGAACGGGCCGTTCTGACTCGTGTCGGGGCCCACGTTCGCGCGGGCGGCATCGTTGCCGTCGGCTTTGGTACCGACCGTGGCTACCCGATGGCCGATTTCGACGAGGACGTGAGCGCCGCCGGGCTCATGGTTGAGCACCGCTTCGCGACCTGGGATCTGAGGCCGTGGTCAGCGGATGCCACTTTTGCCGTCAGTCTGCTACGAAAACCTCGCGGGGGCTCTGACACGGACCGAACGCGGCCAGAAGCGGCAGAGATTGCACGCTGCGGGGTTAGACAGGAGAATAGAGCTGCCCTATCTGCGAACCTCTGTCCAAGTGCCGCCGAGTCTGAGCGGCGCGGCGTTGTCAGACATCCCGGGTCACTATCCGCCACGCCCTGAGGGCACAGAACGCCCCAAGTGAGGGACGTGCGTCTGATGGCGCCATGTCCAGCCTCCTCAGTGCGGAGACGATGCCGGCCAGCCAGCCCGCAATCTGAGAGGCGACGTACGCCCAGTCGTCGTGCGGAGCCTCGAGGCTGTACGCATCTTCTGGCATGGCCGAGACAGCACTTCGGCTAATTGACCGCTGCCAGCGCCGGCGAACCAATCTCTCGGAGGTCCGTTGGGCCTAGCACGCAACGAAAGTGTCAGATAATGTCGCGTCACTGTAGCTCGAGGATGCCGGATGGAGGGGGGCGATGGCAGACTTCTTCAGTTGTTTGCCGGACAGCTACTGTGGTTGCCCGCCTAAGCCGGCGGATGCCGCAACGCCTGAGGGACTGGTGGGTGGCCTCCTCCCGGACTGTCCCAGCCACAACTACCGTCGGACAGTCTCTTGCCCGGCCGGCTCCCGTATCCCGGGCAGGGGACGAAATGACTGACGGCGCGGAGAATCGCCTCCGTTCCAGGGGTGTGTTCATCAGCTATCGGCGCGGTGAGACGAGTGGTCAGGCGCGGGCCCTGCATGATCGTCTGTCGCAGCGTTTTGGAACCGAGCGGGTCTTCATGGACGTGGACTCCATAGCCCCCGGTGCGGACTTCGTTCAAAAGATCGAGGAGGCGATCGACTCGAGCGGTGTCGCGCTCGTCCTGATCGGCCGGGACTGGCTCAGCCGAGAACCGAACCAGCACCTTCTCGACGATCCTTCGGACTTCGTCCGTCTGGAGACGGACGCCGCTTTGCGGAGCGGTGTTCCGGTGATCCCCATACTCGTCGAGCGTGCCCGAATGCCGACGCCCGAGGAACTGCCGGAATCGTTGCGGCCGCTGACGCGCCGGAACGCCTTGGAGCTGGAGAATCAGCGTTGGGAGTACGACGTAGGACGCCTAGTAAGCGCGGTCGAGCAGCTGGTCGACCCCCCTCAGGCGACAAGCAGTCCCGATCCCGATGCAGTCAGGACCGGCCCCGAGGTGATCGACAAGACGCCCAAGGATGGCGCCCGGCGCTCGCGTTCGCGTCGGTTTGTCGTCGCGGGGCTTGGCGTCCTCGTCGTTGTGATTGCGGTCGTTGTCTATCTGCTGCTTCGTCCGGGGCCCAAGCCGGCCACCCCATCGGTCTCAGCTGGCCATGCCATTGCGGCGGTCTCCTCAGATCGGATTGCGGGGGTGCTGCTCGAAAGTCGGCTCGGCTCCGCCGAAATACCCGGCAACATCTCGGCTTCCAAACCGGAACTGGTTTCGTTCAGGGCATACGGGCTTGTGGATGCTGTCTATGTCCCCCTCTTTGGCCCGGGTTCGGTCCTTTCGCTCAACTACTTCGTCTTCGACAACTCCGGCGACGCCAGCTCGTATTACGCCAACGGCCGCCCGCTTCCGGACCACTACACCCTCACCGGGCACTTCGTCCCGAGGGGAATAGGTGATTCGAAGAAGTGCGACACAGGGCTTGAAGAGGCAACCTCGACTCTGGTTGCGCATTGGGAATCGAGCTGTGAAACGCTGAGCGCAAAGGTAGTCAGCTTCATTGTGGTCACGAGCCTGACCGACAGCACCTCCGCAGACAAGCGAATCTCGGCGACGCTGACGGTGGACGCGATCCGCCATCTTGCACTCGTTGCGGACGCCGCCTCCCGGTCCCGCGTCGCTCCACCGCCTGCTTCCGTTACCCCGCCGAACCTGATTGACCAGATCTACTCGTCGCCGGAGATCAACGACCTGTTGCCGGCAAACATCACGCTCGTGAGCCTTCAGAAGTTCAATTTGGGATCGAACTCTCCGCCTGGTTTGGTCGCAGGAACGTACCTTCGTGCCACAGTGTCCGGCGGTGGCTACCGCGATTCGGTGTTGTTTTACGTGTTCGGTACCCCGCGGCAGGCACAAGGGTTCTACAAGACCCGACCGCGTCCGACCGGCTACACATCGATCGGGTCCATCGACTCCTCGGGCTTCTCCCAGCCGACGAGCTGTGGCCGGTACCGAGAGGCCACGTCTTCCAGTTCTCCGGCGTCGTACATATCCGGGTGCGCTGTCCTGTGGGGCGATGTCATCGCGTTCAGCGAGGCAGGACCGTCATCAAGCGCGACCGAATATGCAGATGTCCTCGCGGTGACCTTGGCGAGGATGGCTATTCTAGAGCTCAATCGCTTGGACGCAAACTGACGAAGGACAGGACCCCTCGCGAAGACGAGCCGCGCGAGGTCACAGCCGTCGACCGCGGTCGGAGCCGACTCCTCGGCGACACCGAGCTGCTCGCCAAGGCGATCCATGAGGACTTCGTCCGGCGCCGCACCTTTGAGCGTTCGCTGCCTGCGGACGATCCCGCCCTGCTGGACTGGGAGGAGCTGGCCGAATCGCTTCGAGAGTCGAACAGGGACCAGGCGACAGACATCACTCGCAAGCTCGCGTCCGTCGGATGCGAGGCGGTGTTGAGCCAGGACGGCCGAAGCGAGACGACAGAGCTCGAACCGGAAGAGATCGAGATGCTCGCGCGCGCGGAACACGACCGTTGGATTGAAGATCGGCTCCGGCAGGGCTGGCGCTTTGGGCTGCGTCGCGACGTAGCCGCCAAGCTCTCGCCGTATCTCGTGGCATGGGAGGAGCTTGCTGAGGGAGTGCGCGACCTCGACCGGGACAGCGTCAGGGCGATTCCTCATCTGCTCGCGGAATCGGGCCTCAAGATCGTCCGACGGCCCAGGGAACCGGAATGACCGACGTCTTCGTCTGTTACTCGCGGCGCGACCTCGACTTCGTCCGCCGTCTTGCAGAGTCCCTGCGGGAACGTGGCAGAGACATGTTCGTGGACCTCGGCCAATGGTGGCATGACGACGGGGACCCACGCCATGGCGTGAGTGCCGACCGAGAACAGGCGACCAGATCCTCTGATGCCACAGGGACGCACTCGGAGGTGAGCGCCGACGTCGGGATGATCGATGACACAGAACCGGATGCGACCGGTACCTCACGCGCCGGCGAACGCGCGGACGATGTCCATACCGCTATCACCGGCGCGACCGCTGTGCTTGTCGTGGTGTCGCCCGCGCTGGCGGCCTCTGCGAGGTGCCGCAACGAGATTGAGCGAAGCGTTGCACTGCGCAAACGGATCGTTGTCGTACGCGCCCAGGAGACCCCCGTCGAGAGCTTGCCTGAGCAGTTGACGTCACTCGAAGTCGTTCCGTTCGGCGCCGAGGACTTTGATACCGGAGTAAGGCGCGTCCTTGAGCAGCTTGAGGCTGATTCAAGGCGGATCAGCACTTGGGCGGCGCTGCACCGCCGGCGTTGGTCGCTGCTTGGCACCATGGCTCTCGCCTGTCTCGGGCTCGGCCTGTGGGGGTACACAGAGCTGTATCCGACGCTCCCATTCGTCGACCGCCTTTACGCCGCTTTGGCCCTGTTCAGAGACAACACGACCATCTATTCGGGGACTGGAGCGGTTCCGGTGGTGGCCCCACCGTTTCCCTGGCCACTCGAGGCAGCGCGTTGGTTCGCTCCGCTGACGCTCGTGCTCGCCGGCCTCTCGGCGATCTTTGCGGTGTTGGAGGAGCCGTTCACCCGGCTGCGCATCCGCGGTCTGTACCGCAGGCATCTCGTCGTCTGCGGGTTGGGCCATCTCGGCCTGCGTTTGGCCTCCGCCTTCCACGCTCGTGGTGAGCGGGTCGTCGTTGTGGACTGGAATCCACCCTCCGTCGCGCTTTCGCGCTGCCGGGAGCTTTCAATTCCAGTGCTGGCGGGTGATGCCACAGACCCGGAGGTGCTCCGGCAGGCAGGTGTCGAACGAGCAACTCGAGTCGTGGCTGTGTGCGGCGACAACAGTGTCAACGACCGAATCGGCGTTGCCGTGAAGAACGTCGTGCTGGCCAAGAAGCCGTTCAGGAATCGTAGGCGCCCACTCGATTGCTTCTTGCACGTCGATGACGACCAGATGTGCGAGCGTCTCGAGCAGTCGAGCTTCGCCGACACGAGCAAGAGGGCTGTGACGCTCAACTACGTCAACGTGTTCCGCTCTGGCGGTCTTGCGCTCTTGGGAGAATTCCCGAGCTCGTTCACCGAAGTTGACGGCCGCTCGCCGCACGTCATTGTTGTCGGGCCCGACCGGGTCGGACTGTTGCTTGTCGTCGGCGCGGTCCGGGAGTGGTGGTTCGATCACCATGAAGACGGTCTTCGGCTCGAGCTCACGCTGGTTGCCGCGGACGCCGCGAAGAGGATTCGCGCGCTGCACCGCCGGTACCCGCATTTTGCGGAGGCCTGCCAGCTTGCCGCTGTCAGTTGCGATCCCGCTGATCCGGAGTCGCCGGACTTGCCGGTACTGGTGCGTGAAGAGGACTGCGGCCGGACAACGGTGTTCGTCAGTTACGCGGATGAGCGCGCCAGCCTTGAAGCTGTCATGCAATTAGCGGCCAGCTCTCCGTCCGGGGTGCCGATCGTGGCGCTCACCACGGGCCAGACTGGTCCCGTAACCCTCCTCGACAGGGCGGCAACCCAATTGCATCTCTTGAACGTTACGACGTTCCCGCTCCTCGACCGGTTGTGCCGGCCGGAGGTGTTCGTGAACAGCGTCACCGAGCAGATGGCGAAGGCCTTGCATGGCAAATATCTGCGCCATCGCCGGCTTGACGGCACCTTCGATCCCGGGAGGGAGTCCCACAAACAGTGGGAAGTCCTCAAGGAGACTTTCCGCGAGTCGAATCGCGATGCCGCCACGCATCTGAGCGAGCGTCTCGACAAGGCCGGATACTCGGTCCAGGTTTCCGACGACTGGGCCGTGGCGTTGCCCGTGTTCAGCGAGAAGGAAGTCAATGATCTGGCCGAGTCCGAGCATCAGCGCTGGTGTGAAGAGCGACGCGCGGACGGATGGACTCATGCCGTGGAGACCGACCTCCAGCTAAAGCACCACACCGACCTTGTTCCGTGGAGCGAGCTGGGCGAGTCCAGACGGGAGTTGGATCTTGAGGCGCAGCGCGAGCTTGCGGCCCTGCTGGCGAGATATGGGCTGGCAATCGTCCGCAAGCGCCGAATCCGCGAGTGAGTCGCCGCGAACTAGGTGCAGCACTCACGAGCGTGCGCCGGAAGACGCTGCTCGCCCGCATCGCTTCGGACGATGTGAGAAAGCAATTCGCCCGGATGTCGAGGAGGCGGCGTCGGCAACCCGGACATCCATCGGTCGCATCTGTCTTTGGAACTGCCGACCGCACGGCAAGATCGGCTCGCGACAGCGGTGCCGGTGCAGACGGTCAGGCTGGAACAAACTTGTCTGAGACAATGTTTGAAGGCGTACAAGTCAACATCTCACGGGTGGGTCTCACAGCTCCTTCCCCGATGGGATCGACGGGCAGGGCCCAGCCCGACGGACAACCGTCGCGGTTGGGCCTTGTCGTGTCCAGCCCCACACGTAGATCGAGAACCTCCGGGTCTGCAGCTATCGCGAAGATGTCCAATCCGGCGGTAAGAGCTGGGGACATTGGCGTACGAACCGCGGACAGACCGGCGCCAACTTCTCAATCGACAAGGGTGCGAAGCTTGTGACACTCCGGGCCCCTGTGCCGCGCTGGTAGCCGCGCGACAGTGGCAACCCGCTACTAGAAAGACTCGTGCAGGGCTGGCAGCGACGATCGCAACAAGGATGCGAGGCGTTACAGCGACAGAGCTCACCAGAATCTTGGTTTGCCGATTCGCCCACGCGCGAAAGCTCGTGAGGCACAACGTCCAATGCTCTCAAGATCACAGCGTCGAAAGTGTCAAGCTTTGGCGGACGCTGAGCTGGTCCGGCCGTGGGATTCACCGATACCCGACCCCTCCGGTGTTGCTCGAATTAGCCTCATTCCGAGCAGGCGCTCTGCTTGGGTTAGGTTAGGTTGGCTGAGCTCACCAGCACGGGGCGAAGCCGCCGCGTGATGCACTACAGGAGACAAGTCATGGACGCGGACAGCATTCGGCGCGCATACGTGCCTTTCGTGGCGGCGTTGCGGGAAGGCGGTTTCGCAGTGCCGACCGAGGGTTGGCCGGTGGCACTCGTGGCGGCGCACGTGAGCCGTAACAACGATCTCATCTCCGATGCAGCAGAGCGGGTCGTCGCTGGCGAAAGGCCCTCCTACGACAACAGCGCAGCCGTGGACGACGCCGAACTCCGTTCCTACGCGGACCTCGTCGGTAGTCTCGCCGCTCTGGGCGATGCCGTCGAGGCCTCCGCCCGGCGACTGGCCACCGCGTGGGAGGCCCTCGGCGAGACGAACGGGAGCTATCTGCTGCCGGCTCTCATCCGAGACGGGGACACCGTCGTGAACGACGGGCCC
>Ga0182016_10006337_pt1 | contig 12466 bp, 13 predicted proteins | sample 712S2MmetaG_FD_120491 | JGI IMG/M metagenome (GOLD analysis project Ga0182016, IMG submission 120491) | Permafrost microbial communities from Stordalen Mire, Sweden - 712S2M metaG | ecosystem: Environmental > Terrestrial > Soil > Wetlands > Permafrost | place: Sweden: Stordalen | collected...
GTAACCCGAAACAGGAAATATAGCGGAATGATCGCCGTGATCGGGGGCACCATGCGCAGGACCAGGATATAGAACATGAAGTAGTCACGACCCCGGATTCGCAGTCTTGCAAATCCGTAAGCAGCGAGCGCGCCAAGGAGAAGCGCAAGTCCGACGCTGACGGTAGAGATGAATATGCTGTTGAGGAAATTGCGCTCAAGCCCTGTTGCCACCACGCTCGAACCGTCGGCGGAAACCCTGTGGAATGCCGCCCAGAAATGTTCGAGCGTCGGCGTGAAAATCAACTTTGGCGGCGTCGCAAGAGCGTCCGCGCGCGTCTTAAATGCCGCAAGGATCATCCAGATCACGGGAAAGAAATAGGCGAGGCCGACCAGGGTCGCAACCAGGGTACGCCCGATTCCCGACTTGGTTCGCAGCGCGAATTCCTCTTCCTCATTCATCTCTCACGTCGCCTCCCGTCGAGATTTCACCGCTTGGAAATAGAGGCGGGTCAGAACGATCACCACGAATACGCTGATGTTGCCAAGGGCTGACGCGCGTCCGCTTTCGAAAAGCACGAACGCGGTGTCGTAGATTTCGGTTGATATGCTTTCCGTCGCGACGCCGGGGCCGCCGTTTGTGATGGTGTAGATGAGATCGAACATGTTGAAGGATTCGATTGTTCGAAATAGCAGAGCAAGCAGCAGTACGCCGCGGACAGCCGGAAAGATCACGGTCCAGAACCTTCGCCAGGGCGAGGCGCGATCAACGTCCGCGGCCTCGATCAGAAATGCGGGGACGCCATCGAGGCCGGCCAGAAGCAACAGCATCACGAACGGCGACCACATCCAGGCGTCCGCGACGACCAGGCTCATCATCGCCGAGAAAGGCGTCCCCAGGGGCGCGAACGCTTCGCCGGTGAAGGGACGGACGAGCGCGCTCACGATGCCGAAGGTTGGGTCGTAGAACAAACTGAAAAACGTTCCGACCGCGACCGTCGAGAGCAGCATCGGCGCAAGCACGAGCATCATGACGATGCGGCGTCCCGGAAATCGACGATGAAACAGAAAAGCCAGCAGCGCGCCGATAACGAGCTGGATGGAAACGCTGAGGGCGATCATCTCGCCAGTGTTTATGAAATGCTCCCATATGTCGGGATCCGTCATTAGATCGACGTAGTTGGCCGCGCCGAGAAATCGCGGCGGTGTGTTCAGGCGGTCGGCGCGAAAATGGAAGAAGGAAACCCCAATCGACCATAGCAGCGGCGCAACGTTGATCAGGCAAAGTACCGCCAGTGCTGGCGTTATAAATGGCCCGGCGTTTCCCCGCCCCAACAGCGCCGGAGGGCGTCGCGGCGCGTAGACGACTGCGTTTCCGGCCATTTCCGGTGCGCGGCTCCCCCGAGGATAAGCCGTTGACATTAAGTCAACTGGCATGCCAGCTTAGTTGTAGGAACGACTGCGTGTCCAAGACAATTTTGGAGCGCGGACGAGAAACTCCAGGGAACGGAGGTTCGTCCGTAACCATCCAAGCGATATTGGCGCGCCGAATTTCCGCTTGCAATGTTTACCGTTTGCATGTTTAGTAAACAGGTCCGCGAGGCCCGATTAAAGAGGCGTCCGGGGGTCGGGTGGGTTGCCAGCGGCGATCTATCATTTCCGGCCAGTTGGGAGTTGAGACGCTCGAGGTCGCGCCGGATGCAGTTGACGATCAGCGAAGTATACAAGCGCTTCGGCGCGGTGGAAGCTTTGCGCGGCACGAGTTTCGAGGCGGAGCCGGGCGAATTTTTTGCCCTGCTGGGGCCAAGCGGAGCGGGCAAGACGACATTGCTCCGCATTATCGCCGGCATCGAGCAGGCAGACCGCGGACGGGTGTTGCTGGATGGGCGCGACGTTGCGGATATCCCGGTGCGCGCGCGCGACACGGCGATGGTGTTCCAGACGTTCGCGCTTTACCCGCATTTGTCGACGTTCGAAAACCTCGCCTATCCGCTGCGTGAAGCACGGGTCGGTACGAACGAAATAAAAACTCGCGTCGGCCAGATCGCGGAAATGCTGCGCCTCTCGCATGCGCTTTCCCGAAAGCCCGGCACGCTTAGCGGCGGTGAGCAACAGCGTTGTGCAATCGGCCGCGCGCTGATCCGCCGGCCCAAGTTGTTGTTGCTCGATGAACCTCTGACAAACCTCGACGCCAAGCTGCGTCACGATACCCGCGCTGAATTCAAGCGTTTACATCGCGAGCTGCGCGACACCACGATCATCTATGCCACTCCTGACCAGATCGAGGCCCTCAGCATGGGACAACGGATCGGGGTGCTCAGAGAAGGCCGCATCGTCCAGGTTGGCGCGCCGCAAACGCTGTATACGGAGCCACAGGATGAATTCGTTGCTTCCCTCGTCGGCGATCCTCCCATCAACCTGATTGAGGCGACGCTGAAGGAGGCAGGGGGCAAGCGAACCCTTCAGTTGCCGTTCGTCGCCATCGACGCGGCGCCGTGGGCAATGAGCCTTTCCGACTTTCCGGCCGGCGCGAGGTTCAGGGTCGGCGTTCGCCCGCAAGCGATATCGCCCATTGGGCGGAGCGCCGAAGCCGCACGCTCAGGCCCAAGCTTCCCGGCCCGAGTATTTCTGACAGAGCCGCTCGGCGACGTCACCATTCTCAACATCGTCGCAGGCGCTGATCAACGCTTGAAAATGGTTCTGCCGCAGGAGCGCGCCTACGGCATCGCAACGGATGCTGCGATCGATTGCGCGCTGGAAGACAATGATATCTGTCTGTTCGCCCGAGAGACCGGTACGGCCATTCGTCGAAATTGGGCGAGTCCGACGAACTGACGCCGCGACAGTCGCGGCGGTCAGGGCCAATTGTAGCAAGTGTAGAGTGTAAGGAAGGCAAAAAGCCGAATAGGCAAGTGGAGGAACCGATAATGAGACTCGTCAAAGCATCCGTCGCGGCGCTTGCAGTCGCGGCCACGTCGTTGTGGGGGGCGCTCGCGCCAGCGCCTGCGTACGCAAAAGACATCATCATCAACATGGCCGCGCCAGACTGGCTGCCGACCCGCTTCATGCAGGAAGAATTCGACAAGACGTACAAAGCGAAATCCGGCAACAATGTAAAGCTGGTTATCGATTTCATTCCCTGGGGCAGCTTCTACCAGCGCGTCGCCGCCTCGCTCTCGTCGGGCGAGAAGAAGTATCAGATGATCGTCACCGACAGCCAATGGCTAGGCGACTTCGTCGAGGGTGGCCACTATCTCAAACTCAACAAGTATATCGACGCCGATCCGGAATTGCAGGCGGTGATGGCCGACATGCATCCGGTCTTGAAGTCGACCTCTTCGTCCTATCCCTACAAGTCGCAGAATTACTACGGGTTCCCACAATTCCCCGATAACCTGGTGACGGCGTTCCGGAAGGACATCTTCTGCAACGCTACCGAGCGGGCGAATTTTCAAAAACAGTTCAATCAGGTGCTGCCCTGCTATTACAACGAATGGGAAGACGTCGATTGGGAGCGGTTCGAGAATATCGGCAAGTTCTTCCAGCGCAAGAAGGGCGACAAGCTCGGCGACGGCGTCGCGGACGACGATTTCTACGGGATCGCTTATCAGGCGGGCAAGCCGTACGATTTCTCGTCGATGCAGGTCAACGGCTTCATTTGGCAGGCGGGCGGCGACATCTGGGACGAGACGACAACCAAGCCGGCGCTCGGCGTGGTCAATTCCGACACGGCGATCAAAGCGTTTGACCACTATCTCAGCTTGCTGAAATACATGCCGCCGGTCGCCAAGACCGGGCAGATGGACATATTCGTCGTCCAGGATCTCTATATGCAGGGCAAGGTCGGAGCGATCGTGGACTGGGTCGGCGTGATGGGCCCCGTCATCAACCCGAAGCTTTCGAAAGTCGCCGACAAGTCTGACTTCGCAGAGCCTCCGGGAACTCGCAAGGCGGACGGCTCGATCAGCCGCTGGTCAAATATCGGCGGCCAGCCTTTCGTCCTGACCACTTGGAACAATGACGAGGTTATCAAGGAGGCCCTCGACATCGTAAAGTGGTGGATGTCGAAGCCGGTCCAGATCAATTTCGTCAAAGCGGGTGGTCAGTCCGGCTTGCTGAGCGTCATGAACGATCCGGCCTATGCGACCTGGGCGCCTTACAACCGCGCCTATCTCGACAACTATCGCTGGCAGAAAGACGTCTGGCATATTCCGGAGTTCTTCCCGCTGCTGACGCAGCAGCAGGAGCAACTCGACAAGGCCATAACCGGCCAGATCAGCGCGAAGGAAGCCTTGGACACGGTCGCCGCGTTCCAGGACAAGACGCTGCGTGAAGCGGGCCGCATCAAGTAAGGCCTGACCTAGAAAGTTGGAGCCGCTCGCCTCGGGCGGTCGGCTTCAACGCCATCCGTCGGCGCGCGCCGATCAGCCGCGCGGGTCCATTCGTTTCTAGAAACTTGCGGCTTCATGACCACGATCGCGACGCCAGAGTCAACCAGAGAGCAAGCAAGCCCCGCAACTCCGCGAGATGCTGGAGGCTTTCTAGGGTGGTGGCTCAGTCCCCGCCGTCGCGGTCCACTCCTGATCGCGCCCGCACTAATCACGCTTTTTCTGGTCAATATCTTTCCTTTAATGTGGTCGTTCGGCCTCAGCTTTTTCGAGTACAAGGCGAACCGCATTGCGCCGCCTGTATTCAAGGGCCTCGACAACTACAGGAGCGTGCTCGCTGACTCCGACATTTGGGAACGCTTCCAGCATACAGCCACGATAGTCGTAGGCAGCGTCGCGGTTCAACTTGTCGTCGGCTTCTTGCTCGCGCTTCTGTTCGCGCGCGAGTTTCCCCTTCGGCGTTATCTCCTGATGCTTGTGCTCGCGCCGATGATGCTCTCTCTCAGCGCGGTTGGCGTGTTCTTCAAGCTGTTTTACGACCCGACGCTCGGGTTCATGAGTCGATTTATCTCGCTATTCACGTCTGAGACCTATGTCATTCTGTCGACCCCAGCGCGGGCGACCGCCGCGATCGTCTTTGCAGATGCGTGGATGTGGTCGCCGTTCGTGATGCTGCTCGTGCTGGCGGGTCTCGTGAGCGTTCCAAAATATCTCTATGAGGCCGCGGAGATCGACAGGGCCGGGTGGTGGCGCCGATTCAGGACGATCACATTCCCTTACATCCGCAGCCTTTTGCTGCTTGCGCTTCTTTTCCGCACGATCGAAACCTTCAAGATTTTCGACGTCGTGTACATCCTTACCGAAGGCGGGCCCGGATCCTCGACGGAGACCGTATCGGTCTATGTGTTCCGACTCGCGTTCCAATTTTTCAAAACAAGTCTCGCCTCCGCGCTCGGCTACATCATGTTGTTCGCGGTGATCGTTTTAACGAGCCTTTATCTTTATGCCATCCAGAGCCGTCGGGCGGAGCCGGTCAATGAGTAAAAGCCCCACCCATGTCATAGGCAGTTCGGGCTGGTCGCGCACTGTCGGGGCGGCGATCGTCAGTGCGATCTATTTCTTTCCGGTCTATTATATCCTCATGACCGCTTTCAAGACGCGGCCAGATGCGTTGGCGATGCCGATCAAGTTTTTCTTCACCCCGACGCTGGACAACTTCTACTCGGTCTTCCAGCGCGCCGACATTCAGGGCGGCGGCACCACCGACTCGGGCTTCAGCCATTATTTCTTCAATAGCCTTTTTATCGGCGGCACGAGCGTGACGCTCGCGTTGATTATCGGCACTGCTGCCGCTTACGGCTTTTCGCGTTTCCCTCTGAAAGGTAACGACACCTATCTTTTCATAATTCTGACCACCCGAATGTTGCCGCCAATTATTGCGATCATTCCTATCTTTGTGCTGTTTCGCGTGTTCGGCCTCAGCGGCTCCTACACCGGCATCATCGCGCTATACACCGCGTTCAATCTGCCGTTCTCAATCTGGATGGTGAAGAGCTTCTTTGACGATCTCGATCGGGACATCGAGGACGCTGCGCGCATGGACGGCAGTTCTGAGTGGACGGTGTTCCGCAAAATTTGCTTGCCGCAGGTATATGGCGGCCTCGCGGCGACGTTCGTGTTCGCTGTGATTCTCACGTGGAACGAGTTCTTGTTCGCGCTGATGCTGACCGGCACGGAGACGCGAACGGTCCCAGTCGCGATCGCCCGCACGATTGGTGGGCAGGTCGGCGTCGATTGGGGATTGCTCTCCGCGATCGAGACGCTCTTCATCATCCCCGTCGTAGTGGTCACTTTCCTTCTGCAGAACCAGCTTCTGCGCGGCGTGACCTTCGGCACCATCAGGAAGTGATAGAAGCCGGATGTACGAGATCAGGCTCGAAAAGCTGACAAAGAAATTCGGCAACGGCCTTGTCGCTGTCGATAACGCGGATCTGGAGATCGGTCGCGGCGAGGTCGTGTGCCTGCTCGGTCCGTCGGGTTGTGGTAAAACCACGATGCTACGAATGATCGCAGGACTGGAGTGGGCGACGTCGGGCGACATTATGATCGCCGGAAAGCGGGTCAATGATCTGCCCGCGCGCGAGCGGAATGTCGCCATGGCCTTCCAGTTTTACGCGCTTTATCCCAGCCTCTCGGTCGAGGACAATCTGGCTTACCCCTTGCACGCAGAGAATTTGAGCAAGGCAGAAATTGCGTCGCGCGTCGCCCGGGTCAGTGAAGCTCTAGACTTAAAATCCATTCTCAAGCGCCGTCCGCATCAACTTGGCGAGGGAGAGAAGCAACGAGTCGCTGTGGGCAGATCGATCGTTCGCGATCCCACCTGTTTTCTTTTCGACGAGCCTTTGAGCCGATTGGACATTCAATTGCGTCAGACCATGCGCACGCAGATCAAGGAAATCCTCGCCAAGCTCGACAAGCCGACAGTCATCGTCACTCATGACCAGATCGAGGCTTTGACGATGGCCGACCGAATTGCGGTCATGCAACAGGGCAAGGTCGAGCAGGTCGCGACGCCGCATGATTTATTCTCCAAGCCAGCGAATCTGTTCGTCGCCAGTTTCATCGGCACGCCACAAATGAACCTGATCCCGGCCGCTATTGCGGAAATCGGGCCTAAGGAGCTCGACGGGTCGGTCAACGTGAAATTTGCGGTGCTTGGGGAGACGATCTCGGCGGCCGTCAAAGGCGGAGTCGCTGACCTGGGCGCAGGAGGCAAGGTGACTCTGGGTATTCGTCCGCGCAGTTTTGAATTTGTCGATAACGGAACGATGGACGCCTTGCACGCAAGCGTCGACATCGTCGAGCCGATGGGCGCCGAAACGCTCGCCCATCTCCTCGAGCAAGGCGTGGACCTACGTTGTGTCGTTCAGAGCAACGTCGCGCCTGCCGCGGGCGAGCGGGTCGCTGTGCGGTGCAAGGCCGGCCAGCTTCATGTTTTCAATGAATCCGGGAAACTTGTGGGGTGACGCGAATGCAGGAGACCGCCGATACTCCGTTGCAGACCGGCATGACGGCCGGTCAGGCCAAGTCGATCGAGTACGCGATAGTTTTGGTCAGCGTCCTCTCGCTGATCCTGCTGTTCCAACCGTTTTCGCTGACGCTTTACTCCATCGGCGCGGGGCTCGTTGTGCTCGCTGGATTGGCCTTCAATCTGGTGCCGCTTTGCACCCCCGGACGCCCGCTAAGATCGCTTTTCAAAGGCGCCGTGATCATCGCTATTATTTTCGTCGTTGTCACTTTACTCGCGCTCGGCTCGGCGCTGCTGTACTCTTGGTATTTGAGCGTCAGATGACCAGTTTCTTCCACCAAAGCAGCGCCGTCGTCGTGACCCTCGGGCGCCGATGCGTTTCGCGCTCGCCGCGCCCCCTCAGGATTTAGACATGACGGCCGCGCAGGACCCAGCGGGTCACCGCACCGCCGAGCGCGGCCCGATCGACACGCAGACAAAGCGGCGCTTGATCGTGGCGGTCGCGGACACAGTCGTCGCGCATTTCGAGGAATTGACAGCGCTGGATGCGTCAATTGGCGACGGTGATCACGGTCACAACATGAAGCGAGGGTTTGAAGCGATCTTGCAGGATTTGGATGCCCTTTCGGCGATGGATTTGCCGGAGCTTCTTAAGGCCGTTGGAACGAAGCTCGTCATGAAGGTCGGCGGGGCCTCGGGGCCACTTTATGGGACGCTCTTTCTCGCGCTCGGCAAGGAACTCCCCGCGGAGCCCACGCGACGCGAAGCGGCGGCCGCCTTCGCATCGGCGGTCGCTGCCGTGCGCGCGCGCGGCAAAAGCGAGGCCGGACAGAAGACGATGCTCGACGTCCTCATTCCCGTCGCGGAGGCGTTAGCCTCAGGGGGCGACCTGGCGGCCCTCAAACGGACCGCGACAATTGCTGCGGAGGCGACGGTGCCGATGCGCGCGACGCGCGGACGGGCTTCATTCCTGGGTGAGCGATCGATTGGGCACATGGACCCGGGCGCACGGTCGTCGTCGCTGATGATTGCCGCGTTCTGCGACGAATGGGGCGCGTGATGGCCAATGTCGGCATCGTCATCGTGTCTCATTCGCCCAAGGTCGCCGAGGGCGCGGCCGATATGGTGCGCCAGATGGTCGGAGACGAAGTGCCGCTGGCCTGGGCGGGCGGCAATCCAACGGGCGGGCTCGGGACAAGTTTCGAGGCGATCACCGACGCGATTCATCGCGCGTGGTCGGACGCGGGCGTGGCGATTCTCGTCGATCTCGGCGGCGCGGAAACCAACAGCGAAATGGCGATCGAAATGCTCCCCGAGGACAAGCGGGGCCGCGTCGTCGTTTGCAACGCGCCGATCGTCGAGGGCGCGGTCATCGCTGCGACGGAATCTTCAGGAGGCGCAAGCCTCGACACGGTGCGGAGCACTGCGGAGGAATTGTCGCCATGATTTCCTGCGCGCAAGCCGAAGGGCTGAACGCCTCGAGCTTTTGCCATGGATGAATTCGCCGTGACAACGTCGGCGCTGCTGACCAACGCGATTGGCCTTCACGCGCGCCCGTCGGTCAAGCTAACCAAGCTCGCCAAGACATTCGCCTCGAGCATTGACGTTTCGACGCGACCCGATGGCCCTTGGGTGGACGCCAAGAGCATCGTCAAAGTCATGGCGGTCAAGGCCGGCAAGGGCGCCACGCTGCATTTTCGCGCAAGCGGCCCCGACGCGCCGGCGGCGCTTGCCGCTCTGAGCGAGCTCGTGAAGCAGAACTTCCACGGAGACGAGGCAGAGCCTGGCGCCGGCGGGCCCGGAAGCGCCCATGGCTGAGCTTCGCCTCAACGGCCGCGCCGCTTCCGGAGGCTTCGCGGCGGGGCCCGTCGCCATACTTTGGAACGGCGCGGGGGTCGTGCGCGGCGGGGGCGATCCGACTGCCGAGGCGCAGGCCTTGCGAAAGGCGATAGGCGCCGCGATCGACCAGCTCTTGAAGCTCGCCGCCGATGCGGACAGCGACGGCGCCGATATTCTCGCCTTTCAGATCGCGATGCTGGAGGATGACTCGCTGTTCGAAGACGCCCTTGCGGCGATCGGCGGCGGCGCAACCGCCGATACCGCGTGGCGTGCGGCGCTGGGGACGGAAATAACGGGATACGAGGCGGCGGAGGATGAAAATTTCCGCGCGCGCGCGAGCGACCTCAAGGATATTCGCGACAGAGTGCTCGGTATCCTCTCGGGCGCCCCGACGGGCGCCAGTTTGCCCGCAGGCACGATTCTCGTCGGCGAGGACCTGACGCCCTCGAGTTTTCTTTCGACCGACTGGAGCGGCGGAGGCGGAATTGCGTTGACGCGCGGCAGCGCCTCCGGACACGTCGCGACGCTCGCGCGCGCTCGCCGCGTGCCGATGATCGTTGGCCTCGATCTCGATCTCAGCGGCGTCGCCGAGAAGGCAGAGGCGCTGATCGACGGCGAAAGCGCGACGCTGTACATCGATCCGGAAGCTGCGACGCGCGAAGCGTTCGCGGCGAGGGCGCAAGCGGCACAGCAATCGCGAAAGACCTCGGACGCCTTCCGGTTGCGCCCTGCGATCACCGCCGACGGCGCGCGGATTGCCGTTTGCGTCAACATCGGCGACCCCAACGAGTTGGAGTCGCTCGACCCGAAAAGCTGCGACGGGATTGGTCTGGTGCGAACGGAATTCCTGTTCGACGGCAAGAGCGGGCTGCCGGACGAAGAGACGCAATACCGGGCCTATCGCCGTCTCGCGGAATGGGCCGAGGGCAAGCCGGTAACAATCCGCACCCTCGACGCCGGCGCCGACAAGCCGATCGCGGGCCTTACGCTCGACCATGAGACCAATCCGTTTCTCGGCCTTCGCGGCATCCGGCTCTCGCTCGCAAAGCCCGAGCCGTTTCGCACGCAGCTCAGGGCGCTCTGCCGCGCGGCCGCGCATGGCGCCATCGAGGCGATGCTGCCGATGGTCGCGCTTCCCAGCGAACTCGAGGCCGCGCGCGGCCTCCTCGAGGGCTGCGCCGCCGAGCTCAGCGCCGCCGGCCTCCCGCATCGCCGCCCTGACCTCGGGATCATGGTTGAAGTCCCTGCTGCCGCGATTTGCATCGAGGCCTTCGAGGCCGCCTTTTTTTCGATCGGTTCGAACGATCTGACGCAGTACGTCATGGCGGCGGCGCGCGACAGCGACGCGGTCGCCGAGCTCAACGACCCCCGTCATCCCGCCGTGCTGCGCCTGATCGCCGCGGTCGCCGATCACGGGGCAAAGACCGGCCGCAAGGTCAGCCTCTGCGGCGATGCCGGCGGCGATCCGAAGCTGATCGAGGCATTGCTGCGGGCCGGCCTCAAGGCTCTGTCGGTCAGCCCCGCGGCGCTGGGCGCGGTCAAGGAGGCGATCGCGCGCGTCGATCTCGGGGTCCGGCGATGAACGGCGCGCCGGCTCGCGAAGCGAAGGCCGCTCACGTCGAGGCGTATAAAACCATACTGCGCAATGTGCTTGAGCAGCGGCCTTCGGGCACGCGCCAGCGGCTCGCGACCGCGCTCGGCAAGAACCGCAGCTTCGTGTCGCAAATGTGCAATCCCGTCTACCCCGCGCCGATACCGGCGCCGCACCTCGAGATCATCTTCGAGATCTGCCATTTTCCGCCCGCGGACAAACGGGCGTTTCTGGACGCGTTCCATCGCGCGCATCCCCATCGAACCCGGTTGGTGCGCGAGGCGCCGAGCCTGCGGAGCCTGAAGCTCGAGGTTTACGACCTCGGCGACGCGAAGAAGAATCGAGCGTTCGACGCCCTTGTCCGCGATACGACGCGGCGGCTCGCGCGGCTGGTCGCGCACGGCGATTGAGACGACGCGCCGAGCTTATTTGTTTGATCCGAGCTTAGGGAGAGACGCCATGAAGAAATTTCTCAACTCGCCGGAAACCCTGCTGGATGAGAGCCTCGACGGTTTTGTCGCCGCCCATTCCGATCTCGTCGTCGCGGGCGAGGAACGCAAGTTCGTGCGCCGGCGCACGCTGACGCCCGGCAAGGTCGCGCTGGTTTCCGGCGGCGGTTCGGGACACGAGCCGCTGCATGCGGGCTTCGTCGGGCGCGGCATGCTGGACGCCGCCTGCCCAGGGCAGATCTTCACCTCGCCGACGCCCGACCAGATAGCCGCCGCGGTCGAGGCGGTCGATCAGGGCGAAGGCGTTGTGCTGATCGTCAAGAACTATGAGGGCGACGTGATGAACTTCGAGATGGCGTCCGAGATCACCGAGGGGCGCTGCGTCTCGGTCGTCACCGACGACGACGTCGCCGTGGAGAAGTCGACCTATTCGACCGGCCGGCGCGGGGTCGCGGGCACGCTGGTCGTCGAGAAGTTGGTCGGCGCCGCCGCGGAACTCGGGGCGAAGCGCGCGGAGCTGCAGGCGCTCGGCCAGGAGGTCAACCGCCGCACGCGCTCGATGGGCGTCGCGCTGACGTCATGCACGGTTCCGGCGGCGGGCAAGCCGAACTTCGACCTCGGCGCCAAGGAGATCGAGATGGGCGTCGGCATTCACGGCGAGCCCGGCCGGCGGCGCATCGCCCTTTCCAGCGCGCACGCGATCGTCGAGGAGATGGTCAAGGCGATCCTCGACGATCTGAAGCCGAAGCGCGGGTCGGAGGCGCTGCTGTTCATCAACGGGTTCGGCGGCACGCCTTTGATTGAACTCTATCTCCTCTATCGCGAGGCGGCGCGGTTGATCGAGGCGGCGGGGATCAAGCCGGCCCGCTCGCTGGTTGGTTCCTACGTGACCTCGCTCGACATGGCCGGGGCCTCGATCACGCTCTCGCTGCTGGAAGGGGACGCGCTGAAGCTGTGGGACGCGCCGGTCCACACGCCGGCGTTGCGCTGGGGCGCGTGAGTCCGGGGGCTGCCGGCCTCCAAGCTTTTTCCAAGCTTTTTCCAAACAATTCCAAATTTATCGCTTGGAATCTCCAAACATTTCCAAAGCTTTTTTCGTCGGTTTTGAGCCTTTTCAATGGGTTAAGAGGGGGTCCAATAGCGTTTTTCTGATTCCAAGCTTTTTTCTCCTTTGGCGCCGAATTTGGGACGCA
>Ga0182016_10006343_pt1 | contig 12451 bp, 9 predicted proteins | sample 712S2MmetaG_FD_120491 | JGI IMG/M metagenome (GOLD analysis project Ga0182016, IMG submission 120491) | Permafrost microbial communities from Stordalen Mire, Sweden - 712S2M metaG | ecosystem: Environmental > Terrestrial > Soil > Wetlands > Permafrost | place: Sweden: Stordalen | collected...
GCTCGACTCTCCGGTGTCGTCAACGGTGCGTGCGCCCAAGCCGGCGGTCGAACGACCGCTGCTGTTTCGCACGCCGGAGAACTCCCGGCAATTGCTGGCTTAAGGCGCAGCCGTAGACTGCCGCACGCGGGCGAGAGCTTCAGTTCAGTGTGATGGCCGGCGGCAATCAGAATCTACGTGCACACGAGAATCTCCGGCTCGCAAATCGGGAACTCCTCGCAGTTCTCGCCCGGGCCACCGCGATCGACCACCAGGAAATGACAGGTACGCTCGAGCGCGATCAGCGGATGATGCCAGGTGTTGCGCCGATAGTTCACGCCCTGGCCGCCGGAGCTGCAGAAGGCGCGGATGCGGCTGCCGAGCGCCGCCTCGCCGTCCGCGGCAACTATCACCAGAAACGGCACGCAATCCAGCGGGATGATGGCCTGGCTGGACAGCGGGTGCCGTTCCAGCACCGTCACCTGCAACGGCAGCGTGCGCGGCAATGATTTGAAGATGCTGATCAGCGGTCGGCCGCCCGCTGCCAGCACATCCACCTGAGCCAGATCATCGAAGCGTTCGCAGGTGCCTTGGTTGATGGCGCGTGCTGCGTGGCCGGCCGTCTCGATCACATCACCGAACGGCGCAAACGCCGCGGCGGTCAGCGCTGAGGCTTTCAGGACTGTGGCCGTCATCAGCGCTCAGTCCCTGGCCGGCGATCCAAACATCCGCACGCGGCTCAGGCCGCCATCCGGATGGATATTGACGCGCACGTGCGAGATCGGGCCCAGGTCGCGCAATTCGGCGCCGTAGCGATGCTCACTGTCGGGCTGCAGGTATTGCGGCTCCAGCAGCCGCGGCCAGTACAGGCACTGGCTGGTCAGATCCGCGTCCGGTGCCGCAACCAGCAGCGCAGCGTGGATCGAGACCTGGTGCGGATAGTTGCCCTTGTAGTGCGCGGTATCGATCTCGACCCGCTCGATGCGGCCGCGATGCCCGAGCCGCAGGATGACCCAGTCATGACCCGGCTCACGCCGGCGACGCGTCTCCCAGCCGTCCGCCATGCTCGCGCCGCGGCCGGGCAGCAACAGATTCGCCATCGAGCCGTAGTGCTGATCGCTGCACGCCAGCGCCGTACCTCCATTTAGTGCCGCGGCCAGATCGATCGGCTCGCCGGTCGCGATGTTGGCCCAGTCGCGATATACGGATCCGTAAGCTCGAAAGCGCGCAATGCCCCCATCCGGGTAAATGTTGAGCTTCAGATGCGTCCAGATGCCGGCCGATGGCAGCTCGAACAGTTGGCGCCGGTCGCCATGCAACGCCGAGCGCGCCAACAGCTCGACCCAGGGCGTGGTCGCATCAGGCGTGCCCTCGATCCGGCATGCCTGCACCGAGGCATGCGGCGGGAAATTGCCGGTGAAATGGCGCGTGTCGATCTCGAGGGCCGCCAGCGTGCTTGGCGCGGCCAGTTTCACTACGCAATAATCGTGGCCCTGGTCGCGGCGCCGGCGCGATTCCCAACCATCCATCCACTTGCCGTTGTCGTCATGCACCCCGGCACGCCACTCCGGTTCCGTGGGCTGCAGCATGCGCTCCTTGGCGGCGAAGAATTCGTCCGTGGCGTGCAGCGCTACGGCGCCAAGCCGCGCATCGGCGACGTTGATGTAGCGCCGCAGTAAATCCGCGTGCTCGGAATTGTCAGACATCAGGATTCTGTCACCCACATCAGCTTGAATGCGCAGCGCGACCGGCATGCTGCCATCGCGGCACTGTACAACAGGATTCGCTCATGCCGCAGTCTGGGCGCGTCCCAGCATTGCGACCAGCGCCTGCACCGCCCGCCCGGCGGCATCGGCCGTCAGCTGGCCGGGGCTGCGCTGCCCCGGCGTAGCGTCGGCCACGCGCACCAGCAACGCCGCGCTGTCAGGCAACTCTGCGGCGCGCAACGCCGCGCGGATTTCCATGGTCTCCCCATCGCCCGCCGCCTCACTAGCGATGCCATCGAGTCCGATCCAGTCCTGCCGCGCAGCGCCGATCGGCCCACTCCCGGCGCTGTCCACGCGTGCATCGTGCGGGCGAGCCAGCACTGCCAGACCCAGGGCCGCCCGGGCACCGGTGAGCCGCAGCTGCTGTGCGGCCTCGATCGCGATGACAAATTCCGCACTTCCCAGGTAGCGCACGGTGTTGCGCCGGACACTGCGGCAGGCACCGGCCAGTAGCGTCTGCCCGGCGGACTCGCCGCCAATGGCGCGCCCTATCAGGTAGCCGCCGGCCATCGAGCCGCCGACGGCCGGCCAGACCGCAAGCCCAGCTGCCAGCATCCACTCGCGCACCAGGGCAGTAACCGCACTGGATGCAGTAGTCGTGCCGGACGCGATGGCCGGCTCGCCGCGGCGCGCCAGCCGCTCGAGCATCGCGATGACCTCGGCGCCGGGCGCCGAGCCAATCCGGTCCGCCAGCCGGTAGGCGGCGATGGCGCCGATCTGGGTCAGCGCGGCGAGCCGCTCGAGCTCGCCGTCGTTACCCAGCCGCTGCTGCATATGGGCGATGATCGAGGCCGGATCGTGACCGCGCACCGCCACTATGAAAGGAAATCCAAATCGCTCCTGGTAGCGCGCATTGAGTTGCTGCAGCTGAGCGACCTCCGCCGCCGTGCATCCCGTGAGGCCCGCGCGCCGCTGTTCGCGCGCCGACGCGGGCGTCAGGGGACTCGCATCGGTGCGCACGCCGAGCTTCGGATGCGCACGGATCAATGCCAGCTGCTCCGCAGCCGGCGCCTGATCGACGGCGCTTCGCATCGCATCGAGCAGCTGCAGGCGCGAGGCGAACGGACGCCCGGCCGCGGTGCGCTGCGCCACCCAGCAGGTATGCTCGAATATGCCATCCAGCGCGGCTGCAAACTCGACCGGCGCCAGGGCGTTCAACTGCGCAAGCGTGATCACACCGGGCGCCGCCACGGGTGCGTCGCCATCCAATGGCGAGCGATGTCGATGCGGCGACATATCCAGACCCGCTCATGCTCGAGCACGTAGTCGAGAAAACGCTCCAGCGCGCCGATTCGCCCTGGCCGTCCGATCAGGCGGCAGTGCAGGCCGACCGACAGCATCTTCGGCGCATCGAGTCCCTGCGGATCGCCTTCCAGATACAGCGTGTCGAATGCCGCCTTGAGGTAGTCGAAGAACTGGCTGCCGCTGTTGAAGCCCTGTGCCGTTGCAAAGCGCATGTCGTTGCTATCGAGCGTGTATGGCACCACCAGGTGCGCGACGCTGCGCTGCTCCGGCCCGCTGCCCATGGCGACTTCGATCCAATACGGCAGGTCATCGGCGTAGGAATCCGCGTCATACAGCAGTCCGCCGTGCTCCACCAGCAGCCGGCGGGTATTCGGGCTGTCGCGTCCTGTATACCAGCCCTGCGGTGCGCTGCCGAAGATGTCGCGCAGCATCGCGATCGCCTCGCTCATGTGCGCGCGCTCGGTGGCCTCGTCGATCTGCTGGTAGCTGATCCAGCGCAGCCCGTGGCAGGCAATCTCGTGCTGCAGCTCCTTGAGGGCAGCCGCAGCCTCCGGATTGCGCCGCATGGCGGTGGCGACCGCGAACACCGTCAGTGGCAGGCGGCGGCGCTCGAAGGCGCGCAATACGCGCCACAGCCCGGCGCGTGCGCCATATTCATACAGCGATTCCATGCTCATGTGCCGCATCGGAAACGCCTGCGCGTTGACGATCTCCGACAGAAATACTTCGGACGTCGAGTCGCCGTCGAGCACGCAGCTCTCGGCCCCTTCCTCATAGTTCACTACGAATTGCACCGCGACGCGCGCATCCGCGGGCCAGCGCGGGTGCGGCGGTTTGCGGCCGTAGCCGACCAAGTCGCGCGGGTAGCCGTTGGTGTCAGCACACATGTGGCGTTACTCTATAGATAGATCGCGTTCGACGGCAGATAGCGCTCAACGAGGCGCCCGCTGCCCGATCCACGTCAGCATTTGCGTGCGCTCGTCCTCGGTCATGACCGTGAGATTGCCGAGCGGCATGGCGCGCGCGGAGAGCTGCTGCTGCACCGGCACCAGCTGCGCTGTCAGTTGATCGAGCGTCTCCAGTACCACGCCATTGGGGGCGGCACCGAAGCCGGCCAGTGTCGGGTGCAGCGCGTGACAGGGCGCGCAGCGCAGTTGCACGATCTGCTGCATGCGCGACGCCTCATCGGCCGTAGCCGCCGCTGGCATGGCTGCAAGCTTAGCTCCGGATGCTGGCGCCAGTGCGATCACGACCGCGGCCAGGGCCGCTGCCGCCAGCAACGCGGGCAGCACCGGCACATGGCCGCTGCGTTCGGCCGCGCGATGCCGGGCCACGAACCAGGCGCGGATGCAGGCGCCGGCAAAGCTGAGTGCGATCAACACCAGCCAGTTGTAGCGTGCCCCATAGGTCATCGCATAGTGGTTGCTGAGCATCACGAACAGCACCGGCAGCGTGAAATAGGTGTTATGCACCGAACGCTGCCGGGCACGCAGCCCGGGAACAGGATTCAGCGCGCGACCCTGCTGTTTCGCGTGCACCAGTTCGCGCTGACCGGGGATGATGACGAACAGCACGTTGGCGACCATGATGCTGCCGAGCGCACTGCCGAACACCATGAAGGCCCCGCGGCCACTGAACAGCTGGCACAGTGCCCAGGCTTCAGCACACAGCGCCGTCCCGAGCACCGCGCCCAGTGCCCAGGCGCGGCGGCCGAGCGGCGAGCGGCACAGGCCGTCGTATACCAGCCAGCTGCCGATCAGAAAGCCCAGCGCAATGCCGATCGCCATCGGCTTGGACAGCATCGCCACCGCGGGATCGATCAGGTAGCCTTCCGCGCGCAGGAAATACAGCAGGCACAGCAGCGCAAAACCCGACAGCCATGTCGAGTACGCCTCCCAGTAGAACCAGTGCAGCGTCGGCGGCAGTGTATCGGGCGCCAGGCGGTACTTCTGCGCGCGATAGAAGCCGCCGCCATGCACCGCCCACAGCTCGCCGGCCACGCCCGGATCAACGCGCTCGCCGGCACCCGGGGCTTGCAGATGATTGTCGAGCCAGACGAAATAGAACGATGCGCCGATCCAGGCGATGCCGGCCACGATGTGCAGCCAGCGCAGCAGCAGACCCAGCCAATCCAGCAGGTAAGCCAGCATCAGCGGCTGTGGTCGGTCGACGAACAGTTCGCGCAGCTGCCCGCCGCACAGCCGGCCTCGGCCGGCGGCGAGCCGACCGCCGGTCGTCTTTGCGCGTCATTGCCGATTGAGCACAGCAGTTCGAACGCGACGGCGACCGCGATGGCGGCCGGCCATTTGCTGGCGACACCGCCAGCGCCGATCGGGCAGCGCAGCCGGGCAATGGCGTCGGCCGGCACGCCATCGCGCGCCAGGCGCGAGCGAAAGCGCGCGTCCTTGCTGTGCGATCCGATCAGGCCGAGTGAGGCGAAATCGCCGCGTTCCAGAATTGCCCGGCACAGCGCGTAGTCGAGCGCGTGGCTGTGCGTGAGCACCAGGAAGCGGGTGCCGGCGGCGGCGCCGGCCACGCCCGGCAGCGGATCCGGCGCGTGCACGATCTGCACCGTATCCGGCACCTGGGCCGGGAACGAGCCGGCGCGCGTGTCGATCCAGGTCAGACGCAGCGGCAGTTCGGCGGCGATGCGCACCAGCGCCTGCCCGACGTGGCCGGCCCCATACAGCCACAGCGCCGGCAGCCCTTCATCCAGACGCTCTAGCAGACTGACACCGACGCCGGCAGCGGCCATTACGCGCGGCAGCGCGCTGGCGCGCGGCGCGCGCAGCAGCAGATCGGCCTCCGGGCTGTATCCGCATGCACTCACGATACGATGATCGATGCCACGGGCAGTGATCGTGCTGATCAACACGGCAGCATCGCGACCGGTCGCAGCGCGTGCCATTCGCAGCGCCGCCCGGTCGGCGCGCGTGTAACGTTCCATCCATAGCTCGACTACCCCGCCGCAGCACTGCCCCAGATCGGTCGCGAGCACCAGGCGCACGGTACGCGCAGCGGGCATCGCGCCTGCCAGCAGCGATCGCGCCGCCGCCAGTGCCTGCCACTCGAGCTCACCGCCGCCGATGGTGCCCTCGAATCGATGCTCGCCGACCAGCATGCACACGCCCGCATCGCGCGGCGCGGAGCCCTGCACCCCGGTCACCACGATCCTGACGATGGCCGCTTCGCGCTCGAGCGACTGCAGTGCCGCGCGCGGCCAGTCGCGCAGCGCCCTGAGCCATTCGGCGGCGGCAGGCGCTGTGGCCGCAGCCGCGTCCGGGGCTGCTGCCACCTCCGCCAGTGGACGGGATATCGCCGGCCAGCTCATGCGCTGCGCCCTGAGCAAATGCCGTCCGTCGCGCGCATGGCGTCGATCGCGCGCAGCACCGCTTCCGGTGTCGCCGGTGCGCACAGCGCCGGCAGCGCACCGGCGGCGCCGAAGCTTGCGATGGCATCGCGAATCGCATGCAACACCGAGATCGCCAGCATCAGCGGTGGCTCTCCGACCGCTTTGGAGCGGTAGATCGTATCCTCGCGATTCGGCTCGCCAGCGAGCAATTGCACCGTGGCCTGCGCTGGCCAGTCGCGTGCGGTGGGAATCTTGTAGGTCGAAGGCGCGTACGTGCGCAGCCTGCCGGCCTCGTCCCACCACAATTCTTCCGAGGTGAGCCAGCCAACGCCCTGCAGGAAGCCGCCCTCGATCTGGCCCAGGTCGATCGCCGCATTGAGCGGCGTGCCCGCATCATGCAGGATATCCACGCGCAGCAGCTGCGTTTCGCCGGTCAGACTGTCCACCGCGACCTCGCTGACGGCAGCACCATAGGCGAAATAGAAAAATGGCCGACCGCGCAGGGCGGCCTTGTCCCATTCGATTTTCGGCGTGCGGTAGTAACCGGTGGACGACAACGAAATGCGCGCCCGGTACGCGTGCTGCACCAGCTCACCGAATTGCACGTCGCGCTCACCGATCTGCACACGGCCATCATGAAATCGTACCTGCTGCGGCTCGACACCGTAGCTGTCGCAGGCAAATTGCACCAGCCGTTCGCGGATCGTCTGCGCGGCCGCCTGCGCAGCCTTGCCGTTCAGGTCCGAACTCGAGGAGGCCGCGGTCGCCGAGGTATTCGGTACCTTGCTGGTGTCAGTGCCCGACACCCGGATCGCCGTCAGCGGCAGACCCAGTTCAGCCGCCACCACCTGTGCGATCTTGGTGAACAGACCCTGCCCCATCTCGGTACCGCCGTGATTGAGCAGCACCGTGCCATCGGCATAGACATGCAGCAGTGCCCCGGCCTGGTTGAACGGCGTCGATGTAAACGAAATGCCGAACTTCACCGGCGTCAACGCCAGGCCGCGCCTGATGAGCGGGCCGGCGGCGTTCCAGGCTGCGACCTCGCGCCGACGCTGCAGATAGCCGGCATCGGCAGCCAGCCGTTCGACCATGCCGTGGATCTGGTTGTGCTCGATCGTCTGGCCGTAATGCGTGACATTGCGGCTGCCGGCGTCGTAGAAATTGCGCTGGCGCACGGCCAGCGCATCCAGCCCCAGGGTGTGCGCGATGTCATCGAGAACCTGCTCGATCACCAGCATGCCCTGCGGTCCGCCGAAGCCGCGAAAGGCGGTATTCGAGACCGTGTGGGTCTTGCAGCGATGCGAGATGATTTCCACGTGTTCGAGAAAATAGGCATTGTCCACATGCATCAGTGCCCGGTCGTTGACCGGGCCGGACAGGTCAGCCGAATAGCCGCAGCGCGATGCAAGCATAATGCGCAGCGCCAGTACGCGACCGCTGGCGTCGAAGGCGACGTCGTAATCGGCGAGAAAGTCGTGCCGTTTGCCGGTCATCAGCATGTCGGTGTCACGATCGACTCGCAGCTTGACCGGACGTCTGGTCTTGTGCGCCAGCACGGCGGCGGCCGCGGCGATCAGTGCCGGCTGGGTTTCCTTGCCGCCAAAACCGCCGCCCATGCGCCGGCACTGCACGGTGATGTCGTGCGAACGCCTCGCCAGCGCATGCGCCACCAGTTGCTGCACTTCGCTTGGATGCTGGGTCGAACTGTGGATCAGCATTGCCCCGTCTTCCTGCGGCACGGCGACCGCGATATGGCCCTCCAGGTAGAAATGATCCTGGCCACCGATTACTACGGTGCCGCGCAAGCGCCGCGCCGCTGCCGCCAGCACCTGTTCCGGCTCACCGCGCACCAGCCGCTCGGTGGGCAGCACGTAGCTTTGCGCTGCGAGCGCGGCGCGAATATCTAGGATCGCAGGCAGCGGCTGGTACTCAACGCGCGCACGCCGCGCCGCCTTGCGTGCCGCGCCGTGGGAACTGGCGGCCACGGCAAACAGCGGCTGACCGGCGTATTGCACCAAGCCGTCGGCGAAGATCGGATCGTCGTGCAGCACCGAGCCGTAGTTGTTCTCGCCCGGGATATCCCTGGCCACCGCTACGCAGGCCACCCCGGGCATAGCCAGCACCGGTGCGAGGTCCAGCGACTCAATGCGTGCATGTGCCACGCTGCTGATGCCAAAGGCGGCATGCAACGCATCGGCCGGCAGCGCGATATCATCGGCATACAGCGCCCGGCCGCTGACGTGCAGGTGCGCGCTTTCGTGACGTGGGGCGCTGTCGATCGGATTCACACTACCAAGGCGCGAGCGGTGCATGACGCTAGCGCGGGGCAAGTGCCAGTTCGGCGGTACGCATCGCGCTCGCCGTTCCCGCCGATTCCAGATGGAAGCGGCGCAACAGGTTGCCCGCGGCCTGCAGCCGGTACGCACTGCTGGCACGCAGATCGGTCAGCGGCTCAAAGTCCTCAGCCAGTGCCGCCGCCGCCAGAGCAATGCTGTGTGCATTCCATGGCCGCCCGATCAGCGCCGCCTCGGCGGCGCGCGCTCGCGCCGGAACCGCGGCCAGTCCGCCGAACGCTATCCGGACCGCAACGATGCGATCGGCCGCAAGCTCCACCAGGAATGCCGCGCAGACCGCGGAAATATCCTGATCGAAGCGCTTGGAGAGCTTGTAGCTGGCGAGCCGCTGGCCCGGCCGCGGGGCTGGCACCTGCACCGATACGATGAACTCGCCGCGCGCCAGATCCTTGCGTTGATATCCAAGATAGAACTCGTCCAGCGGCAGCTGTCGCGTGCGCGCGCCGTGGCGCAATTCGATTCGCGCGCCCATTACCATCAGCACCGGCATCGAATCGCCGATCGGCGAGCCATTGGCGATATTGCCGCACAGCGTGCCTGAGTTGCGCACCGGCGGGGAACCGAAGCGCTGTGCCAGCTCGGCCAGCTGCGGATAGGCAGCGACGATCGCGGCCCAGCCTTCGGTCAGCGGCACAGCCGCGCCGATCACGATCCCCTCGGCGTCGCTGTGCATGTGCTTGAGTTCCGCGACCTCGCCGAGGTAGATGATCGACGGCAGCTCGCGCAGCTGCTGGGTAACCCACAGTCCGATATCGGTGCCGCCCGCCAGCAGCACGGCGGCCGGATCGGCTTCGAGTGCAGTCGCCAGCTCATCACAGCTGCGCGGTGCATGAAAGCCCGGTAATCTCATCGAGCCCTCGCGCCGCAGCGCCCGCAATGCGCGCAGCCGCCCGGTCGAACGCGACGCCTCGCGACTCCAGTGCGCCGGCGCAGGGTACGCGCCCATGCGCAGGCCGGCATCGATGATCGGGCGATAGCCGGTGCAGCGGCACAGATTGCCGGAGATGGCGTCGAGCACCTGTTCACGTGACGGCGATTCGGGCTGCAGATACAGCGCGAACAGCGACATCACGAAGCCCGGGGTGCAGAAACCGCATTGCGAGGCGTGATTGTCGACCATGGCCAACTGCACCGGATGCAGGCTGGCGTCATCCGCCTGCAGGCTCTCCACCGTGATCAGTTCCTGGCCATCGATGGTCGGCAACAGACGAATACAGGAATTCACCGCCCGATATCCTACCCGGCCACCGTCCGGTGCCAGTTCGCCCAGCACCACGGTGCAGGCGCCGCAGTCGCCCTCCGCGCAGCCTTCCTTGGTTCCGGTGCGGTGGATGACGTCGCGAAGATATTGCAGCAGCGTCGTGGTCGGCGGCAGCCCCGCCGCACTGACCGCCTCGCCATCCAGCAGGAAGCGGACGCTATTGGCCGGGCTTGGCGGCTCACCTGCGGACACGCCCGGCTAGCCTCCCCGATACACCGAATAGCTCCAGGGCGAGATCAGCAGTGGCACGTGGTAGTGCTCGGCCGGCTGGGCGATACCGAACCGGATCACGGCATGCTCGATGAATGGCGGCTCCGGCAGCGACACGCCGCGGGCGCGGAAATAGTCGGCCACATGAAAGGTCAATTCGTAGCGCCCGCTACGAAACTCGTTGCCCGTGAGCAGCGGCGCCGCGCAACGCCCGTCACGCCCGGTGCTCACGGCGGCCAGCAGCCGTGGCGGCGTCACCGCCAGTTCGTGCAGTTCAATCATGATTCCGGCGGCCGGCAGGCCAGCGCTGGTATCCAGGACGTGAGTCGTCAGTTGGCCCATATGCAGCGATAGTAGTCGCTGGCCCGCGGCCGTCAACATGACGGCCGCGCCTTATACCCGGGGCATGATGCGCTAGAACCTGGCGCTCAGGCTGAAGTCAAAATCGCGCGGCGGCTGTCGCGTGATGAAATCATCCCCGTAGAACGGCACGTCGTTGGTGAAGTTGTGCCGGTCGGTCACGTTATAGACTGACAACTTAGCCGTGTACTTCTGGTAGCTGTAGAACACCGCGGCATTCAACGTGTATTGCCAATGAATTATCGGCGCCTTGTAGTAGCCGCCATTGGCCGCAAACTCTGCCGATTGCGCCGCCGTGAGTCCCGGGAAAGGGAAATTCGCCGGGTTGGTGAAGCTCGCCAGGTCAAGATAGCCGGACTGGGTGATTGAAACCGGGCTGGTGACCTGCACGTTGGCCTGGGCGCCAAAACCGGATTCGTGCTTGTAGTTCGCCAGCACGTTGAACAATTGCTGCGGCACACCCGGGTCCTGGAACGTCTGGCCAGGTGCAAATTCCAGATTCGTCGGGAAGACAGTTATGCCGGCGCCATCATTATTGAGCCCCGGCTGGGCCGGAAAGTTATAGAACGGAGACGGTGCATCGGTCGTGGTGTGCAGATACGAGTAGCTGGCGGTGGCAAAGAAATGCGGATCGGGCTGGTAATTGAGTTCGAACTCAGCACCCTTGATGTGCGCCAGGGTACTTGTGAGGCCGCCCGCGCCGGTGGTGATGGAGCGCTCCTGGTAGAAACCTGCGGCGGATATGAACAGGCGCTTGTCGAACAGGTCAAATTTCACGCCGCCCTCTTCCAGCAGCGTGTTCTGGCGCAGTTGCGCGGTCGGATCCTCACCCCAGGTGGCGACCGCACCGTCATTGGCCGTGGGTTGCACGTACTGCGCCTTGTTGTACGTCAAGTACAGGGATACATGCGAGGATGGGCTGTATATAACACTGATATTGCCGTTATACAGACCATACCAGGCAGTGGACGCACTCTGGGGAAAGCCGTCGTATAGACCCGGCCCTCCGAGCGGATCGGAATAGTCCAACTGCACCAGATCGCCGCGTATGCCGTACAGCAGGCTCCACTGCGGCGAGAACTTGATCCGATGTTCGTAGAAAACTGCGGCGTCCTTCAGATTCGAGTCGGCCGTGCCGTTCAGGAATCCTCCGACAAAGAAATAGCCAGGGCCTGGGTTGCCCTCGAAGCGTCCCGGCAGCCCGTATTGCGGATGATTGAAGGCGGCGTTGTACAGCACCGGCCCGTTGTTCTGCAGCGACGACGGGAACACCCAGGTGCTGGGGCTGGCCGACAGGTCGAAGATGCTGACTGGCTCGTTCAGGAAGTTCTGGATATCCAGCACATGCGCGTAGCGATAGGTGAAGCCGGCGTCGACGTCGTGGCTCACCGAGCCGGTATCGAACTTGACCTTGAAGTCGGTCTTGTTCTCGATGGTAAAGCTGCCCTTGGCCGTATCGGCGTAGTAATCCTCGGTCTGGTTGTAACGATTCATGTAATCGTAGAACGTGTTATTGACGATGGAAAATGCATCCGATGCATTGAACGTCTGGATGATCTGCCCTTTGATGTGCAGCGAGTGCGCGCCGGTGCCGCCGGGCTCGTCAATGATGGTGCGCGGGTTGAGCTGCGTGGATCCCGTCAGGTCGATCGTGCTGCCGAATCCTGAAACACCCGCGCTGCCGCCCACCACCCCGCCCGTCAGATACGTGCCGTCGTCGATCAGTTGCTGATTGACCCGATTGATGCCGTCGTTTTCGCGATAAGTGGTGTTCTCGAGGCCGCCGGTGACCAGCACTGAGTATTTCGGGGTGACCTGGTCGATGACCGAGGCAAACAGCGACTGCTGGTGGAAAAACATGTCGTAGTAGTAGCTGCCGCTGTCGTCTTCGGTAAAGCTCACGCGTGCGGCGATGGTGGAA
>Ga0182016_10006344_pt1 | contig 12450 bp, 8 predicted proteins | sample 712S2MmetaG_FD_120491 | JGI IMG/M metagenome (GOLD analysis project Ga0182016, IMG submission 120491) | Permafrost microbial communities from Stordalen Mire, Sweden - 712S2M metaG | ecosystem: Environmental > Terrestrial > Soil > Wetlands > Permafrost | place: Sweden: Stordalen | collected...
CGACGTCTCAAAGGCTTCCGCCGAATCTTTTCCAGATTCGAAAAACTAGACGTCGTGTTCCTCGCGTTCATTCATTTTGCCCTCATCGTCGAAGCCCTGAGAGTAGTGTGAACACGCCCTAGTAGAAGATGTGCGCTTTTACGGTAATTGGATAAGAGAAGAGGCCGAGAAGCTGATTGGAAATCTTTATTCCAACGTAGAAGTAACCGCAGAGATGGCGGAAGAACGAATCGACCTTACTCGTTACGTTGGACGAAAGCTTCCAGTCGTTGCCTATCTTTGGGTACGGACGGTCAAGAGCCCCGATCCCGCTTTTGGCCAAGTTTATGTCCCCCTCGCTTCAACTTTCACGCTTGCCAATAAGCCAGGGAAAGAAGCCTATGTGAAGCCGGTTCTCGTCGGTGACGCCTATTCCTTTTCAGTGAAAGTTGGCAAAGGTGCGGAAGCGACCGCCGCTACCAAAGGAACTAAGCACACTGGGAGAGGTTCCAACTTTTCCTGCGTCATGTCAGGAACACCAATCACTGGCGACTACATTAAAGCCGAAGCCAAGGCCGGTCGCATGGATATGAGGTTAATGGCAATCGTTGCGGAGGGCAACCGGGGTCGCGTCTATTTGTCGCCAACATCGGAGGTCGAGACAGCAGCACGTAGCGTAATCGCGACATGGCGGCCTGATGTTGAGATCTCAGGGAGTACGCAATACCTCGGAATAAAGCCCTATGGAATGGACTCGTTCGCCGACCTCTTCACCGAACGCCAGCTTGTAGCTCTGTCTACGTTCTCTGAACTTCTGGAGAAGGTGCACGAAACGGTCAGGAAGAGTGCAATAACTGCGGGGCTTCATGACGACGCAATAGGTATCGCATCTGGCGGCAACGGCGCCACGGCATATGCCGAGGCCATCGAGGTTTACCTCGGGTTTATCCTGAGCCGAGTGATTCACTACGGAAGTGCGCTCTGTACCTGGCTTGCAAAGGACGGAGCTATCGCGCGTACCTTTACCAGACAGGCCCTCACAATGTCTTGGGACTTCGCCGAAGGGAATCCATTTGAAAAATCGAGCACTGGTTGGAAAGAGTGCACTGAAGTAATCGCGAAGGTCCTCGGTTTCCTTCCAGAAGCATCACCCGGCCAGGCTCTCATGGCAGACGCAGCCGAATCAACGACAGGGGGAAGCTCAGTAATTGTTTCGACCGATCCACCCTATTATGACAATGTACCTTATGCCGATCTCTCCGACTTCTTCTACGTCTGGCTTAGGAAATCGTTGAAATCTGTATATCCGAGTCTGTTTGAAACGGTTGCAGTTCCGAAGACACACGAGCTAGTTGCTTTCGCCTATCGACACGGCAATAAAGATCGTGCAGAGGCCTTCTTCTTAGAAGGAATGACAAAGGCAATGCATTCACTTGCTGGCCGAGCGCATCCGGCCTTCCCGGTCACCATTTATTACGCCTTCAGGCAGTCCGAAAGCGAGGTAGATATAGGAACCGCGAGTACCGGATGGCAGACCTTTCTAGAGGCAGTGATTCGCGCAGGGTTCGTTGTCAGTGGCACTTGGCCGTTGAGAACTGAGGGTGACAACCGGCAGAGAAGCGTCGGAACCAACGCGCTTGCTTCCAGCATCGTGCTTGTCTGTCGCCCACAAGAATCTAATGCACCCACCGCAACCCGGCGGGAATTTCTAGGCGCGCTCAAGTCAGAATTGCCCGGTGCACTCAAGTTGCTTCAACGTGGCAATATTGCTCCGGTGGATCTGGCCCAAGCAGCAATTGGGCCAGGAATGGCAGTTTACACCCGGTATGCCAAGGTGCTGGACGCTAGCGGCGAAGCTGTTTCTGTTCGAGAAGCCTTGGCCCTCATCAACCAGGTACTAGACGAAGCATTGGCCGAACAAGAGGGCGATTTCGATGCGGATACCCGGTGGGCGTTAGTGTGGTTCGAGCATTCGGGTTTTGAATCTGGCGAGTATGGTGTGGCCGAGACGCTCTCCAAAGCCAAGAACACCAGCGTCGCTGGCATGGTTAATGCGAAGTTCCTTTCATCGAGGGGCGGCAAGGTGCGCTTGCTCCGTCCCGACGAACTAGCGGCAGACTGGAACCCCGCAACCGACTCGCGCCTGACGGCGTGGGAGGTAGTGCATCAACTCATCCGAGTGCTGGAGGCTGGCGGCGAAGGCGCGGCAGCCGAGTTGGTAACCAAACTCGGCAGTAAAGCCGAACCCGCCCGCGAACTGGCCTACCGCCTCTACACCATCTGCGAGCGCAAAAAGCGCGCGCCGCAAGCGCTCAGCTACAACGCCCTGGTGCAAAGCTGGCCGGAGATTACACGTCTGGCAGCCGAGGCCGCAAAGCACTTCCCACAACCGAAGCAGACAGAATTTGAGCTGACTTAGTTCAAACGCTAGGACAAGACAATGGCGACTACGAATTACGACCGGGTATCCAAGGTCATGGACCTGTTGAAGGCGGGTCTGCAACCCTTTGTTGAACGGGAGATGAAGGCCCAGCACAGCCAGCTCTGGTTGCAGGAGGCGCGTGCTTCTGTAGCCGAGACGCAGGCGCATCTCTTCGCCGGCAGCGCGGAGCCGGAGTGGGATGCTGCAAGCCTGTTGGCTGTGATGTGGAACCAGTGGGAGAAAGTCTTCCGCAAGACGCTAGGACGCGCCGAGCGGTCGTTGATTAGCGAACTCCGCGAAGTCCGCAACAAGTGGGCGCACCAGAGTCCATTTTCGAGCGACGACGCTTACCGCGCACTCGACTCGGCGGGTAGACTACTGATTCAAATCTCGGCAACGCCCCAAGTGGACGAGATCGAGAAGATGAAAGCGGAACTTCTGAGGGTCCGCTTCGACGAGCAGGTGAGAAGCGAGAAGCGAAAGACTGCGAGCACTGCGATTGAAGGCGCTGCTTCGGCCAACCTGAAACCCTGGCGCGAAGTGGTGACTCCCCACAAGGATGTTGCCAGTGGCCGTTACCAGCAGGCGGAGTTTGCCGCCGATTTGTGGCAGGTGTACCTGGGCGAAGGCACGGACGAGTACAAGAAGCCAGTCGAGTTCTTTCGGCGGACGTATTTGACCGAAAGCCTGAAACAGATGCTGGTGGGAGCCGTGCGGCGCATCAATGGCCAGGGTGGCGACCCGGTGGTGCAGCTCCAAACCAACTTCGGCGGTGGCAAGACGCACTCGATGCTGGCGCTCTTCCACCTGTTCTCTGGCGCGAAGCCGAGTGACTTGCCGGGCATTGATGCGGTACTGCACGAGGCTGGGACCGACAAGTTGCCGGCCGTCAAGCGCGTGGTGCTGGTGGGCAACAAGATTTCCCCCGGCAATCCGGTGAAAAAGGCAGATGGAACGATGGTCCGGACGCTTTGGGGAGAACTGGCCTGGCAATTGGGCGGGAAGAAGGCTTTCGAGCGGGTCCGTGCCGACGACGAGAAGGCCACGAGCCCCGGCGACGTTCTGCGTGAACTGTTCAAAGAGTACGGGCCGTGCCTGGTACTGATCGACGAGTGGGTAGCCTATGCCCGCCAGATCCACGACCAAGGGGATCTTCCGGCGGGCGGCTTCGAGACGCAGTTTACCTTTGCCCAGGTGCTGACGGAGTCGGCGAAGCTGGTGAAGAATTGCCTGCTGGTGATCAGCTTGCCTGCGTCAGACACAACGGGTTCGCCGCACACCCAGGCGGATGATGTGGAGGTTGGCGGCCAGCGTGGGCGCGAGGCACTCGACCGCCTACGGAACGTGGTTGGGCGCGTGGAGTCCTCGTGGCGGCCGGCGAGCGCCGAAGAGGGATTTGAGATTGTGCGGCGGCGGCTGTTTGAACCGCTTATCAATCAGGCTCAATTCACAGATCGCGACGTGGTGGCGCGGGCGTTCGCCGATCTTTACCGGACGAATGAGCAGGAATTTCCGCCCGATTCCCGCAATTCAGACTACGAAAAACGAATCAGGGCCGCGTATCCGATTCATCCAGAGATATTCGACCGGCTGTACACGGATTGGTCAACGCTGGTGAAGTTCCAACGCACGCGTGGCGTGCTGCGCCTGATGGCAGCGGTGATTCACAGCTTGTGGGAGAAGGGCGACAAAAATCCGCTGATCCTGCCGGCCAACATATCGATTGACGATCCCCGTGTGCAGTTCGAATTGACGCGATATCTCTCAGACAACTGGACGCCGATTATCGAAAAGGATGTGGATGGTCCAAGTTCATTGCCGCTGCGCCTTGATGGAGAGCAGCCAAATCTTGGCAAGTTTTCTGCCTGCCGACGGGTGGCTCGAACAATCTACCTGGGCTCTGCGCCGATGGCCGCCGCGGCGCACCTTGGCATTGAGGACCGGCAAGTGAAACTCGGGTGTGTGATGCCGGGTGAGTCACCTGCCGTATTCGGCGACGCCCTGCGCAGACTGGCCAGCGCAGCCACTTACCTCTACCAAGATGGGCCGCGCTATTGGTACTCGACGCAACCTACCGTGACGAAGCTGGCGGATGATCGAGCCGAGCAATACAAACGCGACACGGACAAGGTCGTCCATGAGCTGGACAAGCGGGTTCGAGAAAACTTGCGTAAGATGGGCGACTTCAAGCGGGTCCATCCGATTCCCGGAACGAGCGCCGACGTGCCGGACGATCTGGATGCCCGGCTAGTCGTGCTCGGCGTGGACCATGCCCACTCCAAGGAGCCGAATAGTGCCGCAGAGATAGCGGCAAAGGCGATATTCGAGACACGGGGTACGGCGCCGCGCATCTATCGGAACACACTCATCTTCCTGGCCGCCGACAAAACCCGGTTGCAGGACCTGGACGAGGCGACCCGGAAGTTCTTGGCGTGGCAGTCCATCCTGGCAGAGAAGGAAAAACTCGACCTTTCTCCCCATCAAGTAACGCAGGCGCAGACGCAATTCGAAGCAGCCGACGGTGCCGTAACGGCCAGGCTGCCCGAGACCTACCAGTGGCTCCTGGTGCCAACGCAAGGAACTCCACAGGCCGCTATTACCTGGCAAGTGGCCCGGCTCACAGGAGCCGACCCCCTTGCTGAGCGTGCCAGCAGGAAGCTGAGGAACGATGAATCCCTGCTGGTGAACTTTGCCGCATCGCGGCTTCGCATGGAGATGGATCGCGTACCACTGTGGCGAGGCAATGCTGTCTCCGTCCGGCAACTGGTTGAGGACTTCGGTCGTTATCTTTACCTGCCGCGATTACAGACGCCTGGAATCTTGGTTAACGCCATCCAATCGGGGCTGGCGCTACTGACATGGGAGAAGGACGCCTTTGCCTACGCCGAGAGCTTCGACAAATCTGTTCCGAGGTATCGCGGCCTTCGCTATGGTGCGCAAATTACGGTGACGGAGGACGATGGTGGGCTTCTGGTGCGGCCAGAGGTTGCACGGAAGCAGATAGATGAAGAGACTGCTCCGCCGTCTCCAGTCGGAGTACCTGCTAGCGGCTCTGCTTCACCGAGGCCTGGAGCAGTGATTCCGCTTCCCGAGTCAGTTGGCCCGACGCAACCGCCCAAGCCCAAACGCTTCCACGGCACGGTCGTGCTCGACCCTGCGCGAGTTGGGCGTGACGCGAGCAGGATCGCCGACGAGGTGGTTACTCATCTTGTTGGTCTGGTTGGGTCAAACGTCAAGATCACACTGGAGATCGATGCAGACATCCCCGCAGGCGTACCCGACAATGTCGTGCGTACAGTCACGGAGAACAGTCGCACTCTGAAATTCGGAAGCAATAGTGGCTTCGAGACTGATTAGCACCTCAAAAGTTCGTCTTCTGCGTTTAACGCCTGAACACTTTTAGAGACCAACACGCAGTCTACGAGCCGTTGTCATAGCTCATCTCCTGTGCCCACGTCAACTATTCTCCAACTTCTCCCTCGCAGTTTTCCGAGGAGCTTGGAGTCAATTTGTCCGTCCTTACCGCACAGTGCTTTCTTAGGTAATGCCAAGCAAAGCAGATGCGACGGGCGTGTCATTGCCACATAGTGCGTCTTGAGCCTGGTAATATCACGCGCCGCATTCTTTTTCGTTGGTCTCCCAGCACTTTCTCCAGATAGCCACGGCATGATTTGTCCGAGATTGTACCCATTCCAGGCAGTTTCGAGCACAAGTGTTGCTCTGTGCGTTTGACCCTTTACGGAATGAATCGAGCCAACCTTGATAGAAGCTTGTCGATTTCCAGCCTGATAGCAGTAGACATTGTCGTCGCAACGCTTAGAGGTCACCGTTCCATCTAATCCGTTTGTATTCACCGCAGCTTCGCCCCAGGAAAGAAATGCTTCCACATCTGCGCCCTTCAGTTCAACTCCGCATATCCTCTCTGCAATTTTCCAAATTCTTTCCCTCCATTTCGTCTTCCACGCATCCTCGCTCAACTCCTCTTGCCTTATTACATAACTATCCAGAAACTCTGCATACTGAGCCATCTGCTCTGGCATATCTTTGATCGTCTCCAGAAGATGTCTGTGCTTATGCTTACGCTGACCGAACCCGCCGGTTCCCTCCGCGAATGCGGCAAGTCGAAGAATGCCTTGTGCCACTCTCTCGACAGCAAACCACGCTTCGCTCGTAATAAGTGACCCGGCAAGGCCAGCAAGGGCATATTGAACAAATGTCCGAGGTGTCGGGGCGACTCCTGTTAGTTTCGGATTGTAGTCATTCCAATAGTCCCCTACACGATGTGGACAGTATTTTGATGCACCATCTGCGTCCTGTTGCTTATGTACCATCCCAATTGCAGCAACACATTCATCTCTCAACTCGTCATCGGAAAACGTGTTCAACAGCAGCATCCCATATGCCCCCAACACCTTCGAGACATCGCCTTCTTCGAAAGCAAAGACAGTATGGCAGCATTCAGCTCGCTCCATGAGAATAGCCTTATCTTTAGGCCCTTGACCATTCATCTTGTAGGGGTCAAGTCCGAGCGGGTCGGAAAGATTCGCAATGGTCTGGCCAAAACGAAAGCTATTGGGAATCGCTGTTCTGATCGACTCACATGGGAATGCATCGGTTGTAGCTTCTGGCGCCCCCATGAAATCATAAATCGCCTGATTACCATCACCGAAACGCTGACGAACAACGCAGGTTCTGTCTGAAGCAAATATACTTTTTAGAATTGTCGCCTGTTCGTCACTGTTGTCTTGTGCTTCATCGATGAAGAGAAGTGGAAAGCGAACTTGTATAGACTCCCTAATATCTGATTGTCTTTTCAGCATATCATGAGCCCAAACAAACATATCGTCGTAGCAGTGATAACCCTCAATCGCTGTCTTTCTCATGGCAGTTGTGATTGCAGAGCATAGTCGAGCATCATCTCTATACGGGAAGGCCCCATTCCTTTTCTCAAAATTGAAATTGACATCCATAAGCTTCAGACTTCCTTCGGATATGTACTTTCGCGATAATTTGTCCTGACTAAACTTGACGAGTTTTCTCCACCTGCGCTTTTCGCACACTTCGCTATCAATCATCTTGACGGGGTAACCTTGCGCTCTAAGCCACGGTATAGCGAGAAACTCGTTGACGAAACTGTGAATTGTTCCAATAAAATGCGGATAGGACAGAAGTCGTCTTCCTTCGCTCGAATTGCCGAGTCGGTTTTCAATAATCTTTCTCGCTGCATTGGTGTGCGAGAGGACACAGAGTCCTCTCGTTCTGTATTTCCACTTCTTGGCCAGGATAGCCAGCTTTGCAATCAGAACTGTCGTCTTTCCACTGCCGGGACATGCAGCGACATCCATACTCGTTTTTGCTTGTATAACGAACTTCCGTGGATCATTTCCTTGCTCTCCGGTAAACGCCAATTCCGGGAGACCGAGCTGTGCGGCTGCCCAGCGCAAATCTTCATCAACAATTTCCGGGAACTCAAAAGGGATGCTATTTGCCATGAGAACCCCCGTTCCCTTGTATTCGGGCAGCGGGTCCTCCCGTCACATAATCGATTGCTTCGGTGAGGTATACCGGAAGAAGTTGTCGCAGGGAATCTGCGGATATTTCTTTCCTTTTGTATTTGCAGAGAAGCCTCTGAGCAAGGTACTGGGCTGCAATCGGTTTCGATACCTTGTCTCTTGCAAACTTTGCGTAGATGGACGATGCAAGTAATTCTTCAGCTGTGCAAGCTGCGTCAGGAACGGACGCCTTTTTTAACTCAAGAAAGGCAGCGGTTGCAGATTCCGTAATTGTTTCGACTGTGATTGCGTTCTCAGGCGTGATGGCGCCAATCGCCATCTTCTCAGAGTGGACGGTGTTATCTTCTTCTGCCAACGAAGCAGCGATGAAGACATCCTCCGCCAATCCTCCAGAAAACGTCCCATCAATTTTGCGGCCAAGAGAAAGATCGTATTCCAACGTCCACTCGTCTGATACGAAAGTCCTCACCGATTTCTCTGATCCCTTGCTAATCTTCTCACTGCGCTTACTTGCCAGCTCTGCCTCATCCTTGAAGTCTCTTTTGGCTCTCCAATGGCGCTTCCCCAATGCCGGCCAATCACTTCCTTTGTCGATTCGGCCAATTATGTCTGGTGCACAGTTCGGCATCACATCCATGTCGGTGACACAAGCCACAGGAAGATCGAGCAATGCGTCCTCCGTTTGTTTGGGAGTCTTTCGCATAAATATACGCGCGTATCGGCTGAGTCCTATCCCGCCAACGTTCACGATCGATACGCCATGTTCCGTAAAGTCGCGCTCCAGAATGGTGGCCAGGGTTGGCAGGAGAATATTCTCGGCATCACCTTCTACGATCATTAACCCGCGCGCAAAAAATAGGTTTGCCTTTGTCACATCAAGAAATCTCTGGAGAAAGCTATAGTCGGAAGCGCTAAGTTTCGTTGATTCTTTGTCGAGAGCAAATGCCCGCGATTTCCAGAGCAATACGAGGTTGTCCAACTCAATCACAGACGCAAGATTCGGGCTGTGTGTAGTGGCAATGATTTGAATCCCATCTTCCGTGGCCAGCGCTTGGAGTGCCTTCATTACTCTGAGCTGCTTCTGAGGATGCAGATGAGCCTCAGGCTCTTCAATCAGAAGCAGCTTACAGCCGTCACTCTCCTGCGCAAGGAGAATGAGTTCACATGCCATGAAGAGGGTATTCTTGGTTCCTAGACCACTCTTTCCTTCAACACTTAGTGACAGGTCGAGCTTTTCTAGCAGTTGCCGCAGTCGGACATCAGGGTTTGAATTTGCTCCTACGCGTATTCTGCTTTGGAGTCCATCGCCTTTCAGGTTGAACCCTTTCAAGTGCTTGTCTACTTCATCACGTGCTGCCTTTACTCCTTCCTGCTTCTCCAGCAATGCGTTGGCTAAGTCGCCAATGCCGCGCACACTAAGCCTCTCTGGCGCAACAGGTGTGGTGCTGTCGTAGTCAATCCCTGAGTTACTGACTTGTGTGGTCGACGAAAGGACTTGTGAGAGCCGAGATCCACGTCCTGCGGAGAGTGCTTGATCGGCATCTCGCAGCGGTTTCAAATAGGTTGCCTGAATTAGTTCGCGCACTTCGGGAGCAAAGCTCGGCCCATCCCCTTTTTCTCCTGAACACACTTCAACGTGCCGATGGGGTCTACCGTGACGACGTTCGCCGGTGTCCTTTGCAGTCCAATTGACGTAAAGGGAGGGTGCTGTCTTGCCATCCTTGCTATACGTCAAGTACTCGACAAAGGCACCCGTTTCGTCAAGCTCAAGTGCGAATTGACACTGAATGGTGATCTGAGTCGAAGTCGTACCGGCTTCACGGTGAAAGTCCTCGTCTTCGAGCCGGTACCACTCCTGATCTGTTGTCCCCAGCGCAAATCGCAACGCATCAATCACCGCTGTCTTTCCCGCGTCATTTTGACCTACGATTGCAGTCAGACCAGGTTTCAGGCGGAGTGTGAAGTTGTCCTTTCCGTCTCCGAAGCATCGAAAATTGGAAATCCTAAGACCACAGAGGTGCATACTATCTCCTTACGGGCGAATCCATTGCGGCAATGCTCATAAGCAGCCGATGGCGCCGGAAAGAACGTTGCACAGTTTGAAGCCGACACACCAAAATGAAAAAAGCTCGCGGCGTTGTGATGCGCGTGGAGCGGGGCAGCAGTCGAGAAACACAAGGGGCAGGCGAATCAGAGTACTTTGGAGCTGGACTGTCCTCCCCTTAGTGCTAGATTACGCCTCTACTTACCAGCCTTCTTTTGCGCAGCCCAGCGCTTTCTGGCGGCCTCTGCAATGCGGGCGCGGCCCTCTGGCGAGAGATTGCGCTTCTTTTTGCGTATTGTGGCCTTCGGAGAGTCCGGCTGTACCTTTCGTGGCCGGCCAGGTTTCCGCTTAGCTACAGTGACCGCTGATCCGGCCGCAAGGAGTGCGCGAGCTTCTTTGAGCGTCGCAATCTCCGCATCAATGAGTGAAACAATGTCTTTCAGAGCCATGCGGGAATTATATCTCTGAGGAGCCATGCCGCCCCTGGCCAGCATCTTTTCCCCCACCCCCCGCACGGTTAGGCTTTGCCAGATACGAAGCCGCGCACAGCGCGCCTCTCAATCTGAGAGGGGGCGTTGCGGGGTCTTCTTCCCGCTGGGGTGGGTAGCGGAGGACGCCGCGCGGCCGTAGCGAGGGAGGGTGCGCCCTCCCAACAAAGCCGGAGACTCATCATTTAATGAAGCAACTGACGAGTCGGTCTGGGAGAGCTGGAACAGCGCGAAGGGAAGGGCCAGATTCGAGGCAGCTATGAATTGATCGACATTGTTCAATTGCTCAAGGCGCTGGACGAGATTCTGCGCGAAGAGAGGCGAAAGAACTGCATGGCCGTTATGGTTGTCGTTCATAGACGCACCTACATAAAGCTGTTGAACATTGCCAAAGAGCGAATCAACATTCCCAGACAAATCAGAATTCCCCCGGCGATGGCCATGACGATTGGACAGAAAAAGGCAGGATTGAACCACAAAATGCCAATGATCGTGACACAGGAAACCAGCAAGAATAGGAAGCCTGGAAGATAGCGAGTCTGTACGAAGTAAGCAATGAGGCCGATGGCGATAAGAACGATAGCCGGTATTTCAGGCCGGTTGCCAAGAATCAGGGGCCGGTTGCCGTAGTAAACAGCGATGCCGATTCCTGCCGATGTCAGGATAAGGAAGAAAGTGCCGAAGCCTCTCCGCAGGTGTGGAACGATGAAGAAGCTGGCAAGGACCAGGGCGATGCCCACGGTCCTTGCGAGGGTCTTGTCTTGTAAAGTGGTATCTCGCCAGAGCCATAACCAGAGTCCGAGAGTTGCTGCGATGATGCCGGCGTAGGCGACGAATCCGGCAGTGGTGGTCTGGCGTTTCAGGGTTTGGAAGATGCCGCCGGTCGAGTTGTTCATGGACAGAATGCCGGGCAGGTTCCGCGATTGTGACGTGAGCATAGTTTCCTCCTTCATGGCTTGGAGTTCTTGAGGACTTCGGCGACGTAGCCGTTTTGAAAGCCGAGATTGTAGGTTCCGCTGTTGTAAATCGACAGCGCGTAAAGGAGCGCGTCTGGATCGTTTGGAGCGATCCGCGTTCGGGCTGCATAGGCTTGGGCGAGCAGCGCGCTGCCTACGGCGATATTGGTGCATGGCTCGAAGAGCTGTTCGGGACGCAGGTGAAATAATCCGGCGTTCTCTGTGTTGATTTGGAGGAGGCCGACAGAGACGGTGACTCCGTGATCGAGCAACCAGCGCATCCATTGAATGGCTTCCTGTTTGGAGCGAGGCTGCCGGGCGAGTTGAATCTGGCTGTTGGCGAGTCCGATCGCTTGCGCGATTTGTGTTGGCCGGTTGACGCTGATTGCATAGGGGTAAAGCGCGGATTCGGTTGTTGCGACGGCCAGCATCGTGCTGGGAGCCGCCCCTGGCGCGCAGCCTGCAATCAAGGTGATGATCCGGTTCTGCGAGTAGCGGAGGTTGGCATCTTGGGAGATGGCCGTGGGGCCCTGTGCTTGCATGGAGGCCACTGCCACGCCGAAGAGAATCGTCGAGATGGGTATGCTGTGTTTCATCTGTTTGTAGCCGTCACCAAAGGAATCCAGAAAAGCCGGGACCAGGCTGTGATTGCCGACTGTTGGATATTGGGAATGTAGGTGTCTTTTGCCCAATAGTCGTTTGCGATTGCGAGAAAGACATCGGGCTTTTGCTCGGCGGAGAGGAGCACGGGAGCAACGAGGAGTTGCTCATAGCAGATGATGGGCGCCGCGCGCCGAGGGCCGATTGCAAGCGTGGCGGGGCCGAAGTAGTGAATGGGGACGCCGATGTTGTCCCAAGGTCTCCACATGGCGTATGGGATCGGAACCCGCTGTTGAAATGTTGCAGTGTACTGGCCACGCAGGAGAAGTTCATTGCGATATTGGCCGTCGTGAGGCCCGAACTCTTCCGCCCCGAAGAGAATCGACTGGCGGTTCTGTTGCAATTCGGAATAGGTTGATTGCCAGAATCCCTCGGCGGAGGGTGTCCA
>Ga0182016_10006351_pt1 | contig 12443 bp, 9 predicted proteins | sample 712S2MmetaG_FD_120491 | JGI IMG/M metagenome (GOLD analysis project Ga0182016, IMG submission 120491) | Permafrost microbial communities from Stordalen Mire, Sweden - 712S2M metaG | ecosystem: Environmental > Terrestrial > Soil > Wetlands > Permafrost | place: Sweden: Stordalen | collected...
ACGCGTGATCAACGACTTCAGCATCAACGTAGCAACGGTGAACGGGTCCGGCTCGCAATCCGCCAATAGCGTGCTGCTGAAAAGCATCTTCGGGATGGGGGTTCCAGTCAGTGGCAAGAACCTGTTCCCGTCGAACATCGCCGGACTTCCCACGTGGTACACGATCAGGGCCAGCAAGGATGGCTACGTCGCGCGCAAGCGTGACGCCGAGGTGCTGGTGGCCATCAACCCTGAGACGGCAAAGCAGGATACGCTGGCGCTTCCGACCGGCGGCGTGGCGATTTACGAGGAGAGCCTCAATCTCAAGCAGTATCGCGACGATGTGACCTTCTACCCGGTACCGTTCGACAAGATCACGGCGGCCATCTGCCCTGAAGCCAAGCTGCGCAAGCTGGTGAAGAACATGGTGTACGTGGGCGCAGTGGCGCACATTCTTTCCATCGATCTCAGCGTGGTGGAAAGCGGCCTGCGCAAGCAGTTTGCGAAGAAGCTAAAAGTCTTTGAATTGAACTTCGGCGCAGTGAAGGCGGGGTACGACTATGTTGCCGAGAAGTTCACCAAGCAGGACCCCTACTTCATCGAGCGCATGGACCAGACCAAGGGCAAGATCATCATCGACGGAAACGCGGCGTGCGGAATGGGCGCGGTGTTTGCGGGGGTGACGGTGGTTGCGTGGTATCCCATTACGCCATCGACCTCGGTGGTGGAAGCAACGACCGACCTGCTGAAGAAGTTTCGCGTAACGCCTGAAGGTAAGGCGACCTTTGCGGTGGTGCAGGCCGAGGACGAACTCGCGGCCATCGGTATGGTGCTGGGCTCGGGCTGGGCCGGTGCGCGGTCGATGACGGCAACGTCCGGACCTGGCATATCGCTCATGGCGGAGTTTGCCGGTCTCGGTTACTATGCCGAAATTCCCGGCGTGATCTTCGATGTGCAGCGGACCGGGCCTTCGACCGGCATGCCAACGAGGACCTCGCAGGCCGACCTGCTGAGCGTGGCTTTTCTCTCGCACGGCGATACAAAACACGTTGTCCTTCTTCCAGGAAACGTGAAGGAATGTTTTGAGTTTGGCGGCGCGGCGTTCGATCTTGCTGAGCGGCTGCAAACGCCGATATTCGTATTGAGCGACCTTGACCTCGGCATGAACAACTGGATGTCGGAAGCGTTCGCATATCCGGAGAAACCGCTGGATCGCGGCAAGGTTTTGACTGCCGAAGATCTGAACCGGCTGGGTGGATTTGCCCGCTATCGGGATGTGGACGGCGATGCGATCGGCTGGCGAACACTTCCGGGGACACGGCATCCGAAGGCGGCTTATTTCACGCGTGGATCGGGACACAACGATGCTGCGGGTTACACGGAAAAACCGGATGAGTACGTTGAAGTGATGGAGCGGCTTTCGCGGAAATTCGATAATGCGCGCAAGCTTGTTCCGGCTCCTGTGACGGTAAAGAACGGGAGCTCGAAGATTGGGATTCTGGCGTTCGGCAGCTCGGATTTCGCCATTCGCGAAAGCATGGACCTGATCAAGAAACAATATGGCCAGGACCTGGACTACATGCGTATCCGGGCCTATCCGTTTGCGCATGAGATTCACGACTTCGTTGAGTCGCATGAGCGCGTGTACGTGGTGGAGCAGAACCGCGATGCGCAGCTCGAAAGCCTGCTGAAGCTCGACCTGCCCGCGGACCAGGTGGTCAAGCTGCGGAGCATTCTGCACTACAACGGCTTGCCGCTCGATGCGCAAACCGTAACCGAAGAGTTCGCAGCCAAGGAGGGCTTCACCGGCATTTCTCCTACGCATGTCGAGGACGTGGAAGCTCACGAGGGGGCGGTTGCATCATGACATTCGACCACGGGTATTCTGGCATCGACCTGATAAGAAGCCAAAATGCGAGTTCTACGAGGCAAAGAGCTGTGTTCAGGGTTGTGCTTTCCCTCCCTTGCGCCAGAAAAAAGGCGCAAGAACGGGGCACGGAGCAGTTTCATCGATCATGGGTCGACGGATCAGGCGCACGACTGACGCAGAAGGGGAAACGCTAAATGGCTACAGCTACACCAGCACCTAAAGTGAATCACATCGGCCTCCCGGTTCTCGAGTACCGCGGCGGCAAGACCACGCTCTGCGCGGGTTGCGGACACAACGCGATCTCCGAGCGCATTATCGACGCGATGTTCCAGATGGGCGTTGAGCCGGAGCGGGTGATGAAGATGAGCGGCATCGGCTGCTCGTCGAAGAGCCCAGCTTATTTCATGAGCCGTTCGCACAGCTTCAACAGCGTGCACGGGCGCATGCCGTCGGTGTCGACGGGCGCCATGCTGGCCAACCATACGATGACCATGCTGGGTGTGTCCGGCGACGGCGATACGGCCTCCATCGGCATGGGACAATTCGTCCACCTGTTGCGCCGCAATCTTCCCATGATCTACATCATCGAAGACAACGGCGTATACGGCTTAACCAAGGGCCAGTTCTCAGCCACGGCCGATCTGGGCTCCAAGCTGAAAACCGGCGTGGTCAACGACCTTCCGGCCATCGACACCTGCGCGCTCGCAATTCAGTTGGGCGCAACGTTCGTGGGCCGTTCATTCAGCGGAGACAAGAAGCAGTTGCTCTCCATGCTGAAGGCGGCGATTGCGCACAAGGGAACCGTGATGCTCGACGTGATCAGCCCCTGCGTGACGTTCAACGATCACGAGGGTTCCACGAAGAGTTACAAGTTCATGCAGGATAACGACGAGCCGATCAACGAAGTCGATTTCGTTGCCAGTTTCGACGAGATCGAAGTGGACTACGGATCGGGCGAGGTCTTTGAAGTCGAGATGCACGACGGCTCGAACCTCCGCTTGCACAAGCTGCACGAGGACTACGACCCAACCGACAAGGCCAACGCTGTTCGAACGCTGATGGAAGCGCAGGCGAACGACGAGGTCCTGACCGGAGTCTTCTTCATCGACACGCAGAAGCCGACATTCATCGATCTGCTGAATCTGGTGGATGAGCCGCTTGGTCAACTGCCGGAGTCGCTGACGCGGCCGCCGAAGTCGGCGCTTGACGGCTTGATGGCGAGCCTGCAGCAGTGATAAAAAACAGAATAAAGAGAAAGGCCCCGCGATGAGCGGGGCTTTTCTTGTTCGTGCGCAGTTTGTAATGTCTCGCTTCAGTGAGCAGAGGACGCGGTTGTGAGCTTGACGCCGAGGCTATTCAGCTTGGAACGGGCCTGGGCGGCCTCAGGGGTTTGCGGATGCCGCTGGATCAGAAGGCGCAACTCATGAATGCCGGCGTCCTTCTTGTTCAATTGCAGCAGGGCAAGACCTTTGCGCAACTGGGCGGCCGGAGCTTTGGGGCTGCCGGGAAAGCCTTCGAGAACGGCGTTGTATGCCTTCACGGCATCGGCAAAGTCGAGCTGGCGGTAAGCAATTTCGCCGAGGTAAAACTGCGCGGACCCGGCCAGGTCGTCCATGGGGTAGTAGTGAAGGACATCCTGGAACTCGCTGGCGGCAACGCTATAGTGCGCTGCGTTGTAATCGCGCACACCGGCCTGGAAAGTGTCTTTGAGCGGAGGCGCGACGTTGGCTGCGGGGGCGCCTGGAGCCGCCATTGCGCTACCCGCACCCTGCGGAGCATTGGGGTCGGAAGATGTGCCCGCAGGCGGCGCACCCGTGGGCGGATTCTGAATACTTTGCAGTTGCGTCTGCATATCCTGAACAGACTTGTCGAGTTTGGCGATGCGCGACTTCAGCTCGTCTACTGAATCATTGAGGGATTGCACCTGGCCGGAGACGGTGTCCAGTTTGCCGCCAGTAGCGTCGGTCTGCGCATTGATCTTTTGCTGAAGGGCGTTGACTGTGGCCGTCATCTGGTTGGTGTTGTCCGCAGTCTGTTCCACCAGGTGTTGAATGACGCCCATGCGTGTATCGAATGTGGACTGCAGGCGTTGGACCATGTCCAGCAACTGCTGCACCTGCGTTTGCAACTCGATGATTTCTTTCGATGTGGCGTGTGCTGGGACGGGTACGGCGCAGAGGACCAGAGCCAGGGCCGTGGCTGCGAAAAGACGGTTGTGGAGGGGTTTAGCTAATTTCATTGTTCACCCATAAGGAATCGCTGACAGCTGGGGAAAACAGCTGATAGCTTACAACCAACAGTTTACGGCTGGCAGGGAGTCGACGACAATTCGCTCTTCCTGAACAATGCTGGTTGAGGGCTGAGGTTTCCCGCCCTTGCGATAGAAAGAAATCGCAAGAACGGGGCACGGTGCATCTGAGGCGAAGCGGGCACGGGTTTCATTGCAAATGTACCCGGCTGAAAGCGAGTCGGGCTGCTCACAATGACAAAAGGATGGGGCACGGAGATTCGTGGCTGGATGGATCCCCGGTCTCAAAGGCGAGACCGGGGGCAACCAGTTTTATGCTTGATGGCTGCTACCGGTCCATGGTGAAGCCGGCACGGCGGTTCTGCTGCCAGCATGCTTCGGTGGACTCGGAGCAGAATGGCTTCTCCTTGCCATAGCTGACAACACGAATGCGGTTTGCAGCCACACCCGCTGTCACCAGTGCGTTTTTGGCGGCGTCGGCGCGATTTTGACCGAGGGCCAGGTTGTACTCGTTGGAGCCACGCTCGTCGCAGTAGCCGCCAATCACGACTTTGATGTTGGGGTGGCTGACCAGGAACGACGCGTCTCCGGCGAGAACTGTCTGGGCGTCGTTGCGGACATCGTAGGTGTCGTAATCGAAGAAAGCGTCCTGGACGTGGGCCCTGAACTCTTCCTCTTCGCTCATGGTGTTGTTGGTCGGCACCACAACGGCAGGCGGTGCGTTCACGGTGACACGGGCCGTTGCGTCCGCGGTTCCGCCAGGGCCGGTGGCGACGAGGTGAAAGCTGGTTGAACTGGTGGGCGTGACCGTTCTGACGCCCGAGGTTGGAACGTCGCCGATCCCATCGATGGAAATGGTTGTAGCGTCAGAAGTGCGCCAGGAGAGTACCACCTGGTCGCCGGCGGAAACCACCGTCGGTGTGGCAGTGATCTGGGCTGTTGGCGCCGGTGCGGAGGCGACGGGCGGCGCTGTCATCGGAGCCGGTGGCGCCTCTTTCTTTTTGCAACCTGCGACTGCGATCAGTGCTACAAGCAATACAGCGGGAACCAGAATGCGCGAGCGTGAATTCAATTGATTACTCCTTCCGTAAATTCGAAATTGTTGTTCAAAATAGTCTGGGCGTTTTCTGAGCGCTGCGGTTTGCAGTCTCTCCCTGTCTCCGTGCAATGATTGCGGGGCTGAGAAATAACGGGCTGAGCGCAACGGTGATGGCCTTGATCCATGAAGACGTTACCATCTCACTTGCCAGCGCGCTAATGCGAAAAACGGTGCAGAAGGGTGCGCGGCATTGATATGTCCGTCCCTTACGAAGATGCCGCAGGGAGAAAACTCTTTCCATAGCATCATAGTTCAAAAATGCCGGGAGAGAGCCTGCACGATTGCAATTGCCGTGACCTCGCGGTTCGCATTGGCCCATTCGAGCACTCATCGCTCGCCTTCACGCAGCATTATTTCCAGCTCCAGTTTGGCATGGAATTATTTCCGCCCTTGGTAAGTTGGTGCTGCTGAGTCCCGTCGGCGAGCATGGTCCAGATTTCAGTGTGTCCGCCGATGGTGCGTTGAAACACGATATGACGGCCGTCCGGGGCCCAGGAGGGAAAGTCGTTGCTGCCGGATTCATGCGTGATCTGCAGATAATCCTTGCTGGCCAGGTCGATCACATGGATGTCATCGCCGCCGGGATCGCCGGGACCGTATTTGCGATTCCAGCTGAATGCGAGCAACTGCCCATTTGGAGACCAGGATGGCGAAACGGCGTAGCCGCCGTCAGTGATGCGCTGCACATTGGAGCCATCGATGTCCATGGTGTAAATCTGCGGCTCACCCGTACGCCCGCTGACCCATGCGATCTGCGCGCCGGTGCGGGGATTGAAAGTGGGACCGATGTTTGGTCCTTTGAAGGCTGTGAGCTTGTGAAGATTGCCGCCGCCTGCGTCGGCGATCCAGAGTTCAGGGTTTCCCGTGCGTGCTGAGGAGAAAGCAATCTTGGAGCCGTCGCCGGACCATGCGGGCGATTGATTGCTTCCTCCAGCGGTTCCGGCGGGGAAGGCGACGTAGCGGTTTAATTCGAGCGAATACATGCGGATGGTCCAACCGTCGCGTCCAAGAGAAGCAAACGCGAGACGGGAGTTATCCGGTGAGATGCGCGGCGAGATGGAAATGGTTCCCAGATGCGTAACGGCGTGCTGGTTTTGCCCGTCGTAATCCATCACCCAGACTTCTTTCGTTCCGGAGCGGGTGCTGATGAAATAAATCTTGGTTTCCGCGATTCCGTTGATGCCTCCGCCGAGTCTAAGAATGATTTCGTCGGCGAAGTGGTGGGCAATCATGCGCGCCGACTCTTCGGTGGCCGTATCGCCATATTGTTTCCCGAGCACCTGGGGACTTACCGTGTTGTGGGCATCGAAGAGCCAGCCGGAGACGGTAAGGCGGCCGTTGGCTGCAGAGAGGGAGCCGAAAGCGACCATGGCGGCATTGGACGGGGCTGCGGCCCATTGGGGCAAATTGATCTCCTCGGGAGCTCCGGGGGTGGCTTGCGGGGCCATGCTTTTCGAGACAAGGTCAAAGATGCCTGCGTTTCCGAGATCGGCGTAGAGCGTGGCGTCGAAGACGGCCTTGAGAGCCGGGGTCTGGGGATCGGCACCGCCCGGCTTGAAGTCGGCAGCGGCGATGCGGATGCGGTCGGCTCCGAGGTTGGTTCCGGTGTGGACCCAGTCCTGGGCGCGAAGATGGGGAACGGCAGAGATGAGCAGCAGAGAAACGGAAATGGGGAGAAGCCGGGGGTAAGCCTTCATGCGAACAATAGTCCTTCCTCAATCGTTGTGGGAAAGGCGCGATTCCATGCGCCGGGACTCAAAAGCCTGATGCTTTGGCTCTAATGTACTGAGTCCGAAGTCCGTAGTAGAAGTCACGAGAGACAAATGCAGATCCTTCGACTCACCACCCCCAAACTGAAAAACGTTTGGGGCCCCGTTCGCTCAGGATGACAGCCAAGTTTGTGATGCGTGTTTCAGGCTCAGGGCACTAATACGTACAATCATAGGTCACATCGAGCCATTGATCGTTGGATTCCCTGGGCAGGTCGCCAAATGTGTCAACCCTTCGCGTGGCATCAAGGCACGATTTGTCAAGCGTGGAACTGCCACTCGAAGTGTTGACACGGAAGTTGGATGGAGCTCCATGGCGATCCACCTTGAAATAAATCTGGACGGAAGCGCCCCTCGGAGTACGAGGATCGACCGTTCCACGAAGCCAGTTTTGGCTCACCTTCAGTTTGATGACGTTCACATACCAGCCGAAACGGGTCCCGAAGTCACCGTTATTCACACTCACCGGCTGATCGGCTGCGCCGGGCTGTGAAACGGTGGAGCGGGAAAGCTTGGAACCGGCCTGCTCGCCATATTGGATGCGGTTATCCGGCTTAGGCGGCGCTTTTGGGGCGGCCTTGATTTCTTTCTCCGGCTTCTTTTCCTTGCCCAGGATCGGAATGGCCTTCTCGTCCACTGCCTCTTTGGCCTTCGGTTCGGGCGGTGCCGGGGCCGGGCTCGGCTTTTCAGAGGGAAGAACGTTGTCGTTTTTGGGCTGGTCGGACGGCAAGGGAATAGCGCTTGATGTGAGCGTTACTTGAATGGCGCTGCCAGGACCGGGAGCGCCCCAGAAATTGTGGTGCATGAATCCGTTGATGAGGCCATAAGCCAGGATGCTTCCGAAGAGCGCAGCATGCAGTACTATCGATCCGGTGGCGGGCGCAGCGACTGGGTCGGGGGTTAGTTCCCGTTCCAGTTGCTCGGCGCCTTCGAGAATGCTGTCCATCGTTTACCTGTTAGCCGAAGTACCCGACGAAGCAGGTCCTTCGACTTCCTACGCTGCGCTTCGGTCGCTCAGGATGACAAAGTTTTTTTGGTTACTGGCCACCGGCCGTTGCTGCTTTGGCTTCCAGCGGCTGGGTCACAATTGAGACGTTGGTAATGCCGGCTTGTTTCACTTCGTCCATCAAGGTGGCAAAAACGCCAAACGGGACGCTCTCATCGGCCCGGAGATAAATCACCTGGCGCGTCGGGTCCGTACCCTGCTGGCGAAGTTTCCCGGCGATGTCATGGATATTCACCAATTGGTCGCCGAGAAACACCTGTTGACTCTTGTCGATGGTGAGCACCAGGCGCTGCTCGGTAATCTCCTTGACCGTACGCGTTTTGGGCACGGAGACATCGATTCCGGATTGCAACACCGGCGCGGTGATCATGAAGATGACCAGCAACACCAGGACCACGTCCACCAGAGGAGTGATGTTGATCTCCGCCAGCGAGGAACGGGTTTGGCCGTTGCTACTTGTAAAGGCCACGGTCCACCTCCCGGGTGGGTTCGGGGCCGGCGGCAAGGCCGGTGGGGCGAGTAGCCTGGGGAGCGCGTACTGGAATCTCCTCCAGCGAGTTCAGCAATTCCCGGCAGAAGTCGTCGACCGCGGCGGCAAAGACGCGGATGCGGGCGTTGAACTGGTTGTATGCCACAACGGCGGGAACGGCGACAAACAGACCGGCGGCGGTGGTGATGAGCGCCTCGGAGATGCCGGGCGCAACGGCGCGAAGAGTCGCTGCGCCGGCGTTGCCCAGACCCTGGAAGGCGTCGATGATGCCCATGACAGTGCCGAACAGTCCCACAAAGGGGCTGACTGACGCAATGGTCGCCAGCCAGGACAAACGGCGTTCCAGGCTGGTGATGGCTTCGCTGGCCGCGGTCTGGGCCGAGCGCTCGATGGAGGTCAGGCTGCGCGGCGGGCCGGAGCCGCCGGTCTGGCGCTTGTAGGTTTCGTACACATCTTCAAACACCTGCGCCAGGGGGCTGGCCTTGCAATCCGCGGCGAGGGTGGCGATCTCCTGCAAGCGGCTGGCCTTGCGAAAGGCGCGAATGAACCGGCGGCTCTCTTTGGTGGCCTTGCCGAAGGTGGACATCTTGCTGAAGATGACAGTCCACGAGTAAAGGCTGGAGATCAGCAGCAGGATGAGCACAGCGGTGGCCACGGCGCCAATGTTGTGGAGCAAGTCCAAAAGGGCGGTTGGCCCCGAAGAGCCTGACGGGGCGGCGCCACTGTCAGCCTGAATTAGAAAGAGGAAGGCAGCGGTAAGAATCGTCATTCACCTCACTATTCACGGTATCAGACGGGGTGGGCGCTTCCAAGTCATCGATTTGGTGCGGGGCCGGGGGTTGCTCTCCAGCGCCCTGGCGCCAAGGAAGGCTGTCAAACTCACGAACGACAGAAACAGATTCTTCGACTCACCACCCCCAAACTTAAAAACGTTTGGGGCCCCGTTCGCTCAGAATGACAGTCTCCGGTTGGTTATGAACATTGGAGATAGTCTGTGTTTCGATAGTCTGTGTTTCAAACGCGCTCGATCATCACGGACGTGGCTTTCATGAGCGCGGCGGCCGTTTGCCCCTTGCGCAACTGCATCTCTCTTGCCGCATCTGCCGTGATGATTGAAGTAATCCGCTGCTCGCCGATGGCAAGCACCACCTGGGCAAGAATCCCGCGAATCTTCACCTCGAGGATGGTCCCGACAAGCTGGTTACGGCCGCTTACGGTGCGGAAGCGCTCCCGCGACTGGATTTGCTTGCCGCCAGGTTTGCTTTTGGCGGGTGCGGTTGTGAAGGGCGCCAGGGCGCTTTCGGCGATCCGGTGGTGTCCGCCGGGAGTCTGGACGGTCTTCAAAGTGCCCGCGAGGATCCATTTCTTGATGGTCGCGTAGCTCACGCCAATGGCCGCGGCAGCCTCACGCGGCGTGAACATGTGTTCAGGCTCAGCCATGTGCTCTCCTTTCCCCGAATTCAGAGTATAGGCGTACATACGAGGGGCTGAATATACCCCGGAGATGAGCCGGGGCAATCGCATTAAGGCGGTCGAGTTGGAAGAGAGATTCACCGCGTCCCACAGGACGCGAACAATGGATCGGGACGCCTTCCCCGGATTGCGCTTCGCTCCATCCGGGGCTATTTTCGTTCCTTCCCTCCGGGAAGAGGGCGACTGCCTTCAGCTAATGAATCATCTCGTTGCAACTTGAACCGCAGGCGCCAACGGACGGCCGTCTCAGACCGCGATACATACGCGAATTTTCCTGAGCGATTCGTATAAAACAATGAATCTGATTCGTATAATATCGATTCATGTGGACTTCCCCGACGCCCGCAACCCCGAAGGGCCTGCTCGCCGCCGCCCTTTTCGTTCTTCTCCAATCCCTCTCACCGACGCTCGCAGTCGGACAGGTTACCGCTCCCGAAACGAAGACGCAGGCGAAGACCCCCGACCCTTGCACGAGCGCACACGATTTCGCCACCACCGATTGCGCGCTGACCTGGCACGGCATCACGGTTTATGGTGCGTACGACATCGGCGTCGGCTGGGTCAGTCACGGCTTGCCGGAAAACGGCTATAACTATGAAGGCGAATCCCTGGTAAACCGAAACGGCTACCAACATCGATTCGTCGTCGCACCGAACAACCTGCAGCAGACGGGGCTGGGCATCCGGGGCAGGGAAGAGTTTCTGCATGACTGGTTCGTTGTGTTCAATGCTTCAACGGGCATCAATCCGAATTCCGGCCTGCTTGCCAACGCGTCAGCCACCCAAACCATCAACAACGGCCTTCCCAGAGCCAGCTATTCTGGAGCCATCGACGGCGCGCGCGCGGGCCAACCCTTCAATGACGAATACTATGGCGGTGTATCGTCCAAGTATGTCGGCACGCTGACCTTCGGTCGTCAGCGCTCTCTCGGTACCGATACGATGCTGCAATACGATCCGGCAGGCGGCGGGTATGCGTTTTCGTACATCGGGTATAACGGCACGATGGCCGGCGGCGGCGACACTGAGGACAGCCGCTGGGACGACGCACTGAAATATCGCATCGCGTATGGGCCGGTACATTTCGGCACGATGTATAAATTTGCCGACGGATCTGCCGGCTGCTTCTCGGGTTCCGCAACCTGGACGGCTGCCAACTGTACTCCGGAAGCGGCGCATAACAATGCCTATGGATTCAACCTCGGCGGAAAATTGAGCAAGTTTTTTGGCGACCTCGTCTACCAACATTACAACCAGGCGATCAGCGTATTGAACCCCTTGCTGGGGCCTCAGAGCCTGGCGGCGCCCTATCAGTCGACCACGGACAGCATCAATACGAACCAAATCACAGGGGCGAATCTGATTGCAACGAATAACACCGTGTATGGCATCGTGACGGACAACAACGCAGTGATGGCCACTGCCAAGTATTCGTCGGAGCAGTTCAAGGTATATGCGGGCTACGAATACATCTGGATGAATAACCCGAAGAACCCGTTGGGCGTTGGCGCCTCGGACCAGGGCGGGTATTTCATGAGCGGGGTTGAAGACAACAATCTCGATTCTGAAAAGCTGGTGAATATCTGGTGGACGGGTGCGAAGTACACCTATCGCAGCAAAACCGACTTCACTTTCGCCTGGTATCAACAGCGACAGAATGACTTCCGTCTTCCGCCTGCCTGCTCAGTTACAGCCGGTTTCCGCGCGTCCTGCGCGGGTACCCTCAACGAGGGGTCATTCTACGTGGATCATCACTTCACCAAGCGTTTCGACACGTTTGCCGGTGCTGCGTATTCCTGGGTGAGCGGCGGTCTGGCCATCGCCATTCCTCATGGGCCGGGCGTTCCTTATAAATCCGACAACAACTTTGCTCCGACAGTGGGTGGTCGTTTCACCTTCTGACCATATGGATGTGGCTTTGAGGGGTCTAGTTCTGAGGTTTCCCACCCATTTCACGATGATGCTGTGAAATGGATGGGGCACCCAGCGTTGTTGGGCGACAGACGCAAGTTCAATTCAGGGTTTCGTCTTTTTTGACTTCGAGGGTGGTGCTTTCGAGGCGAAGCTTCAGGGGAAGTCCGCCGACTGCGGGCGCGGCGGCCCGTGCAATTCTCTCGAAGCTGGCAACCATGGCGGCGTCGTTCCAAACGCCGTCGCCTACAACGAAGGCCAGCGTGGTTCCATCCGTTTGTTTTGTCAGGAAGACGTCCGAGCCTTTGCCGATGAAGAAGCCTGCGGACTTTAGCGCTTCGCCTAGGGCCTGGGCCTGGGATTCGGTCGCGTCGCCGAGAAAATAGATGTGGTCGTTTCCGACAGATAGCTCGCCGACGGTGGATTCTTTTTTGACTTCGCGGGTTTTATTCATCAAGTGCAACTGGATCGGAAACCCTCCAATCGACGGTGCGATTTCGCGGCCGATCTCGTCGAACGACGAAACCATGTCCGGCTGATCCCAGGCTCCTTCCTTGACCTCAAAGGAAACTACCGTACCGCTTGCGCCTTTATCCAAC